>Ga0316620_10000001_pt1 | contig 151037 bp, 107 predicted proteins | sample OWC_Aug_M1_C1_D5_FD_207651 | JGI IMG/M metagenome (GOLD analysis project Ga0316620, IMG submission 207651) | Wetland soil microbial communities from Old Woman Creek delta, Ohio, United States - OWC_Aug_M1_C1_D5_B | ecosystem: Environmental > Terrestrial > Soil > Wetlands | place: USA: Ohio...
GCAACTCGACCATCAACGGCCTGCCGTCGGTGACGATCAACATCACGATCGACGGCGTCAACACGCAGGACAACTACAACCGGAACGGTGACGGCTTCTTCAGCTACATCAGCCCGAGGCTGGATGCCATGGAAGAAGTCACAGTCTCCACGGCCACGCCGGGAGCCGAAGCCGCAGGCCAGGGAGCGGTGCAGATCAGGTTCGTCACCCGTTCGGGAAACAACGACTACAAGGGCAGCCTCTACTGGTACCACCGCGACCCGTCCCTCAATGCGAACTATTGGTTCAACAACCGCGACCGGGCCGCACTCTACAAAGGAGATACCGGCAAGTGGCAGCCCTGCACGGCAACCCAGCTGCAGAATGAATTTGACAAGTGCAAGGCCGGCCACGACCGGTACCTGGTCAACCAGTTCGGTGTCCGTGTAGGCGGGCCGATCTCGATCCCCGGGCTGTTCAGCGGCAAAGACCGGGCGTTCTTCTTCGCAAACTATGAGGAATTCCGGCTCCCCAACCAGATGACCAGGACGAAGACCCTGTACAACCCGAGAACGGAAACGGGAATCTTCCGGTACACCGTGGGCGGCACCGTCCAGGAGGTCAACCTGCTCAATCTGGCTGGCGCCAACGGCTTCACCTCCACTATCGATCCGACGGTTCAGAAAGTGCTGGCAACCGTACGCGCATCGACGTCGCAGGGCACCCTCAATGACCAGACGGATCCCAACCTCCAGTACTTCTATTTCACCAACGGCGGCGCCCAGAGGCGCACGTATCCCACGGTGCGGCTGGATTTCAACCTGACGTCCAGGCACAAACTCGAGGGAAGCTGGAACTACTCCACCTACAACTCCAGTCCTGATTTCCTGAACAACGTGGATTGGGCCTTCCCCGGATCCGACAATTACGGCACCCAGACCGGGCCCCGTTGGCAGGCCACCGCGGCGCTGCGCTCGACTTTGACCCCGAGGCTCGTCAACGAAGCGCGCGTCGGCCTCACGGGAGGGATGACCATCTGGTACGGCAATGTGGGTCCGAGCATGTTCGACTGGATGGACGGCTATGTGTGGAACCTGTCAGCGGGCAGCGCCAACATATCCTCTCCCTATGTAGTGCGCAGCAGCCAGCGCCGCGGCACGCCGACGGCGAACGTCGATGACACGCTGACCTGGACCAAGGGCGCGCACAGCCTGAGCTTCGGCGGCAGCTTCACGAACATCGGCTCGTTTTATGTCAATCAGACGTTTGTCCCCTCCGTGGGCTTCGGGCTGGACAACACAAATGACCCGGCGAGGATCATGTTCGATGCGACGAATGGCGCGAAGAACTTCCCCAGCGCCTCCTCGGGGCAGATCAGCAATGCGGCAACCACCTACGCATCCCTGACCGGGCGGGTCACCTCCATCAACGGCGCCGTCTATTTGAATGAAAAGACGCTGGAGTACGCGTACATGGGGCCCACGATCCAGCGTTCCCATCAGCGCGAGATGGCGTTCTTCGCTACGGATGCCTGGCGGGTGCGGTCGAACTTTACGTTCAACTACGGCGTGCGCTGGGAACTGCAGCTGCCCTGGGTGCCGCTCAACGATGTCTACAGCTGGGCTTCCTACAAGGAGATCTGGGGCGAGTCCGGAGTCGGCAACCTCTTCAAGCCCGGCTCGACAGGAGGGTCGCCAACACAGTTCACTCAATTCAAGAAGGGGGATCCTGCCTACAACCAGGACTACAAGGCCGTGGCTCCGAGCGTCGGCTTTGCCTGGACCCCGAGGTTCGGCAGCGGTTTCCTCAACAAGGTCTTCGGGGAAAACGGCAAGACGGTGTTCCGCGGCGGATTCTCGATCTCCTACAACCGCTATTCGATGGGAGACTTCAACAGCATCTTCGGCAGCAATCCCGGCGCCAGCCTGACGGCCAACCGTTCGCAGAGCCTCGGCAACCTGATACTCGCGAACGAATCGTGGCCGCTGCTGTACCGCGAAAAGAACCGTCTGGGCCCGCCTGCCTTCGCGACCAAGCCGAACTATCCGCTGATCCCATCGATCGACCAGTCGGCCAACGCGTTCGATCCCAATATCCGCACGCCGTACACCATGTCGTGGTCGGTCGGCCTGCAGCGCGAGCTCTCCAGGGATACGGTCCTCGAGGTGCGCTACGTCGCCAACCGCAACCTGCAGCCATGGCTTCAGTACCAGCTTAATGAGCGCGTCCTGGTCGAGAACGGCTTCCTCGAGGAGTTCAAGCTGGCGATGGCCAACCTCCAGTCCAACATAGCCGCAGGGCGGGGGAACAATTTCAAGTACTACGGGACGGGCACAAACACTTCACCGCTGCCGATCACCCTGGCCTATTTCAACGGCTATGCCTCTTCGCTGGCCAGCGATCCGACGAAGTACACTTCCTCCAATTTCACCAGCTCCACCTTCGTCAACACGCTGGCGAAGACCAATCCGAATCCGGGGACTTACGGCAACAACCTGACCAACGACGCTACTCGCCGCCAGAACGCCCTGACTGCCGGATTGCCCAAGAACTTCTTCTATATCAATCCCGCCGTGCAGACCGGCGGTGCCTGGCTCATGTCAAACGGCGGATTCAGCATGTATGACTCGATGCAGGTCGAGTTGCGCCGCCGCATGTCCAGGGGCCTGATGATCCAGACGAATTACACCTGGTCGAAGGGATTGGAAGGGCAGAGGGTCAGCTTCCTCCGCCCCTGGGTTAAGGCTATTGGGACACAGTTGCCGCATACATTCAAGCTCAACTGGCTGTATGAAATGCCATTCGGCAGGGGGCGGGCGCTGTTCAACAGCACCAACAGCGTCGTCGACCGCTTCGTCGGCGGCTGGGAATTCCAGGGCGTCTGGATGTGGCAGAGCGGCAACCGTCTGGATGCCGGCAATGTCAACCTGGTGGGCATGACCGATCAGGAACTCCAGGATCTGGTCGGAGTCTACTTCAATGATTCCGCTAAGATAGCCTACTACGTGCCACAGGATATCATTACCAACACGGTTGCAGCCTATAACACGAGTGCGACCACGTCGAACGGCTACAGCACTTCGTTCGGCGCGCCCGCAGGGCGCTACATCGCTCCCGCGAACGCGCTGGGCTGTGTGCAGGTGACGGACGGAGACTGCGCTCCGCTGCACCACTACCTGCGAGGCCCGAGATTCTTCCGCTTCGACATGAGCCTGGTGAAGAGAATCCGGTTCACGGAAACGAAGAACTTTGAGCTGCGCGGTGAATTCCTGAACGCGTTCAACAACATCAATTTCACAGGCGTCATGAATCCGGGCAGCAGCCAGACCTGGGGCCAAGTCACGGCCGCGGCTCGCGACCTCAACCAGGCCCAGAATCCGGGCGGCCGTCTGGTTCAGATCGTACTGCGCCTGAACTTCTAACCCGCTTTTCAACCACGAAATACACGAAAAACACGAAAAGTTTTTCGTGTATTTCGTGGTTCTTTTCGAGCCTTCCACAGACCTAAGTTTTTCTTCGAATAGCTGTCGTCTGCCTGAGCTCTTAACATCGTCCAATAAACAGCACTCCTATCATCTGACATTCCTAAAGCACCATGGGAGTTGTGCTTTGGGTGCGGCGCCGATGTGTAGCCTCGTGAGCTGCTTCGGAGATCCTCAGGCGCAATCGAGACGCCCTCTCCGCGCTCCATATGCACGCCCGTTGTTAGAGAACCAATAAAATCCATCACGATTTATTAGATGGCTCCAAATATTTGTTGCCGTTGCTGAATAATCCAACTATGATGGGTTATCGGCGTGGAATCACCATTGCTCTGGAAATGTCGGTCTGAAACTCGGGTTCAAACTGTTTCCACGCGCGTGGGGATTGAGAAGGTAAGGCTTTGGCAACCCCCAAAGCCAATGAGGCGTCGGATTCATTGCACGAGTCATCGGCTCTGATCCCGAATCCATTTGCATCCCCTGATTCCGGCGGGTCACCCTGGCATGTCCCGCAACAATACGGCCAAGTTGATGTCGGTGCTGTGGCAGTGCCCTGCCGTATGTGCGGCCGGGAAGGCTGAGTTTTCACGTCGCAGCCTGTCCTGCAAGAGGCGCCTTGATTTGCAGAATTTCCTTTCTAAGGTTCGGTCGATCAGATGGGAAATCCCCGGTCATGACCGGATTCTGCTGGCGTCACAGCAGTTGTGCCTCACCGGCAGCTTGCAGCCAATCAATCAAGGAGGAGTAGAACATGTCGCATCTGTCCAAGCGTATCTTTCTCGTGCTTGTCATCGCCGTCTGCGGCGTGACCGGCGCGTATGCGCAAACGGCCGCGTCGATAGCCGGCGTGGTACGAGACACCAGCGGTGGTGTGGTGCCCGGAGTGACGGTAGTGGTTAAAGAGGACCAGACGGGAATCAGCTTCCAGGCGGTTTCCGGCGCGAACGGCGGCTATCAGGTTCTGGCGCTTCAGGCCGGGTCGTACACCGTGAGAGCGTCGCTCACCGGCTTCAAGACCGCGACGATTGTGGGCATCCGGGTGGCTCCCGGGCAGCCGGTATCGGTGAACCTCACGCTCGAGGTCGGCAGCCTGTCCGAGACGGTGACCGTCCTGAGCGACGCCGAGCTCGTCAACACAACCAATGCTACGGTGGCGGCCACGCTCAGCGCGAACCAGCTCCTCTCGCTGCCGACGCCGACGCGCAACGCGCTGAACGCCGTCACGTTCCTGCCGGGCATCAACACGCCGGGCAGCAACCGGGATTCGACGATCAACGGCCTGCCGGAGTCGTTTTACAGCATCACGCTCGACGGCGTGAGCAACAACGATAATTTCCTGCGCTCCTCGGATGGTTTCTTCGCCTCGGTTTACCCGCGCCAGGATGCAGTCGAGGCCGTGTCGGTCACCGTCGCCGCAGCGGGCGCCAATGTAGGCGGCGGTGCAGGCGCCGTAACGATGGCATTTCAGACGCGTTCGGGCAGCAACCGGTTCTCGGGCAGCGCTTACGAGTACTACCGCAACCCGGCGCTGAACACCAACTACTATTTCAATGAAGTGAACCACCTGCCCAAGAACGACGTGATCCTGCATCAGTACGGCTTCCGCGTCGGCGGCCCGATCTACATTCCCAAGCTCCTGGACGGCCGCGACAAGGCGTTCTTCTTCGTGAACTACGAGCAGGTCCGTTTCCCGAACAGCTTCACGCGCACCCGCACCGTCCTGAATCCGCGCGGGCTTGATGGCTGGTTCCGCTATGAATACAGCTCCACGGTGCGCGAGGTCAACGTCCTCGATCTGGCGCGGGCAAACAACAGCCCGTTTACCGCGAAAGATCCGACCGTAATGTCGGTGCTTCAGAAGATCGAAGCGGCGATGAAGACTACGGGCACCCGTTCGGCGACCTCAAGTCCGATGACGGATCAGTACGTGTGGCTGAGCCCCGGCAGGCTTTTCGAGCACCAGCCGACGATCCGAATTGATTACAACATTACCAACAGTCACCGGCTGAGCGGTTCGTTTGCGACGATCACGGCGACACGCGATCCAGACTACCTCAACAACGCCGACGGCCGTTTCCCGGGCACGCCCAACTACCGACTCTACACCTCCACGCGGCCGATCGTCTCGGCCACGCTCCGATCTACCGTTACGCCACGCATGGTTAACGAGCTGCGGGTGGGTGTCGTCGCTTTCTATGGCTACTCGAACTTTGGCGCCATGTCGAGCAACGGCCCGCAGACTTACCAGGATCAGGCGGGTTATGCAATCTCTTTGGGCCTCGGCCTGACAAACTGGCATACCGAAAACGGGCCAAGCTGGCGCCGCGCGCCGACGTTCAGCGTGGACGAGATCCTCTCGTGGCAGCACGGCACGCACAGCCTGTCTTTCGGCGGATCATTCCTGCAGTCGGATGCCGAGGAGAATGCCCAGCAGATGGTCTCCGGGATCGGCTTGGGCATGAGCAGCACGTACGATCCGGACATCGGCCTGTTCACGACCGCCAACTTCCCGGGCGCCTCATCGGGCCAGCTGTCCGACGCCCGCGCTCTGTATGCCCTGCTCACCGGGCGTGTAAGCAGCGTGACCGGCCAGGCGGCCCTCGACGCCAAGACGAACAAATACGTGGCGTTCGGGCCGAGATCGCGGCAGGGCCGGATCCGAGTCTACGGGGGCTTTGCGACGGATACCTGGCGCGTGACTCCGACACTGACGCTGAGCGGCGGCCTCCGGTATGATGTGCAGACCCCGTTTATCGCATTGAACAGCATCATGTCCACCGTGACGCTCCAAAGCATCTGCGGCATGTCGGGCGTCGGCGACGGAGGGTTGTACAGCAAGTGCAATTTCCTCCACCCGGGCGCCTCGGGTGGAAAGACGCCGGAGTTTATCCAGCTCAAGGCAGGCACGCACGGGTACAATACCGACTGGAACAACTTCGCGCCATCGGTGAGCATCGCCTGGCGGCCGAACGTGAAGGCCGGCTTCCTCCGGGCACTGCTGGGAAATCCGGATCAGGCGACGTTGCGGGCAGGTTGGTCAGTAGCCTATGAGCGTCAAGGCATGAGTGCATTCACCGGCGTGTACGGCGCGAATCCCGGCAGCACGATCTCGCTGAGCCGGAGCGAGGCTACGGGATTGGTGCCGGCAGGCGAGTCCTGGCCGATCCTCTTGAGCCAGCGCGAGCGCCTTTACAATGCGCCGTTCAACGACACGCCTTCATTCCCAATCGCCGTGCGCGCGAACCGGGCCGACAGCATCAACGCTTTCGCTCCGGACTACCAGGTCGGCCGGGCCCAGACCTGGCAGGTTGGCTTTCAGCGGTCGATCACGAATGCCATGGCGCTTGAGGTGCGCTACGTCGGTACGCGCGGCACCAACCAAACGTCGGATCTAAACTACAACGGCATCCGGGGTGAGAACATCGTCGCGAACGGGTTCCTCGAGGAGTTCAAGCAGGCCATGGCGAACCTGAAGGCCAACAACGCCTCCGGGATTTCGAACCGATCAGGGTCGTTCGCCTACTTCGGCACTGGCTCGAACACGAGCCCGCTGCCGACCTATCTGGCCTACCTTAACGGCCGCTCGGATGCGACCAGCACGGCAGCCTACACGGGCGGATCGCAGACGTGGACGAACTCCACGTTCGCCAGCCGGCTGTCGCCGGTCAATCCAAATCCGCTTTCGGCGGCCAGCGACCTCGACGGCAACTCGACCCGCCGGGCGAACGCCCTGAAGGCCGGAATCGTGCCGAACTTCTTCGTGCCCAATCCCGATGTCAACGGAGTCACTGTTTACGACAGCGGCGCCTTCAGCGATTATCACGCTCTGCAGATCGAGCTGCGGCGGCGGCTGTCGAGCGGCATCCAGGCCAACATCAACTACCAGTACGCCAGAGAGCGAGGATCGGCGTTCGACGGATTCAGCTTCGGTCGCACCATGGTGGAAGGCGCAAACGTCCGTCATGCGATCAAGAGCCAGTGGAACTGGACGATTCCGGTCGGCAGGGGCCAGAGATTCGGCAGCGCCGTTCATCCGGTCCTGAACGGCCTGATCGGCGGGTGGGAAATCTCGGGCGTCGGCCGCATTCAGGCTCGCGCGGTGAACTTCGGCGACGTGCGGCTCGTCGGGATGACGCACGAGGAACTCCAGGCGATGTACCAGTACTACCACACTACGAATGCAACGTCCGGTCTTCACGAGGTTTATATGCTGCCGGAGGACGTGAGACTGAACACACGCCGGGCATACAACGTGAGCTCGACGACGGCCGACGGCTACTCCTCCAGCCTCGGGCCGCCGACGGGCAAGTACATCGCGCCGGCGAACTCGGGAGGCTGCATCCAGCTCAAGGGAGGCGACTGCGGCGTGCCGCGCGGCGTACTGATCCGAACGCCGTGGTTTGTGCGGTTCGACATGGGCGCGAACAAGCGCTTCCGGGTGCGCGGCGACCAGATGAACGTCGAGGTGCGCATCGACTTTCTGAACCTGTTCGACAACGTCAACTTCAACCCATCCTCCAGTCCGGGATCGGGTGCGGGCATCTTCCAGGTGACGAGCGGCTATACGGATGCGAGCAACACGTATGATCCGGGCGGCCGGCTCGGACAGGTGATGATCCGCTTCAACTGGTAGTCCTTTTCCGGGGGCTTGCCCACGGAAAATAAGGCCTGCCTGGATTATTACTGAGGGAAGGATTACAAAACGTATAGGACACGGAAGAACACGGACCGGATCCGTGTGCAGGGCTTTTGCCGTCCCGCAGGGCGGCAAAAGTCCTGCCCGTGTTCTTCCGTGTCCTGAGAGCTTTCTCCTGATGCCGACGTCCTGCCGGATTCTTTTCGTCGTCCTGTCCGCACTGGCGGCAGTCGCCGCGGGGCCCGCCGGACGCATGCCGAAGTGGCAGACCGGTGCTAACGGCGAGCGCCCGGCAGGATTGCCGGTGGATTTCGTTGCCGTTCAGGCCGATGGCACGCCGGTCTCCGATCTTCAGCTGTCCGAAGTGGAGGTCCGGCTCAACGGCCGGGTCAGAAAGGTGCTGTCGATACGGCGGGTTTCGGCTCCTCCGGCGGCCGCGGCCCCAGGCGCGACCGCCCGCGTGCCCCCTCCCTTTGGCACAAATGTCGGCGCGGATGTCGGCCGCAGCTTCGCGCTCGTTGTCGACCAGGAGTCCTTCATCGGTGGCCGCGAACAGCCGCTCAGAAACGCGGTCGAAGGGCTGATGGCCGAACTCACGCCGGCTGACCGGACCATGGTCCTCGCGCTGCCCTATGGCGGCGTAAGGGTTCCCTTCACGGCCAATCAGGCGAGCGTCCGGATGGCGATGGGAGGGCTGTCGGGGCAGGCAAGCCGCGATGAGACGGGGTCGGACCTGGCATGTCGGACGCGCCGTTTCCTCGAAACCCTCGCCGGCTTTCTCGATGGCCAGGCCGGCCGCACGACCCCACTCACGGTGGTGCTGTTCACGGCCGGACTCGCCGCGCCGCGCCGCGATGCACCCATGACGCGCGGGCCGGGCAAGTGCGAGGTGCTCGTCAGCCATTTCCAGCACATCACAACAGCCGCCGGCGCCGCGCGCGCGAACTTCTATGTGATAAGCCCTGCCGATATCGGGATGGGCAGGACGGACTGGCGCGAGTCGATCGGCGGCATCGACAACCTCGGCTCCGACAATCCGATGGAGGGCATTGAACACCTTGCGGGATCCGCCGGCGCTCTGCGGCTGCCGCTCGATGCGACAGGCACTGGCTCCTTGCTCCGCGTAGCAAAGGAAACGTCGGCGTATTACAGCGCGGAAATCGAATCCGAGCGAAACGAGATCCTTGGCCGCAGCCGGCCCCTCGCCGTGCGTGTCGCCCGCTCCGGCATCACGGTGCGAGCACGTCCGGAGATCACGTTTGTCGAAGGCACATTGCGGTCCGGGACGGCCCGGCCCGGGGTTGCCGACCTGCTGGCTTCCACGGAGCCCTTCACCGACCTGCCTTTGCGCGTGGCCGGCTTCACGGTGCGGGCTGCGGGCGGGCAATTGCGCGTCGTCGTCCTGGCGGAACCAGCCGATCCCGCCGTTTCGCTCGCCTCGGCGGGGGCAATGCTCGTCGACGATGCCGGCCGGATTGCGGGCAACTGGTCTGCCAAGGACGCATCCGCGCGCCCGCTCCTGGGCGCGATGGCGGCTAAGGGCGGAACCTACCGGCTGCGCGTGGCGGCAATCGATACGGCAGGCCGTCTTGGAGTGGCCGAGGACGCCGTGGAGGCGCGCCTCACATCCGTCGGCCCGCTATCGCTGGGCTCGCTGATGCTCGGGACATCGCGCGGCGACGGCATGCAGCTGCAACTCGAATTCGGGTCAGAACCGACGGCCATCGCATCATTCGATATCTACGGCGGCCTGGCGGGCGTGGGATTGTCGGCGGCTCTGGAACTGGCCCGCGAATTGGACGCGCCCGCCCTCGTCTCCATGCCGCTCGCGCTGGCACGGGCGAATGAAGAGCGCGTGGTGGCGACCGGCGCGGTGCCTATCGGCGCACTGCCACCGGGCGACTATGTCGTGCGCGGGATTCTCCGGCTCGAGGACGGAACGACCGGCCGCGTCGTTCGCACACTGAGGAAAGTGACGCGCTGATCCCGCCCATCAGCTTCCTACCCCCTTCTCAACCACGAAATACACGGCGCGGCCTGGCCGCAATCAGACCATCTCACTACGACTGACGGCAGGATGAATGATGGAACACGGAAAAACACGGACGCCATCCCCGGAGGTTGACCGGCACAGCTGTTCCCACCTCGGCACGGGCTCGCGCTACGCGCGGCACCGTCTTTGGCCGGACTGCGCGGGAAAGCGCTCAAGGACTCGCCTTTGGACGGAGGCCAAGCCGGAGTCGCTTTCCCGCGCAGTCCGACCAAAGACGGTGGGCCAGAGGCCGCCCGTGCCGAGGTGGGAACAGCTGTGCCTGGGACAATCGCCTTGGTTTCCGTGTTTTTCTGTGTCCCAGAAACGTCTTACGCCCCAAAATCGTGCTCAAAAAACACGATGTTGCAGCGTAGTACTACGAAATTTTTTCGTGTATTTCGTGTATTTCGTGGTTCCCTCTGTTGTGTTACAAAGAATGCATGTCAAAGACCCCATCGGTGTTCGAGTGCCAGTCGTGCGGTTATTCCTCGGCCAAGTGGCTGGGGCGCTGCCCGGATTGCGGGAGCTGGAATTCGTTTACGGAAGAGAAGCCGCGCCCCGTATCCGGCAAGGATCGCGCGGCATCGGCAACCAAGCCGGTACGGCTGAGTGAAATATCTACCGCAGACCAGCCCAGGGTGACCACCGGCAACGCGGAATTCGACCGGGTCCTGGGCGGCGGCCTCGTCCCCGGATCCCTCGTACTGCTGGGAGGCGAGCCCGGAATCGGCAAGTCGACCCTGCTGCTCCAGATCGCGCAGGCCCTCCAGAAGAAAGACCGCCGGATTCTCTACATCTCCGGCGAGGAATCGGCCCAGCAGATCAAGATGCGGGCCGAGCGCCTTGGCTCCCGCGACACAGGCGAGATCTATCTGCTCGCGGAATCCAGTCTCGAGACCATCATGGCTGCTGTCGACGACGTTCGCCCCACCGATATTGTGGTGGACTCCATTCAAACCACCTTTTCAGAAGAGCTCGACTCGGCACCGGGGAGCATCAGCCAGGTGCGCCACGTTGCGGCGCAGTTTCTGGCTCTGGCAAAAAGCCGGCACCTCCCCGTGTTCCTGATCGGGCACGTCACCAAGGACGGCAGCCTTGCCGGCCCCAAGGCCCTCGAGCACATTGTCGACACCGTGCTCTACTTTGAAGGGGAACGCCACCACAACCACCGGATCGTTCGGGCCGTCAAAAACCGGTTCGGCGCCGCCAACGAAGTCGGCGTGTTCGAGATGACGAGCAGGGGACTGGTGCCGGTGCAGAATCCCTCGGATCTGTTCCTGCGGGAGCGGGAAGAAGCTGTGCCCGGAAGCGCCGTCGTCTGTGCCGTGGAGGGGACGCGTCCGATCCTGGTTGAGATCCAGGCGCTGGTGCTGGCTTCCCAGTACGGCACCGCGCGGCGCACGGCAACGGGCCTCGATTACAGCCGCATCTCGGTGCTTGTCGCCATGCTCGAAAAGCGGCTCGATATTCCGATCATGGGTTGCGACATTTATGTCAATGCGGCCGGCGGCCTGCAGGTCGATGAGCCGGCGGCCGACCTGGCCATGTTTGCCGCTATCCTGAGCAGCTTTCGCAACCGCGCATTGCCGCCGTCCACGGTCCTGATCGGAGAACTGGGGCTCGCGGGAGAAGTTCGCCCGGTCAGCCAGGCGTTCCTCCGGGCGCGCGAGGCTGCCGCGATGGGCTTCCGCCGCTGCATTCTGCCTGCAGGCAACCTGCCGCTGCACGACTCGGCGGGGACCATCGAGCTGTTGCCCTTGCGCTCGGTATTGGAACTGTCCGATGCCATTTTCGGCTCCTGATACAAATGGGCAAATCGAATCATTCCCGCGATGACTGGATCGTGATCCTCCTCCTGGCTGCGATCACGCTCGCCGTGTTCTGGCCGGTGCAAGGGCACCCTTTCATCCGGCACGATGACGACGCCTATGTGTATGAGAATCCCCATGTGAACACAGGCCTGACGCTCGCCAACGCCGCCTGGGCGTTCACCGCCATGCACGCCTACAACTGGCACCCCGTGACCTGGATCTCCCACATGCTGGACGTCGAGCTCTATGGTCTTGATCCCGGGGGGCACCATCGGACGAACCTGCTGCTGCATCTCGCCAACGTGATCTTTCTGTACCTCGCCCTGAGGTGGATGACGGGATTCGTCTGGAGGAGCGGTTTTGTGGCGGCTCTTTTCGCCATCCATCCGCTGCACGTCGAGCCGGTCGCATGGGTGGCTGAGAGGAAGGAACTGCTCAGCACCCTGTTCCTTCTGCTGGCGATCCTGGCTTATGCCAGGTACGTGAAACGGCCGGGCGTCCGGCGATATCTGGCGGTGTGCCTGCTCGCCGCTCTCGGACTCATGTCCAAGCCGATGCTGGTCACGCTCCCACTGATCCTTCTGCTGCTGGATTACTGGCCGCTGCGCCGCATGGGATCAGGGGGCAAGACACTTTGGGAACTGACAGTGGAAAAGCTGCCGCTCTTTGTGCTGGCCGCAGCTTCTTCGATTATCACGCTGATCGCGCAGTGGCGCGGGGGCGCCGTGGCAGCCACGGAGGTTTTCCCCTTCGGAGTGCGGCTTGCCAACGCCGTGGTTTCCTATGCCGGTTATCTCGGGAAATTGTTTTGGCCTGCCGGCCTTGCGCTGCCCTACCCCCACCCCGGTTCGGACCTCCCGTCCTGGCAGATCGCAGGTGCGGCCCTTCTTTTGCTGGTGCTGACATTGGCGGCAATACGCATCGCCGTGAAGCGACCCTACGCGGCGGTGGGCTGGCTCTGGTATCTCATCACTCTCTTCCCCGTGATTGGTCTGGTCCAGGTGGGGGGCCAGGCGATGGCCGACCGGTACACCTACATCACTTTCATCGGCCTTTTCACGATCATTGCCTGGGGCATCCCTGATTTGCTGGGATGGGCCGGCGGAAGGACCAGGGCTCCCTCCCGATTCCGCTGGGTGCCGGCGGTGCTTGCCTGCATTCCCGTAGCCTTGTTGGCTGTTGCCGCCCGCGCGCAATTGAGCTATTGGCGCGATGGGATCACGCTTTTCACTCACACGCTGTCCGTGACCCGGAACAATTACCTGGCGCACAACCATTTGGGAGTCGCATACGACGACGCCGGCGATCCGGAAAGCGCCATTGCGGAGTTCCGGAAAGCCATGGCGCTGGCCCCGGACTTTGCCGTGGCCCATTACAATCTGGGGCGGGTGTTGATGCTGAAAAACAGGGCCGAGGAAGCCATCGGGGAGTTCAAGACGGCGATCCGCCTGGCGCCCAGCGATGCAAGATCGTATCACAACCTCGGTTACGCTCTCGGCAGGGCAGGGCGGCAGGATGCGGCGATGGAATCCTTCCGTGAAGCCATCCGCCTGCAACCGCAGCTCGGCGAATCCCACAACGGTCTCGCAGTGCTTTTGTTTGCCAATGGACGGTATGCCGAGGCCTGGAAAGAAGCCCGGCTTGCGGAACAGTACGGTGTGCGGCTGAATCCTGATTTCTTGAAAGCGCTCTCGGAACGGATGCCGGAGCCAGTCGGGAAATAACTTCCAAGGACACCTTTTACACTTGGATGGAGAAAGGCATACCGTAAGGGACGCTCATGTGATAATTTGTTAATAAGTGGTGTTGAAGTCTGCCAGGAAGGCAGGCATGTTATCCTTGCTCAATCAACAGGTTGCGTCACAAGCGCTGGTTCATTGATCATGTTTGCCATGGACGGACAGCCGTTCCTCCCAACTCTGCGGACGCCTCTCCTTCCGGGTTGTCTGCTGCTGCTCATGTCCTTGCGCCTGCCTCCCCCGTCGTGGCGGCGATTTATTCTTACAGTCATAGCGCCAAAGCCGAAGGAGCTGATTCATGGATCTCTGGATTATTCGTATCCTACTATTTCTGACAATCCTGGTGAGCGGTTACATAGTCCGCCCATTCGGGTTGAAAATCCCCTACGCCCTTTCTCTCAGTGCCGCGGTCGGCCTCCTCATCATCTTCGTTGAGCTGAGGATCCGGAAGCTGTCTCTCAAGACGCTGATCGGCGCGGCGCTCGGATCCATCCTGGGAATCATCGGCGCGACCCTCGTCAGCCTCATCATCGAGCACATGACGCTCGAGGAGGCTACCGCCAACTTCTTCCAGCTGCTTATCCTGATCCTCATGGCCTATGTCGGCCTGGTGCTGGGCGCGGACAAAGGCGAATACCTGGATCTTGCGGCGCTGGGAGGGCTGTTGACCGACCGGAGCACGCGCATGTCCTACAAGGTTCTGGACACCAGCGTCATCATCGACGGCCGGATCGCCGACATCTGCAAAACCGGATTTCTCGAGGGCACGCTCGTCGTGCCGCATTTCGTGCTCAGGGAGTTGCAGCAGATCGCCGACAGCGCTGACTCGATCAAGCGCAACCGCGGCCGGCGCGGGCTGGAAATACTCGAGAAGGTGAAGGGGGCGCCGGGCATCGCCGTTCAGATTGTCGAAAAGGACTATCCCGAAGTGAAGGAAGTCGATCTGAAGCTGATCGAGCTCGCCAAAGAGCTGAGCGCCAAGATCGTCACCAACGACTTCAACCTGAACAAGGTGTCCCAGCTGCGCGGCGTCGACGTCCTCAACATCAACGAGCTGGCGAATTCCCTCAAGCCGGTCGTCCTCCCGGGCGAGACCATGAAGGTCTTCATCCTCAAAGAAGGCAAAGAGTACAACCAGGGAGTTGCCTACCTGGATGACGGCACCATGGTCGTGGTGGACAACGCCCGGAAAATGATCGGCAAGACGATCGCCACCCAGGTGACTTCCGTGCTGCAGACGACGGCCGGGAAAATGATCTTCGGGCGATTTCCGGAAGATCCCGAGCAGGGGAACGCCGCCTCGCGCGCGGACCGGCGCCCCTATGATCGCGTGGTGGCTGCCGACCGCACCGTGGAGGACGACAAGGAACGGGCCAAAGGGCGCTGACCTTCATGAACATGCGATAAAGACAGCCACGGATTGCACGGATTTCACTGATTTTTGTCCAGGAATGGAGCAGTCCATAAAATCTGTGAAATCCGTGCAATCCGTGGCTGCTTTCTTAGAGCCGGAACCTCTTATTCGGAACGGGCTTATTCTTGAAGGATCGAATGACGATCGCAGCAGTTATTGCTGCCGGGGGAACCGGGAGCAGAATCGGGGGCACGCTGCCGAAGCAGTTTCTTCATGTGGTCGGCAGGCCGATCCTCGTGCGCACGATTCAATCCCTCCTTGTTCTTGATGACGTGGTCGGCGTTATCGTTGCCCTTCCCGAGGAGCACATACCCCTGGCGGAGGCCATGCTCTCCTGCTGGCCCTGGAGGGTTCCCGTGACCTGCACGGCCGGGGGCCCGACACGCCAGGAATCCGTGCGCCGCGGGGTGCTGCGCGCGCCCGGCGATGCTGCCATCATCCTGGTCCACGATGCGGTGCGGCCGTTTTGTGAACCGGAGATGCTGCAGCGCGTCGTGGCAGCCGCCTGCCGCACGGGCGCGGCCATTCCGGGGCTCCCGGCCACTGAAACCATCCAGCGCGTGTCTCGCCGGGGCCAGGTTCTTAAAACGCCGCCCCGCGAGGAGCTCTATGCCATCCAGACGCCCCAATGCTTCCATGCCGCCATATTGCGCTCCGCCCTGGAGCGCGCCGCTCAGGAAGGATTCGAAGGCACCGACGAATCGTCCGTCGTGCGCTGGGCCGGACATCCTGTGACTGTCGTGGCAGGATCCCCTGATAACATGAAGATCACCCGGCCGCTCGACATCGAAGTTGCCCGGAGCCTCCTCAAGCAGGAGAGGGCTCGGGACTCATGGCCGAGAGAGGCCGCCGGAGAGAATGCCATGTTGCGCATCGGACACGGGATCGATTACCACCGGCTGGCAGAGGGCCGCAGGCTGGTCCTGGGAGGGGTCGAAATTCCCTTCGAGAGAGGACTGGAGGGGCACTCCGATGCCGATGCCCTGGTCCACGCAATCTGCGATGCCCTTCTGGGAGCTGCCGGCCTCGGCGATATCGGCAGCCACTTTCCCGACAGCGATCCCGCCCATCGCGGCCGGCCGAGCCTGGAGTTCCTCCACGAGGTCCGGGAGATGCTCGCCAATGCGGGGTGGGCGATCCGGAATGTCGATGCCACCCTCCTCGCGCAACGCCCCAGGCTCGCCCCCTTTTTTGACGCCATGAGGCACAATATTGCACAATCACTGGGCCTGACGCCCGAAGCTGTGAGCATTAAAGCCACGACCACGGAAGGCATGAACGCGGAAGGGAAAGGCGAGGGTGTTTCCGCGCACGCCGTAGCCCTCATCAGGAGTGATGAGTGATGAGTGAAAAGCAAATGGAACGCGTGCTGTCCAATGGCCGCTGCTTCACTCATTACTCATCACTCACTACTCATCACTACACAGCAGATTGATGGAAATAGCGATGAACACGGTCAACCATATCGGGAAGGTGAGGGTGCGATTCGCTCCGAGCCCGACGGGATTCCTCCACGTGGGGAACGTACGCACCGCATTGTTCAACTGGCTGCTGGCGCGGCATCACGGCGGAGCCTTCATCCTGCGCATCGAGGATACGGATGCGGAACGCAGCAAGCCGGAATACGAAACCCAGCTGATGGCGGACCTCCGCTGGCTTGGGCTGGAATGGAACGAGGGCGTCGATTGCGGCGGCGCCTACGGCCCGTATCGCCAGACAGACCGGTATGGGCAGTACCGGCAGCAGGCGGAACGCCTGCTCGCGCACGACCTGGCGTTCCGCTGCTTCTGTACAGAGGAGGAGCTGGAGCAAGTGCGTCAGGAGCAGATGGCACGCGGGGAGATGCCGCGCTACTCAGGAAAATGCCGCGAGCTGGCGCCCGGTGAAATGGAAGCGTTCCAGAGGTCCGGAAGACCGTCGGTGGTGCGGTTGCGCGTCCGGCCCGGTGTCGTAGGGTTCTCCGACCTGGTCTTCGGCCGCATCGACATTGAAACGGGGCAGATCAGCGATCCCGTGATCCTGCGCAGCGACGGCAGCCCTACCTACAACTTTTCGGTGGTGGTGGATGATGTCGCCATGGATATCACTCACGTGGTCCGCGGCGAAGGCCACATTTCGAACACCCATCGGCAGATTCTGATTTATGAGGCGCTGGGCGCTCCCGTGCCCTTCTTTGCCCACCTTTCGACGGTGCTGGGACCCGACGGGAGCAAGCTGAGCAAACGCCACGGCGCCACTTCGGTAGAGGAGTTCCGCAGCCAGGGATATCTTCCGGAGGCGCTGGCCAACTATCTCGCCCTGCTGGGCTGGTCGCCGCCCGAAGAAGGGAAGGAAATCATGGACCTGGCGGAGATCGTCCGGCAATTCGACCTGGGACGCGTCTCACGGGCTCCCGCCATCTTCGACAACGCAAAGCTCGACTGGATGAACCGGAGCTACATCAACAAGATGCCGGTTCATGTCCTGGCGGAGCGGGCCGCGCCGTATTTCACGGCCGCCGGACTGATCCCGGCGGAGCCGGAGCCTGCCGTGCTGTCCTGGCTCGAAGAGGTGATCGACGCAGTGAAATCGCACGTCGACCACCTGGACCAGCTTCCGCGGGAGACCTCCGTCATCTACGGTTTTCCCTCCGATCCCCCGGCGTTGGACGAAAAAGCGCGGGCGACGCTGGCGGATCCGGTCGCGCTGCGGGTGGCACGGGAATTCGCGCGCCTGGTTGGCGAGCAGGAGGTCGTCACTCTCGATATCTACAGGGAGATCGCCGGCCAGGTCAAAAAGGCCACCGGCCAGAAAGGGCGGCAGCTGTTCCACCCGATTCGCGCCGCTCTTACTGGCCTGGAATCGGGTCCGGAACTGGAGCGGTTGATCCCGATCTACGAGGAGGGGAGCCGGCTGCAATTGCCCAGACGCGTGATGTCCTGCCGCGAACGCCTTCACGCTGTACTCGAGCATTTGAAGGACTGAACCACAAAGACCTCCAAGACCTCAAAAAAGAAAAGGATATACATTTCTTTGAGGTCTTGGAGGTCTTAGCCCGGATTTTCATGAGTTTTCCGGGTTAGCGGTTCGCTTTGGTTTTGGCGATGTCGATAGCATATGGAATCAACGCGGTATGGGAAGCGCTGCGTGCGGGGCGGGTGGAGAAAGTCTGCGTCGAGCGGGGCCAGAATAATCCTCGCCTGCGGGAAATCGTGGACCTGAGCCGGCAAAAGGGCGTGCCGGTTTCGGTTGAGGAAAAGGCGTGGCTGGACCGCAAGTCTGCCGGCGAGCGCCATCAGGGCGCGCTCTGCTACATCGCCGAGATGCCCGTGCTCGGCGTCAGCGAGATCATTGCGCAGGCAAGCCCGCCCGGCCTGTTGCTCGTCCTCGACGGGATTGAGGATCCCCACAACCTCGGCGCGATCCTGCGCTCCGCCGAGGTCGCGGGTGTGGACGGTGTCTTTATCCCGCAGCGGCGCAGCGCCCCCCTGAGCGCGGCGGCAGTCAAGGCCAGCGCCGGCGCGTCCGCCCATCTCAAGGTCGCGCGCAGCGGCAACACGGCCCGGCTCATCGAGCAGCTGAAGGCGGCAGGCTACTGGATTGCCGGGATTGATGCCGCGGCAGACAAGCCATTGTGGCAGCTCGACCTCACGGGGCCGACAGTCCTTGTACTGGGAAGCGAGGGTAGCGGGCTGCACCGCCTGGTCAGGGACAAATGCGATTTCCTGGCGTCAATCCCCATGCGCGGCAAGGTCAGTTCCTTCAACGTCAGTGTCGCCGCCGGCATCGCCCTCTACGAAGTCCTCCGCCAAAGACAAAAGAAGTGATGAGTCATGAGTGATGAGTTATGAGTGATGAGCGAGAGGCGAGGAGATCGAGGCGGCACTATCCCAAGCGGATCTGTTCATTCGCCGATACCGAGGCTGATGAGAAGTGCGGCATCGACCTCGGCCAGTCGTTCCTGGGATATTGCGCCGACTTTTTTCTTTAGCCGGGATTTGTCCAACGTCAGAATCTGAGCCAGATTCACCATTGAAGTGAGTTCCAGACCGCCCTCCTTCCTGTTCAGGACCACGGTCACAGGATACTTTTTTATCGTGGTCGTGATGGCCGCCACGATGGTGGTCTTTGCGTGAACGTTCCCGACGTCGTTCTGGATTACAAGCGCCGGCCTGATGCCTTCCTGCTCGCTTCCGCGGCCGGGAGTGAAATCCACCATCCACACCTCGCCTCGTCTGCATGGACTCACGTTCATTTCAGCGCCTCATAGCCCGCGTCCAGATTCTCTTCGGCAACCTTCAGGTCCTCATCCGACATGGCTCTATAGCCTTCGATCAGCTCCCTCTGCAGCAGGGTCTTTTTCCAGGTACGAATGGCTCCTTCGAGAATCCTGCTGCGGCTCACCTTGAGCGACTTGGCAGCGCGGTCGAGGTCCTCAAGCAACCCTTCATCAATGGTCACAGTTATTTTCTCTTTGCTCACACACACTCCCGATAAGTATGCTTAATTATATGATATTGATTCCTACCTATCAACCGGCAAGATATAGGAGAACGCCCCCTATTTTACTCATCACGAATTACTCATCACTAAATTCCGATACTCGTCCACGATGCACCTGTAGCCGGGGGGAATGGCGGTGGTGGCGCTGTATTCGAAGATGAGCGCAGGGCCGACGATGCGGTGGCCGGCGCGCAACCGGGCACGCTCGTAGACTCGGGTGCGGCAGGATTTGCCCTCGAAGCGGACCTCCTTTTCCTTGATGAGCGCGCATTTTGGGTTGGGCTGACCGGGGCGGTCCTTGGGCATGCGCGGCCTGTCCGACAGGCCGCGGACCCGGACCCGGATGGTCACGATCTCCGACTCCCTTGACGGATCGGCATATCCGTACCGCTGCTCGTGACGGCGGTGGAACTCGCGTGCGAATTGAAGTGAAAAGGGGAAGCTGAGCTCGTAGCTCTGTCCGCGGTAGCGCATGTCGATCCAGCGTTCCAGGCGGATCCGCTCCGGCGGGAAGCCTTCCGCCGCCATCGAAGCAAGCCCCCGCCGCTCGAGTTCCCGGAAGCGATCGGCGAGCGCCCGGCTGCCCGCTTCCCGGGTCGCAAGCATAACGGTCTGCGAGAAGTCCTGGACGCTGTCTGAGAGGAGGACACCCAGGGCGGATAGCAGCCCGGGATTCTCGGGGATAAGGATGCGCGGTATGGACAGGCTGGCGGCAAGCTGGGCTGCGTGCAATCCGCCGGCTCCGCCAAACGTGACCAGCGTGAAGTCCCTCGGATCGTAGCCTTTTTCGACGGAAATCACGCGCAATGCCGCCTCCATGTTGGCATTCGCCACATCCACGACTCCCTGGGCTGCGGCCGCGGAGCTCCCGGACCCCATGGCACGGGCCAGCGCGCGGAACGCGGGCTCAATACGGCTGTCGTCGAGCATCAATCTGCCGCCGAGAGGATAATCGGTGTCCAGCTTGCCCAGATAGAGATTGGCATCGGTGACCGTGACGTGTTCGCCCTTGCCGTAACAGATGGGGCCGGGATCGGCGCCGGCGCTTTCCGGGCCCACCTGCAGTGCCCCTCCATCGTCGACGCGGGCGATCGAGCCCCCACCGGCGCCGACCGTATGAATATCGATGACCGGCACGCCGATCGGGCAGCTGGCGATCACCGATTCGCTGGTGATGCGGATTTCGCCCTCGCACAACGAAACATCCGTCGAGGTGCCGCCCATGTCGAAAGAGAGGATATTCGGAAACCCCGCCCGGCGCGCAACTTCCCAGGCGCCGACGACTCCGCCCGCGGGACCGCTCAGGATCGTCCGCACCGGTTCCCTGATCGCGGCGCGCGCGGAAACCGTGCCGCCGTTGGACTGCATGATGCGCAGGCTCCGGATCCCGCGCCCGCGCTTTGGCCGCAGCCCTGACTCCAGATCGCCGAGGTAGCGGCCCATGACCGGGGCCAGATAGGCGTTTACAACGGTCGTGGAAGTGCGTTCATACTCGCGGTATTCGGGCAGGATTACGTGACTTAAACTGATGGGAATGTTCAAGTTTCGTATCGCGCTGCCGATCTGTTTCTCGTGAGCGGGGTTGGCGAAAGAAAAGAGGAGGCAGACGGCGACGGATTGAACTTTGGCGCGTTGAAGCTTCTTCACCAGAGCGCGGATCTCGGCGGGCTGCAGAGGCACCAGTACGCTGCCGTCGAATAGAACGCGCTCCCTGGCGCCAAAACGCAGGCGGGCAGGCACCAGCGGAGCGGGCCGCGAAGGGTAGAGGCTGTAGATTTTCGGGCGGTTCTGACGGCCGATCTCGATAATGTCCTCGAACCCGGCAGTGGTGATCAGCGCAGTGACCGCTCCTTTCCTTTCCAGCAAGGCGTTGGTCGCCACCGTCGAGCCGTGGCGTATGTCGCAGGCGCGATCGTCCAACAACTCCCGGAGACCCTGCAGAATGGCCAGGGCCGGATTTCCTGGGGTCGACAAAAGCTTGAGAGTTCGTATGCGCTGCCCGTCAAGAGCTATGAAATCCGTAAAGGTTCCGCCGGTATCGATCCCGATTCTGTACATGGGAGGCGATTATAGCCGAAAAACCAGGTCACAAAGACCTCGAAGACTTCAAAGCAATTGAAGTACTCTCTTAGGGGGCTTTGAGGTCTTTTTGGTTCAGAGAGTCTATGCCAATTATCGAGATTGAAAATCTGACAAAGGATTTCCAGATCGGCTTCTGGAAGAAGCATCCCGTGCGTGCCCTCGATCATCTCAACCTGTGCGTGGAAAAGGGGGAGGTCTTCGGGTTCCTCGGCCCCAATGGCGCGGGCAAGACGACCACCCTGAAGCTGCTGATGGACCTGATCCGTCCGACTGCGGGCGCCGCGCGGGTTCTCGGGGCACCGGTGACGTCCGTGTCGATCCGCCGGCGCATCGGATACCTGCCTGAGAATCCCTACTTCTACGACTACCTCACGGCCGAGGAACTCCTGTTGTATGTCGGCAGACTCTTCGGGATGCGGCAGCCCGCGTTGGGCGGCAGGGTGCGCGCCCTGCTGGAGAGGGTCGGATTGCAGAATGCCGGCAGGCTCCAACTGAGGAAGTTTTCCAAGGGCATGATCCAGCGCATCGGGCTCGCCCAGGCCATGATCAATGACCCGGAAGTGGTGTTCCTGGATGAACCCATGTCCGGGCTCGATCCCCTGGGAAGGAGAGAGGTGCGGCAGGCGATTCAGAGCCTCAAGGGCCAGGGCGTCACCGTCTTCTTCAGCTCACACATCCTGCCGGATGTCGAGGCTCTTTGCGACCGCGTGGCGATCCTGAACCGGGGACGGCTGCAACAGGTGGGTGCGCTCCATGAAATCCTCAAGGTCAAGATTGAGGGGCACGAAATCGTGCTGGCCGGCGCAACCGCGGAGATTTCCGCCGGCCTCAGGCCGCTGTGCGATGAAATGGTCCCTATGGGCGAACGGCTTCAGCTCCGAGCCGCGCGTCCGCAACAGGTGGAGTCGATCATCTCCTATGCGCTTGCCCACGGAGCAGGCCTGGTCTCTGTGAATCCTATCCGGCCTTCCCTGGAAGACCATTTCTTCAGTGAAGTGACCGGGTCCCAGGACAAATGATGCGTGAACGGTGAAATAGCGACGTAATTGCTGTAGGGGAAAGAGGAGACAGAAGACAGAAGACAGAATAAAAGCACTTTGTGTGTGCAAACCTGCCCCTCAGGACCATTTTCTTCTGTCTCCTGTCTTCTGTCTCCTGTCTTCTGAGGAATATGATGCGAGTGCTGGTGATTGCGCGCAGTACTTTTCGGGAGAACATCCGGGACAAGGTCCTCTATAACCTGATCCTATTTGCCCTGCTCATGATTCTGAGTTCATTCGTGCTGGGGCAACTGACCCTTGGCTACGAGGACAAGGTCATTGTCGACCTGGGGCTGTCGGCCATGTCGGTATTCGGGACGCTGATTGCCATTTTCATCGGCATCGGGCTGGTTTATAAGGAGCTGGAACGGCGCACGGTGTATTCCCTCCTCGCCAAGCCCGTGCACCGGTGGGAATTCATCCTGGGAAAATACCTCGGCCTGCTTTTTACCCTGCTGATCAACGTAGTGATCATGACAGCAGGGCTCAGCCTGACGCTGGCCTGGCACGGCGCCCTGCCCTGGCAGAGCTACATGCGGCTGCTGCCTGCCGTCTATCTGATTTTTCTCTCGCTGGCTCTGACTACGGCCCTTGCCCTGTTGTTTTCCACTTTCTCGACCCCGGCGCTGTCTGCGCTGTTTACTTTCTTCCTCTGGGTGATCGGGCACTTCAACTCGGATCTGCTGCGGTTCGCCCAGTGGACCCGGTCGGCGGTCGCCGAGGCCGTTTTCACGGTCCTCTACTACGCTCTGCCCAACTTCGCCAACTTCACCTCCGTCGACAGCCGCAACGTCATCCAGAGCGCGGCCTATTTTGAGCCGCTGGGCGCCGGCGCTATCGGCTGGGCGAGCCTCTACGCCGTCCTCTATTCCCTGGTCCTCCTCGTCGGCGCCGCATGCATATTTTCCCGCAGGGACTTCAAATGAGACCGCACTTCCTGTCCGGAGCCTGGAATCGGTGGTGGCTGTGGGCGGCATGCCTCGCGGCCGCGTTTCTGGTCAAGCCGGTGCAGGATCGGATCGACGTGCGGCTGCAGCGCGCAGCCATGGATCCCGACATCCTGTATTTTTCGTCGCCTGCGGCAGTGAAGGCCCTGGCCTTCGGCTATGACGGCCTCATGGCCGACGTCTATTGGATGCGGGCCATTCAATATTACGGCCGCCGCGAGGAAGCTGCGCGCAGGCAGGTGCGGTACAAGAACCTGGCGGGATTGCTCGACATTGTCACAACGCTGGATCCGAAGATGCTGGATGTCTACCGGGCAGGGAGCATTTTCCTGGCGGAACCGGATCCTGTGGGCGCCGGGCAGCCCGAGGAAGCAGTCAAGCTCCTGGATAAAGGGATCTCGTTCCAACCCCGGGAATGGCGCTTCTGGTTCGAGAAGGGCTTTATCTATTTCTGGTATGTCCGGGATTTCCAGAGAGCAGGTCAGGTCTGGCACGATGCCAGCCGGCTGACGCCCGCGCCCCCCTGGATGGCCGGCCTCGCTGCCAGCGCACTTTCGCGGGGCGGCGCCGTCGAAACCGCGAAAGAGCTGTGGCGGCGGCAACTCGAAGGCTCCGAGCGCGAGGACATCAAGGACAATGCCAGGAACCACCTGGCCAGCATTCAGGTGGACGAGGATATCTGGACTCTCGAGTTTGTTCTGGAAAGATATGCCGCCCGGCACGGATCGCCCCCTGACAGCCTCGAGGCGCTGGTCCGGGCCGGATACCTCCGATTCATCCCCGCCGATCCCTCAGGGGTTCCTTACCGCTATGACCCCGCTGCCGGAAAAGTGAGCCTGAGCCCCCAGAGCAAGGTGCGCTACCTCACCTTGCCCTACAACTATCGCGAGGCTTTCCTCGCAAGACTGAGGGGACAAAATCGGTAAAATCGGTGACAGGCACCGAATTGCCGGATAGGTTTATGAATCACCCGAATGTGACGCGGCAATTCGGTGCCTGTCACCGGTTGTTGTGACGATGATGCAGATCCGGATAGTGTGGATGCTTGTGGGTGAGATGGTTGTGGCGATGCCGGTGCGAGTGCGGCTCCGATAGAGTGCCTGCCGAGACGTGACCGTGCTGGTGGTGTTCGTCGTGCCTGTGGGAGTGGTCGTGCTCCATCGGCTCATGCTGATGAGCATGCTCGTGCCGTTCCGTCAGGTGCAGCCACACACCGAGGCCCATGAGACCGGCGGCCCAAAAGAAGCCCGGGGTCAAAGGTTCCCGAAACCATGCGAGGGCGACGGCAGCGCCCGCAAATGGCGCGATGGAAAAGTAAGCGGCCGTCCGGGCCGTGCCGAGATGCCGGAGCGCAAAAACAAAAAGCGTCAGGCTTACGCCATATCCGAGAAAACCAACAACACCCGCGGCAACAGCCGCACCTGTGGCCGGCAATTTCGCACCGAAAAGGAGGGCAAGAGCGGTGTTCGTGCCGCCCGCACAGAGTCCCTTCAGGAGAGCCGTGTGCAAGGGATCGGCGCCGGAGACCTTGCGGGTAAAATTGTTGTCCGCGGCCCACGCCAGGCACGCCCCGGCGATGGCAAGGGCGCCCCACGGGACTCCGATGTCGGGCCGCCCGCACCATGAAAGGGTCACCGCGCCGGCTGTGATCAGCGCCATTCCCAGGGCGATGCGGGCATCGTAGTTCTCGCGGAAAACAAGCCATGCGAGCAGTGCTGTGAGCACACCTTCCAGATTTAACAGCAGCGACGCACTCGAGGCCGGCGTAATCCGCAACCCGAGCATCAACAAAAGTGGCCCTACAACCCCACCGCAGAAAATCGCGGCTGCCAGCCAGGGCACGTCGCGTCCCGTGATCGGCGTTTCGCGGGATCCGCGCCTGGCAGCGAAAGCCCGATAAGCGGAGAGGCCGAGCCCCGAGCCGAGATACAGCAAACCGGCCATCAACCAGGGTTCGATCTCCGGCAGCAACTGCTTCGCAACGGGTGTGCTCACTCCAAAGAGCGCGGCCGCAGCCAGGGCCGAAAGCACGCCGCGCCATCGATGGGATCTGTGCTCCATGTGTTTCGAAATCCTCAGGTCTTTTGCCATGGCGAAACATGCCGTCGGAGTGAGTGTATACTGCGCCCGGATGCCGTAGAATAGAAATCCATTGATTGGGAGGCCGCGAGAATGGCAAGGCAAATCTGGATTCTACTTTTGGCAGTTCTGATCGGCATACCGCTTTTAGCGGGCATTCAGGAGCCGATCAGGGTGGAAGGCGGGTTGGTGAGCGGGATCCCCGGCTGGGGGTGGGGAGTGCGGGAATACCGTTCCATTCCGTATGCCGCTCCTCCGGTGGGCGGTCTTCGCTTCCGTCCCCCGCAGCCTGTCATTCCCTGGCAAGGCGTGCGCTCGGCTCAGCGATTTGCTCCGCCCTGCATGCAGGAAATCCAGCCGGTGAACGGCCCTTCATGGAACCGGAGCGTCGTGGAACCGTCCGAAGACTGCCTCCATCTGAACGTCTGGACCCCCGCAAGCTCGGCAAGTGAGAGACTCCCCGTGATGATATGGATTTACGGAGGCGGCGGCGTCTTCGGGTATGCCGGAGACCCTCGTTACGACGGGAGCATGCTGGCGAAAAAGGGCGTCGTCGTGGTCAGCATGAATTATCGGGTGAACCTCTTCGGCTGGTTCGCCCATCCGGAGTTGACCAGGGAATCCGCGAATCATGCATCGGGAAACTACGGCTCCCTGGATCAGCTTGCCGCGATCCGCTGGGTGAAAAACAACATTGCGCAATTCGGCGGCGATCCGGACAAGATCACTATTTTCGGCCAGTCCGGCGGCAGCCGCAGCGTGAACTTCATTGCCGCCTCGCCTCTGTCCAAAGGACTGATACGGGCCGCCATTGCCCAGTCTCACACCAGCTTCGGGCGCATGACGACGCTAAGGGAGGCCGAGGCAAACGGAGAGAAATTCGCCAGGGCCGCCGGAAAGACCTCGCTTGCCGAATTGCGCGCCATGCCGGCTGAGGAGCTGTTTGCCACCTACACGAAAAATCCCTCGGGGTGGAGTGGTGCGGTCGTGGACGGCTGGTTCCTGCCGGATGACATCTTCACGATCTACTCGCAGGGGAAGCAGAACGATGTCGCGCTGCTCACCGGGGCCACCAACGACGAAGGCGGCAACCTTCCCGCGGGCGAGGCCCGCCCCACTGCTGCGGCGGCCGGAGGGGCAGGGCGCGGCGGCCGCGGTTCATCCCCCGCCACCCTGGCCGCATACACCGAGTGGGTCAAGCGAACTTTCGGAACGAAGGCGGAGGCTCTGATGAAAGCTTATCCCGCGAAGACCGACGCGGAGGCGCAGCGCGCATACCACGACGTCTATCGCGACATCAACTTTGCCGGACACAGGACCTGGGCCCGGCTGCAGGCCGCTACCGGCAAGTCGCCGGCCTACGTTTACATTTTCAGCCATATTCCGCCCAATCCGCCGGGGAACGGCAACAATCCGCCCCCATATGCAGGCGCCGTCCATTTCACCGACGTGCCGTACGTGTTCAACAACCTGCGCTTGTGGGACTATCCGTGGACCGAGATCGATCGCAAGGTCGCGGACACAATGTCTTCCTACTGGACCAACTTCGCAAAAGGCCTGAATCCGAACGGCCCCGGTTTGCCGAACTGGCCGGCCTATGACCCGAGAGACGAACGCTGGATGAACCTGGGGGACGCTGCCAGAGCGGAAAAGTTCAACAGCGCCGGCATCGACATCATCGCCGCCATCCAGGAGGAGCGCCGGCAGGGCCGATGAGGAGTAATGAGTGATGAATGAGGAGCCGGAGGCCGGCGCCGCCCCTCATGACTCACTTGCGGTCAGCAACAAACCTGATGGAATCCAAATATTCTTGATCCGGAATCCAAATAGTAGCATTCTAGAATCATGAAAACCACGATCGATATTCCAGATGAGGAGCTCAGGGATGCTATGAAGTACGCCAAAACGAAGATCAAGCGGGAGGCGGTGGTTGCCGCTTTGATCGATTACAACCGCAGGAAGCGCATGGCGGAGCTGGTACGGTACTCGGCTGTTTCTGAAACGTTCCTGAGCAACGAAGCCTTGGAAGCCCTGGATTCGGGTTCCTGCCGTGCAAAGGCTGCGCCGCGGGACCGCAGAGGCAAAAAATGAAGCTGGTCGACACGTCGAGCTGGATTCACCAGATCCGGCGACGCGGAGATCCGGCCGTGCGTGCCCGGGTGGAGCAGTTGCTCAGATCCGGTGAAGCGGCATGGTGCCCCGTTGTCCGACTGGAGCTGTGGGCAGGTGTGGGCAGCGAGGCGGACCGCAGGCTGCTCAAGGACTATGAGCAGAGGATCCCGGAATTGCCCCTCACAGAGGAAGTCTGGGAAAAAGCCTACCGATTGGCCGACTCATGCCGCCGTCTGGGCAAGAGCGTGCCGCCTCACGACATGCTGATCGCTGCCTGCGCCCGGCACTACGGTGTGGAGATCGAACACGACGATCTTCATTTCGACTTGCTGGCGGGCATCGAAGACTCATAGTCCGGCTGCGGATCACCTCGCCCCCGATCATTCATCACTCATCACTCGTTACTCATCACTCATTTAGCGGTAGTGACGGTGTCGCCGCCGGCGTCTTTGCTCTGGTAAAGTGCGGCGTCGGCCGCGTTCAGCAGGTCCTTTCCGGAGCGTCCGTGTTCGGGGAATATGGCGACTCCCAGCGAGGCGCTGATGCGGCCAAGCGGCTTGCCGCGATGCTGGACATCGAGGTTCTTGATGGCCTCGCGCAAGGCTTCGGCCCGCTGCCGGATCACGTCGGCGTTCCCTTCCGGCAGGATCAGCGTAAACTCCTCCCCTCCGTAACGGCAGGCGATGTCCTCGGCGCGGATGTTGGTCTGCAGCAGGACGCCGAGCTCGCGCAGGAGGGTGTCGCCCGCTTCGTGGCCGAAGGTGTCGTTGAAGTGCTTGAAGCGGTCGAGATCGAGCATAATCACGCCGAGAGGACGCTGATTGCGGGCCGCGCGGCGCATTTCAAGATCGAGGGATTCCTCCATGAAGCGGCGGTTGAAGAGATTGGTCAGCGGATCGCGGATGGACTGGCTGCGCAGCGTTTCGTGCAGTTTGAGGTTGGAAAGGGCCATGGCGATGTGCTCCGCCATGGCCAGGGCCAGGCGCTGTTTATCCTCGGTCAGGCGCGCGCCGGCGGGCTGCGCCAGGTAGAGAGTGCCGAGGGCCTCGCTCTGGGCCATCATGGGAATGCAAAGATAGCCCTCGGGAGGCGGCTGGGGAACGTGCCTGCAGAGCAGGCCGACGGCCGTGTTCTCGACCGAATGAACGCGGCCGCGGCGCAGGCCCCAGCACTCATCGGGGGCGAACACGCGCTCGATCAGCGAGGCATCGCCCCACACGGCAACGGCCTCGACGAGATTGCGCGAGGCCGTGATCGCGAACAGGGCTCCGGCCTGGACGGGGAAGATCTGCTGCGCCACCCGCACGATCACGCTGTAGGCCTCATCGGAAGTGAGGCAGGCGCGCAGCATGTCGCCCATTTCACTCAGAAGGGTCATTTCCCGCGTGCGCTGCTCGAGTTCATGCACCCAGGCTTCGAGATTGAGTTTGGCCTGCTGCAGCGCTTCTTCGGTCTTCTTGCGCTCGGTGATATTGCGGGCAATCCCCTGCACACCGACGGGCCTGCCGTCGCGGGAGATGATGTGAGTGCTGATCTCAAACGCCAGCCGCTGGCCGTCCCTGGTGATGATGTCGAGATCGCAGGTGGCGGGGCTCTCGGCGGCGATCTGCCGCCCGATCATTCTGCGCGCCGCATCCTGGCAATCAGGCGCCGCAAAATCCGTCAGCTTCATTCGCAACGCCTCTTCGCGGGTATAGCCCGTGATGCGCTCGGCCGCCTTGTTGATCGAAGTGAAGTTGCCTTCGAGATCCGTGGTGTACACCATTTCATTCGCGTTCTCGAACAGTTCGCGGTAGCGCTCTTCACTGGCGCGCAGCGCGTGCTCCGCCTTCAGCCGGCGCTGATCCAGTCCGAACTCCCGGTAATAATTCCGGAAGACGGAAGCCATACGGGGCTCATCCCGCAGCAAAGCCAGGATGTGGGTGCGCACTTCGGGATCCGAATGGTAGGTGATCTCGGGGTGGGCTTCCACCCACAGGTGGAACAGCCGTACGTAGGCCAGGAAAGCGATCAGGTGCGTATGGAGCTTCGGCGTCAGCAGCTGCCTCAGCTCGGCATAGCACGGTTGCGCTTCGGCCGGATAGAGATACATGAGAATGCTGCACCGTGCCAGGGCTTCGTCAAGTTCCGAGTCTTCTTCCGGCCAGTCCGCCAGTGGGTGCGGGGTCGTGCAAAAAACCCGGATCATCCCGTCGGCATCCTCCTCGGCCGAGGGCGTCGCTCCCTCCAGCAGCCGGAGCACGTCCTCGGCGGGCATCCCCAGGCTGTGCAGCTTGCAGCTGTGGGTCACCAGCGAATAGGGCGCGGAGCAGTAGCGCGCCAACAGACTGAACAGCCGCTCCTTGAACCGCTCGGGCAGCGGATTGTTGTAGTATCCCGCAAGGCTTTGCTGCCAGAGGCTCTGGAATACCTCCGGGCAACCGGCGGCGGGGGCGAAAAATAGCGGGAAATAACCGAGGCGCTTCTTTATGTCGCCCTTGACCTGTTCCGCGGTCGCGGGACCGGCCTCGGCGCTCAGGGCCAGGTCCGCCCGGGCGAGCTCAGACTCGAGGTTCTGCAAATCCGCGATCTTCTGCCGCAGGGATTCGAGTTCCTGACTGATCCTGCTCTTCGACGGCGTACGGTTTTCAGACCGTTCCCGATTGAAGCGCGACGTCATTACCACCTCAACCACTTCTCAAGTTCGCTGATCCGCCGGCCACGGCGCCAAACTGACAAGAAGGAAATGCCTCGGGCAGTCTCGGGTGGATCGAGGGATTCTGGAGCGCTCCCCATTCCTGCTAATGCAAATCCCTATCCATCATAAAGATAGGACGGCCCAAAGTCAATTGTTGAGAAACCTCGATCTTACTGAGCCATGACGACGCGGTCGCCGCCCTCCTGTTTGGCACGCTGGAGAGCGGCATCGGCTGCTCGGATCAGCGCCTCGACGGTGCGTCCCTGTTCAGGGAAGACCGCGATGCCTGCGGAGACGGTGACGTAGCCCAGGGACTTGCCCCGGTGCCGGATCTCGAGATCCTTGATCATGCCGCGCAGGCTGTCTGTCCTTTGGGCCGTGATCTCGAGGTTTCCCTGAGGCAGCACGATGGTGAACTTCTCGCCGCCGAAGCGGCACGCAATATCTTCCTTGCGGATGATGGTCTGGAGCAGTCCGCCGATCTCGCGGAGGATGGAGTCTTCGGCCTCGGGACCGCCCGGCCGGATCCCCGTCTGGGGGGCGTCGACCTCGAACATGATCACGCCGAGGGGCCCGCGATTGCGGGTTGCACGCCGCAGTTCGAGCTCGAGCGACTCTTCCATGAACCGGCGGTTGAAGAGGCCCGTCAGCGGATCGCGGATCGACTGGCTGCGCAGGGTTTCGTGCAGCCTGAGGTTGGACAGGGCCATCGCGATGTGCTCCGCCATGGCCATGGCGAGCCTCTGTTTGGCTTCCGTGAGACGGGCGTTTGCAGGCTGCGCGAGGTAGAGGATGCCCAGGGCCTCGCTTTGCGCCATCATGGGCACGCAGAGATAACCCTCGGGAGGGGGCTGCGGCAGGTGCTTGCACAACAGCCCGATGCCGGTATCCTCCACCCAGTGGACCCGGCCGCGGCGCAGAGCCCAACACTCGTCGGCGGCGAAGACCCGCTCGACGAGGGAGGCATCCCCCCACACGGCGACAGCTTCGACGAGGTTGCGCGAAGGCGAGATGACGAACAATGCGCCGACCTGGACCGGGAAGATCTGCTGGGCCACGCGCACGATCACGTTGTAGGCCTCATCCGTGGACAGGCAGGCGCGCAGCATGTCGCCCATCTCGCTCAGCAGGGTCATCTCCTGCGTGCGCTGCTCGAGCTCGTGCACCCAGGCTTCGAGGTTTTGTTTGGCCTGCTGGAGCGCTTCCTCGGTCTTCTTGCGTTCCGTGATGTCGCGGGCGATGCCCTGGACGCCGACCGGCGTGCCGTTCCTGTAGATGATATGCGTGCTGACCTCGACGGCCACATTCCTGCCGTCCTTGCAGATGAGGTCGATTTCGTACGGTGCCGGGGTTTCGCCGGCGATCTGGCGCTCGATCATTTTACAGGCGATCTTGAGATGGCGGGGTGGGATCATGTCGCCCGCCTTCATCTGCATGGCCTCTTCGCGGGAATATCCCGTGATGCGCTCCGCCGCCTTGTTCAGGGAAGTGATGTGCCCCGCCAGGTCATGCGTGTACACAATATCGTTGGCGTTTTCGAACAGCTCGCGGTAACGCTCCTCCGTGGCGCGCTGCCCGTCCTCGGCCTTCCTGCGCTCCGTGACGTCCCGCACGAAGGCCAGGCCGCCGCAGGACTTAGCCGCGTAGTTGAGCAGCGGGCTGAAATGGGCGTCGTAGAAACCCTCCTTGCCCGTCGCCGGAACCTGGAACGGGCATTCCCGAACGGACACCGTCTCCCCGCGCAGAGTCTGCAGCAAATGCTTATCGGCTCCGGTCTCCGCCAGGAACGGAAGGACATCAAACATCATGCTGCCGACCGCGTTCCTCTCCTCGATGCCGAAAGTCCTCTCCATGGCAGGATTCCAGAGTGTGCAGATCAGTTCGCGATCGTAGGCGAAGATGCCGTCCTGGCTGTTCTGCAGCAGGCGCTCGAACAGGTGCTTCTCGTCCTGCAGCAGGTCTTCCTCCTGTTTGCGCTCGGTTATGTCCTCGATGAAGGCCAGGCTGTACAGCGGGCTGCCGTCTGCGCGGCAGACGGCGGTGGCGGTAAGCTGGACCCAGACGACCTCCTTGGTCCGCGTCAGGAGCCGCTTCTCCACGCGCGCGCGCGGCCTCGCTCCGCTGAGCACCTGGTCGATGCGGTGGATGCACTCGCTGATGTCCTGAGGGTGCGCGATTGCGGGCAGGCTGAGCGCCTCCAGCTCGTGCTCGAGGTATCCCAGCAGCCGGCACAGCGCCTGGTTGGCCTTGAGGATGCGGTAATCGGGATCGAGAATGGCTACGCCGAACGGGCCCTGATCCAGAATGACAGGCAGCACCGGCTCGCCTTCTTCCGGCAGCGGGAAGGTCTTGGCAACTGCGGCCCGAGGCTGTCCTTCAAAATAGTCTTCGAAAAACGACTTCAGGCGCGGCTCCTCCTCGAGCATCCGATGGAGTTGGGACCGGATGATCAAGTCCGGCGCCAGATCCGGTTCCGGAAAGGCCGCCAGCCAGAGGTGGTGCATCTTCACGTAAGCAAGGAAGGATGTGAGCTGCCCGTACTTGGATGGTCCGAGAAGCGTGAGCACCTCGTCACGACATCGGCTGCTGCCGCCCGGATGCAGAAACAGGAACATGGCGCACTGCAGCAATCCCTCCTCCGACGGTGAGCCCGGCTCGGGCCACGAGGCCAGGGGCCGTGGCAGGAGCGTGAAACCGGCAAAAGACTGAGCCAGATCTTCTTCGCCGGCTGGTGCGGGCCGTTCGAGCCAGCGCAGGATCTCGTCGGAGTGCATTCCCAGTTGTCTCAAATGGCAGCTGTGCGACACCAGAGCGTAGGAAACCGGACAGGCCCGGGAAAGCCGTGCGAAAAGCTTCTCTTTCGTCGTCGCGGGAATCGGATTCTTCACATAAGAAATCCGCATCTGCAGCCATAGGGTGGCCAGGACCTCCGGCATCTCCGCTACGGGCACCAAAAACGGCGGAAAAAAGCCGAGTTGAGCCTCCATTTCCGCTTTGATCCGCTCCAGGGCGCGCTGCTCCGTGTCGGATGGGGCAGGAGGAACCGCTGCCGGGGGCTCGGGCTCGGGCATCATCCCCTTCAGATCGGCGATCTGCTTGCGTATGGCATCAAGGTCGCCAGCCAGGCGGTTTTTCGGCTTGTTTTCGAACTCCATCATGCTCCCCTGGGGACGGCAAAAGCCCGGAATGCGGATTGTACTCCTGTCAAATCGGCTGCTGCCTGCAAGTATATTAGCGATAATAGCGCCCGGAGGGGCAAGAGTCTAAATTTGATTCCACGAACCTTCTCAGAACAGCCTCATGCGCACGCGGCGTACCCGGTGACGCATGAAAACGTACGGGATCGGTATCGGGATCGTGCTGATGCGCCCTTCGATACCGATCTCGAGATCCCCGGCTGTCGTTCTCTTTTCAAAGCAGGACAAAATGGTATACTTAGTGTTTGTTTGCACTTGGGGCTGACGCACCCCCGGCAGGAGGCGCTAGATGGGTAGTACAAGATTGAAGTTTGTTTTGGGCGGGATCGTAATCGTAGCAGCTCTGGCATGGCTGGGCTTCGTCGGTTATGAGGAGAGCAAGGCCTATTACGTTACCGTAGAGGAGTTTAGCGCCATGCAGGGCCAGCTCCAGGGGAAAACGGTGAAGGTTGCCGGAGACGTGGTGGAGGGCTCGATTGACCGGACCGGCACGCCGATGCGGTTCGCGATCAGCAACCAGGGCAAGACTTTGCGAGTCTGCTATGTCGGCAAGGACACAGTCCCCGATACGTTCATGGATGGATCCAAGGCCGTGGTGGAAGGCAGCCTGGGACAGGACGGGACGTTCCAGGCCAGGCGCATCGAGGCCAAGTGCGCTTCCAAGTACGAGGCGGAGTACGAGAAGAAAGGCAAATAGCCGGACCTGCGGCATCAGGCATGGCGCACCGGCAACGCGCGGTTTGGAGATGGATCTTAGATGAGTGATTTCGGTAACTTCTGCCTCTTGCTGGCCCTGGTCCTGGCTGTATACGGAATGTTCGCCGCACTCCTCGGCGCGGCGCGGAAACAGCATCGAGTGGTGCGCAGCGCGGAGCATGCCGCGCTGGCGGCCTGCGTCAGCGTCGGGCTGGCGACCGCAAGCATGCTCTACCTGCTGATCACGAGCGACTTCTCCGTATCCCATGTGGCGGATGCGACGAACCGGGAGTTGCCGGTCTTTTACAAGATTGCGGCGCTATGGGGCGCCCACGACGGCTCCATGCTCCTGTGGGTTTTCGTCACCGCCATATTCAGCGGCGCGGTCGTCTATCAAAACCGGTTTCGCTATCGCGACATGATGCCTTACGTGGTAGCGGTGCTGATGCTGAACCTGGCCTTCTTCCTTCTGTTGAACCTGTTTCTCTCCAATCCTTTCAACCAGCTCGTGCAGGTCAACGCCGACGGCAGCCTGCAGCGGTACATCCCCCCGGACGGCCGGGGGCTCAATCCTCTGCTGCAGTACTGGGCGATGGTGATTCACCCGCCCATCCTGTACCTGGGTTTTATCGGCTTCGTGGTGCCGTTCGCGTTTGCGACGGCTGTGCTGACCACGCGCCAGCTGGGGGATTCCTGGATCCGCACGACGCGCCGGTACAGCCTCCTCACATGGCTCTTTCTCGGTGCCGGGCTGCTGCTGGGCGCCAAATGGGCCTACGTCGTCCTGGGCTGGGGCGGGTACTGGGGATGGGACCCGGTCGAAAACTCCTCGCTCATGCCCTGGCTGATAGCCACCGCGTACCTGCACTCGGTCATCATCCAGGAACGCAAGGGAATGCTGAAGGTCTGGAACATGATCCTGGTATTGCTCTGCTTCCTGCTGGGCATCTTCGGCACCTTTATCACCCGGAGCGGAGTGGTCAGCTCGGTGCACACCTTTGCCGGCTCCCCGCTCGGCAAGTACTTTCTCGTTTATATGGCGGTGGTGGCGGCCGGCTTTCTGTACCTGATCATCGACCGCCGGTCGTACCTGAAGAGCGAACGGCCGCTGGACTCGGTGCTCTCGCGCGAGAGCGCCTTCCTTTTCAACAACCTCATGCTGGTCGTCGCCTGTTTTGCTGTCCTATGGGGAACCATGTTCCCCGTTCTCTCGGAAGCGCTGCGCGGCAGCAAGATCACCGTCGGGCCGCCATTCTTCAACAAGGTGAACATACCGATCGGCCTGTTCCTGCTGCTGCTGACCGGCGTGGGCCCCCTGTTCGCCTGGCGCAAGACATCGAGCGCCAGCCTGAGGAAGGCCTTCTTCCTGCCGGGGATTCTCGCGGCAGCGGCGTGCGCCGCTCTCCTGGCCGGCGGCATGCGCAATTTCTACTCGGTTGTCTGCCTGACGCTCTGTGTATTCGTTACGACGACCATTGTGGAAGAGTTCCTGAAGGCCACTCTTCTGCGCATGAAAGGCCAGGGGGAGAACTTTTTCGCCGCCATCGTCAAGCTGACGCTGAAAAATAAGCGGCGCTATGGCGGCTACATCGTCCACTTCGGCGTCGTGCTCATTTTTGTCGGGCTGACCGGGAACGCCTTCAACCGCGAGGTCAGTCAGACCATGACTGTGGGAGACGAGTTGAAGATCGGCGATTACTCCCTGAAACTGACTGACTACCGGGAGAGTGAAACGCCAAACTACTTGTCCGGCTCGACGATCCTGCAGGCCTATAAGAACGGGAAACTGCTCAAGACCATGAGGCCGGAGAAGAGGTTTTACAGGACCGGCGAAGGGCAGACCACGACCGAGGTGTCCCTTTTCAGTACGCCCAAAGAAGACCTGTACGTTGTGTACAACGGGCCTGCCGCCGACGGCCGCAGTTTCGAGATCAAAGCGCATGTCAACCCGCTTGTCTGGTGGGTATGGTTCGGTTCGGCAGTGCTGGTTTTCGGTTCGATCGTGACTCTGCTTCCCGATCGCAGGGGGGCATTCATCACGCCCGAGTCCTCCCTGGATCGGATCCTGGTTTATGAAAAGAGCATGAAGCTCTAGCAAAGGAAATCTTACAGGACACGGAGGAAAAGGAACCCGGCGGATCCGGCTTGCATCCATCGGCCTCTGTCCGTGCCCGAAGGTTCCTTGCTTTCCTTTCTCTGTGCATCAGGCGGTCTCAGGAAAAAAGGTTCGGAATTACCCATGAGAAAGATAGCAGGTTCGATCGCGCTGATCCTTTTCCTCGGCTTGGCGCTCGACGCTCAGGAGCCGAGGGACATCGGCAGGGAATACAAGGAAACCTGCGACCGGCTCATGTGCCAGTGCGGATGCAATGAGCAGCTCAGCGTCTGCGCCATGCAGAACTGCAGTTCGGCTACCCCGATGCGGGCGGAGGTCCGCGAGCGGTTGCTCAAGGGAGAAGGCGCGGACGCCATTGTGGCGAGCTTTGTGGCGCGTTACGGCAAGCAGGTCCTGTCAGCTCCGACCATGGAGGGCTTCGACGTCACGGCGTGGATCATGCCGTTCCTGATCTTCTGTCTCGGCATCGTGGTGGTAGGCTGGATTGTCATGCGCATGATCCGCCCCCTGCCGGCCGCAGAGGCGCCGCCGACGAAGGTCGATCCCAGGGTCGAACGGGAACTCAAGGACTTTGAAGAGGAGAGTTGATGATATTCCTCGCAGGGGTGATGCTGACGGCGCTGGCGGCCATCTTTGTCCTCATGCCGCTGTTCAGGGAACCCAAAGGCAATCTCGAAGTCGAGTTGCTGGCCGAGACTGAACTTGACCGCCTGCTGAATCGAAAGGCAGTCATGTACAGCAACCTTAAGGACCTCGAGTTTGAGTTCAAAATGGGCCGGCTTGCCGATGCCGATTTCCGAAGGCTCGAATCGGGCTTCAAGACGGAGGCGGCTGAAATACTTCAGAAGCTCGATCAGTTGGGCATAGAGGAGAACCTTGAGGACGGCATTGAACAGGCCATCGCCGCACGCAAGACGGCCCTTGGCGGCGGCAGCAAGCCGGAGCAACACCGCTGCCCGTCCTGTGGCGCTGAACTCTTGCCGGGCAAGCGATTCTGCGCCGACTGCGGCCATCGCCTGTAGCCTGTGGCATTCGCGGGGGCGGCAAAGCCCGTAACGCGTGAAAATCGGATGCGTGAAGGGGCTGCCTGGGAAAGCGCGCGTCTCGCGCGCTCCCAGGCATATTTTCGGAACAGCTGCCCATGAGTCGCAGCGCACCCTGCGCCGAATGCAGGTCTGAGGTCGGGTGTCGGAGGTCTGAGGTCGGTGTTTTCGAAGCAGCACGCAGGTCGTCCGCCAGTGAACGGAAAACCAAACATGATGCCAGCATGGTCTAGGAACAACCGGATCTCACAACATGGAGAGGCGCGGCATAAGGATCCGGCCCGTGCCTGCCCGCGAGCCTTGGTCTCTCCTTGTGCCTTTCTGTACATTGGAACTGCCATCCTGTTGCTGTGCTCGCTTTGGATGCTGCCTTCAGCCCGCGCCCAGGGGCAGGGTGTCGTGGAAGGCCGCGTCATCAATGGCACAAATCCCGCGCAGGTGCCGGCAAACCTGCAGCTGGAGGTCATCAGGCTCGGCAGCGGCATGAACGCCTTGACGTCGGCAACCACGGATGCCGCCGGAAAATTCCGCATCACGGGCGTGCCCGTGGATGCTCCTCTGCTGATTCGCGCGGCCTATCGGTCGGTCAATTATTATGGCCGGGCCGACTTTGATGCTGCGGGCAGGGCGCAGATCGAGATTCCGGTGTATGAGCCGACCACGGCCATGCAAGGCATCCGGCTCGAGAGTGTTCAGATCGCCTTCAAACTGAGCGGCGAGGGCCTGCGATCCCTCGAATCCTACACCTTCAGGAATGAAACCACCCCCCCGCGCAGCCTCGCGCGTGAGGACGGCAATTTCCGTTTTTCCAAAGCGCCGGGGATCCTCGAGCCGCCGCGCATCGACGTTACCGGTCCGGGATCGAGCATGCCCGTTACCCAGGCCCCGCTGGAAAGCGCCGACGGCCGGAGCTACTACAGCCTGTATCCGCTGCGGCCGGGATCTACCACCTTTGATGTCTCGCAGGCGTTTCCTTACGAGAATCAGCAATACTCGTACCGCCGGGTTTTCTTTCAGGACACACCAGCTTTCAACATCGGCGTGAGCCCACAGGACATGACGGTAACCGGCGCGGGCCTCACCAAGATCCAGACGGACACGGCTAGCAACTATGCCGTTTATGCGAGCGGGCCGATCAAGGCCGGCACTGAAGTAGTCTGGAATTTCTCCGGAGGGACACCGGTCGTGGAATCTCCGGCTGCCACGCCGGCCGCAGAGCCGGCGGCGGGGTTCAGCGTAGAATCCATGCCCGGGCCCATCGTGAGCAACGCCATGTTCCTCGCGCCGCTGATGTTGATAGGCTTCATCGTGGTGCTCTGGTACGCCCAGAGCCGTGGCGCCATGGCGTCCGGACCGGACCAGGATGCCCGCATCCAGGAACTCAGGAAATGCCGCGAGCAGCTGCTCGCTTTTGTCGCCGCCCTGGACGTCCGGTATGAAAGCCAGGGCCTGGACCGGCGGGAGTACCTGCGCCTGCGCGAGCAGGGGAAGCGCCACCTGCGCAGGATCGCCATGCTGATGGCTAAGAAGTAACGCGGACCTCCGACCTCAGACCTCCGACCTCAGACTTAGACATTGTAATAGTCGGAAAAACTTGGCAGCATCAGCCAATGACGCCAGAGGGCGATCACGGGAATACCATAGTGGAACCTGAGTCCAGACATCGGGATCGATCGTCTGAGGTCGGTAGTCGGAGGTCTGAAGTCGGAGAGTCATGTCCGAGTTGATCGAAGTTCACGGGTTGGCCAAATATTTCGGGCGCTTTTCCGCACTGCGTGACCTGCACCTCTCCGTGCCCGAGGGCCAATTCATCGGGCTTTTCGGGCGCAACGGCGCCGGCAAGACGACGTTCCTGAGAATCCTGGCTGGGCTGTCGCGCCCCTCCGCGGGGAGCGTCAGGATCCGTTCGGACAAGCCCGGCAGCCAGAGCGCCCGCGCCGCCACCGGCTACCTCTCCCACAACACCGCGCTCTACCTGGACCTGACCGCATTGGAAAACCTGCGCTTCTATGCGCGGCTTCTCGATCTGCCGGGAGGAGACCGGGATCTGCAAGAGCGGATCGCACGTGTAGGGCTGGCAGGACGGGCCGGCGAACCGGTGCGCAACTATTCCCGCGGCATGCAGCAGCGGCTGGCGATTGCGCGCGCGTTTCTGCACGATCCCGGCATCCTGCTTCTGGATGAGCCGTTCACCGGATTGGACCAGGAGGGGACCCGGTTTCTGCAGGGCTATCTCGACGAGGCCAGGAGACGGGGGAAGACATGCCTCATGGCCATCCATGACGCGCCCCTCGGGCATGCGCTGGCCGACCGGCTGGTCGTGATTGAGAAGGGCGTTGTGGCGCTGGATCTTGCCACAAAGACCGCCGGGCTCGACGAATTCCGGAGTCGGTACCGCGACATCACCGAGGAACGCTGAGATGCCGGGAAAGATCTGGGCGGTGTTCCGCAAAGACCTGCTCGTCGAACTGCGGACCAAGGATTCGCTCAACGCCATGCTGTTTTTCGGCATCGTCGTGCTCGTCGTTTTCAACTTTGCCCTCGAGTCGGCCCGGGAGACTATTCGCCAGGCGGTTCCCGGCGTGCTCTGGGTGGCCTTCGTGTTTTCCGGCACCCTCGGGCTTAATCGCATGTTCGCTTCCGAGAAGGAAAACAGCTGTCTGCAGGGGCTGCTGATGGCGCCGATGGACCGCGGCATCATCTATCTGGGGAAGATGCTGGCATCTGTAGTTTTCATGCTGATCGCCGAGGTGGTGATATTCGTCTTCAGCCTGGTGTTCTTCAACCTGACCGTGTGGTCGGAGATCCCTTACCTCGCGCTGGTATTCCTGATCGGCACGCTCGGCTTCACCGGCGTGGGCACCCTGTTGTCGGCCATTGCGGTGAACACCAGGCTCCGGGAAGTGCTGCTGCCGCTGATTCTGTTTCCCGTGGTTTTACCTATTCTGATCAATGCGGTCGAAGCGACGAACATCATTCTCAACGGCGGCGACTATCAGGGGCTGAAACTCCCCCTGACGGTCATGTCAGCCTTCACGATCATTTTCGGGACGCTGGCGTACCTGCTGTTCGATTTTGTACTGGAGGATTGAGCGATGGATCAACCGAAGTACAGGCATTTCGATTCGGTTCTGGGGGTAGTCCTCCTGGTCAGCATGCTCCTGGCCCTGTATATGGCCCTCCTCGGCGCGCCGCGCGCCAGCGCGCAGGCGCTGGGGGATCTGCAGCGCATTTTCTACTTCCATGTGCCCTCGGGAATGGCCGGGTTGATCGCTTTCGGCGTGAACTTTGTCGCCTCCCTGATGTACCTGGTCCAGAAGCGGCGCAAGTGGGACAACCTGGCGCTCTCCGCTGCGGAGGTCGGCGTAATGTTTTTCACCATCGTCCTGGTGACCGGGCCGATCTGGGCCAAACCGGCATGGCTGGTCTGGTGGACCTGGACACCGCGTCTGACCTCATCGCTGGTGCTCTGGATACTCTATCTTGCCTACATGCTCTTGCGCAGCTATCTGCCGGACCCTGAGAGGAGGGCCATGATGTCGGCAATCTTCGGAATCGTGGCCTTCGTGGATGCCCCGATCGTCTTTTTCTCCATTCGGTGGGCGGCCAATAATCCCAGGTTCCGCGACCTGCACCCGCCCGCGGTGATCGAGACCGGGGGGATTGCAGCCGGGATGTGGCCGGCATTCCTGTCCTGCCTGGTTGCCTTCGCGCTTTTGCTCGTGTGCCTGATCCGCCGCCGCTATTTCCTGGAGGCTGCGCGCACGGAGGTTGAAGGGCTCGAGCGCATGGCGGATGCGGCACACTGAAAAACTCCGTGAGGATCTTGTTCTTATGCAAACCACCAATCCATTGAATTACCTCTTCGCGGCCTATGCTGCGATCTGGATCATCCTGGCGATCTACATATTTTCGATTCAGTTCCGGGAAAGGGAACTGCGCGACGAGCTGAACCGGTTGAAGCAGCAGCTCGATCGCAAGCCTTAAGCTGGGTGCAGCTACCTCACATTCGGTTGGCTTGACAAGCTGCGTGCAAGGAAATCAGGAAAGCTGACCGGCGACTTCTTACCCTCAAAAGGGGCCATGCAACTTTGCCGCAAGGACACGAATCTGTCCGGGGTGCCGCCCACAAGTGCGGTTTCTGCCGCGACCATTGCGTCTCTTTGACTGCAAAATAAAAGCCTCGCCGGCACATGTGGTGCGCCGGCGAGGCCAAAGGAGGCAAGTTCAAGACTCAGCTTAGAAGAAAAGCTTGGCACCGAGCTGCATGTTTCTTGGATCCTGGACTGAAGTGACTTGTCCAAAGTTGCTGGATGAGAAACCGCTGCTGACGCCGCTAAACTGAGTGTGGTTCCAGGTATTGAAGGTCTCGATACGGATTTCCAGCCGGCTGCCCCGGCTCTCACTGAACACGAAGCTCTTGAAAAGCGCCACGTTCCAGTTGTGACGTGCGGGACCGTTGACCGTGTTATATACAAGATTTCCCCATTGGCCGATCGTAGGCGCCGAGAACGCCGATTTGTCGAACCAGGCAGCGACGGTTTTTGGATAGTTGACGCTCCCGGTCAAATTGGGCCGGTTGGTCCCACCATTGACTCCGTTGCTGCCCGCCTTCCCGCCCAAGGTAATATTGAGGGGATTGCCCGTCTGGGCAAGGACTACTCCCGATAACTGCCATCCGCCGAGGACGGACTTGGCTACCTTGTTTGAGCTGTTCCGCAAAAAGGGAAGGTCGTAAATGAAGTTGAAGACCGCCACATGAGTGCGGTCCATCGAGGAACGGCCTATTCCATAAGAGAGATCATATGGATTAGGTACGTTGTTGAGATCGCCACCATTTCCCGCACCGAGATTGCCGGGATCGATCGAGCGTGAAAGGGTGTAGGCGGCTTGCAGGCTGACGTCTTTCGTGAATTGCCCGCGCAAGCTCAGCTGGAGAGAATTGTAATGCGATTTGTCTGTGTTTTCATACATATTGATGTTGCCCCAGCCGAGGTATGGGAGCAACGTGTTGTAGGCAGGCCCCACTCCGTTGATTATGTCGGCTAACCTACTCTGATCGGGCACGTTGATGTTACGGTTGTGACTCAGATGATTGGTCCGGTTCCCGACATAAGCAGCGGACAGAACAAGCTTTGAGCTCAGCGCCTGCTCAAATCCAAAGCTCCATTGGAAGGCGGTGGTGGGGAAGTAATCGTCGAGAGAAATGCCCTGAAGACTCCCAACGAGGATCGGCCTGGGCGGCGAAACGCCGGTCAGGATGCTGGTCGACGGATCCGAGAGAAGAACGTTGGCGTTGTTAACGTTGAGGCTGAATGGAGCGTTGCCTCCGCCATTGTACATGTCGTTCCCCTGGATGCGTTCGTACATAATGCCAAATCCGCCGCGGAGAATCGTCTTGGTATTGCCGGTCAGGTCATAGGCAAAACCAACGCGTGGGCCGAAAGTCGCCCAGTGGTTATTCGTCATTCCATTGGGAATACCGTTGACGCCGGTAATACCAATGCCGTTCAGATATAGCTGCATGCCGGCCATAGTAGGCTGCGGGCTGGTGCCCAGGCCCGGGCTCGAAGAGGAGATGGAGCCGTCAGCAAGAAGAATCGCCTTCTTGTTGGGATCGTACAGCTTGGGATAGAAGTTCGACATGCGGTGGTTGGCTTCATAGGTATGGGGGATTCCATCCCATCGCAAGCCCAGATCCAAAGTGAGGCGCCTGTTTACGCGCCAGTGGTCCTGCAAGTACAGGGCCCACGATTGGTTATTCCAGTGCCCGGCGTCTTTGACGGTGGCTTCGTTGTAACTGCTGGCCAAACCGAGCAGGAAATCGGCAAAATCATTTCCTGTGTATCTGTTAGTGAAGCCGAAAACGCCTTGGGTCTGGGTAAACAGGTCCTGGACTTTCTTATAAAGAGCCCAGCTGCCTCCGAATTTGAGTTGATGAACTCCCCTGCTCCACGAGATGTCGGTGCGGAGCTGGTAATCATCCGCCCCGTTGTTCCACGGAACCCAGTTAGCCGTATAAGTTGTGCCTGTGGAACCCTGTAACCCGATCTGCGGAATGCGGTTATCTTCATTCCCTTCAAAGAGTTCCTTGGATGAGAAGCCACTGGGACGCTCATAGATCCCACCTGGTAGAATGTGGATCCGGTTGCCGTTGTAGTTGAAAGCGAACTCCGTGAGCAGGGTGGGGCTGATGGTGTAGACCGCATGAGCCACGGCGCTGTAGGAAGGGTTGCCAAACGTGCTGTAAACCGTAGGCACGTTGGAGCCCGCCCAAATGGTGGGATTGTACGTTTGCATGATCTGCTCAGAGATCCAATGCCCGAAAAGCGATAACTTAGTGCCGAACTGGTGGTCGATCCGGACAATCTCCTCCCTCACGTCGGTGGGAAGAGGAGCAGTGCCAACGTATCTGTCGCCACTTGTGGGTGTGGGGAAAATGCCGGTCTTCAGCAGGGTCTGGGCATTGGGGTCAAGCAAGGCGGCGGGAATAGTGTTGTTGGGGAACGGAGCCCCCAGAGTGAGGCCTGCGCCTGTGAATTTCGCCTGCAATGCAGAGGAAAGCTGCGCAGCCGTTGGGACGGTAATGGTAGTGGAGCCGAAGTTACCAGTATAGGTGCTGGGTAGCGGAACCACTGTGTTGAAGTTGCCGGCGTTCCTGGATTTGCGCCATTCCATGTTGTAAAAGAAAAACGTCTTAGAGTCTTTCTTGGGAATGACCGGCCCGCCGATATTAAAACCGAAAACGTTGAATCTGACCGCTGTCTTTTTTGCCTGGAAAAAGTTCCGGGCATTATAGGCATCGTTGCGGTTAAACTCCCAAGCCGATGCATGGTAATCGCTGGTTCCAGACTTAACAACCATCGTCACGGTTCCAGCCGAGGAAAGGCCATATTCCGCGTCATAGTTGGAACTGAAAGCGCGAAACTCCGCAATAGCGTCAACGGAGGGCATGACACTGATCGTGCCTGCGCCTCCCCGGTCGAGGTTCTCGCCGCCGTCAATCAGGTAGATGTTGTGAGACATGCGCTGGCCATTAAAACTTACGGTCGCATTTCCACCTACCGGTGTGGGGACTTGAGTATCGGGCATCTGGCTGGCGGTTCCCGGCAACAGCGCCACCAGGGAATAAATGCTGCGGCCGTTGGTGGCAATCTGCGTCATTTGCGCACCACTGATCATGTTGCTGATCTCTCCACTGTCCGTTTTCACGGCGACGGCATTGGCTTCCACGGTCACTGTCTCGGTAATGGCGCCAACCTCCAGCCGCAGGTCGATACGGAGACGATCGCCTACCTGCAATAAGATATCTTTCTGTTCGAGACGCTTAAATCCCGGCGCCTCGGTCGAAAGGTTGTATTTCCCAATCCGAAGATTGGGAGCCACATAATGACCCGCCTCGTTGGTCACAGCCGTGGTGACCAAGCCGGTCAATGTGTTGGTGAATTTTATTGTCACATTGGGGACGACTAATCCTGAAGGATCAGTTACAGTTCCCACAATGGTTGCCTCCTGAGCCAAGGCCAAAAGCGGCATGCCCAGAATCAGCAAGCACACTATCAGGGCGCCTCCTAACCTTCTTGCTTCAGGCCTCTTCATAGTTGCTCTCCTCGCGAATTGTTGTGGGATCAAACAAATCTTCTGCTTGGCGGAGAAATAGGGGAAGTGCAAGAATTCCCGGAAAGCGAGGACCCTAACGCTTTTTCGGTCCGCTTCCGCAGTCATTCGCTGATGCTTTTCCGGCACCGTCCGCTTGACGTCGTCGGCTGGGACATCCGCAGGTTTTTCATTTCGGGCTTGAAACAGTCCAAAGCGTGCCGTGCGTGGCATCGAGCACCTCCCGGACCTGACAAATGATGGCCGATTATAGCATTTCGGCCATCATGTTTTGCAAGCGAATTAATTTCCTGGCTGGAGCAGAAAAAGTAGCTGCGAAGGACTTTCTGGAAACTGAGAACCTCAATGCCCTGGTGGACCGCTCCTGCGGTTACGCGCCGATGCTCCAACACAATTGCGCGCTCGATGACATTGGCTGGAGCATCTGCGGCCTTTTTCAATCCACGAGCCCCCGCTCGGCTTCTTGCGTGATATTGAGGCATCGGCGCTGTTCACCAGGCATTCCGGGCGCTGCAGGCGCTTTACAGCGCCGCTTTAAAGAGGGTACAATCACTGCCGGCCGTGAAACGATTCGACTCTCTCGGCAGGTCTGCAATTCATGTTGTCAAAAAAATACAGCAGGTCCAAGGGCACCTTTGCCGCGCTTTTAGTGGTGATGAGCCTCCATGCCCGGACCCCGGCGGGAATCGACAGACAAAAAGATGCGGGCGAAAAAACCGCGGCCGCCTGTCCCGTACGATTTGCATATCGGCCCATCAATTTCGTCCTCGACAGCAGTGAAACCCCGCAGTGCCATGCCCCTGAGACAATGGCGGGTGGTGTGGGAGTTTTTGACTACAACAACGACGGGAAGCTGGACATATTTTTTGCCAATGCCGCCGACATTCAGACACTCCAGAAGAGTTCATCGAAATATTCCAACCGACTGTTTGAAAATGAGGGCAACGGGCACTTCACTGACGTGACCGAAAAAGCCGGCCTGGCCGGCGTCGGCTTTGATAATGGTGTCGCCATCGGCGATTTCGACAACGACGGATTTGAGGATATCTTCGTCGGTGGCGTTCATCACAGCACGCTCTATCGCAACAATGGAAATGGTACATTCGCAGATGTGACCGACAAGGCCGGTCTGACATTCGCCGACTCCGAATTTGGCCCGCTCTGGTCTGTCGGAGCCGCCTGGGTGGACGTAAACAATGATGGTTGGCTGGATCTCTTCAACGTCAATTATCTGAAATGGGAGTTTGCCCGCGAACCGCTTTGCGAAATCGACGGCCACCGGGAGTACTGTCACCCCAAATTCTATGGGCCGACTCCCAACCAATTGTTTCTCAATAACGGCGACGGAACTTTCAGGGACATCTCGAGAGAATCAGGCATCCGCGCCCACCCGGGGAAGGGGATGGGAGTCGGGATTGCCGATTATGACCTGGATGGGAACTTGGATCTTTTCATTGCCAACGACAAGGATTTCAACTTTCTCTTCCATAACAAGGGTGGCGGCAGATTTGAGGAGGTGGGCTTTAATGCCAATGTGGCACTGTTGGAAAGCGGCATGTTCATCTCCGGGATGGGAGTTGATTTCCGCGATCTGGACAACGACGGCTTGCCCGATATCTCCCTGGTCGCTCTCGACCTGGAAACCTTTCCAATTTATCGGAATATCGGGAAGGGAAGTTTTGCAGAGGCGACCACCGCAAGCGGAATGACTGTGCTCTCCCGCCTGATGGCTGGCTATTCTCCCACGATCGTGGACTTCGACAACGACGGCTGGAAAGACCTGTTCGTTTCGCGTGGACACGTTCAATCGGTGCTTTCTGCCAACCGCTTCAGCATCGAACAGCCTAATACGGTTTTCCGCAACCTGGGAGGTATGAAATTTGCGGCTTTCACCGCCCAGGCAGGATTGACCTCAGTCCCCCCGTCACGGCATCGCGGTTCTGCCGTCGGCGACTTGAATGGTGATGGACGCATGGATGTCGTGGTCAGCGCAATCAAGGCTCCGGCTGAAATCTGGATCAATGAGAGTCCAAATTCCAGCCATTGGCTGGAGGTAAAACTCCAAGGCGTGAAAAGTAATCGCGACGGGATCGGGGCACGCATTAAAGTGATCACCAAATGGGGGGTTCAATTCAACCAAATGTCCACGGCTGCAGGCTATGCATCCTCCAGCGCTGGACCAGTGCACTTCGGCCTGGGGCAAAATGCCTCGGCAGAGGTTGTTGAAATCCGATGGCCTTCCGGAGCCACGACATCTTTGAGGAACGTGGCCGGCGATCATGTCCTTATGGTTAAAGAGCCGACAAAATAGCTCAGGCGACCCTGCACTTTTCGGCTTCTCTGCTGGCGTCATGCCGATCCATTGCTTTTTAAGGTCCTCAAGGCATCTCTCATCCCCGAAGATCACGACCTGCGCGAGGCAGGCTTGATCGCTGATAACGAGTGCTCTCCTCGTGTTCCTCGCGGTTACAGTCTGCAGTGGCGTTTGCCGGACGCAGCCCTATAGCGCATTACGCTCTTCCGGGGTGGCATCTTATCATCACGGTGATTTTCGGGGATTCGGTTGCGGCAAGGCGGGGGGGGCCGTCGACATTTTGCGGACCAGGCCTTCATCGGCTTTCTGACGCAATTGGCGCACCCTGGCGAATTCTTGTTCAGAGGCTGTGATCCTGCCCATGGCCCGATAGGCGCGTCCCAGTTGGTAGTGGGCATCTGGCTCGGCCGGATCCAATGTCACCGCACGCTGCAGCATCGACACGGCTTCCTGGTATTTCTGGTTTTGGATCAGCAGGACTCCTAGATCCAGATAGGCAACCCTGATGTCGTTTCTCTGCCGCACAGCCCTTCGCAGGAGAGAAAGGGCCTCTTCTGTCTTATTTTGCTTCATCGCGATATCGCCAAGGTAAGTCAGCGTCTGGGCGTGCTTGGGGTCAAGCGACAGCTCTTTCTGAAATTCCTTTCGGGCCTCCTCAAATCGATTCAGTTTCCAGAGCAGATAGCCAAGGCCAAAATGCAGATTGGGCTCCCAAGGCGCGGCCTTTTCTGCCAGCCGGAATTCCGCCAGTGCCTCCTCGGGTTTCCCCAAACCATCCAGAGCCTGACCCATCAGGATATGCGCCGCCGCCGAGTCGGGGTTCTGAATGAGAATCTGGCGGAACTCCTCCATGGCGCAATTGTAATCTCTCGCCCAGAGGCAACTCTGCGCCAGCACCTGATGCAATTCGACATTTGCCGGTTCGCGTTGCGCGGCTGGTGCAAGATATTTTACAGCTTCCGCAAAACGATGCGCCCCATAACAGCTAAAGCCCAACAGCAGTCGGGCCTGCTGATTCTGAGATTCCGCAGTTAAAGCAGCAGTCAATGGCGGGATGGCCGCTTTGAAGTCCCCCAGCTTGAAGTGTGCCAAACCCAAATTAAGCTGTATTCCAGGCAACTTTGGATTCAGGGCAAGCGCTTTACTGTAAGCCGCCGCTGCATCCGGGTATTTTTGTTGCTTGGAAAGGATCACTCCTAAACTGGCAAATGCCCCGGCGTCACTCGGATCGCGCTCGATCACAGCCCGCCAGACTCTGGCCGCCTCCTCCAGTTTGCCTTGCTGTTCAAGCGCTATTGCTTGGGAGGGAGTGGCGAGTTGTCCGCCGGTGGGGATTGCCCAAGCGAGAATGAGGATCGCCAAATCCAACATCCTGATACCCACGGCTTATGATTCGCTGTTCCCGAAAATAAGCCCGAATTCCTTCCTGGCAAACCTGTGAGACAGGGCCTCCTGGCCCTGCCCGGTGAGCCGGGACGCCCACCCCACGGGCCGATTCCCTTGGCGTCAGGCGCGGCTTTCATGCGTCGTTCGGCGCACAACACCTCCGACAACCGACGTCGGCTCCAGTCCCTCCTGCATTACGGTTCCAGGTAGAGTTCGTCGGTGTCGTCATCGAAGGCGAACAGCTCGGCGAAACGTCCCCAGTTGATGGCCCGTTCCAACTGTCTTTCGGTGCGGTCGTGGAAATCGGGTTTTAGCTTTTCCAGGAAATACTCCTTGGCCACGCGCCGGTCGTCATCCTGCTGCAGGGTTTCGTAGATCCAGCTGATGATGGGCAGGCGCAGCACGCGGCCGGCCAGGATTTCCTTGCGGCCCAGGACGCTGGCGCCGGCGTAGGCTCCCCCGAGCGGAGTCAGCAGCAGATCGCCCTCCTGGACCTGGAGAAAAGCGAGCAGTTCTCCCGATTCCACGATGGGCAGGAAATCATCCAATTCCATCTGTACTTCTGCGGCCAGACGGTACAGGTCGGCGCGCCCCCCCTCGGCGGCAAGCTTTTCCAGCAGGCCGGCGAGCGCGTTAAGCCGGGCTTGCGGCAGACGGCGGATCCTGCCCTGGCCGGGCGCCTGTCCGAGCTCTTCCGCCTCAGTCAGGGTCTTGCCGGCGACCGCGGCGTACACCCTGTCAACGATGCTTTGAAAGGCGGTGTCCTTGCGCTGCCGCGGGTGGCGCAGGATGACCTGCATCTCCGCCACGACGTGCCCCGGATCCTTATCCATGACGATGATCCTGTCGGCCATCAGCACCGCTTCTTCAATATTGTGTGTGACCATGAGGATTGCCTGGGTAGGGATCGACTTGCTCTGCCACAACTCCATCAGCTCGCCGCGCAGCGCTTCGGCGGAAAGCACATCCAGCGCGGAAAACGGCTCATCCAGGCAGAGGAGTTCCGGCTCGACCGCCATAGCCCGGGCAAACCCCACCTTCTGGCGCATTCCGCCTGACAACTCCCGGGGGTAGGCCGACTCGAAGCCGTCCAGCCCGACCGTGTCGATCAGCTTCACGGCACGGGTCCTGCGTTCCCCCTGGGGTATGCCGCGCGCCTTGAGTGCAATCTCGACGTTTTCCTGCACCGTAAGCCACGGGTAGAGCGCGAACGACTGGAACACGATGGTTGCGTGGGGATTGACACCGGCCAAGGGCTTGCCGCAGTACAGCACGGATCCCGATGAAGCCGCATTGAGCCCCGTGATGATCCGGAGCAGCGTGGACTTGCCGCAGCCGGACGGGCCCAGCAGGCAGACGAACTCCCCCGCCCCGACCCTCAGGTTGATGTCCTGCAAAGCGACGAATTGCCTGGCGGCCTCGCCGTACGTCTTGTAGATGTTTCGCAGTTCGAGCAGTTCACCGTTCGTGCGGCCATTTACCTGTTCCATCCGGGACGTTCCTCACAGGCGTGCGCCTGTTGCGCATCCATTATACCCTCACTCCATGCGGTAGTGCTCTTCCGCGATTCGATAGAGCCAGCGCCAGAAAAACCTGTTGATTGTAACCACTGCCAGGACCAGCCCCAGGGTAGCACCAAGCAACAGCGGGTAATCTCCCCGGCCCGTGGCTCTGGCGATCAGGGACCCGATGCCTGTTGTAGCCAGAACACGGCCGCCGAACTCCGCGTGTTCCGCCACGATACTCGCATTCCAGGCGCCTCCTGAGGCCGTGATGGCTCCCGTGACCAGATAGGGAAACAGGGATGGCAGGAACAGGGTGCGCCAGCGGTCGCGCCGCGAAAGCTGCAGGAGAGCCGTCGTGTCGCGCAGATCCTGGGGAATGGCCACGGTGCCTGCGATCACGTTGAACAGCAGGTACCACTGCGTGCCCATCAGCATGAGCACCACTGCGGCGATGTCCAGGCCGCCGGGCGCCTGCAGAAGTGCCAGCAACAGCACGGGGAAGAGCGCGGTAGCCGGCACCGATGCCGCTACCTGGACAATCGGCTGCAGGAGATTTGCCAGCTTCCGGTTGGTGCCGATGGCGACGCCGGCCGGAACAGTCCAGAGCAGGGCCACGAAAAGCGCTACAACCACCCGCAGCAGGGTGGCCAGGAGGCCCACCCCGATGTCCGCATACTCGTGCAGGGACAGGGAACGCAACATCAGGCTCATCTGGAAGACGCCGTAGAGTGCCGGCAAGCCCGCCGCGATCCCAAGAGCCCATAAAACCGTTGAAGCGCCCGACGCCCCCTGATCCCGATGCTGCCGCTGTGTCCCCGCCTCCCAGCGCCTGCCGACACGGCTGTCGATCCAATCGGCCATCGGGCTGATGAGCCTGTTCCTGAACTGCTCCACCAGCCAGGAACGCGCCAGAATGTCCCGGAGCCAGGACCGGGGCGGATGTTCGCTTGCCACGGTTTCCAGTTTGAATTTCTCAGCCCAGGCGAGGATGGGGCGCCAGATGAGCTGGTCGAGCGCGATGATGGTCAACACGAGCGTGAAAGTTCCGGCGGCGACTGCCTGGAGGTTGCCGGCACTCGCTGCCGTGTGCAGGTATGCCCCGATGCCGGGCAGGCGGAAATCGCGGGACCCGACGGTAAAGATCTCTGAAGCCATGAGGAAAAACCACCCGCCAGCCCAGCTCATCATGCTGTTCCAGATCAGGCCGACCGCGGCAAAGGGCAGCTCCACGGTTTTGAACCGGAGCCAGGGGTTCAGCCGGAAAATCGCGGCCGCCTCGCGCAGTTCGGTGGGGATCGTGCTGATCGATTGGTAAAAGCTGTAGGTCATGTTCCAGGCCTGGGAAGTGAAGATCAGCACGATCGCGGCCAGCTCGGCGGCCATGCCGACCGGAAGAATGACCGCGAGGCTGAGCAGGACCACCGGCAGGAAGGACAGGATCGGCACGCTCTGGAGCACGTCCAGCAGCGGCATCAGCACGCGCTCCGCGCTGCGGTTCCGCGCAGCGGTGTACCCGTAGGCCAGGGTGAACAGCAGCGAGAGCAGGTAGGCAATCAGCATGCGCCCCGTGGAAAGCAGCACGTACCAGGGCAGCGCCCGGTAGGAAAGCGTGATGTTCGGGCCGGCAATCACTTCGGGCGCGTGCACCGAGAGACGTATGCCTGCATAGAGGAGAGCAGCGATGACCAGAATGATCAACAGGTCGCCGCCGGTTACGGCAGGTCTGGGCGGCAGTGCAGGGCTGAAACGAAAGGAGCGCATCGGCCGATCATAAGCGCATTCACCGCGCCAGTCATGCCCGAATGCACGAAAAAATCGGGCGCTCACCCATTTGAAGACGTGCCGCTATTTCAGGGAAATCGCGACCCGAATGGTTGAGCATCCCAACTTTTCGGTCAACGGCCGGTCCGGGGCACAAAATGGAAACCGGCTTCGGTGAAATGCCGGTCCAGGCTGAAGGCATCGCGCAGACCTCCCTGCTTCGTGAACTCGAAGCTGACGCAATCCGTCAGGCTCAGATGGCTTGTTTTCCCGCACAGGCATGCGCATCCCCCGATGGTGGAGCTCCTTGGTGACGTAAAAAACAGAAAAAAGAGGCAGGATGGCCCTGTAACTGCATAATAAATATACGTCAATCCCTTGCACGGCACGTCCCCGTTTTCTCCCTTGCCAGCCGAGCGCCTCATGTGCCAAGTTGGAGCCCACGCAAAGGAGCGACATCCATGGCCGCACCAGCACAGGGTTCGCAGTCGATGGCGGAATTCACTCTCAAGGCCGTTGTGGCGGGAGTTGTGCTCGGCATCGTCTTCGGGGCTGCCAACGCCTATCTCGGGCTGCGCGTCGGCATGACGGTTTCGGCGTCGATCCCGGCGGCGGTGATGACCGTGGCCCTGTTCAAGCTTTTTCGGGCGCGGGGCACGATCCTCGAAGCGAACATGTCGCAGACCATCGGGTCAGCGTCGACGGCGCTGGCCACCGGAACGATCTTCACGATACCTGCGCTGTTCCTCTGGGGAATGGTGCCACCCTATTTTCAGATCGTGGCGCTCTGCTTTCTGGGAGGTGTTCTCGGGCTGGCCGCGATGATCCCGTTGCGGCGTCTGCTGGTCGTGCAGGCGCACCACGAGCTGCCGTATCCGGAAGGGACTGCCTGCGCCGTGGTCCTGCGGGCGACTACGGAGGGAGCGAGCGGCAGCGCCTGGATTTTTCGCGGCATGCTGGTGGGCGCGGCTCTCAAGCTGACGGTATCGCTGGCATTCCTGTTTCCGAACATCATTACTGCCGCCCTGCCGGTCCTGCCGAAGGCCGAGCTCGCCCTGGAGCTGGCCCCCGCGCTCCTGGGTGTGGGCTTCATACTGGGTTACCGCCAGTCGGGAGTGCTGGTCGCCGGTTCTCTGGTCTCGTCGATCGTCCTGATCCCGCTGATCGCCTGGATCGGCGGCAGCCTGTCCACGCCGCTGTATCCCGAAACGCAGCAGGTCATTTCGGAAATGACTACCACCCAGATCTGGGCCCGCTATGTCCGCTACATCGGGGCGGGCGCAGTTGCTGTTGCCGGGATTCTGACCGTGCTCCGCGGCCTTCCCACGATGGTAGGCGCGTTCGCCGCGGTGGTGCGCGGCATACGCAAGGACGCCGGCAGCATGGCTGCCGGCGAAGTCCCGAGAACGGATCGTGATCTGCCCGGCAGTTTCGTCATCGGCACCATTGTCTTCGTGGTGGCGGTAGCGGCCCTGGTCCCCGGCATTTTTGCGGGCGGCATGGGACCGTTGCCGCGCGCGATCTGCGCTGCCGGCGTCGGTGTCTTCGGCATGCTGTTCGTTGCCGTCGCGGCACGCATCGTCGGCATCGTGGGCGTCACATCGCAACCGACCTCCGGGATCACGCTCGTCACGCTGCTGGGGGTGGCTTCCATCTTTGCCGCGGTGGGATGGACGGACGGCGCGGCCCGGGCCGCTGTCCTGACTGTCGGCACCATTGTCGGGATTGCCGCGTCGAAGGCCGGCGATATTTCACAGGATCTGAAGACCGGATATCTGGTGGGGGCGACGCCTGCCCGGCAGCAGTTCGGCCAGGTAATCGGCGCCTCATTCGCCTGCTGGGCTGTCGCCGGCACGGTCCTCCTCCTGGGCACGGCCTACACTTTCGGCACGAAAGAAATCCCGGCACCCCAGGCCACCCTCATGAAGACCATCATCGAGGGAGTCCTTGCCGGCCAGTTGCCCTGGGGTCTGGTGCTTACGGGGGGCGGAGTCGCCATCGCCGGCATTCTCTGTGGTGTATCCGGCCTCGCCTTTGCAATCGGAGTCTACCTGCCGCTGTCGTCAATGGCGACGATCTACATTGGAGGCTGCGTGCGGGCGCTGGTCGAGCGCGGCCGGAAAGGCTCCTTGGGAAATGAAGGAGACCCTGGAGTTCTGGCGGCATCCGGTCTCGTGGCGGGCGAAGGACTGGCGGGCGTTGTCGTGGCGGGCCTGGTCGCCGCCAAGATCGCGCCAAAGTCAATGGACCCGTTGATTCCCGGCCTGCCGGGTACGCTGATTGCCGTCGGCGTCCTCCTGCTGATCTGCTATTTCCTGTACCGCGGAGCGAAACAGCGGTAGCAGCCGGATGCCTGCCCGCGTCTATAGCCGGCTCATGACCTTTTCGATGTTTGCCGCCGCCTTGTGAAGCCTGTCCATGGAGCACGTCAGGGCCAGGCGGATGTGCCCGGCGCCGTTTTTGCCGAAGCACTCGCCGGCAACCGTAACAACACCCCCCTCCTCGAGCAACCGGTTTGCCAGTTGATAGCCGGACAAGCCCGCGGTGCGGGCATCGACAAAGGTGTAAAAGGATCCTTCCGGCGTCAGGCACGACAGGCCGGGGATCCGGTTGATTGCGGGCGCCATGTAGTCCTTTCGCCTCTGAAACTCGGCGACCATGGCATAGGAAGGCCCCTGATCTCCCGAGAGGGCTTCGAGCGCCCCGTACTGTGCGAAGGTGTTGGCGGAAGTGATCATGAACAGATGATAGCGCAGCATCGGCTCGACCATGCTGCTCGGGCCAAGAACATAGCCGAGCCGCCAGCCCGTCATCGAATAAAACTTGCCGAAACCGTTCAATACCAGAGTCCGATCCTTCATGCCGGGCAGGCATGCGATGCTATGGTGGCGGGCTGGAGGAAAGATGATCTTCTCATAAATCTCGTCGGAGACCACGATCAGCCCATGCTCTGCCGCCAGCGCGGCGATCTCGCGGAGCACCTCCAGGCGGGTGACGGACCCGGCGGGATTCGAAGGGCTGACGAGCATGATCATCCTGGTCCTCGGGGTGATCTTGTCCTTGATTTCCCCGACATCGGGCTGATAGGAGTTGGCTGCGGCCAGCGTGTAGCTCACAGGTTCGGCGTAGCTGCAGATCGCGTCGACGGCATAGTTCAACCATCCCGGATCGGGGATCAGAATCTGGTCACCCGGATTCAGCAGGGCGTTCATCGCCAGGTACACCCCCTCGGCCACGCCATTGGTGACGATGATTTCAGAATCCGGGTCATAGCTGAGGCCGTATTCGACGGCATACTTGCCCGCGATGGCATGCCTCAGCTCGGGGATGCCGGCATTGGGGCAATAATGGTGCTTGCCGGAGCGCAGGGCCGCCACCGCCGCCTCGACGATGTGCGCAGGAGTATCAAAATCCGGCCTGCCGATCTCGAGGTGGATGACTTCCTTCCCATCCTGTTCCATCCTCCCGGCAGCTTCGAGCATGAGCCGTATCTCGGAATTGGGGATGCGCTGCGACTTGATCGATTCCATGGCTGCACCTCCAGTTCGTGCACTTCAGCGCGGCCTGCACAAAAAAGCAAGCATTTTCTGGCGCATGTTCTGCTCAACCTTAGACGTGTTGTCCGCGCTCTTCTGCGTCCAGAGGAACTTTGACAGCCTCTCTCCGTGTCCGGCGGTGCATTTGGTTGACCTTGAGGGCTTTGCGTTTTTTGGGTCTACGAGGGGAACGTTTCAGGCGTCCGGAAGGCACTTGCAGATGACGGCTGTGATGTCGTCGGCCTGGGGAAGCCCGTCGGCGAAACTCCGCACCTCGCGATAGAGCCCCGCGATCATCTGCTGCGCCCCCTCATGGCGGTGGGCCCGGATGAAATCGAGTGCGCGTTCGGCTCCGAACGGCGTCTGATCCGGCCTCTCTGCCTCCAGAATCCCGTCGGTGAGCAGGGCCAGGATGTCTCCCGGATCGAGACGGATTTCCTCGCTGCAGGAAAAGGTGCGCGCGGCGAACAGCCCCAAGGGAATATCCCGGCTGTCCAGGGTGCGTTTGACGGATCCCCTGGCATCGAGAATGTAGCCGGGGAAATGGCCGGCATTCGCATAGACGAGGGTGCGCGATTGTGTGCGTAAGCGGCAGAAGATCAGGGTGGCAAAACTAGCCAGCCGTAACTCGGAAGTCAGTGCGCTGTTCAGCAGTGTGACAATCTCGGAGACATCCAGGCTCTTCATGGCGAATGCTCTCAGACAGGATCGCAATTCCACCATCAGCAGAGCTGAGCCGATCCCGTGACCGCAGATGTCGCCGACGGCAATGCCCACGTGACCCTCCTGCAGCGGAACGAAATCGAAGTAGTCTCCTCCCGTGGCGTCGGCGGGGAATGCCGCGCCGGCCATGTCATAGCCCTCAGCTTGCGGAGGCGACACCTTGTAGAACTGCTGCTGAACGGAGCGCGCCACTTTCATCTGCGCTTCCTGCTCCTGCAGCTTTCTCTGTTCCGTTACATCTTTGACCACCGAGACGAAATGGGTGATGTCGCCTGTGGAATCGCGCATCGGCGTAATCGTCTGCTCGGCAAAATAGATCTCCCCGCTCTTCTTGCGATTGGCGATCGTCGCCCGGAAAACCTTGCCGCAGGCGATCGTTTCCCAGAGGTCCCTGTAGAAGGCATCATTGTGAACGCCGGATTTGAGGATTGCCGGCGTACTGCCCAGGGCTTCGGCCCGCGTGTAACCCGTTGTCACCTCGAAGGCTGGATTTACATATTCAATCCGACCGCTCCTGTCCGTGATCACAATGGTGTCGGCGGTCTGCTCGACGGCATTGGTGAGAGTGCCGATCCTGGCTTCAATCTCCTTTTTCTTGGAGATGTCACGGAGCAACACCACGCCGCCGGCCAGTTCTTGATTCTCATCCCAGAAAGGGCTTGCCTGCACGATGATATGCACTCCCTGAGGCCGTTCGGGATTGCGAATGCACATTTCGGTTTCACCGACAACCTCGCCGGTCAAGGCCCTGGTCAAAGGCAGTTCCTGCGCAGGAAACGGTGTGACGCCATCGGGCCTGAAGCAGCCATAAACCGACTGCCACTCACCGGGCACGACATCCACAGCCCCGATCCCAAGGATTGACTCCGCCATCCTGTTAAAATACAGGAACCTCCCGCGCCGGTCTGCCACAATCACCCCTTCGGAGAGGTTGTGGATAATGGATTTCAAAGTCTTAATTTCCGCAAGAGATGAAAGCGACGACGGATTGTCGAATACATGAGCCATAAGAATTTGCCCGAACACCGATATAGTTAAACCAAGACATTACCCTTTTATCTCCGCAAATGCAACGCTTGATCCACCAGCCTCCTGGATGTACAGCAGGTCAACTCCCGGCGCCCGCCCTGAAAGGCATGAAGAGGTGACGCTCCAATAATTGTGGCTGTCGCGGTCGGTATCGGAATCAGGATCGCGCCTTCGATACCGATCCCGATGGTCTGGAGGCAATACTCTATTCTGGGGACAGCCCGATTACTCCACTCCCCGGACTGCCTTTTGGCGCTGCTCCCCGTCGCCACTTGAGTTAGTATGGACGCTTCTCCTTGGTTGGCAGTTTCAGGGACTCGTTGAGGCGACGACGGCCGGGAAAGGGATATGCGAAGGAACCCCAGCATGGCGGGACTGAGTCTTATGGTAATGCTTTCGGCAACTGCGGCGCCCCTGCCCGGGCAGCAGGTTCCGTACGGCACCGGGTCGTGGGACGCCGACACGCTCGGAAATCATCGGGCTGTGCTCCAAGTTGCCGAAAAAGCCGAAGCCGTCCGTGCTCGCATCCCCTGGCGGCGCCGGGATGCCGAACCCGAAAAAATCAATGTGATCGTGATCGAGGAAAGCACCGGCAGAAGGGTCGCGAACCTGCTGCGCCTGGAGGTGAACCGGACGTACGGCGATATCGTGTTCCAGGCGCAGAATCCGGGAACCTACCACGTCTACTACATGCCGTACGTTTCCAAGGGGCGCAACTATCCGGTGGTTACCTACCAGGCGCCCGAGGACACTGCGGATCCCGTCTGGCAGAAGCGTGTCCTGTCGTCTTCACAGCGATCGGACGTCAAGACTCCGCAGGCAACGGTGGAGCAAATCCAGGCGTGCGATGAATTCGACAGTTTCTACCCCATGGAGATCATTGCTTCGCCTGAGGAGGTGGCGCAACTGCTTGCCGCTCATCCCGGCAGCAGATTCCTGCTGTTTCCCGAGGATCGCTCCAGGCCGATCCGCATGACTGGTGATCTGCCGCTGAAGTGGATCACGGGCGGGCCGCGCACAGAATTTGCCGGGGAGGCGGCCCGCGGTGAGTTCTACGCATTCCAGGTGGGTCTGTATGCCGCCGGGGACATCGGGAACGTCACCGTCCGTTTCGGCGATCTGCATGCGGTGAAGGGCCGCCAGGTTATCCCGGCCTCCGCTTTTCGCTGCTTCAACACCGGCGGCATCGACTGGGACGGCGAACCATTCCGCAAATTGGTAGCGGTGAAAAAAGGCCGGGTGCAAGCGCTGTGGTTCGGCGTTCAAATTCCGAAAGAGGCCGCCTCAGGGCTGTATCAGGGGAGCGTGGACATCGAACCGGACGGGATGCCGGCCCAATCCGTCAAGCTCGCCATAACGGTGAATCCGAGCGTCATTGCCAATGCCGGGGACGATGAGCCCTGGAGGCATTCCCGGCTGCGCTGGCTCGATTCCCAGCTGGCGGTCGATTATGACATCGTCCGCCCGTTCACTCCCCTCAAACTCGCGCAGAACACGATCCAGCTCCTCGGACGGCGGCTGACCCTGGGCGCACGCGGATTCCCTGCACAGATCGAGAGTTACTTCACTCCGGAGGTCACCCGCATCCAGAAGATCGCCAAACCGTTGCTGACCGGTCCGATGGAACTGGTCGTCGAGGAACCGACAGGCAGGCAGGTGAAATGGGTTGAGGGCGCGCCCCGAATCATGAAGAGGTATGACGGCGTGGTCGAGTGGCAGACCAGCAGTTCGTCCCTGTCGCTCAAGATGCAGGTCAATGCCTCGCTGGAGTTCGACGGCTTCGTGCAGTACCAGGTGACTCTCAGCTCTTCGCGGCCCGTCGATGTCCGGGACGTCCGCCTCCAAATGCCGCTCGCCAAAGAGGCGGTCCCCTACATGATGGGCCTGGGTTTGCGGGGCGGCTACCGGCCTGAGGATTTGGAGTGGTCCTGGGATGTGAAAAAGAACCAGGACGGGGCGTGGTTGGGGGATGCCAATGCCGGCCTTCAGTTCAGCCTGCGGGCCCAGAACTACGTGCGCCCGCTGAACACCAATTTTTATCAATCCAAGCCGCTGAACATGCCTCCCTCCTGGTTCAATGAAGGCAAGGGAGGCATCACCATGCGCGCCGTCGACGGCGCCACGGTCATGGTCACCTGCTTTGGCGGGAGCCGCACGATACGGCCCGGGCAGGATCTCCGCTTTGACTTCAATCTCTTGCTGACGCCGTTCAAGCCGCTCGACACGAAGTCTCAGTGGGACACCCGTTTTTTCCACGCATTCAAGCCGGTGGACGAGGCCATCCGGGCAGGCGCCAACACCATCAACGTGCATCATGCCAACGATGTCAACCCGTACATCAATTATCCCTTCCTTCACCAGGCGCAGATGAAGGCCTACATCGATGAGGCTCATCGGAAAGGACTCAAGGTAAAGATCTACAACACCATCCGGGAGCTGTCGAACCATGCGCCGGAGCTTTTCGCGTTGCGCAGCCTGGGTACGGAGATTTTCTCGCCCGGGCCGGGCGGCGGTTTTTCCTGGCTCCAGGAGCATCTGGGATCGGACTACATCGCCGCCTGGTTTGTTCCCCAGCTGAAGGACGCCGCGATCATCAACAGCGGCGTGTCACGCTGGCACAACTACTACATCGAAGGGCTGAACTGGCTTGTCAAAAACATGCAGATCGACGGCCTGTACGTCGACGACGTGGCCTTTGACCGCACCACGATGAAGCGCGTGCGCAAAGTCCTGGACCAGGGCCGCCCGGATGCGCTGATTGACCTCCATTCGGCCAACCAGTACAATCCGCGCGACGGTTTCACCAACAGCGCCAACCTCTACCTCGAGCATTTCCCCTACATCAACCGGCTCTGGTTCGGGGAGTACTTCGACCCGAACTCGCCGCCGGATTTCTGGTTCATAGAGATGTCCGGCATTCCCTACGGCCTCATGGGGGAGATGCTGCAGGACGGGGGGAACCGGTGGCGCGGCATGCTCTACGGCATGACCAGCCGTATGCCTTACGGGGGCAACGATCCTGGGCCCATCTGGAAGGTTTGGGACGATTTCAGGATCCAGGAAAGCGACATGATCGGCTATTGGTCGCCGCGTTGTCCGGTCAAGACAGACAACAAGGACGTTCTGGCGACTGCTTATGTAGCCAAGGGACGGACCCTGGTGTCCATCGCCAGCTGGGCGGCGGAGGATGTCAGCGTGCGGTTGTCCGTGGATTGGGGAGCTTTGGGGATCCTGCCGGACGCCGCCAGACTGCGCGCACCCGAAATCAGGGACTTCCAGCCGGCCGCGCAATTCAGGCCGACGGAATCGATACCCGTGACCAAAGGCAAGGGTTGGCTGCTGATCATCGGGCCGCAGGAAGACAAGGGCAGCCCCTCGGCATCGAGCAGGGAAACGGGAAAATTCCCGAAGGGCCTCTGATTGCTTTCTGTCGCGTAATTCGCCAGGGATGCGCCGTGCGAGCCCCGGAGTGGAGAAAAGACAGTTGCCGGGGGCATGAGCCCCCGGATAGGATATTGTATTTATGAAGCCCTGGAAGGGCGACAGAAATGGTCAGCGACAAAGCCTTCTTGCGCATGCCATGACTCCACGGATACCGACGGGGGGAATTTCAATGAAGACCCTCCGAGTTCTGCTCGCCCTTCCCTCTCTCTTGCTGATCTCCATGTCATGTGGCCTCAGGGGACCCAAGGCGACGATTGTCGAAGAGAAAAAGATCATCACCACCTATCCATTCAGCGATCCCGATCCTGTGCCGATCCTGGCCAGAAGCAGAAATGCCGCCATCTACCCCTATTTCCGTTTTGACGGGTTTTCGAGTGCGGGGCGGGATCAGGAGTGGAAGGTGGTAAAGCTCGAAAACGAGTACATCAGAGTCTTCGTGCTCCCGGAAGCAGGCGGGAAGATCTGGGGTGCCATCGAAAAGTCGACCGGGAGAGACTTCATCTACCTGAACGAGGTCATGAAGTTTCGCGATGTCGCCATGCGCGGGCCATGGACTTCCGGCGGAATTGAATTCAACTTCGGGCTGATCGGCCACACGCCTGCGACGGCAACCCCGGTTGACTATGTCTTGCAGGAGCACGGCGACGGCAGCGTGAGCTGTGTGGTCGGCGGCATGGACCTCCCTTCGCGGACTCAATGGCGCGTCCGGATCCGCTTGCCCGGAGACGCCGCGCGGTTCGAGACCTCGAGCTTCTGGTACAATCCGACGCCGCTGCACCAGTCTTACTATCACTGGATGAATGCCGCCGTGCAGGCCCGCGAGGACCTGCAGTTTTACTATCCGGGGAATTACTACATCGGGCATGGCGGGGACGCCCACCCCTGGCCGGTCAACGAAAAAGGCATCGATCTGTCGCTGTACAGAAACCACAATTTCGGCGGTCATAAATCCTTGCACGTGCTGGGCGGCGCCGCCGATTTTTCCGGCGGGTACTGGCACGATCTGGGATTCGGCTTCGGCCACTGGTCGAAGTTCGACGACATGCCGGGGCGCAAGATCTGGAGTTGGGCCCTGTCGCGGTCCGGGGCGATCTGGGAAGATCTGCTCACCGATCGCAACGGGCAGTATGTGGAGGTGCAGGCCGGGCGGCAGCTTTCGCAGGCAGCGCTCGCCAGCGGCATCGACACGCCCTTCACGCAGGCAGCCTTCCTCCCCTATGCCGCCGACACCTGGAACGAAGCCTGGTTTCCGGTCAGGCAGATCGGCGGCCTGGTCGCAGCCAATCCCGACGGCGTGCTCAACGTCTCGCGGAATGGCGGCAGAACCCGAATCGGGTTCAACGCATTGAAACCGATACGGGCGAACCTGACCGTGACAGCCGGCGGCGTGGCCTTGCTTCGGGCGCCGCTACGCCTGGAGCCCATGCAGGTGTTTGAGCGCGAGATCGAGATCCCTGCCGCTGAGCAGGATATCCGGGTCGACTTGGGGAACCAGGAGCTGTGGCGTTCCGCGCCGGCGCCGGGACCGGCATTCCAACGCCCCGTGGCCGCACCGCCTGAAAAGGCGAACGGCACGGCCGGGAAAGCCTTTCTCCTGGGGCGCCAGTACGAGCTGATGCGCGAGTACGGCAAGGCCATCGAATTCTACAGCGAATGCGTCAAGAGCGATCCCCTTCACATTCCCGCCCTGGTGCGTCTGGCGGAGCTCTGCTATCGCCGGACGGATTACATTCAGGCCCTGATGTGGGCTCGGAAAGCCCTCGAGCTCGACACCTATCATCCGGCGGCGAATTTCGTGTGCGGAACGACTCTCAAGCACCTGGGCAACCTGGGCGCGGCACGCGAAGCATTGGGTTGGGCTGCCCGCTCCCCGGAATACCGGTCGGGCGCTTACACCCTCATGGCGGAGATCTGCCTCCGGAACGCTGAATACGAAGAAGCTGTGGCGTACGCGGGCAAAGCCATGGATTTCAATCGGTACAACATTTCAGCCCTCAGTGCGATGACGATCGCCTACCGGAAACTGGGCCGGCAGACGGATGCTGCCCGTGTGCAGGCGGAGATATCGGAGCACGATCCCCTCAACCACCTCGCGTCCGCAGAATCGTGGTTTCTCCATCCCTCGGACCGGAGCCGGGAACGGTTCACGTCTTCCGTCAAATCCGAATTGCCGCAGGAAACGTATCTGGAGCTGGCCGCCTACTATGCCGGGTTGGGACTGGCGCCGGAAGCGGCGCAGATACTCCGGTTGTCGCCAGCAAACGCGGTCGTCGATTATTGGCTGGCCTACCTCGCCAGGGATGCTTCTCCGGCTGAGAGCAAGGCCTTGCTCGAAAGGGCGATCCAGGCCTCTCCCCGATTGGTCTTCCCCTTCCGGGAGGAGACGGTTCCGGTTCTCGAATGGGCATTGACGCAGAAACGTGAGAGTGACTGGAAAACTCCCTATTATCTTGCCCTGATTGCCTGGAGCAAAGGGCGTTACGATGCCGCCGCGAATCTCCTCAATGAGTGCAAAAACCTACCCGACTATGGCCCGTTTTACCTTGCACGCGCCGGACTGACGAAACAGAGGGGACTGGAGCCGAGCCTGGAAGACTACACACGGGCTCGGGATCTGGCGCCAACGGAGTGGCGCACCTGGCTGGCCTTATCGCGCCGGTACTCGGAACTCTCCAATTCCGGTTTGTCCCGGGACACGGCAGAAATGGGATTCCGCAAGTTTCCGGAGAACTTCGTGCTCGGCATGGAATATGCCAGATCCCTTGTGGACACAAAACAGTTCCAGGCTGCCCTCGATGTCCTGGACCGCCTGGTCGTGCTTCCCTACGAAAATGCATCCGAAGGGCGCGTTCTGTACGAGAAGGCCCATCTGCTTATGGCAGGGGAGAGTATCCGCAACCGCAAGTACGAGGATGCACTCGCGCACGTTGCCAGGTCCAGAGAATGGCCGGAGCATCTTGGAGTCGGCAAACCGTATGATCCGGATGAACGCCTGCAGGCATGGATGGAAAGCATTTGCCTGGCCGGACTCGGCAGGCAAACCGGCAGGGCTCTCGATGCCGGCGCGCTTGAAAAGCTGAAATCCGACCTGAAGCGGTCAAGCCCCTGGAAACTCGAGCTGCTGCTTACGATGAATCGCTAATCAGCTTCTTAACCACGAAATACACGAAAGCGAATCGACGCAATGGCCAGGCTTCGGGATGCCTGGCCAATAACAGCCGCCATTGCACATGCCATCCCGCGGCTTGAATCACTGCTTTCGTGTATTTCGTGGTTTGGGCTTCTGCTTTCTATGCGGTGAGGTTCTGGAACCGGTCGCCCTTGGCGCCGCAGATCGGGCACTCTGCAGGCGGCTTACCCAGCTCTATATGACCGCAAACCGGGCAGAGGTAAAACTGGGTCTCCGTCAAATCCTTGCCCTGGGACACCGCGTCCAGCGCCATCTGGTAAAGCTGGGCGTGCACGGCTTCGGCCTTCAGAGCATAACGGAACATGCGCTTGGCCTTGTGATTGTCGGTCTCAGCCTGCAACAGCATAGGCGGGTACATTTCGGTGTATTCGTGCGTCTCCCCCGTGACCGCGGCCCGGAGATTGTCTGCGGTGGACCCTACCATATCCAAGGCATGGAGGTGCCCCATGGCGTGAATGGTCTCTGCCTCAGCCGCCGTGCGGAACAAACGCGCCACGTTTTTGAATCCTTCCTGCTCCGCCTTCCTGGCAAAGGCCAGATACTTGCGGTTTGCCTGACTCTCCCCTGCGAATGCTTCCTTAAGATTGCTTTCCGTGCTCATGATGGTACCTCCGGGAACAATGAACAAGCCTGCCTTTCGTAGACCGGCTTCAGCATAAAGGAATGAGCGCCGAAAGCGGAAGATAATTCTTGCTGCCGATGCGCGCGCTCTGCCGCCCGAATCATGCGGCCGTGGGGCGACGAATGCCTGCCAGTGCTTCAGGGATCTCAAAGAATGAAGACAGCGGGGCGTGCACGGCTATAATAGGGCAGAATCGTTTGCCGGAACCGTTGAACAGGGGCGCAGCCATGCCGTCCCCGGCTTTCACTTGTTCTTGCTTTGGCAGGAGGCGGTTATGAGATCAGTCTTCCATTCATGCCGGATAATCGTTTGCCTCAGCTTCCTTGTTTTTGTCGCGGAGAGAGTGTTGGGAGCCGAGTACACATTCCCGCAGGTCGCCAATGGCTCCTCCGGCTCGCTTGCTTACATCACCACCTTTCTGGTCAACAACGTCACGAATGCCCAGAACACGGTGACCATTTCCTTCTATCAGGGCGGGCTCGCCAATTCCGCCAACGGACAGCCGTGGATTCTCGACCTGCGCAGCAACGACCGGCAGGACATTGGCGGGCAGAATTCCACATTCACCTTCAGCCTTGCGGGGCTCGAGACCGTGAACCTTGCCACCGGCGCAACCGGTCCCATTGCCGTCGGCTGGGCCCGGATCCAGACGACCGCTCCGCTCAACGTGTCCGAAGTCTTCAGCGAATTCCATCCGGACCAGCTCCCCCAAAAGATCAACTGGGAGGCCGGTGTGCTGTCGAATCCGGCTGCACCCATGTTTTCCTTTGAAGCCAACTTGAGCCCGGGCGAGCCCGTGGCGGGCACGAGCGTCAATACCGGATATGCAATTGTCAACGGCAACAACATTGCGGTCAACCTCACCGCCACGATTTTTTCCCGCACCGGCGCGCAGGTCGGCCAGCCGAAGAACATCCAACTCCCCGCCAACGGCCAACTGGCGGAGTTCCTCAACGAACGCTTTAGCGATGTCCAGTTGCCGCAGCCTTTCCACGGAACGCTCAGGATTTCCGGCGACCTCAACGTGTTCCTTTGCGCCCTGCGCTGGTCCTCGGGCGCGGTCAACAACCTGTTCTCGACCATTGCCGTCAACCCTGATTACACCCTCGGGTATCATACGTACAACGACCGCGAGCCGAGCACCTCGCAAGCCAGCGCGCTACAGATCCTGCTGCCGGCCGAGATTACCGGCGCCAAGAACGTTCCCGACGGCAATGCCGACGGTGACTGGTACGCCGTGAATCTCCAGGCCGGCCAGACCCTGTTTGTGACCCTGGTGGCGGATGTCATGGGCTCCCCGTATGACGGCGACATCGCAATCCTCGACGCCGCGGGAGCCACACTCAAGCAGGAGAACGACTGGGCCACCGGCATCGCCGACGCCACACTCGACTACCGGGCACTCGTCACGGCGACGTATTACATCCGGGTCATGAGCCATACAGGAGCCAATACCTCGAGGACCTCCTATAAGATGTACGTCAAGGCGCGCAACGTGCCGGGGTAGACTCGGCCGCCGGACGATGAGAGAGCTTGGCTTGCGTTTGCTCCTGCGCGGCCTCATTTCCCCTGGCCATGCGCTGCTGCGATTCTCCCGGCCGCCGCGACCAGGTCTGCAAATATGGTGTCTTCGAAAGGCCCGGCATGCAGCCACTGAATTACGCCCTGCCGGTCGAGGAGGATCAGGTAGGCATTTCTTGGCTCTTTATACGAGACACGCTGTTTCCACGAATCCGCTCCGCCGTAAACCGTGATGACGTTTTCGTGCCGCTCCTCAGGTGTGCCCCGGCGCATGCCGCCGTCGATGAACCAGCGCGCCAGCCTGCCCACGCCCCCGATGACCGGTATCTCATAGAAGGTGATGTCGGCCGTTTTGCCGAATTCGCCGGCGAAGCGTTCGCACCACTGCTCGACGGCATGACGGGATTCGTAGGTGAAACCGAGGGCCAGAAGGGCAACCTTGCCACGGGCGTTCTCCGGAAGACGGGCCTTTTTCCCCGAAAGGAAGTTGCCTTCCAGAAGTGGCAGCACCTCTCCGGTCTTTAGTAGAGGTTTCGCAGCTTCTGCACCGCTCGTTGCGCCCGCCACTGCGATCGCCAGCATGATGACCAGGAAAGTCATAGGCAGCTTTCTCTGCAGCATGAAATCAGTGTACTCCATTTCGGCAGAGTTTATCTGATCCCTGTCGCCAGATATCAGGCTACATCCGGAAACCGGGTAAGCCGCTTGGACCTGGGCGTGGTCCTCGACGTAGATGCAGGCAGTCCTATCCGAAGCAAGCTTGCGTAATCCAGCACTTGCCGACTCTCCCTGTATCTGGCCGCGTCCATATCCAAGCCCGCGTCCAGGTCGACATTCGAGTCCGGAACTCCTGATGATCAGGTTTCGGGACAGAGATTATTTAGGACTTGGTATCGTGTTTGTCCACGGTTTTCGATCTCCGGAGTTGTTTTGCGATATCCGGCTCGCTGATTCCGGACCGGAATCACGATTCCGGAATGCTGGAGACTAGGGGCAGCGGATTGTGTACACTGAGGACAGCTTTCACCTATCCGTCCGGAGGGCACACATGAAACGCAGGCATGCATGGATCGCCATTGTTCTGGTGTTGCCGTTGCTGACTGAGGCCGTTTCCTACGTGAGCGCGCAGCAGGCCGACACGAAGCTGTTCAGCGAGATGCGCTGGCGCTCCATCGGACCATACCGCGCCGGCAGGACCAAGGCGGTTTGCGGCGTTCCCAGCCAGCCGAATGTCTTCTACATCGGCGTGTGCAACGGCGGGGTGTGGAAGACCAACGATTATGGCCGCACCTGGAAACCGGTCTTCGACGAGCAGCCGACCGGCTCGATCGGCGCGGTCGAGGTCGCTCCCTCCGACCCGAACATCGTCTATGTCGGCAGCGGCGAGGGATTGCAGCGGCCCGACTTGTCGACGGGCGACGGCATCTACAAGTCGACGGATGCGGGCAGGACGTGGACGCACCTGGGTCTGCGCGACGGCCAGCAGATCCCGCAGATCGCGGTCGACCCGCGCAATCCGGCGCGGCTGTTCGCGGCGGTGCTCGGGCACCCGTACGGCGCGAGCCAGGAGCGGGGCATCTTCCGCTCGACCGACGGCGGTCAGTCCTTCCAGCGGGTGCTGTTCAGGGATGAGAACACCGGCGGCTATGATGTGGACATCGATCCGTCCAATCCCGAGATCGTATATGCGACGCTGTGGGAAGCGCGGCAGGGACCCTGGGAAAACGGCGCCTGGACCGGGACGAACGGCGGCATCTTCAAGTCGACCGACGGCGGCACAAGCTGGAAACCGCTGACCAACGGCCTGGGGAACGTGGTGCAGGCGGAGTTGGCCATTGCACCAGGCAATCCAAGGCGCCTTTACGCCTCCGTGACACCGGCCGGCATATACCGGTCGGATAATGCGGGCGAGACCTGGGCGCGCGCGGGCAACGACAACCGGCCGGCCGCACGCATCGGCGGCGGAGATCAGTCCTCGCCGGCCGTGGATCCGAAAAATCCCGACATCGTGTACGTGGCGAGCACCGTATGCTGGAGGTCACTCGACGGCGGCAAATCCTGGTATGCGTTCCGCGGCGCGCCGGGCGGCGATGACTATCAGCGCCTCTGGATCAATCCGAATCATCCCGAAATTATCCTCGCGGCTGCGGACCAGGGAGCGATCATCACGGTCAACGGCGGCGAGACATGGAGTTCATGGTACACCCAGCCGACAGCGCAGCTGTACCACATCGCCGCCGACAACGCCTTCCCGTACCGCCTGTGCAGCGGCCAGCAGGAAAGCGGATCCGCCTGCGTTTCCAGCCGCGGGAATGACGGCCAGATCACCATGCGCGAGTGGCACCCCGTCGGCGTCGACGAATACGGCTATGCCGCGCCCGACCCGCTGAATTCCGACATCGTATACGGCGGCAGAAACGTGACCCGCTATGACCGGCGCACAGGCCAGGTGCAGACCGTGGGACCGCGGCGGCCCGCCGACTTCCGCACGCTGCGCACGGCGCCGGTGCTGTTCTCTCCGGTGGATGCCAAACTGCTCTTTTTTGCCGGCAACCTGCTGTGGAAGACGCTCGACGGCGGGCACAATTGGACGCAGATCAGCCCGGACCTGTCGCGGCCGAGCTGGGAGATTCCGGAAAACATCGGCAAGTATCGCGATACCGACACCGCGAGACCGACCCGCCGCGGCGTCATCTACACCGTGGCCCCTTCCTATGTCGACGTCAACCGCATCTGGGCGGGCACGGACGACGGGCTGATCCACGTCACCGCGGACGGCGGCGCCACCTGGAATGACGTCACGCCTCCGGATCTCAAACCGTGGGCCAAAGTGTCGCTCATCGACGCGGGCCGTTTCGACGCGCTGACGGCCTACGCCGCGATCAACACCATCCGTCTCGACGACCTGCGCCCGCACATCTACCGGACACATGACGGCGGCAAAACCTGGACGCAGATCACCAACGGCCTTCCCGACGGAGCCACCGTCAACGCGGTGCGTGAGGACCCGAAGCGCAAAGGATTGTTGTTCGCGGGGACGGAACGCGAGGTCTATGTCTCTTTCAATGATGGCGACCGCTGGCAGTCCTTGCGTTTGAATATGCCGGCAACATCCGTGCGCGACCTGATGGTCAAGGACGACGACCTCGCGGTGGCGACGCACGGGCGCGGCTTCTGGATCCTCGACGACATTACGCCGCTGCGCCAGCTTAGCGCCAAGGTCCTGGAAGCCGAGGCATTCCTTTTCAAGCCGCAAACCTCGATCCGGGTGAGGTGGGACATGAACACCGACACGCCGCTGCCTCCGGATGAATCCAACGGCAAGAATCCCCCGGAAGGAGCCATTCTCCATTACTACCTGAAAGGCGAGGCGCCGGATCCCGTTACACTCGAGTTTTTCGACGCGGCCGGCAGGTTCGTGAGGCGCTACTCGAGCGCGGATCCCGTCGAAAAGATTGATCCTTACACCACGCCGGTTCCGGCCTATTGGTACCGGCCGCCGCGGCTGCTGTCGACGGCGGCCGGCTTGCACCGTTTCTTCTGGGACATGCGCTACCAGCCCTTGCCGGGCGGAGGCGGCGGGCGGGGCGGCGGAGGCGGCCTCCCCATGCAGGCGATCGGCGGCGATACGGCGCCTGCTTCGAATGCCCCGTGGGTTGCCCCGGGATCGTACACCGTTAAACTGACCGTCGGCGGCAAGACCTACTCACAGCCGATAGCGGTCAGGATAGACCCGCGCGTCAAGACTCCGGCCCTCGACCTGGCCCGGATCGGCTCGTGGTCGAGACAACTGTACCAGGGTGTGATGGATTTGCAGGCGGCAGGGCAGCAGATGCAGGCCATTCGCGACCAGGTGAGATTGCTGCGGGAGAAGGCCGGAAAGGAGGGGGTGGGCAAGGCGCTGGCCGCGTTTGATGAGAAGGCCGTGGCGCTTCAGGGTACATCGGGCGGCGGCCGCGGCGGCCGCATGGGTGGCGGAGGCGGCGCTCCGGCTGAAGCGGCAGCGAGCAGGGGTGCCGCCGCGGTCAGCGTCGGAAGAGGCGGACCGACTCCAGGCGGAGCCAGCGCCCCGGATACGCTTGCCTCGATCAGCGCAGGTCTCAGCTCGCTCATCGGCCCGCTGCAGGCTGCCGATGCCATGCCGCCCGCTCACGTGATCGAGTCGATCAACGAGCGCCTGAAATCGCTTGCGGCCCTGAAGGCGCGTTGGGGCTCATTCAGGAACTCCGATCTTCCGGCTCTGAATGCGCAGCTCAAGAAAGCCAACCTCGCCCCGATAGAGGTCAAGTGATCTTTCCGGCGGGGACAGTCACCAGTGTCCCCGAACCACGAGCGCTTTGCTCTGCATTCGTAGAGAATGTGGACACCCATCAAACAAATGACGGTGGGTGTCCACGTTCTGATCGGCATGACGATCAAGGGCTCGCCTTTGAATCTTCCGGTAGCCTCGATTATCCCGATGCTCGGGTGATCCAATGCCAACTTGCTCAAACGGAGTTTGGAAGTTCAGGAATAGCGACCCCGGGATTGAGGCGTATCTGATGGCGCTCTCAGGCACCCTCAAACTGGCTGAATTCCGGGGTCAGAACTGGGAGTTCGGGAAAGTAGCGACGCAGGTAACCTCGATCACGGGCCGCCAGGCGGCCGGCCTGATGGAGGGCATGCGCCGCTATCAGAAAATCAGGAATCAGATGCCGGCGCGGACCGCCCTCGCGCCGATATTTCCTGAAGATCTCACCTGCGGCGAAGGCGCTTTCCGGAGTGAGCGCATCGAACTCGATACCAAGGGATTCCAGTGCGGTAAGCCCGTCAGCAACCGTCGCAAAGAGGGGGGAAACCTCGGCGAATACGACGTCGCACACGGTCAGGCTCGATTCCCGCCGGACGGCCACCAGCAGATCGACCCAGGCCCTTGCGTCATTCTCGCCCCGGAAAATGCTCCAAAGGACCGAGGAATCAACTGCCGTGCACATTTTTCCCCTTGGGCAATCTGACCTTGCCGCGTGTTTCGTTCAGCCATCGCTCTGCTGATCCGGCCGGCGCGTCCCTCTCCCTGCAACATCCTATGATGGCATACATTTCACCGGGATCGAATACCCGCGTCGCCTTCAAGTAGGGCGCTGTTTCATCGAACTCCAGAACGTGCCCCGCCTTCAGGTTGAGCCTGCGGCGCACTTCGACGGGGATAGTGATCTGTCCTTTGCTCGTAATCGTCGCTTTCATGTGTTTAAAGTAGCATATACATTCCTTACATTCAAGTAAGGAATCACCGCCTTGTCGCATGCTCGGACAGCGTGATTATATCCCGCATCACCGTCTTGGCTTACGGTCGGGAATATGCGGCCAAGAATATGGAAAGAATACGGACACCCACGAAAGAGGCAAGGATCGGTGGGGAGTCGGCGGTCTCTCGCGGCAGTCAGGGCGCGGATTTGCGGGGATTTCGCAGGCGGACCCTCAGGATCTGTTCCTTGTCCACGCTGATCACATTGTCGGCGCCCAGCACCCAGGGCTTCTTCTTGATGAGATCGGCTCTTGCCGCGACCGTATCCAGGCGGATGCCGAAGTCGCCGGCTCCGTCGCCGTCAACGTCGAACTCCTCCTCGATCAGGGCGGGCAACGACTGCTGCTCCTTCGGGACCCAGTCGATCTGCACGAATCCCTCGCGGCGCTCCCCGAGCAACCCGTCGAAGACGGGGCGGCGCAGCAGTGTCCGGTACTGCCCGTGGTCCGCGCTCTGTCGGACCTCCCCGCCCGTGAATCTCGGGGCTACCTGGATCCCCGTTCCCTGCGCCAGGGTGTTCGACCAGAAATTCAGCCCGACAAAAGTAGCCAGAACAATCACGAGGCAAAGGACTGCCCATGTATAGCCCGCCGTGGATTTGATGATCTCGATGGCTCTCATTGCAGCCCTCCTACCTGATCATGCTGCCGGTCGTGACCAGCAGCAATATCCGGTACAAGCCGTCCTGGATCATGCCGCTGCCGAACACAGTCATGAAGAGGAATGCCGGGTAAAGGAAAAACATCCTTGCCCGCGCCGGTTTCCACTGAAGCGCCGTCCCCTTCACGTGATAAGCGACCGCGCCGGTCGGGCACTGATCGATGCATTTGCCGCACTTCATACAGCTGATCCTGGTCTTTCCCAGCGCCAGGCTGGCATCGTCCAGCGAGAAGGTCGGGCACTCCCGTGCGCACTTGTCGCAGTCCTTGCATTTGCCCCGGTCGATGCGGATCTCGAATGGGTTGATCTTGTTGGTAAAGGACTGGAAAGCGCCCATCGGACAGAACAGGCCGCACTGGGTTCTGCGCCGGGTGAGGATGGGCAGGGCTACGACAAGCCCGAGGAACAATCCTACGAAGAGGAAGGCCTGGAGCGCCCTCTCAAACGAGTTCACCTCGAAATATTCGGTCACCGTTTTGAAGGGACAGAGCCATTCGCAGTAGAAGGGCGACAGCAGTGCGGCCGACATGATAACAACTATGCCCAGCACCGCGTAAGGCAGGTAGGTCCAGCGGGCGGCGATCCTGCGTATCAGCGGTTTGCGGCGCAGGCGGCTGAGACCGTCCTCCAGCCCGCCGAAAAAGCACCCCCAGCCGCAGAAGCCGCGTCCCAGCGCCAGCGTCGCTCCCAGCCAGAGCGCCACCATCGAAGCGATCGAGTAAGGCCCGAGGATCGCTCCGGGAAAGATGATGGTGCGGGTCAGAGCGGCCGGGATTATGGTCATGGGAATGACCATGTGGCAGAAGGGGGTCCGCCCTTTGATCTCTTCGCCCGGCGTCAAAGCCATGCTGCCGCGCTCCTCCTGGAAATGAGCCAGGAAGCTGACCACGAAGAGCACCGCCATGGTGACGAAGAAAACAGCACGATAGCGATCCGTCCTGCCGGTGCGCATCATCATGAAGAAGAGGACGTTGACGAGTATCAGGGTAAGGATCATCGGAACCAGGCGAAGTAGGTCGTTCGGCACCCCCTGGCCAAGGGTCATGAAAAGCGACAGCGCCAGCATGGGCAGCGACCAGAGAATCGCTTTGCCCAGGCTTTTGGCCGGCAGTCCTGCGGTTTTCACTGCGTGGCATCCTGCGGTCACGATTGCAGTCCTCCATAAATCATGATGACACCTTTGTAAAGGTAGTAGGCGCCCATCAATCCGGCTGCCAGCCGGCCGGTAACCCGGACCGCCTGGGAGCGGCCGAGCAGGCCCGCCAGTGGAAACGGCACCAAGTACATTGCGGTGGCCACGAAAAACGCCGAGAAGAAGAGCAGGCTCGAAACCAGGGTGCCCTGATTTGTTGCTCCAGCCAATGCGGCCAGGAAGGGCGGGCACAGGCTGAGGCCCGTCAGCAGTCCCATAAGGCCGGGCATGATCCACGGCCAATGTCCGGTCCAGGACGCAAGCCGGCCGCCGAGCCCGCTTGCGGCGCAGGAAGAGGGGGGTGCGCTGAAACCGTAGACCATCAGAATGCCGGCCAGCACCGCGTAGATCACGCCGAAGATGAGCCCGCCTCCCGGCCAATCGCGGACCCATCGGCCGGCTTCCCACGCAAACACGGCAAATGCCAGGTATCCTATCAGCCTGCCGCCGAGAAAATGCAGCAAAGGCCACGTGTTGCTCCGCACTGAACGGCCTTCGCTCAACAGGAAGGGAAGCAACACCGGCGCGCAGGTAGCCAGGCACGATGCGCCGTTGGCCAGCCCGAGCAGAAATCCCTGGACCATGACGGACATGCGCCTCAGCTTACAGGAAATGCGCCTGCGGCGCGAGAAATTCGGGAGTTGTGAAGCCTCTCCCCCGAATTTTGAATGTCAGTCAAGCAGGCCGAACTTGCCTCCCGAGGCCTCACCCGCAAAAGCCCCTGGCCCTCAGTCAAATCACTCGAGGTGAATCAAGAGCTAGCCCGGATTATTCATGAGGTAAGGATCACAAAACGTTTGCGGACATGGCAAAAGCCCTGCCCGTGTTCTTCCGTGTCCTGAAAGCTTTCTGTTGAGGGCTGTTACCGGCATTGCGCGCCATCGCGCACTCGTTTGCCTGGCTCTCCCAAAAATAATCCGGGCTAGAGCGTTGCAAACTCCTTCGGGCGGTCCAGGAGCCGGGCCATGGCAAGCGCACTGACGCGAACATCAAGGCCGAGGGAACACCGGACACCGCAGCCGGCGCAGCGCCGGCAGGCGATGTCCGCGGGAGTCCATGCGCGCAGCGTATCCTGGGCCCGTTCCGGTCTCTCATGGCCGAAGGCATACATGGAGGCGCGCATCAGTGTAGGTATGTCCATGCCGGCCGGACATTGCGCCAGGCAACGGCCGCACTGCTGGCAATACATGCCCGGGAGGCCGAGCACTTCTCCCAATTTCAGGTCCTGCCGTTCCTCCGGGGTGAGGGACAGATCGTCCATGATCGACAGGTCTTCCTGCAGCTCGTCGTAGTTGGAGAATGCCGGGATGGTCGTGTGCACGTTCTCGTCCTGGAGCACCCATTTGAGCGCGGCCTTCATGTTGATCTTCCTTCGCGTCCGGTCCCAATACACTCCGGCCTGGGTCTTCATGGCCACAATCCCGAGTCCGGCCCTGGCTGCCTGGCCGATGGCAGCCCGGACATCTTCCCGATGCGATTGCCTGAAGTTGTAGGCCGTGAGGACCACATCCCAAAAACCGCTCTCCGCCGCAGCACGGATCACCTCCGGCTCATTGCTGTGGGTGCCGATGCCGACGAAGCGCGCTTTGCCGCTGGTTTTCAGTTTTTCAAAGGCCTTCAGGTACGGGCCATGGAGAGCGGTCTCCCGGCGGCTGATGGAAGGGAAGTAGAAGATGTCGATGTATTCGAGGCCGAGGCGCTGCAGGCTTCCCTCGAGCGAAGCCGGGATGAGCTCCGGATCGGTGCCGGTTCCGAGGTCCAGACTCCGGTCGCGTCCCCGGTCATACTGATAGGGCAGGTCCGGGCTGCTCGCAATCACGAAAGATTCGCGGGAAAAGCCGCGCAGAGCTTCGCCGAGCAGCCGTTCGTGATTCCTCTCCGCGTACGAGCTCGAGGTATGAAAATAGATGATCCCCTCATCGTGCGCCGCGCGGATCAGGTCAATCGCATAGATGGATCCCATGCTTACGACAGGAAGCCGGAGGCCGGTCCGGCCCAGCGTGCGGCACACGATTCTGCGTTGCCCTGACTGCTTCGGCGGCTCAGGACGGGAGCAGGCTGCAATGAACGCGGATCCTGCAATTCCCGCAGCTCCTGTCTTGAGGAAATGCCTCCGCGATGTGCGACGATGCCTCTTCATGGCTGAGCAGCCTTATGCGACTGGCCCTGGGATAGGGAATCGTCTTCCGGTGCCGTTCCGCTGGACAGCACATCTTACATAGAATCTTGTAACAGATTCCCCCGCCTGCCGTCTAATCTTTTGACGGGAGCGAGAGATGGCTGGCGGTCGGACTCAAAATTCCTGTGACCCGGCCGGTGATCAGGGTACTTATATCGCTGTGGACATTGAATCAGCTGTGCGGGACCTGGCGCCCCGGCTGCTCCGCTATTGCCTGGCGCGGACGTGCGACGCCGCTCTGGCGGAGGAAATCGCCCAGGACTGTCTGGCGGCGCTTGTACAGCGTTGGAGGAAGTCCGGGGCCCCGGACTCTGCAGAGGCGTTTGCGTTTGCCATAGCGCGGCGGCGCGCGGGCCGCGCCCTGCTACGACGCCGCCTTTGGGTGCCCATCGAGGTTCTGACAGGCAACGGCGACAAGGCGCCCAGCCCGGAGAGCCGCACGATCGAGCGCCTCGAGCAGAAACGCGTGCTGGCAGCCGTATCCAGGCTGCCGCGGATCGAGCGGGAAGCGCTGCTGCTCGTTGCCGTCGGCGAACTGAGTTCCGGGGATGCGGCATGCATGCTCGGCATTTCGCCCTCTGCCCTGAAGATGCGGATCCATCGTGCCAGACGCAGGATGGCCGGTCTGCTGGAGGACACCCATGAACGACGACCGTGATGTGGACGCGCGCCTGCGGGCCCTTCTCGAACCGGAGAGGAGTGCCGTCGATCGGCTGGTCGGTGCGGCATTGAACCCGGAACCCGGACCTTTTACCCGGACACGGAAGAGGATGCGGTTCGCTCTGGCCATTGCCGGAATGATCGTTATCGTGGCTGCGCTGCTGTGGTTCAATGTCCGTTCGCCTGAAACTCAGGACTGGCTCGTCATCAACCCCGTCGGTACCGTCATGCTGGTTCAGAGTTCCTCAGGAGAAAGCTGGATCATAGGGCCGGAGCGGCCGGACGACCGGCTGCCCGCCGGCATGGGATTCGTCATTGTCGAAGGAGAAATGAAATGAACCGCTTTCGTTCCTGCGCAGGAATTGCCTTTCTTGCTTTTCTTTTCGCTTCAGCATCCGCCTGGGCGCAGGCTGATCTCGGCAAGCGCGTTTCCGTCGATGTGAACGCCGTTACACCCCAGGAGGCATTTGGTTCACTGGCACGCTCGCTGGACTGCGAAGTCTCCATCGATCCTGCAGTGCAGCAGCCGGTGACACTGCGTGTGGCCAATGTGACTGCCCGCACGGCCTTGGGCGCGATGTGCGAGAGCATCGGCTGCCGGTATCGCCTGGACGGCAAGAAGCTGGTCATCGAACCACTCTCATCCAAGGCGGGAAATAAGGTGGAATCCCGAATAAAATCCGACCAATTGCTGGGGATCTTCAAAAAGCCCATGCCACAAGGTACGCGCTTCGAAAACGCGCCATTGAGCAGCGTTCTGGCGGCAATCGCCGCTGCCTCCGGCTTCGAGATTACCGTGGAACCGTTTGAGGCGGACAAGAAGGTAACGGTAGATCTGAGCGGGCGCACGATTCAGGAAGCGCTGAAATGGGTCATGGATTCAGCAGGTGGCACGGGGATGGCATCTTTCACCGTTGCCGGCGGCTCCAAGCCCACCATGAGGATAATGGTGAAGCGCAAAAAGTAAGCAGGCGCCACCCTGCCCTGCAGGTGCAAGAGGCAACCCGCCTGACCGCCCAGGACTTGCGGAGAGGCTTCGCTCAGCATTGCCATTCTACCTGTCACGTGAGTAATCATCGGCAACCGTTTTCGGCATGCCCCGGGCTGCATCGATCACAACGTCCGCCGACCAGGATTTTGCCGCCAGAGCAATGACTTTTCGGCGCCTGCCAGTTTGCACCAGGGTCTCCGTCGTCAGTCCCTTGTTTTCCAGCATCGCGGCAACCTTGTGAACATGTTCTTCAGCCCGCTCGTGCCGTGCCTGCCATACGGCCTCGAGGCTGCCCGCAGCGTCGTACCAGAGTTCGGCGGCGGAAGGGACAAGTCTCTCAACGACGCCCAGCACGCGCACGATCGTGCCAGCGGGCCAGGCGCGCCCGGCGCATTCCTTGACCGTGCGATCGGAAACCGGCGAGAAGTCGATGGCCAGCAGCACTCTCATCGGCGATGTGATTCCCCAGCAGACGGACGGCCTGCGTTTGCCGTCCCGCGGTCTACCGCAGGAACGGGCGAACCGTATACTCCAGCAGCGCTGCAAATCCCGCCGAGCACGGGATCGTCAGAATCCATGCCCATACGATGTTGCGTGCAATTCCCCAGCGCACGGCCGAGGTCCGCCTTATGGATCCAACCCCGACGATGGCCCCGGTGATCGTGTGCGTGGTGCTCAGGGGAATGCCGAGCATGGAAAGAAAAACAATGGTCGCACCGCCACCTGTCTCTGCACAAAACCCGCCTACAGGCTGCAGCTTGGTCAGACGCATCGCGAGCGTTTTGACGATGCGCCATCCTCCGAAGTAGGTTCCCATTGCGATGGCGCCGTGGCAGGACAAAATCACCCATAGGGGAACGATCACCTTGCCGGATTCCGCCCCCTCGAGCATCTTTACGGACATCAGCAACGCGACGATGATCCCCATGGTTTTTTGGGCGTCATTCAAGCCGTGGCTGAAGCTGAAAATGGAGGCGGACACCAGTTGCCCGCGACGGAATATGTGATCGACGTTGCGCGGAGATGAGTGTTTGAAGAGGAAGTACATCAGCATCATCATCAGGCGTCCCAGGATCATTCCCACGAGCGGGGCGATGACAATATAAGGAATGACCTTCATCAAGCCGCCGATTTTCAGCGCAGCAAACCCGGCGTGCGCCACGGCGGCTCCCGCGAATCCGCCGACAAGAGCGTGCGAAGAGCTCGATGGGAGCGCCAGATACCAGGTCAGCACGTTCCAGATGATGGCTCCGAGCAATCCGAACAACACCATGTAGGGATCCAGATACTGCGGATTTACGATGTCCTTGCCGATAGTGGCCGCGACCCTTGTTTCGAAAAAAAATGCTGCGGCAAAATTCCAGAAAGCAGCCATTGCGACGGCCGCGATGGGAGAGAGGACGTGTGTCGCCACGATCGTGGCAATCGAGTTTGCCGCATCATGGAAGCCGTTCAGAAAGTCGAACCCAAGGGCAATCACGATGACGATGGATACGAGCAGGATCTGGCTGTCCATCTCTCCTCCGCCCATGCACAGCGGAACCGCAAGTGACAAGTTCGTATGCAATTATCCGACGGACAGGAGGCGGCAGATTTAAAGATTCCATAAAGTTCTGGTTAAGAGAGCGCTAACCCGGATAATTCATGAGGGAGGGATCATAAATCGTTTGCGGACACAGAAAAAGCCGGCGGCAAAAGCCCTGCCCGTGTTCTTCCGTGTCCTGAAAGCTCTCTGTTGAAGGCCGTTACCGGCATTGCGCGCCATCGCGAACTCGTTTGCCGAGCTCTCCCACGAATAATCCGAGCTAAGCATGGCAACGAGCGCTCCGCCCATCATGGACTGAACCGGGCAGGGCTTTCTCGGGCGTGGTTTCGGAGCACGCCTCGCTGAAATCCGAAAGGGTCTGTCTCCCGGATGTCGATCCGGGAGGGATGAGCGACGGGGTCCCCGTCACTCATCCCGTCCCCCGCCTAGAAGTTATAGCGGAGCGCGAACTGGATCTGCCGGTTCGTGCCCAGGCCGACGGTGCGCTCGACCGTCTGGCTCATGGTGCCGAAGCTGCCGGCCGCGGCAGCCGTATAGGGCTGCCCGGGCTGAATCTGGTTTGTGCCCGTCCCCAACGCATTCGGCAAGGTGACCGGCGGATTGGCGAAATTGGTCAGATTGAAGGCGTTGAAGAATTCGGCGCGGAATTCCACATTCGAGTCTTCACGGATGCGGAACCGTTTGTGAACGACGAAGTCCACCTGCCGGAAACCGGGCCCGTGCAAAGCGCCCCGCATCAGGTTGCCGGCTGTGCCGGGCCGGGGGATGGAGAAGGCTGCCGGATTCAGCAGGGCGCGGTCCGCGTTCAGGAAGGGGTTCACACCCGGGACCAGGTCCGGACGGCGCACGTTGCGCGATGCGCCGCCGCCGACGGTGTTGATCACGGCCGTGCGGCCCGCGGCAGGGCCGTTGTAGTAAAGCCCGGCGGAGTCGACGTACACAACGTCGTTGCGCTGCACGCGGATGTCCATAGGGATGCCGCTGCGGGCGTTGATGATGGTGCCGATTTCCCAGCCGCGCAGCAGAGTGCCGGAAAACCGGCCCAGCCCGGCGCCGAAAGGCAGGGCGTAGACGGCGCTCAGATTGAAACTGTGGCGGATGTCGAAATTGTTATAGCCGACATCATAGCTGTAGTCGCTCACATTGCCGTTCCCGGATGTCAGCGCGTCGTTGGATCCTGAGGTGTTCCCGAGGCTCTTGCCAAAGGTGTACTGGGAATTGAGGGTCACACCGGAGTTGAATCTCCTGCCGAGCCCCACCTGCAGGGCATTGTAGCTGTCCCAGCCGCCGCTGGTTTTGTAGTCGATTTCCGCAAAGGGCTTCAGCACCGTGCCGTCGGGCTGCACGATGTCGAACTGGCGGATGACGATCGCGTTTTTCGTCGGATCGGGGTTGGTCAGGACTTGGGCAATCTTGTTGGACCAGTTGCGCAGGAACAGGTTGCGGCCCTTGCTGCCGACATATGCTGTGGTCAGCGTCATTTTGCCCGGAAGTTCCTGCTGAATGGAGAAGTTGTACTGGTAGATGCGCTCGGGAATCCTGTAGTCGGGCGAGTAGGCCCGCGGCTGATATTGCCGGTTGCCGGGATTGTTAAGGAAGTTGTTCCGCAAAGCGGCTGTGTCGACCGGATACAGCCCGCCGCTCTGGGTCAGCTGAATGCGGTCGCTCTCGATCGGCTGGATCTGGTCCTCGATCTGGCCGGGTCCGTAGAAAATGCCGAAGCCGCCACGGAGCACCGTCCTGCCCCGGCCGAAATTCGGGGACCAGGCAAGACCGAGACGAGGCCCGAGATTAGTGGCAATCGCCGTATAGGTATCGCCATCGGAAGGCAGGAGCACGCCGCGATTTATATCGAAGCGAACGGCCAGATTCCGGTCCTCCCTCATCGGGGAATAGTATTCGTATCTCAGGCCGTAGTTGAGGGTGAGGGTCGGCGCAATCTTCCATTCGTCCTGTGCGTATCCGATGAAGAAATCGGTCTTGGCAAGCCGGTTGCCGGTGGCGCCGTTGTTGAACGGGCTCGGATCGCTGAGATCGCCCACGTACTGAATCTGCAGCGCCTTGTTGGCCAGGAAATCGTTCAGGTTGGAGTAGGAATAGGTGGTGCCGCCGAGGCGGTCCGTATACAGGCGCAGGATGCGGACTTCGACACCGAACTTGAATGTGTGGTTCCCCTTCACCCAGCTGAGATTGTCGAGGAAGGAGAGGGAATAGGGGGTGTAGGGGAAGCCGCTGCCGTTGAAGGCGCTGCTGCCGCGGATCAGGCCGCCCGGGACAGCGATGCCGGAGGACGCTCCCTGGCCCGCGATGCCGGTATTGGCGATGCTGCCGGATATGTTGAGGCTGATCTTGGAAAGATCGATGCCGTTCACCTCCGGAGCCGATCCCTGGACGCGCGTCAGGGCGCCGTTATACCCGAATTTGAGCTCGTTGAAGAGGCGGGACGTGAACGAACTGTTGAGGGCGAGCACCCCGTTCTGCGGCACGGCGCGGTATACGGAGCGGCGTCCGGTGATTCCCTCCGGCTGGCTGGCCTCGCCCTGGTCGCGGAAATAGCGCACATACATGGTGTGGCGGCTGCTGAGCTGGTAATCCAGGCGCATGCCGCCGGCATTCTCATCCACGACCACGTTGGTCTGGAGCTGGTATATGTCGAAGTCGGGATTTGCCGACGCACCGGCCAGGAGAAAGGCGCCCGGTCCGTGGAACGCGTCCACGAGGGGCGCAATGGCAGGAACAGCGCGCGCCTTAGCGGCAGCGCTCGGAGCCGCTTCCACGATATTGATGCCGGAGCGGAGCCGATATCCTTCATAACTCGCGAAGAAGAATGCCTTGTCCTTCACGATGGGTCCGCCCAGGGATCCCCCGAACTGATTCAGGCGCAAGGGCGACTTCCCGCCGCGGTCGAAAAAGTTGCGGGCGTCGAGCCTGTCGTTTCGCAGGTATTCAAAAAGGGATCCGTGGAATTTGTTGGAGCCGGATTTTGAACTGACGCTGATCTGGCCGCCCGTGCCCGTGCCGTATTCGGCGGTGTATCCCGCCGAATCGACGCGGAATTCCTGCACGTTCTCGAGGCTGGTCTGCAAGCGGAAAGGCGAGGACAACTCGCCGTTCAGATTCCCGGGATTGGAGTCAATGATGGCGGATCCTTCAACCCCATCGTAACGAACCGCATTCTGCTCGTTGGAGCGTCCGCTGAACCGGATGTCAAAAAAGCTTCCCGATCCGGTATTCACCGAGCCTGGGGCCTGAAGATACAGCTGAGAAAGCTGCCGGCCGTTCAACGGCAGGTTGGCGACCTCGAGTTGGTTCACGTTCGCCCCGATGCGCGCCGAGGTTGTGTCAACAACGGGTTCCGATGCGGCGCTTACCGTAATAGTTTCCGATGTTCCCATCGGCTTCAGAACCAGGCTGGCCGTCGCAGATTCACCGGTTGCCAGGACAATCCCTTTGATCTCACTTATTGCGAATCCTGCGGAACTTGCCCTGACGGTATAGGATGAGGGAGGCAGCGCGGGCATGACGTAGAAACCCCGCTCATTCGCTTCAGCGGTCCGCATCATCCCATTGCGCTCGTTGATGGCGACCACGGAAGCCTGAGGCACCACAGCGCCGCTGCTGTCCTTGATGGTGCCCATCAACTGCCCCTGTCCGGTCTGACCGAAAGCGATATCAGCCTGCAGCAATAAAGCGAATGCAAGCAGCAGACTGCAAAAAGCAAAACGTTCCGGCTTCCGGGCGAAATCCACTCCCGAAGCCACAATGTTCATCCTGATGGACATCTCAATCCCCTGGTGTTTGGTTATTGTTCGAACGCTCCGCAAAACGAACCATACCGGCTCAAAACGAGCCTATGCGGAGTCTGAAAGGTAGATTGGGGAAATGAGGTGAATGTGAGGCGAACATGAAGTCTTCATGAATTCGTGCCCGACGGTCCGATCCCGGCATTTTGTTTGACTCTATTTATATCGTACACTTGTGAGCGCATGGCGGTTCCCTTCGCATCGGCAGGACGGCGGGAACGGAAGCCAGATGGGAAGCACGGGACCATGGCGCAGACGACAAGAAAGCTCAAAACTGGCGGCAGCCCCGCGGGGTCCACTTCCGGCCGGAAAAAGGTCTCCTTCCCGGTCCGGGTAGGGGCGGTGGACGTGGGTTCCAACGCCATCCGCATCCTCCTGGCGGAGTTTTCCTCGCAGGATGTCTTCCAGGTGATTGAGTCCGAACGCCTGCCGGCCAGGCTGGGGCATGATGTCTTTCTTACCGGACGGCTCACGCAGCAGGCGATGAACGCGGCGCTGGCTGCGTTGACTTCGTTCGCGGAACGGCTGAAGCGCCGGGATGTGGCCTGCCATCGCGCGGTGACCACCAGCGCCGTGCGCGAAAGCAGGAACGGCGACGCATTTCTCGATCGCGTCCAACGGGAGACCGGCCTTTGCCTGGAGGTCATCACCGGATCGGAAGAAGCCCGCCTGGTGTACCTGGCGGCCAAAAATCGGGTCCCGCTCGGCGATCAGGACTGGATCATTGTCGATCTGGGCGGCGGCAGCGTCGAGGTGTCCCGTGTCAACGGCGAGGGAATCCTCTGGAGCGAATCCCATACCATGGGATCGGTCCGCCTGCTGGAGGAGCTGTCAGGTTCGGGCACGGAACCGGGCCGCTTCCGGAGGCTCCTCGAAGAATACATCTCCATTCTGCGCATCCCTGTAACGTCGGGGCAGCGCCCGCCGGCAGGGCTGATTGCCACTGGCGGCAGCATGGAACAGCTGGCTCGCCTTGCCGGCGCAGTTGCCGACGCCCAGGGAATCTGCCGCGTCTCGACCACGGCGCTGCGCGGGGTTATCGAGCTCCTGACGAGGCACTCATACAGCCAGCGCATCGAGTTGTTCAGCCTCCGCGAGGACCAGGCCGACGTGATTCTGCCGGCGGCCCTGGTCTATGAGCGGCTTGCCGCGCTCGCAGGCATCGACGAAATCACAGTTCCCCACGTCGGTGTCAAGGAAGGCATCATTCTGGACATCGTGGAGGATCTGGTAACCCATCGGGCTCATCGCGAACGTCAGGAACAGGAGGTTGTCACCGGGGCAGTCCACCTCGGCCGGCGTTACCTCTTCGATGAGGCGCACGCGCGTCAGGTCACACGGTTGGCCCTGTCTGCCCAGGACCAGCTTGTGGCTCTTGGCCGGATGGACGACGCGGACCGCCTCCTTCTTCTTGCCGCTGCCCTGTTACACGACATCGGCGTATACATCAGCTTCAAGAAGCACCACCGGCACTCCGGCTACATCATCTCCCAATCGGAATTGCCGAATCTCACGCCCAGGCAGATGCAGATCGCCGCGCTCGTCGCCCGCTACCACAGGAAGGGCGGGCCCTCGCCGCGCCACGAAGAGTATGCCCGGCTGACGCGCAAGGAGCGTCTGAGCGTGGACCGCCTGTCAGCCGTCCTCCGGCTCGCGGATGCCCTGGACCGGGAGCACCAGCAGTTGGTGAGCCGGGTCTTCCTTACCGAAGGCAAGGGAAAGGAGATCATCTTGCGTCTGGAGAGCGCGGGAGACATGCTGCTGGAGCGCTGGGCATTCCAGAAAAAGACCGGCCTGTTCGAAAAGGTCTTCGATTGCGAATTGATACTCCAAATCGACGGTTCGAAGCAGGGAAAATCCTGATCAGAATCCCGGGCAATGGGATATGGTAAAGAGCCCGAGGGTTTCGGGTAATCTACACAGGAACATAGCGACTGACGGCTTAAGAGGATCGACTGCAATTTGTAATGGGTGGAATCATGAAAAGACAGATCACTGTCCTGCTGCTGTGCCTTGGTGTCACGTGTGGTTCATCTTTGATCTCTCAGACCGGGTCCTGGAAACCCGTTCCCCTTCCATCCGGCAAGATTCTGTATGAGCCGCCCGCGGGCACTTTCCTTTCGGACCTCAATGCTTTCCCGATCAACTCCGCGGTAAGCCCGAACGGACGCTATATAGCATTCTTGAACAATGGGTATGGCCATCCCTCGTCAGGTTTTCGCAAATCGATCGCGATCTACGATCGCGCGAACGGGCAGCTGTCGGACACTCCTGAGCCCGGGACCGGCCTGCATTTCGATGGCCCGGCCAATATTTCCACCACCTATTACGGGATCGCCTTCGGCTCCAGCGGCTCCCGGCTATATGTGTCGATCGCCTCGACTAAGAAGGATCCCAAGCTGGGGGATCGCACTCAGAACGGAATTCGCATATACCGGGTGAGCGACCGGGGCCTGACGCCGGACGGGGTGATCCAGATCACGCCGTCGCTGATTCCGTTTCCCAAAGGCCTCAAACTGAACAATCCTTCGCCGACGCCTTCGGGCATTTCCGTGATGCCGGACCCGCAGAATCCCGGGGAGGACCTCATTTACGCCGCCCTGACTCTGAGTGACGTTGCCGTGGAACTCAGCACGAAGACCCGCACGGTCAAACGCGTTTTCGACCTGCACCTGAATCCGAAGCATCCGGCCGTTCCCGCGGAGTATCCCTTCGCCACGGCCCTGTGTCCCAGAGGACAGACCTTGTATGTCAGCCTGCACAACGGCTCTGCGGTAGCGGCTGTGGACCTGGCTTCAGGGAAAGCCGCGTTGATTCAGGTTGGCCGGCAGCCGGAATTCGCCTCGGCGCCCAGCAGCCATCCCGGATGCCTGGCCGCAAGCCCGTCCGGAAATACGGTGTATGTTGCGGTCGAAAACAGCGATCTCGTGTCGGTGATCGACAACCAGCCGTCATCCCCGAATTATCGCAGGATCATCGGCAGCTTCGATATCCGGCTGCCCGAGATGCAGCAATTGAAGATACTCGGCGCCGGACCGAATCACCTGACATTCACTCCGGACGGGAAAACCCTGCTCGTCACCCTGGGTACACTCAATGCCGTGGCCGTAGTGGGTATAAACGCGGGAGACAGGGGCATTCCCAGGCACGAGATCAAAGGCTATCTGCCCACGCTCTGGTATCCGCACACCACGGAAGTGAGCGCTGACGGCAAGACCCTGTATCTGACCAGCGGCAAGGCGAAAGGGACGGGGACGAATAAACCCAATCTCCCCTTCCCGCCGGGTGCGCAGCCCGGTCCGTACGGACCCACGCTGCTGCAGGGTTCGCTGCACGAAATCGCCCTCGACAGGGCGATCGCCAACCTCGGCGCTTACACGTCCGCCGTGAAACGCAATGCCCAGCTCGACCCCGAGTCTCTGAGCGCGGTCAAGCGGTCGCTCAGTTTCAATCCGTTCAAGCACGTCATTTACGTCATCAAGGAAAACCGGACCTACGACCAGGTATTCGGCGATCTCAAGGAAGGGCGCGGCGATGAAACCTGCCTGTACTTTGGAGAGGAGTTCATGCCGAATCACCACCGGCTTGCGCGGGAATTCGGCATTTACGACAACTTCTTCGACAGCGCCGAGGTGAGCTTCAACGGCCACACCTGGAGCACAACCGGGATCAACACGGGCTGGAACGAACAACAGTGGCAGATCAACTACTCGACCAGCAACTTCACCTACGATTCCGAAGGAAGAAACAACGATATCATGCCGGTCGAGTTCGACCAGTCCGACGTCGACACGCCGGAGGGCGGCTACATCTGGGACAGCGTTCTGGCGGCCGGCAAGAAGATCATGATCTATGGCGAGTATTGTTCCAACCCGGATAAGCCGCTGCGCAACCTGAAAAAGGGGGAGCCATTCCCATCCTACATGGTGAGTCCGCTGATCGGGAACGCCAGCCCGTATCCCTGGCCCGTCCCCATTTATGCGCTTCTTGACGGGAACGGGAAAGTGACCGGCGGCACGGTCGCGACCAAGCTGGCATTCAAAGGCGCCTACCAGCCGCTGTTCCCCGATTTCGAGCAACTGTTCCCGGACGTGCTGCGTTTCGAGATCTGGAAGCGGGACTTCGACAAAATCGCCAGACTGCAGCGGGAAACAGGCGAGGACACTTTTCCCCATTTCAGCATAGTGCGGCTGGGGAACGATCATACCCGCGGAGTCCGCCCGGGAGGGCCGACTCCGGACGCCAGTGTGGCCGATAATGACCTGGCGCTCGGGCTCCTTGTAGAGGCGATTTCCAACAATGAATACTACTGGGGGAACACGGCCATCGTCGTCATCGAGGATGACGCACAGGCGGGTTGCGATCACGTCGATTCGCATCGCAGCATCGCCCTGTTCATCTCGAAATACAACAGCGGCAACACGCCGCGGCCCAGGGTCGATTCCCGGTTTGTGACCACGGCAAGCGCTGTGGGCACGATCGAGGCAATTCTAGGCTTGCCCGCATCCAACCTGATGACGGCCACCGCGCCGCTGCTGATCACCGGACTGGAACAGGACAAATCGCGGTGGCATGGTCCATATAAAACCGATTACTCAAACCTCAAAAACCGCAGGATCTTCGAGGAAGGCAGCAATATGATCCGCCAAAACAGCGTCCTGCGGAAACTGGCGGAATTGACGGGCACCCTCGAAATGGACGAAGCGGACCAGGCGGACGCCAACATGTTGAACTACATACTCCAGGAGTGGGTAAGGTTCCAGGGCCGGCTGAACTGCTGCCGGAGCAAGTGAACCATCCGATGCAAGCACACCGCCATCCTTCAGTTCCTTGGCGGACTGGTAGCGGTCCTTTGGGTTCTTCTCCAGGCGCCTCAGCGCATGAGTGGCTGTTCCGGGTTCATCCTCGGCGCATCTTTTGCGCCGGCGGCTGGGAGGCCTTGTCCGAGGGCAGGGGGTCGATGAGCCGCCTGGCGGAATCCTCTCGCCCGCTCCTGATTCAGGCCAGGATTTCTCCGCGACTGAGCTTGGCCGGCAGGGCTGGAAAACCAAGAGGAGCCATTGAGTGAGTGGTCCGCAATTCCGTGAGATAGCCGCGAGTTATAGCCCCCAGCGAGAGGAGTATTGCCATGTGTTTTTAGCCGGCGCCGCGCCGGCCGTCAAATGCAGCCGCGCGTTTGGCAGCCCTAACTGTCGCTCTCTTCCAGAACTCTGCGTGTCCAATTCCCTCACCGGCCTGGATCCTCAACCGCGCCTTGGTGAGAAGCATCCGGAATCGGGGCGAGCGAGATAACAAAAGGCGCTCCAGATCGTCATCATCGGCGGGAGCCAGTAGGACCGCCACGGCTCGGCCATTGCGAGTAATCACAACGGGTCCGTAACTCGCCGCTTCGTCCAGGAATGCGCTCAGCTTTGCCTTGACCTCAGCCAAACTCACAATTCTCATGTTAGTACTCCTCGCCAGCAATCTGCAGCCGCTCTCTTTCTTTCACGCCGATTGCCAGGATCCAGACTTCTTGCGCATGCGAGTTGAACTCGCAGAAGACGCGAAACTGATTCCGGAGCCCGCAACGAAGCTCCCAGGTCGCGCCATAAGGGCCCGGTTGATCCTCCAATGGCTTGCGATTCCGTGTTGCGTATCCCGGTGCGAAGGAGAGCTGCTCTTCAATGGCCCGTCGGATCTCCCGGTGATGTATGGGCAAGATCGCATCAATATGACGGCTGACCTCAGGCGAATAGGTGATTGAATATCGAGGACGGCGTGCCATCGACCAGAATTATAGTCATGAGCTACTTGCGTGTCAATTCTCAGGGCCGCATCCATCGCAAGGGATGATCATCTTGCCTGACCTGCGGTGCCGATTTTGCAGCAGTTCATTTCGGGACCGGGCGATAGCCTGCGCGCGCTCGAATCTTGACGCCCGGCTTGCCGACCGTGACTTGAATGCGGCGAAAGGATGTGTCGCTTATGGTTTTATTGGGGTAATAGCATAGCGCGTATTGATGGGCCATCTCTTCCGCTATATCGGAGAAAGCTTGCCGGAAACCGGCGTCCGTCGATGCTTTAAATAGCCGCCCCCCACTGAGAGTGGCCAGCTGTTGGAGATATTCGGCGCCTCGCGCATATGCTGCGGTCAATCCCGCCATCGCATTGCGATTAGGGACCTTCGGCACCGGCGTATCGTAAAAGACCACGTAGGTCAAGACATCCTCTTCTTGGATCCTCGCAAGCGAGCTCTCAAAACTGGCCAGACGGCTTCCCGTATCCACCCCGTCGGAGAAGAGCAGAATGGCTTTGCGGCCCGAGAGCTTATCGAATCGTTCTGAAAGGGTGAGCTCCACGGCATCGTAGAGCCGCGTTCCCAGTGTTCTGGCCCGATCGGTGCGCAGGCGCTTATCGTCCGCACCAGCATAGGGTGTGCCTCCGCGCGCGCGTGATTTCGCAATCGCCTGGCGAAGCCGGTCCTGATCGCGGGTAAGCTCGGATTCGATAAAAATCCTGTTGGTGAAGGAAAGCGCCATCAGCTCGTCGCCGGGCCTCAAACCCCTTGCGAATGCCATAGCGGCAGCCTCGATTTCGGAGCGAACGAGCCCCGTGCTGCTGGAAATATCCATCAACAGCGCTGTCTGGAAGGGCGCCGCTTCCGTTATGAACCGGTCGATTTTCTGTTCGACGCCGTCTTCATATAGGTGAAAATCCGCTATGTTCAGGCCTGAAACGTATTGGCCTTTCTCGTCCCTGGCAATCACCGGCACCATGATTAGCGTGGTATCGACTCGGATGACCTGGTCGTTGACAGGAGCTCGAGGTTTTTCCACGGACATGGCCGGCTGGCCAGCGCTACCCTCGTTCGAGCCCAGCGTAACCTCAACAGCCTTGCCTCTTTGACGCGGCGCCTCGGCCCAGGCAGCAAAGAGAGGCGGAACATCAGCCGGCCATTTCTCTTTATTAAGGAACTTCTTCACCAGTTCTTTGGGCGATGCGGACTGGAAGCTGTCACGCGCATCTAGAACGGGGCCGCTTCCCGCTGGCATGCTCCACCCATCGAACCTTTCGAGGGATACGCCTTCCCAAAGTCGGGCTGCCAAAAGTGCCTCACTATCGGCCGGGTGTGCTCTGTAAATCTCAGAAGGCACAACAATGGCGATGGCAGCCATGCGCAGCTGCGCGCCGAATCCCGAAGACGAATCATAAAGCAGGTAATGTAACCGCGCCCCTCCACCGGCTGCCTGATAGGTATAGTATAGAGCCTCGACCAGGAAGACGAGATCTGCCTTCTCGACTGAATCAACAAGTACATAGCCCTTCCTCTTCTTTAATTCGGCCCCGATCTCCTTTGCCATCTGAGGGTCGATCCAACCTGACGGGCAGACGCCTGTTACCATGCGAGATAGCTTTTGCCAATCCGGCCGGGCCCGTTCGAGAATGCCAAGGTCTCGCGGAAAGAACGCAGGCGGTACCAGCACCCCAATTATCGGACGGCTCCAGACAGTCATTCTTCCATCCCAATGAACTGCCATCTGGTAGCTATCATAGTCACGCCGGTATGCTTGAAGGTCATACAAGGTGGATAAAGGAGGAGCAAGGCTATTCATCCCTCCGCCAGCCAAGGATTCGCGGAGCGATGGGGGACAGAGCGTAAATAGCGATGAGTCGTGAACAGCAACGACGCAGATTCGGGCGCCGGATTCAGAGCCGAAGCCAAGGCCTGTCAATGAAACAGCCAGCAATCCCAGTACCAGAGGCCACCCGTTTCCGCCTCTTCGTCGCCGTGTAGTCCTACCGTTCCCATGGATTGGATGTAAAAGGACAATCATATGATCTTAGCTTTAGCTCTTACGTCTTCGCCGCCTCCGGGCCCAATCGCATTCTACCATAGCGATAGCATCTTCAGGCGTCGCCATCTTGCAGCAACCGCAGCCATACCGCTAGTGCTACCCAGCGGCACCTTTCAGACGAATTCCTAACCCAGCCCTCTCACCTCACGGAGGACACGATCGCTGCAGTGCGTCCGCCGCCTGCCTCCTGAAGTACGATGGTGTAATTGATGCCGTGCCACGATCCACCGTTATAGTTGCGGATTTGCGTGTATCTATAGGTCCCGGCAGCTGCAAGATGGGCCGGGGTGTATACAAGAATCCACCGTCCACCATCACCATAAGCATCGGCATAATAAGGCCCTGCAGTCAATTCAGAACCCTCTTCATATCTATATTTTAGCTCTACGTATATATCATCGATGTCAACGTCAAAAGCAACTTCAACATCAGGACCTGAAGGAGAAATCTCAATCGGATTCGGATCACACGAGAGGATCGAAGGCGCTCCACTCAATTGGTAGACATGTACCGAATCATAATCCTGATAATACCATTGCATTGCCATAAAGTCGTAGTACCAGTATTCTATTTCATAGCTTCCGTTCCTCGCACTATCGGGATTACTGTTGACTCCAACATTAAAACCAGTCCATGTAGGTGGATTCCAGTCGTTTGTCCATACTTCGTGGCTATAATTTACCGTCAGCCAGTCAGGAGTCGTCACATGCCATACCCCGATGCAATCTTCTGGGGCATAGTCATTATACAAGAGATACATCTCATAATTTTCACCTCCATGTGGAACTCCATCAGGAAGTGTGTCGTATTCGTAAATATATTGTGCGGAGGAAGACGCCGTCATTAATCCAATGATCATGGTTGAGAGGATCACAAGATTGACCATGGCCCTGCATAATCTAATAACTACCTCCCGAATTTGGGATTCATCTGCTAAAAGTGAGAACGCACTTTAGGTGCTTGATAGGCTGAGACATAGATGGATCGAGGCTCCCGCAGGCAGGTGAGGAGCTTCTGGAAAGCATCAACTCTAGCAGACTATTCACGCCAGACATACGAATTACTGCCTTCTATATATCTGCTGACGAACGATGGGGCCATTCCTTGCGATCATTTTAGTAACATGCGTCAGGGTTTTCCGGTCATTGGAGAGAATATATGTGTCCTCGACTGGGTGATCAATGCTGGCCCTAACGTCGGCCCTGCCGCTTATACGCAAGGTATTTCCATCCAAAATGGCTACATATCTCAGGCTTCCGTTTTTCGGTAATACATAAGTATGTTCTATGCCGTCTGCAATGTATTCCAACGAATACGTCTTGGAGTTATATTCGGTGGATATGATAAATGTATTGGCATTTTGCAGGATGACGAGATGGCCGGTGTACGGGAGGGTACTTGCTGACGCATCATAGGTCCATTTCCCGGAAAAGTCGGGAGCGGTGAAAACGATGGTATGCATATTGAGCATAAGTAATAGGAGAACGTACAATCTATTCATGACTTTTCTCCTTTGCATGTCCCAACACATGAAAGCGGGCACAGCCGGGCGCGTGAGGCAATTCCCTGGCAAACGCCTGCGGAAAGACGGGGTCCTGCGACACGTGGAGGGATTGCGCCGCTGGTTAATTCCTCGATTTTAATGACAGCGAATCCAGCTAACAAAAAAATTTGTAGCATCCTATGCCGAACGCAGCAGCTGCAGGTTCGTAATGAAAAGATGCACGATGGATGCCAGCAGCAAGAGCAGAATGGAGATTAAGACCAGCTCGCGGCCTTTGATAGCGCTGGCTAGCATTATCATGTGCAATCCTAATGCCATTGCGGGAAGAGAAAGCGTAAATCCAATCGAATAAACGGGATATCATCCATTGCAATGGATTCGCACAAAATAGTAAGCCGGGAAAGATGACGCAAGATCGATCACCATCATTTCGAGCACGGGGTGGATAAATATCGATTTAGCATGACGTTAAACGATAGTGGCTCAAAGTGCGCGAGTGGGGCATCTGACGCGTGATGTCAATGCCGTATCGGGACCACCGACTTGGAGGGGGGACATTTCCACCGGGATAAAACGGAACCGGTAAGGTGAAAAAACACGGACGTCCAGCCTGCCCAAATACTCGGCCGAGTACCGGGAGCGGAGGGGCGGATCACTTTCGTACAGTCAGCTTCGTTCCTCGATATCAGCACAACCTCTCGGCGGCAAGCCCTGGAACGTTAAGAGATCGAAGCCATTAAGGTGACCGAGAAGTCGGCAGGTCGAGGTGGCGGTCCTGAAGGCTGCACGATGAAGCGCCGACTGCCCCTATGAGTAACGGAATTGATTTCCGTCCGCTATTCTGCGATAATAATAAAAAATCACTAAGTCATTCCCAGGGCCGTCCCAAAAAGGGCAAGGCCCGGATCTGCATCATTCGTGCACGACAGCCGTGTGCTTTTGCAGTCCGGAATATGCAGCTCAGGTCAGGTGGAGGAGGCCATTCATGACGGGTCGCACGATCTATGTCACCGATTTTGACATGGAACGGCTTCGGCAATTACTGACAGGCACAAGGGCCTGGAATCAAAAAGACCGGGCCTACATGGAAGATCTGGAGGCGGAGCTGGATCGCGCCGTGATTGTTTCGCCGAAAGACGTGCCGCCGGATGTGGTCACCATGAACTCGCAGCTGAAAGTCAAGGACCTGACTTCCGGGGAGAAGATGACCTTCCGGCTGGTCTTTCCCAGTGATGCGGATTTTGAGAAGGGCAAGGTTTCGATTCTGGCTCCCATCGGCACTGCCCTGATCGGCTATCGAGCCGGGGACACGGTGCAATGGCATGTGCCGTCAGGCGTCCGGCGGCTTAAAATAGAAGAGGTGCTGTACCAGCCGGAAGCGGCCGGCGACTATCATCTTTGAGGTTACTGCCATGTCGGGGCGGGAATCGCGCCGGTGAATCGGGAGCCCCGCTCCTGGAATCGACAGACACGGAGTCCATTTCATCTTGCGGCACTCATACATCTCCCGTTTCCGCAGAATCCTCCCGATTCCCTATCTGGCAATCGATCTCGGGACGGCAAACACGCGCGTATATGCGCTGGGCAAGGGATTGATCGCAGAAAACCCTTCGGTGGTCCAACGGGAACCGGGCGCAACCTCGCCGTCAGGCAGGGCCGGCGATCCTTGCATTGAAGGGGAGGCGTGCCTGCTGCCGGTGCGCTCGGGAGTTGTCATTGACGTAGATGCCGCGGTCGCTCTGCTGCAGCCCCTGATCCGGCGCGCGCACCGCTTCGGCCTGCTGCGTCCCCGGGGCATTGTTTGCCTGCCCACCGGTGCGCGCCAGAGCGAACGGGATGCCCTGGTGGAAGCGGCCCGGCGTTGTGGAATCTCCGTGCTTGCCGTGGCGCCGGAGCCGTTGGCGGCCGCGCTTGGAGGCGGATTGAGCGTGGACTCGGCGTATGCCCAAATGCTCGTTGACATCGGGGGCGGCGTCACGGACATCGCCGTCATCCGGTCGGGACGCATCATTTATTCCCGGGCGATCCGCACGGCCTGCGGCGACCTCCAATCGGCGATCCTTCAGGAAGTGGCAATTCGCTACGGGGTGCAGCTGCCGCTGCGGGAGGCGGAGAGGTTGGTGCGGGAGACCGGCGCCGGGCCGGGAAGCGAGACGGCTTGCTGCCATATTGCCCGCGGCGTCGGCGCGGGAGGATTGTCTGCGATTGTCCGGCTGGATCACGCCGAACTGCGCGAGATCCTGGACCCCGTATTCGACACGATTGTCCGCGGCATATTCAATTTTCTACGCGACCTGCCGCCGGCTGCAGCCGCCGAAGTGATCGAAGATTGCATCTGGCTGACCGGGGGCGGCGCCTGTCTGCGCGGCATGGCGGAGCGCATCGCGGAAATCACCACTCTCGAGGTCCGACTGGTTCCCGATCCGATACATGCAGTCATCAACGGCGCCGCGCGCATACTCAGCGCAGCCGCCCTCGCTTAGCACTCGATTTCATAATTACGGATACGTATTTCCCTGGACACGGAAAACGCGGAGGCACCCGGATAGCGCAAACTGGATCCGTGTGCAAGCGCGCCCCAGGCACGTTTCGCCGCGTTCCTCCATGTCCCACAAAATACGTTGCCGTATTTACGAACAACAGTACTTAGATCTCCGGCTTGCTTCAGCGCCCGCGACATCCGGGCAGCCGGAAGGCGCCGATCCTGGTCGAGTAATCCGCCGCGTTCTTCTTGAGATAGTCGCCGACGTACCATATGGTGCAATCGTCGCCTGGATCCATGGCGGTCTGCGCGTAGTCCTCCCAACGCATGGCGTTCTGCGAGGCTTCGCCGTCGACCAGCACGGCCTCCCGCAGCGTCATCCGGCCGGGCGGATCGTTGGCCAGACGCGCCGCGAAGCGCTGGCCCGCGAAATGCGGCGTCCCGCCGAAAGAGTAGCCGATGGCGATATTGCCCAGGCGATCGATGGCCGGGCTCGCCATCCACCGGAAGTAGCCGTCGGGTGCGTAGGTGCCCTGCTGATGCAGGCTCACTTTCCGGTTTCTGCCGACACGAAATTCATACCAGCGCACGCCTCCGCCGCCGGCCGTGGTGTTGATCGAGTGGACGGCCACGATGGATTCGCGGCTGCCCGTCTTCCGGTAGACGAGCCGCGACATGATCTTGTCTCCCTGGGCGTCGAGCCGCCGGTCCGTCCCGGGCTGGGGCACGCAGTTCGTCAGCTGCCCGTCGCAAAGGTAGTGGTACGGAGCGACGGCAATCTTCTCGGGACCGGTGACCTTCGTGCGCGCCGGGTCCTGCCAATCCACGTGGAATTGCCAGACGTCGATCGTGTCGGCCTCGAAGATCTTGTTCAGCTGCGTGCCTCCCGCGGCCATCATGATATTGGGAGCACCGGCGGGCGGCGGCGTCCTGCCGTCGGCGTCCGCGTTGTTCAGGAAGTTCACGTCGTGAATGATGACACACTGCTCGGTGGCGGGCTCGCCCTTCAGCATACGCGCGCGATCGGCGACGCATGCATGCTTCTCGGTTGCGACCGAGTCCGAGATCCGGTTGTCGCCGGTGCTTGTCGGGACGTAGTATCCGTCGGGCCAGATCGCCGGCCGCGGGTAGTCGGGGAAGATGGGGCGCAGGAATTCATAGCGATAGTAAGGCCCGAACGGATCGGGGCCGGCGCTTACCGCATAGCACATCGAGTACGGTCCCTGTGGAGCCTGTTGCCCGCGGCTACCCGCCGGCTGGCCGATTCGGCCGCGCTGACCCCCCGGGACGGTGTCGGTCGGCGGGCCGGGCGGAGGCGGCTGGAAGAGCTCGGCCGCAGGCCCAGGCTGCCCCGGCCGGCCTGGCGGGCTGAGATTGGCGGCACCGGGCTTCCAGTCGCCCGGCTGATCCGGCCGGCTGGCGGAGCGCCTGAAAATCGGCATGACGATCAGCCAACGGTCGGCAAGCTGGTCGTACCGGACAACGACGTCGCCGTTGTTCACGGACTCGCAGGTGCCCCCGAATCCCCTAAAGACATTATTAGAGGCAACGGGGCCGTATAGCACCTTCCCCGTCGTCTCATACTTACGCCCTTTCTTCGTGAAGATCGCCATCCGCGTATTCACCGTCTGGACGATGTGATCGGGTCCGACCGCCAGGCTGTTGTCGGACGGATTGCGTTGAGTGGAAGTGCCCTGCGGTCCTTCGAATCCCACGCCGAGCCCGTCGAAGCTCTCGAGGATCTGGGCAGGCGGCCTGGATCCCTGAGAGGTCTGCTCGACGGCGCCTGCTCCCGGCGGCGCCGTGATCACCGGTGGCACAATCGGTTTCCCCTGGTCGTTTTCCGGACTCGGCGCCATGGCAGCCGCATCGCCTGCCCTGGCCAGAGCCGCAAGGGGAGGGGAGATATCGAAGGCGGCAGCAGGCCGGACGATGACGGTTCCGGTTTCGGCCGGCGATTGCGGCGGATTCGCCCTCGATGCACACAGGACGGCGGTGATGATGACAGCGATTCCTGCCCCTCGAAATATGACCGACATACTCTTCATGGAATCCCTCCAGAACCGCAGTCCCGAATGCGTAATCGTCTTGTCCACACGCCGACCTTGCGGCCTCTCCCCATGGCCTCGGCGTAGTCCCCTGGAAAGCGGCGGCGAAGCCGCCCTTGGAGTGCGGCGTTGATACGCCGCCTTCGGGCTTGGCCTTACCTGCCCGCCGCAGCCCAAAGCGGCGAAAGATCACCGCCCTCCAGAGCGCCTCCGGCGCCCGCGTCCTGGCGGAATGTGTTGTTCACTGGCCCGCCTTGCGGCTTCTCCCCGTTGCCCTGGCGTAGTCCCCAGGAAAGCGGCGGCGAAGCCGCCCTTGAAGTGCGGCGTTGATACGCCGCCTTCGGGCTTGGCCTTACCTCCCCGCAACAGCCCAAAGCGGCGAATGATCGCCGCACTCCAAAGGCAGCTTCCGGCCTGTACATCCTGGAAGCAGGCGGCACGGTGAAACTCGCAAGCGTGCATTATAGTACAGTGAAGAAATCTGCCGGTGCCGAATCTGGCCGCATTCCTTGTCCCCCGGGAAGAAAATCATTGGCTTTCAGCGGCCGCATCCCGTTATGATCCCCGCGTGAATGGCTGGGAATTCCTGAAGCATTACATCCAGGCGCCGACGCGCACGGGAGCAGTTGCGGCGAGTTCGGAAGCGTTGGCGGATATGATCACCGGGCGCGCGCGGCTGCAAGACGCCCGCTGCGTGGTGGAACTCGGGCCGGGAACTGGAGTCTTTACGGAGAAGATCCTGGCCCGGATCAGGCCCGGCACCGTCTTTTTCGCGATGGAAATCAATCCCACGTTCGTGGCGGCTACGCGTCTCCGCTGCCCGCAGGCCAACGTGTTTCAAGATTCGGCCGAGAAAACGGCAGAATATCTGTTGCGCTGCAATCGACGGCAATGCGATCGCGTCATTTCCGGCCTGCCCTGGGCTTCTTTTGATCCTAGCTTGCAGGACCGGCTGCTGACGACCATCCTCGAGGTGCTGGAGCCGGGCGGCCTGTTCCTGACGTTCGCCTATCTGCAGGGACTGCTTTTGCCTCCGGGCCTGCGATTCCGCAGGAAACTGCGGCGGGCTTTTCAGAAAGTCGAAACCACGCCGACCGTGTGGAAGAACCTCCCGCCGGCCTTCGTGTATCTCGCCGTCCGCTGAAGGCGCCATCAGCGACAAGTGCCCCGAACTCGAAATTGCAGAGCCAGTAAGCCAGGCTTCGTTTCACGGAATTTCGAGATTGTGGCGCCTGTCCCCGAAATCGCATAATCATGAATGGGCTTGCCGCGGAGGTTGCCGCGCCTTGCCCGAGATTCCTGGCCGCAAATCCTGATATTCCGGCTTGCCTCTCAGGGAGAAAATCCGGCATGAAATATCTTGTTGGCATGATGAGCCAATCCAACGTGCAATATGGGCTGGCGAGTTTTGATCAACTCAGGAGGTGGATTCTTGAGTCAGCAGGGTTCTGCAGATGTGCCTGAGAGAATCCGGGCAGAGCCGCCTCAGAAGGGCCGGGTCGAGTTTCCCCTCCTGGATTCGGATAATGCTGCGTGCATCCTCGAGATCGCGCGCAGACCCGCCGATTATCTTCAGAACGACCATATCTTCCGGCGATGCGATCGGGATCTTCAGGTCATCCAAGGAAACCTCGCGGGCACGAGCCAAGAGGTCCGGCGGGGCTCCCCGGATACCGGCCAGAAAGTCGATCTCATAGGGCGTGCCCGGTGCCCCCGGCCGGATGCGGATTACATCGGATATAGGATCATCTGCGTCACCCATGCGGTGCTCGAAGTCAATTCCGGATTGACTGAGCGCAGACTTCAGGGTCTCCAGATCCCTGGTGCTGCACAGGATGTCGATATCCCGGGTTGTCCGCACATTTCCCCAGGCAGCGACGGCATATCCGCCTATGACTGCGTACGGGATCCCATGCTCTTTCATGAGACGGTCGATAGGGATTAAAATATCCCGAAGAGTCATCGCCCCTTTTCATCCATGATTGCACAGACTTGCGATTCGGAGAAACCTTGCGTGTTCAGGCCTGCCCTGCAGAGTCGGAGCGCATCCATGCTGATGGCAAATGCCATTTGCATACGCTGGCCCGGACCAAGCTGGGCGGAAGCAGCTCGGCCCGCCTTGCGGATTTCTTCTAATACACGCGAAGCGTTGGGCCTTTCAAGCAGACTTCCTTTTGCTCCTCGCATGCGAGCGATCCTCAGCAGATATCAGAAGTATAGGCGAAGGCCAGTTGCCGGTTCAAGGATATGGGAAATCGTACTCCGCCGGACAACGGTCCTCACAAGCCGGATCAAAGCGGCTCTCCATCTTCCGGCGGCGGGTGTGGGGATCCGCATCGCAGCCGCGGATTCCAATTGATTGAGCGGCCGGGCGATGCCATCCTGCTATGCAGACAAAAGCGGATGCGCGGGAATCGCACGCGCATGGTTCACGGCCGAAGAGGCCGCACAGGAATCTGCAGATCTTCGGGAGCCCGTCAGCTGCGTATTGTTGCCAAAAACCGCATGGAAGAGGTGAATTCTTTTCGCCATTCTGGAGGTTCCTTCCGGAACCGCAGACGGGGAAAGAGGACGTTCCACTGTGTTTCCGGGGATTCCCTATCGGGGATTGCGGTGAATATGGTTGATGTCCCTGCTTTGCATGCGCTTCCGGACTGGAGGAGTTGTGATGCTCGACGAAATACTGGAGGTCTGGCGCTCGCATGAAGCGATTAACCGCTGCCTGCTTATGGAAATTCCCGAAGCGGGGCTTGCGGCGATTCCGCTGCTGAAGAACGGCCTGCCGGGCAAAGGCCGCGATGTGGCGCGCCAGATTGCGCACATGGTGGATGTGCGCGTGGCGCATCTCCGCGCGGCGGAAAAGGTACTGATGAAGGGCGTGCCGGATTTCGAGAAGGGGGCGTCACCATCGCGGCGGCATCTGGCGGCTGCGCTGGAAGCTTCCAGCCGCGGCGTCGAGGCGCTGTTCACGCGCCTCACCGAGCGCGGCGAACTGGTCCGCAACCGCGGGCCGCTGGTGCTGCTTGGCTACCTCATCAGCCACGAATCCCACCATCGCGGCTCGATGATGCTGGCCCTCAAGCAGAACGGCTTTGCCTTGTCCGAGGCCTTGCGCTGGGGGATTTGGAGCAAGTGGTTCTCGGGATAAAGCGGACATTCCGGCTAACCTGGGGCGATTGATGTTCATGCCGGGAAATCGGAATGTCCCCTCCTGCCCCTTTTCGATTACACTGAGGGATCCGGCGAAGGGGAAGCACGTGGCTCTCAGCGCTTCAGCGATATTCTTTTCCATAACTGAGTTGTTGGGCGGCATCGGCCTCTTCCTCTATGGAATGGAGTTGATGAGCCGGGAACTCCAGAAGATGGCCGGCCACCGGATGCGGATGTTCCTCAGCCGGCTCACCAACAACCGATGGTCCGGTCTGGGCCTCGGCACCCTGCTCAGCTTCCTGATCCACAGCGGACCGACCACAGTCATGACGGTGGGCTTTGCGAATGCCGGCCTGTTGGATCTTGTGCAGTCGCTCACCGTTACTCTCGGCGCGAACGTCGGGACGACGCTCTCGATGCAGATCCTCTCCCTCAACATCGACCGCTTCTGCTTTCTGGTGATATTCGGCGGTCTGACCTGCTATCTGGCCGGCAGGCGGGAGCCGGTCCGGCATCTGGGGCTGGCGGTTCTCGGCCTCGGCCTGCTCTTTCTGGGGATGCGGATCATGAGCACGGCCGTTATTCCGCTCAGGGATTCCGGTTATTTCGAGAGCCTGCTGCGCGCCACGAACGCGGCCACATGGGGCGGCATGCTGCAAGGGCTGCTGCTTTCCGCGATATTCACCGCGATCGTCCAGAGCAGTGGAGCGACGATAGGCATTCTTTTCGCGCTCGCCACCGCGGGCGTTTTCACCTCGCTCAGCCAGGTCTTCCCGCTTATTCTGGGAGCGCATGTCGGAACCTGCGCTCCCGCCCTGATCGGCAGCATCGGCGCCTCGATTTCCGCGCGGCGCGCGGCTCTGGCGCACCTCGTGTTCAACCTGCTGGGCGTGACGTTCGCCGTCATTCTATATGGAGCCTATGCCGGCCTGATTCCGCTGACCTCGGCGAGCCTGGTCCGGCAGATAGCCAACACCCACACCGCAGTGCAGGCGCTCGCTGCCTTGATCTTCATCCCCTTCACGCGGCAGTATGCCAGGTTCCTTACGAGAATCTTCCCCTCGCAGGAAATCGAACCTGAAAAGAGCCATCTGGACGACGGTCTGCTGGAAATGCCCGAGAAAGCCATGCTCGCTGCCCTCAAGGAACTCCATCGCATGGCAGCCATAACGCGGCAGATGCTCCAGGACACCATGCGCGGTTTCCTGGATGTCGCGACGGAGAGGTTCCTGTTCGTGCACAAAAACGAGGAAGTCCTCGACACCTTGAAAGAGGCTCTGAACACCTTTCTCCTGTCCCTCACGGGACGCCGGCTTTCGCGCAGGCAATCCGTGCTCATACAGTATCTGCTGTCCACTACGGCCGATCTTGAACGGATCGGCGACCATGTGGAGAGCATCGCCAAGCTCACGCGGGAGAAGATAGCCAGGAATATCTGGTTCACCGACGACACGGTTCTCGATCTGATCGAGCTGTACAAGAAGGCTGACCAGATCCTGCTCCTGATCACGCAGTCTCTCGATCCCGCCCACCGCGCTGCGCCGGCCAGGCTGGCGGCCGAAATCCTTGAAATCCGCAATCAATACGTGTCATCCAGCCTGAGCATCCGGGAAAAGGAGCGGAACAAGATCCTCGAAAACAAGGAGGACGCCTTGAGCGGCATCTTCTTTGACCGCTATCTGACGTTCTTCAACAAGATCGTGCAGCACTCGAGGACGATTGCGCAGGTGGAGCGGGAACCGTTGTTTTTCATAAAGGAACACAAACTGGAACAGCGATCAGGCAAAATCGAGCATCCTGCCAGAACCGGGCAGATCAAGACTCCGTACGACCGGAATATCTTCAAGAAAGATTAGGGCTCTCTGATCTCCGCGCAACCCGGGGCATTCCTTTCTTCCGGCCCGACGAATAAACGGCCGCGGCTGGTCGGAAAAGGGGCGTATCCTCCTTTTCGGGCATTCCGAGGTTTTCAAAAGCGACACGAAAGGAGATCGTGCGCTAAGTTGTGAAAATTATGGATTTGTGGCAAAAGCACTTGCGATCATTTTGCCGGGGAGAGTATGATCGCCGCAAGCGAGTCGATATGAGCCGAGATCAGAAGGTCCTCTGGAGTGAGGGAATGTTTCTTTCCCCACACCATTTCCAGCAATGGGACAACTGTCAGCAGTACGCCCTGCACTTCCACGGCCAGTCGCTGGCTGCCTTCGGCTGGGGTCTCCGCGAGCTGGAGATCAATCGCGAGGGCCTCGCGAACGGGGTATTCTCGATACTCAAATGCAGCGGCATTTTTCCCGGCGGCACGATCTTTGCCGCTTCGGAAACCGGCGGCAGGATGCCGTCAAGGGTCCTCAGGAACTCTCTCGATCCTTCCATGCAGACGGCGGATGTGTTTCTGGCGCTTCCTGCGCAGCAGGGCGCTTCACGCAATCTCGCCGGCGGCGAGGATGCCGCTGCACAACCGGCACGATATATCAGGGAATCCGTGCACGTCGTCGATGAAAACACGGGTGAAAACGAGCGTGAGATATCCGTCGGCAGGAACAACCTCCAGATTCTGTTGGGCGGCGAGACCCTGGCGGATTACGATCACCTCCAGGTTGCGCGGGTGAGGCAGGAAAGCGGCGGGGCATTCGCTCTGGACGACTCGTACATTCCGCCCTGCCTTCACATCTCGTGTTCCGGTGCGCTTACCGGCATTGTGCGCCGTCTGCTCGAGGCGCTGCACAGCAAGAGCGCGGCGCTTTCCGAGTCACGGAGCCAGCGGGCCGTCGGCATGCTGGAATACGGCAGCGCCGATCTGGGCAATCTTTGGCTGCTGCATACGGTGAACTCCGCCATACCGGTCATCGATCACTACCATCGGGTGCGACAGTCGCATCCGGAGGTCCTCTACGTTTCGCTGGCGCAGCTGGCGGGAGCCCTGATGACCTATTCTCCTTCTGCGCACCCGAGGGATCTTCCGTATTATGACCACAGCAACCTGTCCAAGACGTTCCTGGGCCTGGATAAAGCGATTCAGGAGCTGCTCAAGGCCGTAGTACCGACCGGTGCTGTTGAAATTCCTCTGGAACGCGAAAGCGACTCCAAATTCTCGGCACGCATTGTCGACGATCAACTGCTGATCGGCGCTCAGGTGTTTCTTGCCGCCAAGGCCGATATCCCCGAGCACCAGCTCATCGAAGAGCTGCCGAGGCAGGCCAAGATCAGTTCCGTCGACAAGATCAGTTCTCTTCTCGGTCTGGCACTTCCCGGTGTGGCCTTGCTCCACCGGCCGATTCCGCCCCACCCGCTCCACGTCAAGCTCGGACTTCAGTACTTCAGGATGGAAAGCCGGGGGGATGCGGAAAGCCAGATGCACTGGGATGCGATCTGCAAATCGCGTACGCTCACGATCCGGGTCCCGGGTCAGAGATTTCCGGGATTGCGGCTGGAGCTCTGGTCCATCAAAGAGTAGATACCTGCATCGAGTGAATCCATGGAAGAAGCTGCTAAAACGGCAACGTTGGCGGAGTTGGCTACCGAGATCTTCGTTTTCGCCCTGGGAATGCGGGACCGGGCAGGGCAGGCGGAGTATGCCGCCGTCTACCAGGGGGCGCTGAGGCTGTTCGACGAGTTTGAGAGCCGTGCCAAAGCCGACAGAGCGGAGCCGGATGACGTCGCCGCGGTCAAATATGCGCTGGCGGCCTTTGTCGACGAAGTGATTCTGAGTGCCGAGTGGGCCGGAAGGGATTCATGGGGGGACGACCCGCTTCAGCTTCATTTCTTTGGCACCTACCTGGCCGGGGAGGGTTTTTTCCAGAAACTGGATGAACTGCGAGCCCAGGGGAAAACCAGGGCCGGCGCCCTGGAGGTTTACTACCTGTGCCTGGTGCTCGGATTCAGAGGCAAGTACGGGGTTACGGGTGAAGAGCGGCTGCAGGCTCTCAGGAAGGTCATGCAGAGCGAGCTGGAACGCGGGCAGGCCGGGAATCCGCGGGAACTGTCGCCGCACTGGCAGCCGGCGGACGGGCCGGCCCCACATGCGCACGCACTGCCCCGGTGGATCGTATACGCGTGCGCGGTTGTGCTGGCGGTGTGCCTGCTGCTCTATGCGGTCTTGTTCTTCAGCATTCGATCCGAAGCCGGCAGGGCTCAACCGGGCCGGAGCGCCGCACTCCTCCGGCAAACCCGAATATTGGATGGATCTGTCCGATGAAGAACCCGCTCTATTTCCCCAGAAGCGCCGTTATCACCACCGCGGTTATCACACTGCTGCTCGTTCTGGGTGTCTGGTTCGGCGGCCCGCGTATTGGGCTGGAACGCCGCACCATCATCCTGGCGGCGGTTGCGATTCTGGCGGTCTGGATTCTCTTCCTGATTGTTCTGATGGTCATGCGCAAAGTGCGCGCTTCCCGCTCTGCCCGCATGGATGCGGGCGCCGCGTCCCTGGCCAAGACCGCATCCTCCGAACCTGAGGAGGCCATTGCTGTCGGCGGGCGCCTGACCAGAACCATTCAGTGGCTGAAACAGTCGAAGCTGGCCAAGGCGGGATGGAATCCTGTGTACGATCTGCCGTGGTACCTCATGATCGGGTCGCGCGGCAGCGGCAAATCGACGGTAATCACACAATCCGGATTCAGCTTCTCCTACACGGAGCCCAAAAAAGCGGTAGGCAAGCCGAGCGTCATGCCGACCGAGAGCTGTGAGCTGTGGGTGGCGAACGAAGCCGTATTCCTCGATCCCAGCGGGAAATACTTCTCGGGCGAATATCCTGCGGATGCGTGGCGGGGCACGCTGACACAGATCAAACGGCATCGAAAGGCCAAGCCTGCCGACGGCGTCGTCCTGGTCGTGGACCTGGATGCGCTCCTGCCCCTGGGCCATGATGCCCTGCGGGAGCAGGCCGAAAGGACGCGCGTATTTCTCGACATGACGTCGCAGGAGTTCGGCATGATCCTGCCGATCTACCTGGTGTTCAACAAGGCCGACCGTATCGAGGGATTCAAGGAGTTTTTCTCCGAACCGGGCGACGGCGAGAGCATTCCCTTCGGCGCCACATTCCGCCGGGAGCAGTATCAGAATCCCCATCCGGAAAACGAGTTCAAGCTGGAGTTCGACGAAGTGCGCCGGTCACTGGTGGCGCGACGCGCCGTCGGACTCGCGGACAAGTCCCGGCCATTGCAGGAAAAGATCTATTCCTTTCCCGCGCAGTTCTCCATGATCAGGGAGCAGCTGAGCGAGTTCGTCGAGGTGCTCTTCAAGCTCAACCAATTCCGCGAGCGACCGCTGCTGCGCGGGTTTTATTTCACGAGTTCCGTCCAGGCCGGCCGCAATCGCGACCTGGTGGCGGATCTGATGAAATCGAAGAGCGGCCTGCCCAAAGCGGCAGAGGCCGAACAGCCTCCGGGGACCAAAGGCTATTTCATCAATCCTCTGTTCACGCGCGTCATCATTCCCGACCGAAACCTCGCCGGGCTTTCCGCGACCGTCCGTCGGCGGCGCCTTCGCCTTCGTATGGCGGCTCTCTGCCTCGCCGGCATAGTGCTGCCCGTCGTCCTGCTCACGTTTGCCTGGGGAGCCTACCGTGATAACAGCGGCCTGCTCCGTGCCGTTGAGCTCTCCCGCGGCATCGCGGCCAGGGACGGCAAAACCACGGAAAATCTGTCCGCTCTGGTCGGCCTGAAGCAGAGGCTGGAGAATCTCGAGTGCCGGGGACAAACGGCCGCCTGCAGGATCCATGGCCGGCGCTTCCACTGGGGCCTGTACGCCGGGGACGAAGCCCTGAACCAGGCGCGCAGCGTCTATCTCGAAAAGCTCAAGCTGCTCTTCATGGATCAATTGTTCTACGGCGACACCAGCCTCGGGCACAAATACAACGGCCTGAAGACACAGTTGAGCATGATTGCGTCCTCGGCAGCCGCCCAACAGGCGGAGCTCGATCCGGTGCAAGCCTATACGCTGCTGAAAACGTTTCTGATGTTCTCGAGCGAGACGAAAGCGGACCCATCCCTGCTCAAGGATCAGACGAATGATTACTGGTGTCAGGGGGTGCAGGAAAAGGACAAGCCCGTCGCCGAGGAGCTTCTGACGTTCTATCTCCACCAGCTCGGCGACCACAGGAACCCGGCCTACCGGATTTCACGAAGCCGGGCGGACGACGAGACGATAGATCGCGTCAGGAAATTGTTGCTGGTTATCGACCCCGATCGTTACTACTACGGCATCCTGCAGGAGGAAGGGAGGCATAAGGTCAACTCGATCACGCTCGCCGGCATTCTGCAGGGCAGGGGCACGGAGATCTTCGAGACCGGATCGGAAGTCGACGGCACGTATACCAAGGTGGGATGGGATACGTTCGCAAGGGACAGAATCGAAGCGATGAAGAAGGATTTTGAGGAAGAGCGGAGCTGGGTTTTGGGCACTCCCGCCGTGGGACCCAGCGAAACCCGGATCGATGAGAAGCTCCGGGCTTACTATTTCCGCGACTATGAGGCGAACTGGTGGAACTTCCTCAAGAGCGTAGCCATGAGGCCGGCGAGCAGCTTCCAGGATGCATCTCAGAAACTCACTGTCTTGACCGACGTTCAGCAGTCCCCGATCTTCCTGTTGTTGAAAACCGCTGCAGTGAATACCTGGGAAGACCTGTATTCCGCAAAATCGAATCAACCCCCGGACACTCAGGCGGCCGCCGACCGACTGTCCGGAGGACAGGTCGACGCGGTGGCCCGGAACTTTCAGGCCATACATTCGTTTGTCAGGCAAAAGGAGACCCAGGACTCGGCGCTGACCCAGTACCTGAAGGCGCTCAGCCGGCTGCAGGTTGTGATCCGGTCTTTTCTCGACGCCAGTCAGCCGGCCAACCAGATCGGCGAGATCGGGCGGGAAGCCGATGCCGCTCTGCAAGTTACTAACGGGCTGCTGGTCAGCTTCGATGCGAACGCGCGCCAAGTGGTCGAACCCCTCCTCAAGCAGCCGATTCAGCAGGTGCTCGCCATTCTTAATAGAGCAACCCCCGTCGGCACCGGCGAACGGCAGAGCAGTCTGGTTCCGGGAGGTACGCTCAAGGATAAGGGCAAAAACCTGGAAGGGGCGACAGTCATCCTGCTGGAAGCCTATGCCGACAGCAAATTTCAGGCCAACAAAGAGATCATGAGGACGCAGACCAAGGGCGGCGCGTTCCAGTTTGCCAAGCCGATCAATCCGGGCCCGTACAAGATTTGTGCCGTCAAGAGAGGGGACAACAGCTATTACTGCGGCGATGTCCGTCTTGGCAGAGAGAACGAAGGCAAGGCCTATGAACTGAGGGAACCCCGTTCGCTGATCGTATTCGGCGGGGGCAAGCTCGATCTGACACTTCGTTTCCGGTAGCACCTTGGCCGGCGCCCAATTGGATTTGGGTGGCTGGAAGGGGAGAACCTGTTGGAAAAAGAGCTGGCGGAATGGCGGGAAATCGGCACGAGACCGGTACGGGATGATGCTCCCTGCGGCGAGCCGGCACGCTACGATCCTGACTTTGAATTGATCGATGCCCAGCTGCAGAAGCTGGACAGCCTCTCCCGCGAGCCCGTAGACTGGAATCAAGTCGTCAGCCTCGGGAAGAAGCTTCTTCAGCAGAAGTCGAAAGACCTTCTCGTTGCCAGTTACCTGGCGCTCGGCTTGCTGGAAAATGAGGGATTGTCCGGGCTGTCCAAGGCGATCGCCTGTCTGGAAGGAATGGTATCGCAATTCTGGCCCGCCCTGCACCCTGAGACAAAGCGGCTGAGAGCGCGGATCAATGCGCTCCAGTGGCTTGCGGAAAAGACGGGATCCTCGATCTCCCGCAGGGCAGCGGATTCGGGTGACGGTGAGTCGGCCAGGGTTTGCCTGGAACAGGCAAACGCCCTCCGAGACCTGCTTCGGGAGAAGATCGGGGCTGACGCCCCGGATATGAATGAGCTGCTGCGCCCCCTGCAAGAGCTGGCGCAGCAGCTGTCGCCGGAACCGGCAGCGGAGGCGCCTGCAGCCGAGACCAAATCCGCGGCTGCTGCAAGCTACGTTCAAATGCCGGCCGCAGCCGTGCAGCCGCCGGAGACCCTGGACGATGCCAGGCGCTTTCTCAAAGACACAGCCACAGCCATGCGCCGCGCGCTTGCGTTCATGCGCGAAAAGGAGCCGGCAGGCCCGGCGCCGTACAGGCTGCTGCGCTCCTTGCTATGGAGCGAGATCGATGCGGCTCCGCCTGCCGCCGACGGCAAGTCCCGCATACCCCCACCTCCCGCCCACATCAAGGATCGCTGCAGCACTCTCCTGGAACAATCCGCCTGGAGCGAGCTGCTGAGCGAGACGGAATCCCGGCTTGCCGAATTCCCTTTCTGGCTGGATCTGCACCGATGGAGCGATCTGGCCCTCACCGGCCTGGGAGCCGGATACGCTGCAGCCCGGGAATCGGCCAGGGCTGAGCTGCAATCTCTCCTGTGCCGGCTGCCGGAGCTGCTGGATCTGCGGTTTTCCGACGGCATGCCTTTTGCCGACGAGGCGACTCGCGGATGGGTCTCGGCCGGTCTGCTCCCCGCAGCGGAAGCCAAAACTGCGGCGGCTGAGGTTCCGGAACGGCAAGACAATGTGTTGGCCGATTTGCGGAAACAGGGCCGGGCCTTGCTGCGGGAAGCTAAACCGCAGGAAGCCCTGCGGTTGGTCCAGGAAGCAATGCGCGTGGCATCGACGGAGCGTCACAAGTTCCTGGCACAACTGGAACTGGCCAGGCTTTCCCTGGATGCCGGCCAGGTGAAACTTGCCCTGGCCCATCTCGAAATGCTTGACGAACAGGCCGCGCGACACGGGTTGGAGCTGTGGGAGCCTGAGCTCTGCGTGGAGATGTTACAGGTTTACTGGGACGCGTTGAATCAAGCCGCCCAGGCCAGGCAGGTTACGCCCGAAATGGCTCAACGGGCGGACGTCGTGTACAACCGCCTCTGCCGACTGGACGTCATGGCGGGGCTGGATCTGGCCAAGGGCGGAGGGAAGCGCAGCACCGGAAGACCGGCTCGTTCCTGAGGATCGGGCCGGCCGCGGGTCTGCGATGAGGACAGAACCGTGAGCGGATGTTTTCCAATGAGGAGATAATCATGGCCAAAGAATCATCCGTCGCTCCCAAGGAGCGAGTGAACATCGTCTACAAGCCCGCGACCGGCGGTGCCCAGGAGGAGAAGGAACTGCCTCTGAAACTCCTGATGCTGGGAGACTATACCCTGCGTGAAGAGGAAGCTACCCTGGAAGAGCGCAAGCCGGTCAGCATCGACAAGGACAATTTCAATGACGTGATGCAGAGCCAGGGGTTGTCTCTGAACCTGAATGTGCCCAACAAGCTTGTGGAGGAGAAACCCGGGGAGAAGGAACGGCAGCTTACCGTGAACCTCGATTTCAAGTCGATGAAGGATTTCCGCCCGGAAACGGTTGCCGAGAAGATCCCCGAGTTGAATCAACTCCTGCAGTTGCGGGCGGCGCTGCAGGCGCTGAAAGGTCCTTTGGGCAACCTGCCGGCTTTCCGCAAGAAGATCGAGAGCCTGGTCGCCGACGTATCAGCCCGCGAAAGAATACTCCGGGAGCTTGGACCAGCGAAAGAATAGCGCGAAACCCAGAAAGCAGCGAAGCGGGTATCCATGCTCCCCGCCATGTTAAGGAGGCATCAAAATGGCTGAACAACAAGAAAAGAAACCTGCAGGCGAAGTGAAGACCGACGCAGCGCAGCAGCCTTCTCTTCTGGACCAGATACTCGAAGAAACCAGGATCCGGCCTTCGGACGAAGGCTACGAAACGGCGCGAAGAGGGGTACAGGCCTTTCTCAGCGAACTGCTGGCGCCGGAGCGGGAAGGAGTGAAGGTACAGGTAGGCGTCGTGAATGAGATGATCGCCGAGATCGACCGGAAAATGAGCGCCCAGGTCGATGCCATTCTGCACCACGCCGATTTTCAGAAACTGGAATCCGCCTGGTCATCTCTGAAGTTCCTGGTCGATCGCACCAATTTCCGCGAAAACACCAAGATCGAGCTCCTCAGCGTCTCCAAGGATGCCCTGCTGCAGGACTTTGAGGACTCGCCCGAGGTGTTCAAATCGGGGCTCTACAAGCACATCTATACGGCCGAGTACGGCCAATTCGGCGGTGAGCCCTATGGGGCGATCATCGCCAACTACGAATTCGGCCCCGGCCCTCGCGATGTCAAGCTTCTGCAATATGCGGCCTCCGTGGCTACGATGGCTCACGCCCCCTTCATCGCCGCCGCAGGCCCGGCATTTTTCGGCCAGGATTCCTTTCTGCCCGTTCCCAATCTGAAGGACATCAAGTCGCTGCTCGAGGGCCCGCAGTATACCAAGTGGCATTCCTTCCGTGAGACGGAGGACGCCCGCAGCGTCGGGTTGACCATGCCCCGTTTCCTGCTGCGGCTGCCCTACGGGGAAGAAACCAATCCGGTCAAAGCCTTCAATTACAGCGAAGGGACCGGCCGCCACCAAGATTACCTGTGGGGCAATGCCGCCTTCGCATTCGCCAGCCGGATAACCGACAGCTTCGCCAAATACCGCTGGTGCCCGAACATCATCGGCCCGGCAGGTGGCGGCGCTGTGGAGGATCTTCCGGTGCATACCTTCGAATCGATGGGCGCCATCGAGGCGAAGATCCCGACCGAGGTCCTGCTGTCGGAGCGGAGAGAATTCGAGCTTGCGGAAGAGGGCTTCATCGGGCTGACGATGCGCAAGGGGAGCGACAACGCATGCTTCTTTTCAGCCAGCTCATGCCAGAAACCCAAGTACTTCGGCCAGAGCCAGGAAGGGAAGGACGCTGAACTCAACTACAAGCTCGGGACCCAGCTTCCCTACATGTTTATCGTAAACCGGCTGGCCCATTACCTCAAAGTGCTCCAGCGCGAACAGATCGGTACATGGAAGGAACGTGTGGATCTCGAGAGAGAGCTGAACCGCTGGATCCGTCAGTATGTGGCGGATCAGGATGTTGTAGAGCCCGGCGTGCGCGGGAGGAGGCCCCTGCGCAAAGCGGAAGTATCCGTTTCCAACGTGGAAGGGGAACCCGGCTGGTATCGTGTGGATCTCAAGGTGAGGCCGCATTTCAAGTACATGGGCGCCTTCTTCACACTTTCGCTTGTGGGCAAACTGGATAAGGAGTGAGGTTGTCTGCCGTCCAATTCTGCCGGCGGCCGGCGCGCATCCTCGCAGGCCGCCCGGCTTTCGATGACCAGGCATCATAGCCCTTGTCTGGCCAAGGAGGAACAATGGCACTACCGGCACATCTTACGTTAACGGGCGAACGCCAGGGCGCGATCAAGGGATCCTGCGACCAGTCCGGCAGGGAAGACACCATTCTGGTTCAGGCATTCGAACACGATGTCTCGATTCCTCGCGACCCTCAGACCGGTCTGGCGACCGGCAAAAGAATCCATCATCCGTTGACGATCGTAAAAGCCTTCGACAAATCATCCCCCCTTCTCTACATGGCCCTCACCACCGGTGAGCATATGAAGAGCGTGGAGATCAAGTGGTATCGGATCGACCCGATGGGGAAGGAAGAGCACTACTTCACCACCAAGCTCGAAGATGCCATCATCGTATCGATGCGGCCCTGGATGAAAAACTGCCTTGATCCGGCCCTCGGGTACCTGGGTCACATGGAAGAGGTCTCCTTCACCTACCGCAAAATCATGTGGCGATGGATACCGGATGGGGTCGAGTCCGAAGACGATTGGCGAGCACCCAAGAGCTAGCCGGGGCTGGTAATCCATGGGCCACGATCTGACCCTGCTGGAAAGGCTTGCGGATCCGGATCCGGGTGAACAGCGCACCATCCGCGAGAACACGCAGCGGCTGGTGGATTCGGTCATGCGCCACCTGCAGAGAATGCTGAACACGCGCCAGGGGCACGTGCTGACTCAGCCGGAGTACGGCATGCCCGACATCACCGATTGCGCCGAAGGCGCGCCGGAGGTGCTGGACAGGGTTCGCCGCGCCATCAAGAGCTCGATCGAGATGTTTGAACCTCGCTTGCGCCGGGTGAAGATCACCCACCTGCCGGCGGGAGACGACCTCAAGCTGCACTTCGGCATTACCGGCCAGCTCGTGACGGAAAAGGAACCGATCGCCGTTCATTTCAACACGACCGTGACCCCGTCGGGCAATGCCCGGATCAGCGCCGGCTCGGACGTGGACGACTATGGATCCGGCGACGCAAGCCGCGCCGGCTCGAGGCCCGATCGCCCCTCGACAAGCCAACCCAGAAACCGGGGCCGCTGGTAGAAAAAGGTATTCGGGCGCGGCGCTCCGCTGGAATAACTCCAAGCTCATAGGAGTGGGCTGCGTGAGCTTCAACAAGTATTATCAGGACGAGCTGTCGTTTCTCCGCGAGATGGGGAAGGAATTCGCGCAGGCCCATCCGGAAGCGGCTCATTTCCTTGGCGAGAAGGGAAGCGATCCGGACGTGGAGAGGCTCCTGGAGGGCTTTGCCTTCTTGACCGGGCGGATCCGCCAAAAGCTCGACGACGAGTTCCCGGAAGTCACCCACGCGTTGATGAATCTCCTGCTGCCCCACTACCTGCGGCCGATCCCGCCGGTTTCCCTGGTCGAGTTTCAGCCCATAAAGGGGATGATCCGGCAGGCCTACCGGCTCCCCAGGGGGACCGAAGTCGCCTCGGTTCCCGTGGACGGCACTTCGTGCCGCTTCAGCACCTGTTTCGACGTCAACCTGTATCCTCTGTGGATCGAGTCTGCCGCCCTGCAGACCCCTGTCGGCGGCAAGCCGGAGCTCCGCCTCCGTTTCGCCATGGATCAGGGTTGTGCGCTTTCCCTGGCCGAAATCTCCAGGCTCCGCCTCTTCCTGGTCGGCGAGCCGGCGGAAACCCTCTATCTCTGGTTTTGCCGGCACCTCGACAGGATCAGAATCAGACAGTCCTCCAATGGGAAAACGGCCGAGGAGCACATGCTGCCGGCCACGGCCGTCCGGCCGGCGGGATTCGACCGGGAGGAATCGATTCTCCCTTATCCCAAAACGGCGTTCGATGGGTATCGGCTGCTCCAGGAGTATTTCACTTTCCCGGAAAAATTCCTGTCCGTTGAGCTGACCGGCTTCGATCCCCTCAAACGCGGCGCCGCAGCCGGCTTCGAAATCGACTTCATTTTTTCCCGCTCATTGGATCCGTCGCTCAAAGTGTCGCAGGAAAACGTCCGTCTTTACTGCACGCCGGTCGTCAACCTCGCCTCCATGGAATCGGAGCCCGTCAGGATCGACCATGAGCGCACGGAGTACCGCGTCCGGCCCGCAGGTGCGAACCCCCAGCACTTTGAGATCTATTCGATCGACCGTGCGTCAGGATGGCTGCAGGGCACGGCGGAAGAGCTCGAATACCTGCCCTTTTATTCCTTCCGATTCGGGGCCGCAGCTTTGGGCCGGCAGCGGGTCTTCTATCACCCGCGGCTGCGCAGCGCTGTGATTGGCGACGGAATGGATGTCTACGTCTCCTTTGTCGGTGACGATCAGGAAGCAGTCATCCCGCCGACCGAAACGGTGGTCTTTCATCTGACATGCACCAACCGGGTTCTCGCCGGCAAACTCCGGATTGGAGACATCCAGGTCGCCACGGAAAGCTCTCCCGAGATCGCCCGTTTTCGCAACCTCACGAGAATCGCCCCCGGAATCCGGCCGCCGCTTGGCGGCGATCTCCACTGGCGGCTGATATCGCATCTGGCGCTCAATTCCGTTTCCCTGACCGGCGCCGCGGCTTTCAAGGACATCCTGGAGCTCTACAATTTCCAGTCCCTGGAGGGGCGGCAAGCCGGCAAAGCGAACCAGCTCCGCCTGGAAAGCATTGTTGACGTTCAGAGCACCCCCGAACACTGTCTCTTCAAGGGAGTCCCCGTGCACGGGATGACCACGCGCATTGCTCTGAGGGAGAGCCACTTCAGCAGCGAAGGGGACATGTATCTCTTTGCCGCCGTTCTCAATGAATTCCTGTCGCTCTATGTCTCCCTCAACTCCTTCAGCAGGCTCATCGTCAAGGGGGTCGAGAAAGGAGAAACCTACGAGTGGGCGCCGAGAATCGGACGCCAGATCATACTCTAGTTGAGACTCTGGTGGAGAAGGCCTGGCGTTTCTCTTTTTTCCAGCTGGTACGCCTTTTGGAGAGGCATGCCAAGCCGGCTGCTCGTGTCGGGGGACGCGGCCCGGCCTCCGACGAAGTGGTGCGGCTGCGCCCGGAAGCCGCTCTCGGGTTTCCGGCATCCGATGTCGCCGGCCTGAAGCTGATCCGCGCACCCGGCAAGACGGCGCAGCGCTACCAGATCACCACCGGTTTCCTGGGTTTGTACGGCTCCACCTCCCCTCTCCCCTCCTTTTACAGCGAGGAAATCCTGTGGGCGGATCCCGATAACAACCGGGTCAGGGATTTCCTTGATATCTTTCATCACCGGCTGATCTCGCTTTTCTACCGATGCTGGTGCAAGTATCGCTATCATATCGAATTCGAGCATGGCAAAGACGATCCGTTCACCCCGCGCCTGTTTGCCCTGATCGGGCTCGGCACTCCCGCGTTGGGCGAGGCCGCAGGCGTGCCCCATCCTGAAAGGTTCATCCATTTTGCCGGCTTGTTTCATCAGCAGCCCCGTTCGGCGTCCGCACTGGAAAACGTGCTCAGCGATTACTTCGATGATCTACCGGTTCATGTGGATCAATGCACCGGCCGCTGGATCTCCGTCAGTCCGGCGCAGCGCGCCTCGCTCGGACGGAGCAACTGCAGGCTGGGGGAGGATTGCACCATCGGGAGCCGTGTTTTCGGACGCCGGGGCAGCTACCGCGTTGTGATCGGACCGGTGAAGTATGAGCAATTCCTCGGGTTTCTGCCCGATCAGCAGAATCACCGGACGCTGCGCAACATCGCGGAGTTCTTTGTGAACGACCGCCTGGAGTTTGATGTGGCGGTGCGCGCTTCCTGCTGGCCCCGTTCCCGGCTGCTGTCGCAGGGGTCGCCCCAGGCAATGTCCAGGCTCGGCTGGACGAGCTGGCTTTCTTCTGATCCCCCCGGGCAGGATAAAGAGTTGACCGTAGTATTCAGCAGAGGCGCACTGCCGGCCGACCGGCAGGAGCCAGGGAGGTCGCAATGATCGGAGTCGACGCAAAATCGCTGCTCAGCCGCCTCAATCACTTCTGCACGCGGTCTCTGGAGGCCGCCGCCGGCCAGTGCATTTCGCGCGGCCACTACGAGGTGGCAATCGAACACGTGCTCCTGCAGCTGCTGGACGATCCCCGGGCCGATGTCGGGTTCATTCTCAAACACTTCGAGATCGATCCTTCCAGGGTGCAAAAGGGCTTGCAGCGGATCCTCGAAGGCCTCAGGTCCGGCAATGCCGGCAGGCCGGTTTTCTCCCCGCAGCTCCTGGAATGGGTTCAAGAGGCCTGGCTGATCGGCTCGATCGACCTGAACCTGGCCGAGGTGCGGTCGGGAACGCTCCTGACCGCCCTGGTGGCGAATCTGGGCCGATACTTCGCCGGCGACAGCCTGCAGATGCTGGCGTCCATACGGACGGATGAACTGAAGCGCCGCTTTTTTGATATTGCCGCCGGATCAGCGGAAGAGCAGACGCCGGCCCAGGAAAAGGCGCGCGCCGCGGGCAAGGCGGAGGGCGGCGCCGACAGCGCCCTGGGCAGGTTCACCATCGATTTTACGGCGCGTGCGCGCGCCGGCGAAATCGACCCCGTGTTCGGCAGGGATCGGGAGATCCGCCAGATGATCGATGTCCTTGCCCGGCGCCGGAAAAACAATCCCATTGTGGTGGGCGAGGCGGGCGTCGGCAAGACGGCCGCCGCCGAAGGCCTGGCGCTCAAAATCGTGCAGGAAGATGTGCCCGAAACGCTCAAAGGGGTCAGCCTGCTCAGCCTCGACCTCGGCCTTCTTCAGGCCGGCGCCGGCGTAAGAGGTGAGTTCGAGAACCGTCTCAAATCGGTCATCAACGAAGTCAAAGCCTCTCCCAAACCGATCATCCTGTTCATCGATGAGGCTCATACCCTGATCGGCGCCGGCGGCGTCACGGGCGGAAGCGACGCCGCCAACCTTCTGAAACCGGCTTTGGCCCGGGGAGAACTCCGCACCGTTGCAGCCACGACCTGGTCGGAATACAAAAAGTATTTCGAAAAGGATGCCGCGCTCGCCCGGCGCTTTCAGCCCGTCGTCATGGAAGAACCTTCTGCGGAAGACGCCGTCATGATCCTGAGGGGGCTTCGCGACAAATACGAAGAAGCCCACAAGGTCCACATCCTGGATGAGGCCATCGTCGCCGCTGCCCACCTGTCCAGCCGCTATATCTCAGGCCGGCAGCTTCCCGACAAGGCCGTAGACCTGCTCGACACGGCGGCGGCCCGCGTCAAGATCGGCCTCAGCAGCCGGCCCGACGTTCTGGAAGACAAGCTGACAGGCATTCGCACGCTCGAGCGGGAACTGGGCGCCCTGGAACGCGACCGGAAAGCCGGGGTTGCTGTGGACGAGGCGAGGGTGCAGCAGCTCGGGAAAGAAATCGCCGCGGAGCAGGAAGCGTACCAGCGCCTGGAGGCGCGCTGGAAAATCGAACACGAGACCGCCGCGCGCCTGGTGGACCTCAGAAAGCGGATCCGGGACCTGCCGGCCGGAGAGGAAGCCGGAGCCTTGAAAGCCGAGCTCGAGAAGGTCAGGGAAGAATTGAATAAAGTCCGTGAGGGCGATCCGCTCATCAGCCTCGAAGTCAATCCGGACGTCGTCGCCAAGGTGGTCGCCGACTGGACCGGCATTCCCGTCGGCAAAATGGTAAAGGATGAAGCCAACCAGATCCTGGGTCTGCATGAACGCCTCGCTCAGAGAATCAAAGGTCAGGACCAGGCGCTCGAGATCCTGTCACGAGGCATCCGCGCCGCCAAGGCCGGCCTTGCCAATCCCTCGACACCCATCGGCGTCTTCCTGTTTGTAGGCCCGAGCGGAGTGGGCAAAACGGAGGCGGCGCTGAGCCTGGCCGACTCCTTCTTCGGCGGCGAACGATTCGTGGTCACCATCAACATGTCGGAGTTCCAGGAAAAGCACACCGTATCACGCCTGATCGGATCACCCCCCGGCTATGTGGGATTCGGGGAAGGAGGCATGCTTACGGAAGCCGTGCGCCAGCGCCCCTACTCGGTCGTATTGATGGATGAAGTCGAAAAAGCCGACCCTGAAGTCATGAACATCTTCTACCAGGTCTTCGACAAGGGCATGCTGGCCGACGGCGAAGGACGGGTCATCGACTTCAAGAACACCGTCGTCATCATGACCAGCAACCTGGCTTCCGACCTCATCACCAGCATCTGCATGCGCGGGACGCGCCCCGCCACCGGGGACCTGATAACCGCGATCCGGCCCGTTCTGAGCCATCACTTCCGTCCGGCGCTGCTGGCTCGAATGACCATCGTGCCCTTTTATCCGATCGATCAGCAGTCCATGAAGGACATTGTGGATCTGAAGCTGGGCCAGCTGCGCAAGCGTCTGCAGGACCACCATGGCGTTGCGCTCGAGTATCCGGCGAACGTCGTCGAACAAATCGCACAAAGATGTACCGAGGTGGAAACCGGTGCACGCAACATCGACCACATCATGCAGGGGACCCTGCTGCCCAGGATCTCGAGCGAGATTCTGATGAAGATGGCCGAGGGAAGCATGCCCGAGAAGCTCGAGCTCGCCATCGGAGATGACGGCGATTTCCAGTTCCACTTTTCCGGGAAGCCGCTCCAGGAAAAACAGGCTGATAGCACTGTCCCCTGAGGTTCAGGGCATTCATGGGAGCGGGGAAACTCAATGAGCCGCATAGCCGGTCATTGCAGGATCAGTATTGGAGGATATGCAACATGCAGTTAAGAAAAGAATTCACCTTTGTCTCCGATGCGCTGCCCGAAGACACCTTCACGGTAGTGGATTTCACGGGCCGGGAGCGGCTATCCACGCTCTACGAATTCGAGATCACACTGACTTCCGAGGATGCCGACATAGATCTGAAGGCCGTTCTGCAGAATCCGGCCAGGCTCACCGTCCTGCATGGCGACGAAAAATACCCTGTACACGGCATACTGGCCGGATTCGAGCAGCTTCACGAGGCAAACCGCCGCGTCTTCTACCGCGCCGTCCTGGTGCCGAAGTTGTGGCGTGCCGGCCTGTATCACGAGAGCCGGGTATTTCTGAATAAAAAGGTTCCTGAAATCATCCAGGATGTGCTGAAGCGGACGGGCCTTTCGGGTCAGGATTATCAGCTGAAGCTCACGCGCGCCTACGCGGCCTGGGAGTACATCTGTCAATACCAGGAAACCAATCTCGACTTCATATCCCGCTGGATGGAACGCGAAGGCATCTACTACTTCTTTGAGCAGACCAAACAGGGTGCGAAGCTCATCATCACGGACAGTTCCACGGCGCACAGCGATATCCAGGGCGACAGCACGCTTTCCTATGTGCCCCCCTCGGGATTGATACCATCCGCGGAAGAGGTGGTAAAGACCCTGGTTTGCCGGCAACAGGCGCTTCCGAAAAAGGTGGTCCTGCGTGACTACAACTATCTCAATCCGTCTCTCGACGTGAAGGGCGAGGAAGATATCGACCCGAAAGGGCAGGGCGAGATCTATCTCTATGGCGAGGATTTCAAGGAGCCGTCGCAGGGAAAGGAGCTGGCCAAGATCCGGGCTGAAGAACATCTTTGCCGGGAAACAGTGATGCACGGAGAGGCTACGGCGCCAACGATGTCACCGGGTTTCATCTTCACGCTTGCCGATCACTTCCGCGACAGCTACAACCAGCGATATCTGATTACCGGAGTCACCCACCAGGGCTCGCAGACAGAGCTGCTGCTGGCCGGGCTCGGGGGACGGAATGCGGCGAGAGAACAAGAGCCGGGCTATGCCAATACATTCACCTGCATCCCTGCCGGTGTCCAATTCCGGCCCGAGAGGAAAACCCCGAAACCCGTGGTCCGCGGCAGCCAGACCGCCGTCGTCGTAGGTCCGGCGGGCGAAAAGGTCCACACCGACCAGCACGGCCGCGTGAAGGTGCAATTCCACTGGGACCGCGAGGGCAAGAAGGACGAGAACAGCTCCTTCTGGATCCGGGTGGGCCAGCTGTGGGCAGGGGCGGGATGGGGCGGCATGCACATTCCGCACATCGGCCAGGAAGTGATCGTCGAATGTATCGAGGGCGATCCTGACCGGCCTGTCATCATGGGCCGGGTCTACAATCAGGATAACATACCGCCGCTGCACAAACCCCCGCGTGACCTGCCGACGGACAAGCTGAAGAGCATCATACGGGATGATGGCGGCAACGAGATCGTGTTTGACTCGAAAGAGGGGGATTCGAGGATATCGATCTACAATCCCGACGGCCATACCATCATCCACGCCAACAAGAACAACACTTACTGGGTCAGCAACACCGATGCCGGAGAATTATTTACCGGCGCCAAGGTTGCGGTAACGGGAGGGCTGAAGAGCGAGACCTTCGTCGGCAGCTCATCTTCCCTTATGCTCGGCTTCAACACCGACATCAAACTCGCGGCCTGCATGGAAGCCGTCATGGGCGCTTCATCAAAGTTCCGATTGGGCCCCGAATACGAGATTTCCCAGTCGGATAAGGTCTCCATGGCAGAAAAGGACTGGATGCAGGTCGCCCAGAGCGACGCCATTGTCTGCAGCGAGGGAGAAAAGGGGGGAAAACTGTTCCTGACTGCCGGTCCCGTGATGGAATCGCTGGTGCAAATGAATAAAGATGCTCTCACCTTGAGTGTCGGCAGCGCTTCGGCGGTCTTGAAAGCGGACCGTAAGTCCCGAGAGGCCAAGGAGCTTGTCATGAAGTGTATGGTGAGCTCAGCGGCGGGCATCCAGGCCGTCAGTGCCCTAACGGCGATCCAAAACTATATCGCCGCGGCCGTTTCTGATACCTGGGAAGAGAACGTAACGGATGCCCTGGGCCTGTATTCTTCGATAGGAGCTCATGTCCTGAGCGTAGCTACGATCCTTGTTGCCAACAGTCTTGCGCTCAATATGTATTGCGGCCGGCTGAAACCCGATAACGTCAAGGAAGCAATCGGAACGCATAAATATAAAGCCAAGATCGAAATGAAGAATTGGGGAATGATAAACATCGATACCTCCCCGGGCAACGGACCGGTCACCATAAAAACGGGAAGCGGGACCATTACTCTCAATGCTTCCGATCTGGTCCATATGAAAACCAGACTGGTGCGCGCCACCAAAGGGCTGCAATCGAAAAACCTGATAGACCTTGGGTAGCCTTGGGATGACGCTTAACTGCTCAACGGGCCATTGATCTTGAATATACTGAACACGCTGCCTTTTACATTCGCTCATGTTCCCGGACGGCTGAACTTCCCGGGCCACTCGCTGTCGTTGATCGTCAAAGGCACATTCGACTTGTCTCCCGGAGGCATAGCGGCCGTCGCCGCGGAACAGCCGTTCCCCACCGGAGATGAACAGTACCCTGGCGACGATGAGGGAAAGGGAAGCCCGCGCTATGAATCGGATTTCGCCTGGTTCAAACCGCGCGCCGATCTGCTGCTCGTGGGCAAATGCCATACCCCCGGAGGCACGCCGGCCCGGAAATGCCGCGTTGCCTTCGGCATCGGCGCCCTATCCAGGATGCTGACCGTGACCGGGGACCGCTATGCCCAACAACACGATCAGCGCTGGAGCACCACGGAAGCGGAATCGTTCCTCGAACTGGAACTTCGGTATGAAAACAGTTTCGGGGGCGCAGGGTTTCAGAAGAACCCAACAGGCAAAGGTTATCTTCAGCCGGGCAAAGATGCCGGGCGGCAACCTCTGCCGCTGCCGAACATTGAAGATCCCTCCGATCCCACAGACCTGATGGGCGCCGGCAGGGAGCCTGCGGGCTTCGGGCCGCTAGGACGCACGTGGCAGACGCGCATCGCAAGGATGGGCACTTACAGCGGCCGCTATCGCGAGACGCGCTGGCCCTGGTTCCCGGAAGATTTCGACTGGAGCTACTGCAACGCCGCGCCCGAAGGAATGCAGTTAGACGGCTATCTGCGCGGCGACGAGGATCTCTATTGCGAAAACATGCATCCGGTCCATTCGCAGTATCGCTGCAGGCTGCCCGGCCTGCGCATACGATGCTTTCTGAACAGACTGACCGCCGCCGGAACCTCGGATACCCGCTTCGAGGAAGTCCCGATGAATCTCGACACGCTGTGGGCGGACATGGATTCCGGCATACTCGTGCTTCTTTGGCGAGGATGGGCCGAGGTGCTGTCGGAGGATTTCGAAGAAGTGCGGGATATCTTCATCATGTCCGAATCCCTGGACCAGCCGCCTGCCCCGCCGGAACAATGCCACCGCCTGTTTCTGGACAGACAGGCCGAGGAAGAAAAGGCCTGGGCTCCGGCCCCTGAAGAGCCTGCGGCGGCTGAAGATCACCCCGAACAAAGCCCCGAGCCGACACCACGGCTCGACCCTGATCAATTGGCAGCACAGGCTAAGGCGCTTTTTGCCCAGATGGGCGTCGATGCCGATAGCTTCCCCCCGGAAGTCAAAGCGAAGCAGGCCCTGCTTTTTAAAAAATTGGCCGAGAGCGAACCTGAAAAGCTGGTTGAAATGCAGCGTCGGGAACTCGACGCGGAAATGAAAGGTGCGCTCGGCAAGCTCGGCCTTGATCCCGATCATCTTCCGCCGCCCAGTGAAAAAGCCAGGATGGAACAGATCCGGTTCATGAAAGAGCTCGGTGTCAACGAGGAGGCATGGAACGACGTCCCGGAACTCCAGAGTCTCTGGGCCATCATGGCCGCCGTCATGCCGAAGGCGGGGATGAATCCTGAGGATCTTTCTCCCCTGGTCCAGCAGGTTAAGAAACAACAGGAGCTTCTTAAAAAGCAATTCGGTGTTGAAGAAGAAGAGGAAGCGGAAAAGGGCGTGCCCCGGCTGACACGCGAAATGGTCCAGGAACGTGCCGCTGCCGGCGAGTCGCTGGCCGGGGAGAACCTGAGAGGCCTGGACCTCTCCGGGCTGGAGATGAATGAGATCGATTTTTCAAGGGCGGTGCTCGCAGGAGCCATTCTGGCCGGCACTGACCTCCGCTCCGCTATTCTCTCCGAAGCCGACCTGACGGATGCGGACCTCTTGGGCGCCAATCTTGCCGGAGCTAACCTGGCGGGGGCCGAGCTCGCAAGGGCCAGACTGGAAAAGGCCTGTCTGAAAGATGCCGATCTTGCGCACAGCAACATGACCGCCGCGCGGCTGGCCGGCGCGGATCTCACAGACGCTTTCTGCGAACACGCCAGGCTGACGGACGCAGTGCTTGAGCGTATCGAGGCAAAGGATGCCAGTTTTTCCGGAGCAGACCTGAGCGGAGCCGTATTCAGAAATGCAGGGATGCAGGGCGTTGACCTTTCCCGATGCCTCCTGCAAAAAACTGATTTTCAGGGCGCGGATCTCACGGGGGCAAGTGTCGAGGGGGCGACAGGCCCCGGCGTCAACTTTGCCAAGGCAAACCTGACGGAGCTGCGCGCCTCCGAGGGCTGCGACTTTGCCGAAGGCGTTTTCTACAAAGCCCTGGGCCCCGATTCCATTTGGGAGCAAGCCAACCTGAAGCGAAGCGACTTCCGCTACGCGCGGATGGAGGGAGCTGTCTTTACAGGCGCGTGCCTGGAGCAGGCCGACCTGTCTGCCTCCAACATGAAGTTCTGCCGCTTTGCCAAGGCAAACCTGAAGGAAGCAAAGCTTGTCAGGATGAATCTTTTCGAGGGGAGCCTGGAGAAGGCCGACCTCACGGGAGCGAATCTAAGCGGCTCAAATATGTATGGCGTGGAGTTCCTGGGCACCGTAATGGAGAAGACAGAGACGACCGGCGCCAACCTGAGAATGACAAAGTTGCAGGCCCGGTAGGCGAAAAGCAGTCATTCCGCCTTTCCCGGCCCGGCACGCAAATGGTCATAGTCACCTGGAACGGTGGCATGCATCCTTTTCGAGCATAGACGGACTGTGATGATTGATTTCGAGAACTTCGACCTCAGCAAAATCGACTTCAAGAAGCTGGTCGAGGAGTGCAAGAACTTTGGCAAGCTGTATCAGACAGCTGCTGAGATCCTGGCCAAAGCCCGGGCGGGCGAATCGATGGCCGGAGCAAACCTGTATGGAATCGATCTTTCCGGCGCAAATCTCCGCGGCGCCAATTTCGAACATGCGACATTTTTCAAAACCAGGCTCCAGGGAGCAGACCTCGAGGGAGCCCGGCTTGCCTGCGCTGTGTTTCAAGAAGCCGATCTTGGCAGCGCCAACCTGGCAGGTGCGGATCTGTCGTATTCCCGAATGGTGAACACCAGCTGCGCGAATGCGGTTTTCCGCAACGCAAACCTGTCGAACCTGAGTGCAGGCGTCGCGCAGGTCCTGCTGAAGGGTCCGAGTCAGCTCACACTCTCGCCGCGGCTGCAGGAACTTATACTGCAGGATCCATCTGCGGCCGAGCTGGCATCGCTGGGCATCGGCCTTGCGGACCTGGGGATCTCGGAGGCCGACTTTGCCTTCGGCAAAAGCAGCATGGCGGGTGCTGATTTCTCCCAGACCATCCTCGCGGGTGCGACGTTCGCCGACGTATCGCTCGACGGCGCCGACCTTTCGGGCGCTCAGCTGGGGGGGATGAGCTTGGATCACTGCACCTTGAAGAACGCCAACCTGGAAGGGGCGATGGTTCAGGATGCGAAGCTCTCGGAGATCGATCTGTCCTCCGCCCGCGGCTTCCCCAAGGACCTGCCCCGCTGTGTTTTTGACGGCTGCAAGATCCCTCGCCGGGATTTCGCGGGAGCCTATCTTGCCGGCGCGAGATTCCACGGGGCCGACCTTGCAGGGAGCGATTTCTCGACAGCTGAGCTGGCAGATGCTGAATTCTCCGAGGTGAAACTCTTCGAAGCCTGCTTCAAGGATGCGAACCTGAAGGGAGTCGTCTTCTCGAATTCCGACCTGACGGGTGCGGATCTTTCGGGCCTTGATCTGAGGGAAACATCTTTCTCGCAGTCCGCACTTGACGGAGTGAAGCTTAAGAATGCCGTCCTGAAAGGATCTCGCTTTGGTGCATCCACGCTCGATCGCGCGGACCTCAGCGGCATAGATCTGTCCGAGACGGATTTCGCCGGAATCCGGGCAAAGGAAGCGAAATTCACCGGCTGCGACCTGACCGACGCGGAGTTCTCCGGAGCCGGGCTCGAGCGGGCCGATTTCTCCCATGCCAAACTGGTAAACACGAACTTCTCCGGGGCCGACCTTCAGCAGGCTGATTTCTCGGGAGACGTCTTCGACCACTGTGAAATGTCGGCGTGCGCAGTTAAGGGAATCCGTCTGGCAGGAGCCGCATTTCAACAAACCGACCTCGAGGGTGTCGACCTCAGCGGTGCCCAGCTCAGCGGCAATCGTTTCCACCTGTGCAGCATGAAAAAAGTGCGTTTAACGGGGGCTGATCTGTCGGGTTTCGACTTTAGCGACTCGGACCTCGCGGGAACCGATCTGCGGCAGGCGAATCTGGACCGGACCGATTTCTCACAGGCCAATTTTTCCGGAGCCGACCTCTCCGGCTGCACGATGCGGGACGCGAAGGGCAAGACCGCTGATTTCTCCGGCAGCAACCTTGAAGAGGCCGATCTTGCCGGTTCCGATCTCCGCTGCGCCCGGTTCCGGAAGGCGCAGCTGCTAAAAGCGAACCTGACAGGCGCGCGGCTGGACCGGGCTGATTTTACTTCGGCCGATTGCCGGGACGCGGCATTCCGCAGCGCAAAGATACCCTATGCTGATCTCTCGCATGCGGTGTTGCGGGGAGCCGATTTTTCCGGTGCGGACCTCCGTCAGTCGGTCCTGCACCGCGTCGATGACCAGGGCGTCAATTGGGAAGGGGCCAACCTCGAGTTGGTGGCGCGCACGGATCCGGATCGCGCCGAGGCGGAGGATTGGCAGCCGCCGCAACCACCGGACGATTAGCCGGCTGCAAACGGCCGTGTTCTGATTGTGGAGGACCATCATGCAGACTCTTGAAGCTCCATGCACCTGGCTGACCGGAACCGGAACTACCGGCCCGGCACAGGTTCTCGAAGTCGATCCTGTGGAGGATAGGGCGCGCCTGCGTCTGGCCGGATCCGACGATGACCTCGGAGTCTGGGCCCGCATTGCCATCGCCGGCGGCCACAGGCTGAGTACGGGTGATACCGCCCTGGTAATAGGAGGGCCTCCCGGCGATCTCTATGTGATCGGGCTCCTGAACCGGCCGCCGGCGCCGGCAAGCCCGGTGGACAGGCTCGCCTTGAGCGGCGGCGCCTATGCGCAGGCCGCGGGACCGCCGGGGCAGCAGATCATGCATGTCTTCTCCGGTCAGAACGAGCTTCTCTTCGAATACGACGAGGAAAACCGGAGGGCCCGTGTCGTCATGCCGGCGGGCAACCTGGAATTCGTCGCCCCAAACGGCAACATCGCTTTCCGGTCCGGTCGCGAGATTGCCATTCATGGCCAGGCTGTACGGATCACGAGCCCTGCATGTGTCCGGCTGGGCATCACGAATGCCATCGGCAAGATCTGTTCTGCCCTGGCTCTCCATCCGCGCGGGATGAAGCTGAGCGGCTCCGAAATCGGCATTCAGGCGGAGCAGGGTGACTTTGCGGTCGATCGGACGGTCTATGCCGGCAGCAGTCTTCTGGCCAGGATCGGCTGCGCGAAGCTGATCGCGGACAAGCTCGAAACCGTGGCGGAATCGGTGATGGAAAACGCCAGAAATGTCTACAGAACCGTGGCGCAGTTGTGCCAGCTGAAGGCGGGCAGAGTGAGGACCCTGGTGTCCACGACATTGTTTTTCCGGGCCCGAAAAGCTCTCCTGCATTCGGAAGAGGACTGCAAAATCAAGGCCGAAAAGATACATCTCGGCTAGCAGAGGGAGAACATAAAGACCATGGCCCCCATATTCCCAGCCGCAACCAAAGGAGGCGGGCAGTGTTTTGCAGTGCCCGATGTCTGCCTTACCCCGATGCCGCCGCCCTCGCCCCCGGCTCCCATAGCGTACCCGAACTTCGGCATGCTGAACGAGGCGACGAAGACGTCGACGAAAGTGAAGTTTGTCGGTAAGGAAGTGGTTACCGTGAAATCCGAAATCCCCCGCTCCACGGGAGATGAAGCCGGCACAAACGGCGGCGTGGTTTCAGGCTGCAACATGGGGAAGGTGACCTTCAAGAAGGGGAGTTCCAAAATTAAGATAGAGGGGCAGCAATGTGTGCACCTGACATCGCCGTCCGCCCAGAACGGCGCGAATGCAAACATGCCCTTAGGCTTCGTCGTCGCGCCCAGCCAGGTTAAAGTGATCATCGCCCCATAATCAGATCGTGGTCCACGCAGTTCCTAACGCGGATTTAGAACCCTTATCCGAGTTATTGGGCTGATGGAGCGGGAGGATCGGGCACGTATCCCGCGAGATACGGGCAGGTAACGTAATGAGCAATCTGCAAAAGAACGTACTCAAAAGTCAGCCATAGGAACCACGCGGACGCTAAACCGCCTGCACGGGCAGATTTCCGCTCCCGCCCGTCTTACCCCCCGTATTGCCGGCGCCCCCCCCGGCCGCGCAGAGTCGCTTGCCCCGCGTCGTGGATGTAGGACTTATCGCGCAGGTTTGACACATGCACGAAATCCTCGAGGAAGACGCCGAACGCCGCAAGGAGCGAGACCACGCCTGCGAACGACTCCCCGACACGCCCCCCCATGACCTGTGCCTTGCCCAGGTTGAGGAACCGCCGCTCGGGGTCGACGGCGAGGCGAAGCGCCGTCCGCAGTGTGCCGTTGTCACGCTGCCGGTGGCTCAAACGATGATCCGCCGCACACGAGTACGATCTTGCCCGTCACGCCCCCCTTCCCGAGCAACTCGTGCGCCTGTCTTGCCTCGGTAAGAGGAAATCGCTGCGCGATCAGCGGCTTGATCTTTTGCTGTTGCAGGAGGCCGAACAAGACGGTCAAATCCTGACGGAACCATTCAGGTTTCAGCCGTTTGAGCGTCTGGATGCTGTAGGGGACCACCCGTTTCCGGCCCGGGAGAAGCCAGCCTCCGGCGATGTACAACCCGAAGACGGCGGTTCCACGAAAGCGTTGACGACGGCCTGGACGACCTGAAGTCAATCCCTCCCCGCGTAGCGAGGTTCTGAGGCCATAACCCACCACCATCCCGCCAGGCCGGAGCGCCTTGCGAGACAGCCACAGGTGGCTGCCACCGAGCGGGTCGAAGACGACGTCCACGCCCGCGCTCGTGAGCCGGCGGATTTCCTTCACGAAGTCCTGATGTTGGTAATCGATTGGGATACCGCCCAGGTCAGAGACGGTCGACGCCCCTCGCGATGAACAGGTTCCATACATCTCAAGCCCGGCGAGGCTTCCAAGCTGCAAGAGTGCCGTGCCGACGCCGCCCGCCGCGCCGTGAATCAACGCACGCTGGCCCGGTTTGATCATGGCGGAACGATGCAGCATCTGATACGCCGTGATGTAGTTCAGCACGAGGCTGACAGCCTCGGCGGCGTCCAGCCCGGGTGGCACCGAAACCAGTTCACGTTGCGGCAGACAGACGAACTCAGCGTACGAGCCGCTGATGGGCATCGCGGCCACCATCTGGCCCTGTTCGACTCCGGTAACGCCGTGGCCGAGATGATCCACCACGCCAACCAGATCCCATCCCGGCGTGAAGGGCACCCGGGGCGTTTCGGGATGAACGCCCTCGCGCGCCATGATGTCGGGCAAGGCGACGCCTGCGGCCAGCACTCTCACCCGCACTTCACCATCCTCTGGCTCGGGGCATTCTTCCTCGACCACCCGGAGTTCCTCGGGACCGCCGTAATGAGTGACGATGATGCGCGCATGTCTCATGGACCTCTTTCTGCCACGGCCGGCGCTCGATCCCGTGCCCTATGATCAGTATTGAACACCCTCCGGCCTTCCGCAAGTGACGAATAAGATAAGCAGCTGAGGAAGTAAGCAACAGCAGTCTCGGTACGCCGGTCACCATGCTGCCGGGAACGCCGTCAGGCAATGGCGCTACCCGCCTGTATCGATCGACGGCACAGCTGTTCCGGTGGCTGCCTGCGACCTGAATGGGAAGGCCGCGGGCCTCGCGGCACTTGTCCACAAAGGCCGTCGAATGGGCGGAGAAAGCCGTTGCCACCAACCCCGAAGATGCCGGCATCCTGTGCGACCTGGGGCGCGTGTACTCAGTTGCCGGGGAGTCGGAAACGGCTCTCGATTTGCCTGAAAGAGCTGCTGATAAGGGATTCGCTCGACGGCACCGGGTTGAAAATGATGGCGATCTGATCCCGCTGCGCTCGAGCCCTGCCTGCAATCGCTTCTGCAAGAATCCGGCGAAATGGAGTCATTGCGCTTTCTCGGCCCGGTTGCGTGCCGCCTGCAGCCACATCGTTCGAAGCATCCCGGATCCCGGGTAGATCAGGCGCCAGTAGACAGCCGTCGCCCGGAGACTCTCGCGATCCGGCGCGTGAAGGCGCGTCTCGGTGCTGACCGTTGTCCAACCATTGCCCGCGTCATCGACTTTCAGGTCGAAGGCGACCTTTACGCACCCCGGTTGGTCAAATGAGGCGAAGGCCGCAGGTGACGAGAGGATGGACTTCTCGCCTGTTGACCGGACGCGGCCGATTCCGCCGAACACCATCTCCCGTTCGTTCCGTTGAATGATCATGTAACCCGAGCGGGGATCCGAAAAGATGTCGATGATCGCGGGCGATGGACCTTTCGGCCGAATCCAACGCCGGCCCATGGCGGCGCTCCGCACTTTCATCAAGATCGCGTAGGCTGCGAGTTCGTCGGGCGTGACTGACTGCAAAGCCGAGTACGCCCTGGCAAGGGGAGCGTGCACACGGAGCTGGTGGTGTTCTACGAATTCATACTGCGGCATCGCCCCGTCCAGCAGGGATGTGCATTCCGATACGGTGGTCGTTGAGGCAGGCCAGAACAGCGCGAGGCCTGCGCCGAAAAATCCAACGGCAATCAAGCACGCGGCTGCCTTCCTGCTGCGGACAAAGATAGTTTTCAGGGGGTGGATCAGGCAGATCAGCCCTGTGATTACAAGTATGAGTCCGGCGTATGGGATGACGCTCGACAGTTTAAGGGGAGAATAATAATGAAGGACTGCGAGCAGAGCCGCGAGAATCCCCGCAATCAAAATCCGGATCAGCCACACCATACGCTGCTATACGAAAGCCCGGGTTCCAATGTTCACCCGGCAAGTTGAAGAATAGAAAGGACAGGCTGCCTGAGGATCCGAGATGGGGGCGCGACGCTCACAAGGCGCCCCTCCGCAGGTTCTGTGGGAGAAAAAGATATCGAAACTCTCAGTCAAACCTGCAGACGAGACAGCTAGGAGTTTTGTCTCCCGCAATGGCGGCATCCCTGAGATGCTGTTGACAGAACGAGAACGAAAAGCGCGGGGGCGCTATCCAGCAAATCCTCACCTGCGGTTTAAATTGCCCCATGTCCTCATTCAATCCGGACGTTGACAGGGCAGGAAGCGGATCACGACCTCCTGCCTGTCAGCATCTTTTCCCCGGCATGACGGATTCCCCTGCACCGTCATGCGGGGAATGGTCCTGCCGCCAGACATGGGTGCCTATGACGCAGGCTCGAGACGACGCGCAGCGCTATCCGGAGTTCTGCTGAACCGGAGTCGCCTCAAGATCGCGGCGCAGTGAATCAACCTTCCGCCGGCATGATGAACAGCATCTCAGATGCCGCTCCAGAATGTCTTCCATTTCCGGACTCAGGTGCCTGATCACCGTCTCGTAATACACCATATCGAGCAGAGTGTCGGTGCAATCCGATACCTCCATTGCATGCATGGCAGCCTCCTCGGCAGTCTTTGGTTCGCTCCGGTCTTCAGTCGACAGCCGTACTGTCGAAAACCACCACGACGGTGATTTCGCCGTCGCTGATCAGGACGAATTCGAGCAGGTCTATGATCTCGTCGGTGACCAGGCTCCTGTCGACCGCGACCAGACTCAGTGGTACCGAGGTTTCCCCGCCGCCGGCGGCTGCCTCGGTGTAGATGGGTATCAGCAGGCTATAGGTGGATTCCGCTCCGGAGAACAGGGCGGCTGCCAGAGAATCGAGGAATTGGCTGCGGCTCATCCCTACGGCGCTCAAAGCGGCATCCGATATTGCGACCTGGGGAAGCGTGTACGCCGCATCCTGCGAGGTCGTATCCGGGGCGGAAAGAGAATCCCGATTGCAGCAAGGAGGCGGCGGAACCTCCTGCGCCGCAAGATAGCCGGGAAGAAAGGCCACAGCCAGAATCGTCAGAATCAGAAAAGCAGTTGTGTGTCTCATGGTTGACTCCGTTCTCAAAAGCCGCGGGCATGCTTCAGCCGTCGCGGCGGGTATGGATCCCTGCACTTTTGTGCAAAGATTCCGAAGGAAACGCGGGCTCGCGCTGTATCAAGACCTCACATATATAAAAGGCAAAAAAGCGAGGGTCGCCCACCGGAATTGAAGATTTATTTTCACGGGACGGGTTTTATTGCGGCCGGGAAGTGCGGCTGTGAGGGGCCGGGAGTGCCCTCAGCAGGTCAGCGGGGATCGCCGACCAGGACGAAGGGCAGCCAGGAACCGGGATTCAGGCGGCCTCGTGCGCGCGCTGCGTCAAGCGATGCGCGTTGCGCCTGTTGCAGGGCCGCGGTCTTGGTAATGGAACCGCCTGCCAGGCGGTCGTAAAAGCGGGTCGTCAACGCTGCCGCGGAGCTATCGTCGACCTCGATAAGGCTGACGATTACGGCGGGAGCGCCGGCGTTGAGGAAGGCGGGAATCAGACCCCACGGGATTTCCCCTTCCGTCTGCGGCCCGATGCCAGTGCTGCATCCCGCCAGCATCACCAGCCGGTTCCTGGACAGGCGCCAGGACTGGACATCCTCGACACCAAGGTAAGGGCGTTCCGAAAAAGGCTGCAGCAGCAGAGCCGGCCGCCCCTGGATCAGGCGGGCGTGCCCGGAAAAGTGAATGATTTCGGCTGAGGCGGCCAGCCGTCCGGCAGCAGGCATATCCCGGCCGGTGAGACGATACGCACGGCCGCTGTACAGCTCCGACAGATGAGCCAGTTCCTGGCCCGCGCCCTGCAGGTTGGCCGTGCCGTCCAGCAGCAGTACGGTGCGATTGCGCGAGGCTGCGCTGCCCCGTTCCAGCGAAAGACAATGGTGGAGCACGCTGCGGGACGGAGCATAGCTGAGCGCATACTTCTCCAGCAGAAACCGGCCGTCGGCATCCTGCAGGCCGCCGAAAGGAAGCAGGTGCAGCGGGCCGTCCGGAAAGATAAGGAGCTGTTCATTTCCCGCCGCCCTGCGCAGGACCGGTGCCATGAGTTCGTCGTGCAGTTTTCGGGACAAGGCCCGGAATGCGATTTCGTCGTTTCTCCCGATGGTGTCCAGAAAGTTGCGGACCATGAGCCCTATCCGGGAACGCGAAACCGGCAATGAGATGAATTCGTCGCGTCCCGCGTCGGAAACCACGGCAAGGAGCCTGTCCTCCATGAAAAAATAGTCCACGGCGAGAGCACGCAGCGCCGGATCAATACGCTCCGTGCCGGCGGCCCCGCCGCCGGCGGTGCCGCCCAAATACTCGCGCAGCGACATGGATTTGGCGCGGCACACGAACTCGAGGGCTTTGGCGGAGTTGCGAAGATCGTCGTGGTAGAGAGAGACTATCTCCCTGTATGGATCATATCGGCGCTCGAGAAACTGCTGGCGAAGATCCAGGGATACGATCCTGCCGCGCAGGCGTTCGAGAGCCGCGATGGATTTCAGAAGCGCATCCTGCGCCGCGGCCGTGTCGCCCGACTTTCTGTAAGCCTTTCCCTGCAGAAAGCCCGCCTGCCATTCGAGTTCCGGGTAATTGCGCGCCACGGCCGACGCCAGGCTCTGCTCCGACAGGAGCCGCGCTTCTTCCAGGCGCCCCTTCGCCAGGCACACCTGAGCGAGCCCGATGCGGCTCCGGCATGCAATTTCATGCAATTGTCCTGAGGGCACGGCCAGAGCGCTTCTGAAAAAATCTTCGGCACGGTCCAGGTCGCCCATGCGAAATGCATAATCGCCCTGTTTGTACAGCAGGTTGAGGCGGGTGTTTGTCACCTCGGTTGTTTTTGTCTGGCCCTGCTCATTCGCGAATTCGGTCATCATTTCGATGGCCTGCGCGCAGAGCGTCTTTGCATCCTCGGATCGGCCTGTGCGATCCATGATCAGGAAAAGGCTCTCGAGCAAAAACTCCGACTGCCGGCTGTCGCGATTGCGGCAGGCATAACCCAGAGCAGCCGCGTAGCTCCTGGTGCTCTGATCCCACTGGCTGAGCCGGCGCTGCAGCGTCCCGGCCAGCTGGGCCGCATAGGCGCTGTAATATTCGAGGTTGTGCCGGCCGGCCACTTCTCTGAGCTCGGCGATGCGGGCTTCAGCCTCGTCCGGCCGCACCCCATTCTCGAGAGCCGACGAGAGCCCTGCCAGCGCCTTGGCGCGCAGCTCCGGTGCGCCGGTCAGTCCGGCATATCGGAGCATTTCCCGGAATTCGCTTTCGGCACGCTGGAAGTCGGCCTGGTAGTGGAAGCAATTGCCGCGGAGGTGATGGATATTGACGAGCTGCCAGTAATCTCGAATCCGGGAATATTCCCGATCCAGGGGAACAGTGCCCTGCAAGGCTGCGGCAAGACGGTTCTGGTTATAATCCAGCGCGATCCCGTCGAATCGGCTGTCCAGCGACCTCTTGAGCGTGCGGGCCTGCGGCGACAGGTCGTCATAGAATCGCACCAGAGATTGCCAGCTGTGATCGCCGCTGGAGGCGCCGTAGGCACTCTCCATGACCTCGGCAGCCCAGCGCAGGTCCCGAGGCCCGGGCGCTTCGGCGGGACCCGGAACGGTTTCCCACTGCAAACCGGTCTTGAGCGCATAGCGGATGGCCGGAGGGATCTGCTCCGGCACCAGGCGGACCATGTTTTCAAGCGTGGCTGTGTCCCGGCGCCGCGCCGCCCGGTCAACTTCTTTGTTGACCGCCTCCGCTTTGACCAGCCGGATCCGGATTTGCAGGTCTTTCAGCCTGGCGGCCCAGATGGAGTCGGAGTCCTGCGCCAGGTAGGCGTCGATTTCGGAGAGCGCCTCTTTGTGCCGGCCGGACTCGTACAAAACCCAGATCCGGTTGTACCGCGGCACGGCGGAATCAGAGTTATACCTCACTGCGGTGTCGAAGTCCTTCAGGGCGCCGTCGAGCAGCGTGAGGCGTGCGATCGGATCTACAGCCCGCTTCCCTTCCTCAAACCCGGCGACGCCGCGCCCGACCACCCCCTGAAAATCGTCCCTCTTGATCCTCAGGACTTCCTCGAACTCCGTGCGGGCTTCGGAAAAACGGGATTCGCTCAGCAGGACAGCAGCCAGGCCGAGGTGCGCTTCGGGAGCGTTGCGGACCGCCGTGGCCTGGGAGAAGAGGATCTTCACCTCTTCGAGTGATCTTGCATCCGCCGTGCGGGCCGTGACGGAGGGCTGAAAGGGCAAATCCAATCTCAAGCCGCTGGGACTCTCGCCTGTATAGAAGGTTTCCAAGCCGGCCTTGGCCTGAGCGAAAAACGCGTTTGCACGGGAGTAATCCCGGAATACGGCCAGGCCCGCCCAAAGGAGAACGATCGCCGCCGCCGCAGACAATGTCCAGGTGAGCCACCGGAGACGCTCGCGCTGCCGCCTTTCCCTTTGCGCGACCTGGCGTATCAGGTTCAGAGTCTGATCGATCTCCTCCTGCGTGAGCGCCGGTTCGGGCTCGCAAGTGTCTTCGCCTTCGGGATAGAGCAACTTGAGCACACCGGCCAGCTCTTCCCGGCAGCGGACACAATGGGCAAGATGTCCTTCCAGTCTTGCCGCGCGAGCGCGGTCAGTGCTATCCGCGGCTCCGGCAACATAAAAATAGAGATCGTCGATTGTGAGACAGCTTTCCGGCACATCAGGTCGTCTCAGATCGCTGTTCATTGAATCATCTCCTCGGACGATTCCTCCGACACGGCCTCTCGGACAATGGCCTTCATGCGCGTCAACGCCTTCTCCACGCCCGTCTTTGAAAGGTTCACGTTGCGACACCGGGCGATCTGATCGAACGACAGGTCGTGGTCGAAGTGCAGCTGAAAAATCAACAGGTCACGGGAAGCCGTCTCGCCGGCAACACCCTGAATGGCGCGTTCCCCGAGCTCCATCACTTCATGCGCGAGCACCTTTCGATCCATTTCGTGCGCACCGGCCGGCTGCCGGAACTGGACCTCTCCAGGGGGTTCGGGTGCGAATACCATAGCCCTGCCGGGACGCCTGAATGCACGCTGACGCCGCACCGAATCGCGGACCACGGACCGGGTGAGCACCGCCAGGTACGCCAGCCAGCCGCCCTCCGAGTTACCTGAGAACCTCTTTATGAGGGCGCAATCATTTTCCACCAGCCGCATGATCACATTCTGGAACAGGTCGCTGCTTTGCAGGCCGCCCAGGATGTCCGCGAGATTCGATGCAAAGCATGCACCTGCCATCTGGCGCAGGATCCCGTGAACGAACCCGCGGATGCCGGGGCCGTACCGACGCAAAAATTCGGCCCATAGGAAAGAGTTCTCCTTGTCCCGCGCACACGCGGATAGGAGTTCCTCCCAGGTCATAGCAATCGGCGGCCTGGCGCCGGCATGCTGCAGAATCTCTCCCATTGGAGCCCAATCATAGCCGCATCGGGGCCCAAAAGGAATCATCATCGGCCGGCTTGCCGCCAGGCCAAGCTCTTTCCGCTCAGTGACGGTCCATCTCTCCGATCGCTACGGCGACGGCTGAGGATCCTTCTCACCGTAGGCCTTTCCCAATCCCTCGAGCTTGACCAGGGATTCGAAAGAGTTGTGCCCCTTCGTCGTGGAAAACGGCGCGAACTCCGCTCCGACGCGGTACCGATAGCGCAATCCGGCGCCGCGAGACACAAAATAGACGATCGTTCCCATCAGGCGCAGCGGAGCTTCATCTTCCGCGTAGGTAAGGAGAAGAGTGACTCGGCCCAGCTTGGGGATTTCGTTCGTCAGGAATGCCACACCTCCCTTCGAGATATCGATCACCGGCGACCTCTCGATCGCAAGCTCATCCTTGCCGTGCCCTCCGGCACCCTTTTTCAGGGAGATGGTGGCTCCCGGAATGACAAATCGACCGCTTTTCCGGTCATGCTCGTACGGTACGGGCTCTATCCGAGTTTTTCCGAAAATGCTCATAGCCGCCTCTTCATTGCCTGAGCTTCTACCGCCATTGAGGCGATGTCCCGACAGCAAAGCTGAAATCGTCGCCTGCCGTCTGCCCCGGAGCTACCGTCCGGAGCCAGGACGTTTGTTGTCAATGATTTGCCGGCGGTTGCGAACCATTTCCGGTCACACCGCCGGAATTTCTCTCCCTCAAATGTATATAAAGGCAAAAAAACGAGGGTCGCCCACCGAAAATCGAAAAAAATCGTATTTTTTTGCAGATTGGGGAGAAGGCCGGATTCTGCGGGAGTTGACGCGGACGATGGAATTCGGGACGGAGCAGAAGCCGGACCTGTCAGGTCGTGGAGCGAGCCATGGGAGCCGACGACGGTTCCAAGGGATACGCATCAGGCTGCGAAAATCCGGTCGGAGTTCAACCTGAAAACCCCGGTAGCCATTCGGCTGCGTCTGTTCCGGCGCCGCAGGCCAGCGGCTTTGTCTCCAATGATCCGTGATCAGGCGCCTCACGCAGCTGACAGCGCTGATCCTGGATGACCTCCTGCAGTCCTGGAGGCGTTGTCGGGCCGCCTTTGGCTTCGGTGGTCTTGCCCACGAGGCCGGTAAAGCGCCGTGTCAAAGAGACTGCAGCTGCGCCGTCGTTATTGGGCTCCTGCCTTTCGGTTCAATGCCTCGCGAATGCCGGCGCGCGCCGCGCCCAATCCCCAGGTCACGATTGGGATGACGGCGTAGGTCAGGCCGATATCTGCCATATAGGCTCCGAAGGACATCTTCATCGGGCCGCCGAGCAGCATCAGCGGAGCGTCGATCAGCACGCACATCACAAACCAGATCATTCCGAGCGCAAGCCCCTCACGGGCACGGGCGCTGTCATTGCGCTTCAGATATACAAGCCCGAGAACGACCGCTGTGGCAGTTACGGTCACCGCCATGATGGATTCAAATAGCGGCCGGGCATTTTCCCGGATACGGAAGGCAAGGAACGCCACCACGAAGGGCGCGAGCCAGACGATAAAGCCGAGCCCCAATGTTCTGCCCCAAGATCTCATAGGTCACCCCTTTTGATTGGCCCGGTGAACGGCGTCGCCGGGCAACAGCCCTGCACGCGGATCCGGTCCGTGTGCATCCGTGTTTTTCCGTGTCCGCAAACGTTTTGTGATCCTTCCCTCGTGAATAATCCAGGTTAAGAACGGCATCGTAATGCGCCACGCATGGCTCACAGACAATGCCAATCGGATCTGTCGGCGCAAGGCGCAGAACGCCTATGATTCAGTTGTCGCAGCGCCGTGCACCATGGCGGCGAACGCGGTGTGCGCGTCTCCGTGGCCGATGACGGCCATCCTGTCTCCGGCCTCGAACTGCAAATCCGCGCCGGGATTGGGAATCAGCTTCCCGCTGCGCAGCAGCGCGACAACCGATGCTCCGGTCCTGGTCCTGATACGCAATTCACCGATCGTCCGTCCCGCCACGGGGCTGCCGGCGGGCAGTTCCACCCATTGAAGCTCCAATTGCAGGTCCGCATGACGCAAATGGGAAAGAAGCCGGTAGTCGGTGTTGCCCTCAAATAGCGGCGCATAAAACTCGCTGCGCACGGCATCCGAATACTGGTGAACCTCCAGAGGCGGGACCTTCATGTGAAGCAGCGCCTGCCTCGTCATCTCCAGTCCGGCTTCGAACTCGGGCTGCACCACCTCGTTGATTCCCAGCTCTTTGATCAGTTCCATTTCCTCGGCAGTGGTGGCGCGCGCGATGATTTTGGCTGCGGGATTCCTGTCGCGGACAAGGCGGACAACCGACCGGGCGGTCGTGAACCCCGGAGCCGTGACCTGCACCAGGCAGGCGGCTCCCACGCCGGCAGCCTCCAGGACCTCCGGCTGGGCAGCGTCCCCAAAAACGATGGGTACCGCGGCCTCTTTGAGCAGTTCCACGCGTTTGTGATCCAGCTCGATAACCACGAACGGGAGCGCGAGCCTCTGGAGCGCCCGGGCGACATTGAAGCCGACCCGCCCGCCGCCGACAATCACCACGTGCCCGCTCATGCCTTTTGCCGGCAGGTTGATCGTCTGCAACGGTTCCTGCCGGAACCACCTTTTCTTCATAGCATACAATCGGGCAGTCTGCCCCGAGATCACGGGAGTCAAAATCATGGTCAGCACGGCTGTGGTCAGCACCAGGGAGTACAGGTCCTGATTGATGGAATTCGAGGCGACTCCCAGACGTGCCAGCACGAAGGAGAATTCGCCGATCTGAAACAATCCCAGGCCGGCTGCCAGCGGCACAATGTTGCCGTAACCGAACATCCTGGGGACCAGGGCAAAAATCAGCCCCTTGCCGGCGACTACCAGGAGCAGCAATCCCAGGACTGCCGTGAACCTCTCCAGGAGCAGCGCCGGATTCAGCAGCATGCCGACCGAGGTGAAAAACAGCAGGCCGAAAAGCTCCCGCAGCGGCAGGATGTCGCCCAGGGCCTGATGCCCGAAATCGGACTCGCTGAGCACCATGCCGGCGACGAAGGCGCCGAACGCAAAGGTCAGGCCCAAACGATAGGTAAGATAGCCGACTCCCAGGCCGATCGCCGTGATCGCGAGCAGGAACAGTTCACGGGAATTCCAGCGGGCGACCTGTTTCATGAGCCAGGGGAGGAAGCGGGTGCCGAGCAGGACCATGGCTGCAATAAATACAGCCGCCTTTCCTGCGTCTGCAAAGACCAGGCCGATCCCTGCCGAGTGTTTATCCAGCCGGGGCAGGATGATCATCATGGGAACAACGGCCAGATCCTGGACGATGAGCATGCCGATCATCACGCGGCTGGACAGGGTTCCCATCCAGCCCTGGTGCATCAGGGTCTTCAAAAGAATCATCGTGCTGGACAATGATATCAGCGCACCCAGCCAGACACTGCGGTCGTGATCCAGGCCGAAGTACCTGCCGATGCCATATCCGTAGGCTATGGTGAGCAGAATCTGAATCGGCGTTCCGATCAGCGCAACATGGCGCACGGCGCGCAATTCCCTGAAAGAGAACTCGAGTCCCAGGGCAAAAAGGAGCAGAGCGACCCCGATCTCAGCGAGCAGCTCGATGTTGTGGATGTCCGACACGGTCACGCCGCCCGTCCCGGGACCGATGGCGATGCCCGCGAGGATGTACCCCAGGATCAGCGGCTGGCGCAGTTTCTGGGCGACAATTCCCCCGGCCAGTGCGGCGACCACGATGATGACGATGTCCGATGCAATTCCCATCGCTGCTGCATTCACATAAAGAGCAAGGAAAGAAGCATGACGGCAGGAGCTGCATTGAGAGGCGGCATGAATGCACCTTCCTGCTTGCGACGTCAGCTTCCCGGAGAGCGGCACGTCGAGTATACCGCGAGTCCGAGATCGATGAAAACCGTGAAAACGGCCTTCCCAAGCGAGCGCCGGCCGCCGCCCCGTTACTGCAGATGCAGCCACGGATTCCGCGGATTTCACTGATTGTTGTTTTTGTGGTTTCCGTGAAATCCGTGGAATCCGTGGCATGCTTTTTTCTTTTCGGAACCGCTCTCATGCGCTTTTGGTGCACCCGGCGACGCATGAAAACGTTCTGGGTCGGAATCGGGTCGTGGTGATGCACTTTCGATACCGATACCGACCCCGACCCCGACGTTCCTGGTCGGAGGTCGGAGGTCTGGGGTCGGAGGTCGGTATTTTCGAAACAGGCATTCTGAGTATCAGCAGAGGCAATTGGTGCTACAGTGGGTCCGGCAGGATCCGGTGTCTGTCCTCGTTGATCCGCGAAAGTTCCCAGGAAGAACAGGGCGACGCGATGGATTTGAACAACGACGTGCTGATTCGAACCGAAGAACAAAGGGATATTGCCGCAGTCCACGGTGTGAACGAAGCCGCCTTTGAGACCGCTGCCGAGGCTGATCTGGTTGATGTCTTGCGTGCGCAGGCGGGGCCGGTCATCTCGCTGGTGGCAGAGAGCGGCGAAGCTGTCATAGGACATATCATGTTTTCAACGGTGACGCTCCCCGGACACCACGCGCTGCAACTCATGGGATTGGGGCCAATGGCAGTGGCGCCGGCGTATCAGCGCAGAGGGGTTGGATCGGCTCTGGTGCGTGCCGGCCTGGAACGATGCCGCCAGATCGGTTGCGGCGCGGTCGTCGTCCTTGGGCACCCCGAGTATTATCCCCGTTTTGGCTTTCAATCGTCCAAGCGGTTTAGCATGGACTGCGAATACGACGTGCCGAGCGACATATTCATGGTGATGGAGCTCGAGAGCGGCTATTTGCGCGGCGCGGCCGGCAGAATTCAATATCACCCTGCTTTCCGGGGCCTGTAGAGCCGCGTCTGCACGGCTGCGGCAGGGGGTTGACCCATAACGTGTGCCTGATGCAGCCGGACTAGCCTGGCCATGACTGAACCGCTCAAGATTGTCACGTGGCCTGCTACCTCGGAGGAACTCGTCCGAAATGCATCCCAATAGATCTGCGCCCTGAGCGGCTTCTCAACGAGGTCCATTATGAAACCATTCACTTGCGCATTGCTCCTGATCCTGAGCTGTTACCTGCTGCTGCCCGCCGGTTCGGTCCCTTCGCAAAGCGGCCAGCCGGAGTACAGGTATGATCTGTTTGAAAACTCCCGGGACATCGGCAACGTTATGAAGCCGGGTTCGGTCGAATACGATGCCGCCAGGAAGATCTATACGGTTTCCGGCGGCGGCGACAACATGTGGTCGACGACTGATGCATTCCACTTCCTCTGGCGGCAGGTGTCGGGAGACCTCTCCATTGCGGCGGATCTCAGCTTTCCGGGCACGGGCGGCAATGCTCATCGCAAGGGAGTCCTTATCCTGCGCCAAAACCTCGAGCCGGATTCGCCTTATGCCGACGCGGCCCTCCACGGTGACGGACTGGCCTCGCTGCAATACCGCGAAGTCAAAGGCGGGCCGACGCACGAGATTCAGTCAAACATCAACGGGCCACGCCGTCTTCAGCTCGAAAAGCGCGGGGACTATGTCTGGATGTCTGTCGCCCGGCCAGGCGATCAAATCCAATCGGCCGGCGGTTCGTTCCGCATCAGGCTGACCGGGTCCTTTTATGTCGGCCTGGGTGTCTGCGCGCACGACAACAATGTCAGCGAGAAGGTCGCCTTTGCCAATGTCGAGGTCAAACAGCGCCCGCAGCCCGTGCTGGAGAGCACGCTGGAGATCGTCACCATCAACTCCAAGGACCGGAGGGTGGTGTACACGAAGCGCGCGCACTTTGAAGCACCGAACTGGACGCGCGACGGCAGAGATCTGATTTTCAATCAGGGCGGGCTCATCATGAAGGTGCCGGTGACGGGAGGTGAACCGCAGGCGATCGATACCGGCTTTGCCGCCCGCAACAACAACGATCACGGTATCTCGCCGGACGGATCGCTTCTTGCCATCAGTGATCAGTCGCAGGAGCCGGGCCGCTCGCTGATCTATGTCGTGCCGATCGCCGGAGGCACGCCGCGCCGCATTACTCAGCTGGGACCCTCCTACTGGCATGGCTGGTCGCCGGACGGCAAGACTCTGGCCTACTGCGCCGACCGGAACGGCAATTACGACGTCTACACAATTCCGGTCGCGGGAGGGGAAGAAAGACGTCTGACCACGGCGGCAGGGCTCGACGACGGGCCTGAGTATTCGCATGACGGACAGTACATCTTCTTCAACTCGGTACGCACCGGCCTGATGCAGATCTGGCGGATGAGACCCGACGGCAGCGAGCAGACGCAAGTCACAAACGACGAATACAACAACTGGTTTGCACACCCGTCGCCGGACGGCAAATGGCTGGTGTTTCTCTCGTATGAGAAAGATGTGACCGGCCACCCGGCGAACAAGGATGTGATGTTGCGGCTGATGGCGGTGACGCCGTCAGGCTTCGGCGAAGCGCAGGTGCTGGCGAAACTCTTCGGCGGGCAAGGCACAATCAATGTCCCGTCGTGGTCGCCGGACAGCAGCCAGCTGGCGTTCGTGAGCTATCGGCTGATAGAGCCGTGAGGCACCCTGCGGGATTCACATCCTGCATGGCGGCCGCCGGACAGATCATTTGCCTAGCACACCAGACCAGCCGCCGCCGCGCGCTGCGCAAAGCGTCATCTGACGCCCGGCGATTTCAAGGCTCCGAAAACAACCACCTTCTCTGCGGCGATGAACTGTTCGCGCACCGTCTCCCAGGCGAAATCCCGGGTTCCTTCAGGCAACGGATTGACCCGGATGGCGACGATGGCGGATGAGCATTTGCCGCCATTGTGGTCGTAATCCTCGTGGAAACGGTACGGCTCGTCGAGCTTGCCCGGGCATGACGGGTCCGCGCGCTGCCCGAGGTCGGGCGGGGAAATCCGGAACTGGGGAACGATCAGGCGAAGCGGTCCTGAGCCGGTGATGCGTCCGGTCTGGGGATCCAATGAGGCAGTCTCCAGCTTTTTGCCATTTTCCTCGAATGCGAAGAGGATGCCGGCGGCAGGCAGCGCCCTGCCCGCAGCCAGACCAGGAGCACTGTAACGGACCCATCCGCACGGGCCGATATCCGGCTCACCCAGTCCCATCACCGGCGCGCCCTGCGGCCACCCCTTTTTCAACTCGTCGATGGTGAAAGTCTTTTCATAGCCGTCGAGGGATATGAAATCCACGCTGTCCGCGGCCGCCGCAATGCCGACTGCCTGCAGCACTTCAAAAGCCCTGTTGCCCAGGTATTCGTTGTAGGCATCGCCCGACCGGCTCTTTGTGGTGTTCACGAATACCGTCTCGCGCACCACCGGCGACATGGCTCTGATCTGCGCGGCCGTGTATATCCTGTTGGCGGCGATACGGGCCGAAGGATTGCTCCCCGGAGTCCCGGGATCCGTACCCTGCAGAAACTCCCTCTCATTGGAGAAACCATCCCCATCGGAATCCTTGTTCGCGAGGGATTTGACTGCGTCGGCCCCCCGGCCGGCGGCGAGGTACTCCAGGCCGTACCGGTTCAGGGTTTCGCTTGCTGCGCGTTTTTGCTCCACATGGATCACATGGCAGTAGTCGCAGTGATTTTCCCGGCGCATTTTCCCGGGCGTGCCGGCATCCTGAACAGCGCCACTGCGGTGGCAGGTGGCGCAGGAATCCATGGCACTCCCTTTGAGTTTCGGATACGCGGCGAGCAACGCATTGACGTCACGGTCATCGGCGTGCCCCTTGTAGGCGGAATAGCCGGTAGCCATCAAGCAGACAGCGGCGGCAGCCAACAGCAACAACCGTACGGCAGCGGATGTATTCCACATTTCCATCATTCTCCAGTTCCCGTGAAGTCCCGGGGCACAGGATCAGCTTCAGGAAGCAATTTCGTGTGCTTCGTCGCTCCAAACGGATGTCATCTTACCGCAGTGTATTCCCGCCGCGCAATCCGGGATGCCGAGGCCCTGACAGGACAGCGGGGTTACTGCCTGCCCAGATAGAGGCGGGCGCCGATGAAGACCTCCGCTGCCGATCCCGGCTGATAGGAGTTGCCGTCGGGGTCGGGTTCGGTGAAAGCGATGTATTTGTTTGAGAAAACATTGCGGCCGGAAATCATGATTTCTCCGCCAACCCTGTCGCCGTGCCAACGGTACCCGGCACGGGGATTGAACAGCCCGTACCCCTTGGCCCGGATGGTTATGCTACATTTGTAGAAATATTGCTTGACAAGTGTAGAAGAGCGTGCGATATTTTCTACAATTGTAGAAATGGAGGTCGCATGAGATTGAGTGAAGCGGAATGGCAGATCATGAAGGCACTGTGGCGCTGCCAGCCGGCCACAGTAAAGAAGCTGATCGCGCACCTGCCGCCCGATGTGGACTGGGCGTACACAACGGTCAAGACGATGCTCACGCGGTTGGCGGCCAAGGAAGCCATCAGCGAGCACAAGGACAAAAACGTCAGCGTATACGAAGCCCTGGTCTCCCCGCAGGCGGCGCGGGGCAGCGCCTGGAGCAGTTTCCTGAACCAGGCGTTTGACGGCGCCATGGAGCCGTTGCTCCACTTTCTGGTCCGCGAGCGGCGGCTGACGAAGAAGCAGCGCCGCCAGCTGGCGCGGCTTCTGGAGGAGGAAGAGCGCAGGGAAAAGGAGGGGCAATGACCGACTTCTGGAACATCGCGGCATACCGCTGGTGGGATTGGATGGGATCGATGTTCTGGCAGGCCAGCCTGCTGATCCTGGTCGTAACCGGTTTGGATCTGCTGATTCGGCGCTGGATCTGGCCGCAGGTGCGGTATGTACTCTGGCTGCTGATCTTCGTCAAGCTGCTGATACCGCCGGGCTGGCATATGCCGACCGCGGTCGTGCCCAGGCTGTCCGGGGAAGCCCAGGAGGTGCTGGGCAGGATTTGGGACCGGCAGTTCCCCCGACCTGCGGCCCTGCGGGCGGCGGAACCCGCAGCCACGCAGTCTGCCGGTATCCCGCAGCCGTCGCCCGGCAGCGGCCAGCCGGAAAGAGGCGCTGCCGCCGTGCTGCCGCAGGTGTATCTTTTTGGCTTCTGGCTCGCAGGCATGGGGCTTTTCCTTTTGCTGCTGATATTGAAAATGGCAAAGCTCCGCCGCTGGCACCATCAGCAGGCGGAACGCAAAACCATACCGCAGTGGTTCCACGAGCTACTGGTCGGGACCGGAAAGCAGCTGAATCTGGAGCGGCTGCCGGCGATCGTTTTTTCCCGGGATGCGGTGACGCCCGCGGTGTATGGAGTTTTCCGTCCCGTGCTGCTGCTGCCGGAACGTTACCTGGACGACCTGAGCCGGGAAGAGGCCGAGCATGTGCTGCTGCACGAGCTGTGCCACCTGAAGAGGGGAGACCTGTGGATTCACAGCCTGGTTCTCCTGCTCCAGGTGGCGTACTGGTTTAATCCCTTCCTGCTCTGGGCCAACCGGCAGCTGCGCCACGTGCGGGAAATGTGCTGCGACCAGACCCTGGCGGCCCGGTTGCAGGACCGGACCGCCGCCTATCGGAAAACCCTGCTGGACACGGCACGGGAGCTCCTGACGGAAAGAGTGGAGCCCGGGATGGGCCTGCTGGGCGTGTTCGAGGAGCCCTTCTGGCTGGTAGCGCGGATACGGTGGCTGGAAAAGAAGACCTGGCAGCACCGGAAGTCAATCGCTGCCTCGGCCGCCCTGGTCATTCTCGGCATGGCGATCCTGGTGATGCCCATGGCCGGCAGGCCCGCCGTCATGAGCCCCACAGGTGACCTGTCCGGCCGGGCTTCCTGGACCGAGGCCTACCCATCGCAGCAGTATGCGGAAGCGCCCGCTTCCGGAGCGGCGGTGAAAGCGGTGTACTGCCGCCAGATCACGCGCGCGATCGATTATTTCCTCTGGTTCGAAGCCGATGCGCGCTTCTTTGCCATGGAGGAAGGCTGGCATGCGCCCAACAAGATCGCGCTGATCGAGGAAGGCCGGACCTTCATTCTGAACAAGGAAACGAACCGGTTCATTTTTCTGAACCGAAACCGCAAAACCTACCTGGAAGTCCCGCTGCCCATGAGCCGGGAGAAAGCACTTTCTGCCGACCTCGCCCGGCTCTTTGAAGAACGCAAGAGGACAGGGCGTGTAGAGCCCCTCAGCGATACCCAGGAGATCCAGGGTCGCATGTGCAAGGGCCACCGCCTGATCGACTGGAGCGCCTATGGCGACGAGCAGACGGAGCGGGCGGAGAATATCGTCTGGACCACCAACGAAGTGCCCTTCAACGTCGCGTTGTTCGACGAGATCCTCGGCAATATGCGCCTGCTGGTCTCCAACAAGGATGAGGCGCTCCTGCAACAAATGCAGCAGCGCATGCCGGGATACCAGATGGGCATTGACTACGAAACCCGGCGGTTCCCCTGGCGGACCCGTTATGTAATGCGCGTCGTGGAAATGGCCGAAAAGACCGCGCCCCCCGGCGTCTTCAGCGTCCCGCCGGACTATGCCCGCCTCGAACGCCTCGACATCATGAATCTCCGGTGAGGAACCGGGTGGCGGGCGAAAAGCCCTATAACCATGAACCACCGGCGGAACATCGGGCGATGCGGAGAAGATTGCGGGAGCCGGAAAATCCTGATTCCCGAATGCAGCAGGGGGTGATACATGGATACGAGAATGCCGTGGATTTCGATTGGATTTTTGGTGCTGCTTTGCGCTTGCCGACCATCCGCCCAATCCACCCATCCACAGGACGCATCAAAGCAGACCGGCGCGCAGGTCAAGACGACGCAGAGCACGCCCAAGCCCGGTGCATTCAGCCGGGGGCAGCTGATCGCCGATGCCAGGCAGCTTGCAGACATCCTGGAAAGCAGCCACCCTGATCCCTATGTCAACGGCGGCGGCCGGATCGCCTTCCACCGGCGTTTGCACCGCGTACTGAACGCCATACCTGACGCGGGCATGACCAGAGACGAGTTCTTCCGCCTTGTGCGCCCGTTCATCGCCGGTGTGGGGGATGCTCATACCGGCTTCCTGGGCGGGTACGAAGTGGACAGGCGGAATCCCGGAGGGATCCCCCTTCGCTTTGGCGTCGTGGAAGAGTCACTCGTGGTTACCGGCGTCGTCTCGCAGGGCCACCAAAACCTGCTCGGGGCAAGGCTGATCGCGGTGGAAGGAGTGCCGCTGGAAGAGCTCGCCGGCCGCCAGAGGCAACTGCGCGGCATCGACAACCGCTACCACTGCCTGCAGGTGCTCGCCGAGCAATCCTTGAGATACAGGCCTTACATGCGGGATCTGCTTCCCGAATGGACGGACGCCGGCAGGGTGCGTGTGGAACTCAAGCGCCCGGGCAGCAGCATTGCCACCGCAGAACTGGTGCCTGCGGCCACCCAAACCTCCTGGATTGCGCCTCCGTCGCGGGTCGAATTGCCGGTCCCGGGTGATTCAGGTTTCCTGTACGCCTTCCTTAAGGCGCCGGCGTCTTCGCAGGAAATCGCCTACTTGCGGTTCACGCACATGGTGGGCTATCGAGAGACCCGGGAAGGCCGTGAGCCCTTTCTGACGAAACTGAAGAGGCCGCCTTCTGCGACCGATGCCTTCCGGTCGATGGTCACGGAAATGAAAAAGCGGCGTACGGAAACGCTCATCATCGATGTGCGTGGCAATCACGGCGGCGATTCCCTGATTGTGGACATCCTGATCTACTTTCTTTACGGCAAAGAGACGCTCCTGAAGCTGCAGGGGTTCGGGACGGGTGAGAGCGGCGTGTTCCGATACTCCCGCCTTTACTTCGCCGATCGCCCCGGCCAGTCGCTGGCTGCCATCAATGCGGACCGATGGGTTCCCCTGGTGGAAGGAGACTATGAGTTCGGCTGGTCTTTCGTGAATGGCGCACCGATCGCCAGGCGCTGCGCGCCGGTCGGCGAACCTCCCGGATTTCAATACCTGCGGGCTTCCCCCACTTTCCGCCCGGAGTTTGAATCGGGGACGTATGGAGGCTACTACCAGCCGAAAACGGTGATGGTTTTGTGTGATGCCGGGACGATCAGCGCGGGATTCAGTGCGGCCGTCAGCTTCCACCGGCTCGGCGCGATTCTGGTAGGCACGCCGTCCGCTCAGGCGCCCAACTCGTTCGGTGCTGCCGCTACCTGGAAGTTGAAACACACCGGCATCGAAGGGATGGTGCCGATGATCGCCGCTACACACTTCCCGGACGACCCGGAGAAGGCGCATGTCCTGCCGGTCGACGTTCCGCTGACCTATGAACGGCTGGCATCCTGCGGTTTCGATCCGAATGCGGAGTATCTGCTGGCACTCGAGCGGCGATGACGGCCCCAATATCCCTGAAGCGCGAATCCTGCGGATTGAGGAGGACAGCGTGAAGCAGATGATCGCGCGTCATGACACAACCGTTCGAGGAAAACGAGACATAGCACCAGTTCAAGTCAGGATTGGGGAAGCGCCGCGGTGGTGATATCCGTATAGCCGAAATCGTCCCCCTTGAAAAGAAGTGGCTCGCCACGCACCCTGGCGAGGGCATAGGCAAAGCAGTCGCCGAAGTTGAGGCCTGCGGGATGCCGTCCCTTGCCGTACCTGCTGAACGCCAGGCGCGCCATCCTGCCCTGCTCGAAGTCCACGGGGGCGATTTCTATGCCGGCGAGATCCAGGAACAGGTCGAGATCCCGCAAGCCTTCCGCGCCGAAGCGCGATTCAATCACAATGGAAACCTCAACGTAACTGGCAACCGACAGCGCTCGGGACGCCGCACCTTCAATGGCTTCGTTAAAAGCGCGCCGTTCCGGTTCATCCAGGAAGATCGTCAGCAGGGCCGAAGTATCGAGGATCATCAGCGGGGTAATCCCTTCTCATCATAACCAAGGATCTCATCCGCCGGTCTTGAATCATGAACAGGCAGCCGCGAGCAGTGTCGGGCAATCTCGTCGAGCTCATCTGCCAGACGGCGGTTCCCGCGCTCGCGCTTCAGGCGCGCGAGCCGTTCCCGTAGAGCTTGGGTAACAGCCTGGGTTTTGGTCTCCCCAGTGATTTCTGCCAGGTTCGCGGCCAACCGTTCCGCTTCGCTGTTTCTGATATTAAGTGCCACGGCTTTTCCCTACATGTAGATTACAGGTTACATTGTATCATCTCGGCCGGTCGAATGCCACGCTCGAGTTTTGGATGTGTTTCAAGGTGCCGCCCGGCGGCACGACGTTCTTCCCCCAACCAGCAATCCTGGACACCCACCAATCTGGACAATCCTGGACACCCACCAGTCTGCGGCGGCAATCTTGGACACCCACCGGTCTGGCCGCCGATCTTCGTTCGCAAATCCCAGGCGCGCAGTGTCTTTCGAAAAGTGGGTGTCCAGATTCTCTTGGTTCTCCGGATTCTCCCGAAAGGTGGGTGTCCAGGTTCTCCAGGTTCTTACTCGGGCCTATCCTAGGTACTTCCCTGGCGCTTGGCGGGCCGGACAGGGAAATCGGCGGAATCGGTGCGCGCGGATTTCATCAGGGCGTTGATTTTGGCGGCAATGTCGGGATGCCGGGCGGCGACGTTTTCCTTTTCGGAGAGGTCGGCCTTAAGATTGTACAGCTCGATTGCCTGGCCGACATCGAGGCGGACCCCCTTCCAATCCGCCGTGCGGACCGCTTGGGTAAAGCCTCGTTCATGAAACTCCCAGTACAGATAATCGTGCTCCTTCTGTGACTTGCCCAGCAGGGCCGGCACATACGATATCCCGTCAAGACCCGCAGGCGCTTTCACTCCTGCCAGTTCCGCTGCTGTGGGCAGGAAATCCCAGAACGCAACCACCTGATCGCTCACACTCCCGGCCGCAACTCTCCCCGGCCAGCGCACGATGAACGGCACACGGATACCGCCTTCGTAGAGGTCGCGCTTGATGCCGCGCAGCGTGCCCCGGCTTTCAAAATATTCCGGATCGTGGCCGCCTTCCTTGTGCGGGCCGTTGTCGCTCGTGAAAATAACGATCGTATTTCCCTCCAGCCCGGATGCCTTCAGCTGATCCAGTACTCTGCCGACATCCGCGTCCATGCGCGTGATCATGGCGGCAAAGTTTTTCTCCTGCTGCGGCCAGTCGCGGTCAGAGTAGGGCGCATCGCTCGGCACCTCCATGCCGTTGCCCCTCAGCCGCGCCAGTTCATTGTCCGCATGCGGGATCGTCGTGGTCCAGCAGAGGAAGAAGGGCTGGTCCGGGGGCGTCTGGAGAAAGGCGAGCGCACGTGCAGTGAAGAGATCAGGCGCGAATTCCTTGCGCTGATCGAACCAGTTGGCCGTCAGGAAAAACTCGTTCTGGTTTTCCCAGAGGTGTTCCGGATAAGAGTTGTGCGCATGCAGCTGGTCGAGGTAGCCGAAGAAGCTGTCGAAGCCGCGAAGATTCGGAACGCTGCCGGTACCGGGGCCTCCCAGTCCCCATTTGCCGAACAGCGCTGTGCGGTAGCCTGCCTGTTTTAGCAGGCCCGCAACGGTTGTCTCCTGCGGCCGGATGCCGACCTCCGGCTTCTTGTTGCCGCGCACCGTGGCGTGTCCGGTGTGCAACCCCGTCATCAGGCAGCAGCGCGAAGGCGCACACACGGTGCTGCCGGCATAGGCCTGCGTGAAACGCGTCCCTGCCGCGGCCAGGCGATCGAGGTTCGGCGTCAGGATGCGCTTTTGCCCGTAGCAGCCGAGATCGCCGTAAGCGAGGTCGTCGGCAAGGATGAAGAGGATGTTCGGCCTGTCTGCGGGCGCGCCGATCCGGGGCGCCAGCAATGCTGCAGTGGAAAGATTCAGGAATTCCCGTCGGTCCATAGAGGGTCTCCAATGTTTCTCCCATTTAACCACCAGTACACGAGGACGCAATGAAATTCGGCGACCGGTCGGCAATCAGGAATGTTCCATCGGCGCGGTCAAGGACGGCGTCAAAATCACACACTATTTGACCAACGTGCACATTTCCTGAAGGAACTGCCTGAGATCCGACTTCACTGGCCTGGCGTGCCGCGGCAAGAGCTCATGGGCGTGTGGAGGCAGCCACGGCGCGCGGGCGACAATCTGTCGCGACTGTAAACCCGGAAACGGCCACCTGGATTGATTTCTATGTCGCAAACCGGGTAGTCGGGCTCCGGTATCACTCCGAAAAGCAGACCGTTGCTTTCGATACGCTCCGGCTTGCCGTCTCGCCTGGCATCGTAAGCCCGGCTTGCGATCCCAATTGTCGAGCGCTTGCGAAACCCTCATTCTGGGAGCAATAATCAAGAATCTCAAATCGTGTTGGCAGAGGAGCTTGAAATGAAACGTGCTCTGGCGGTCCTGTTGTTTCCATACGCCGCGGTCGGACTCTCCGTTGCCTGTGGATTGCGGGCGCCTACGGCAAATCAGGGCGGTTCCGGCAGCGGGTCCACGGCTGAAAACTACACCCTCAACATCGAGGGCGCGGAGGTCGATATTGCCCTCGCCTCTGCAGAATCACTCATGGCGTAAAGCGGCCATGGGATCGATTCTCACCGCTCGTCGGGCTGGGATGTAGCTTGCAGCAATCGCCACGGCCGCCAGCAGCGCTGCAGCACTCAAGACGGACAGCGGATCTGTAGCGCTTACTCCGTAGAGCCTGCTGGCGATCATGCGAGCGAACGCCAGGGCTGCGGCGCAACCGATTGCTATGCCGGCAATTGTCAGTGCCAGGCCCTGTTCCAGGATCAGTTTCAAAACGTCGCGCGTTTCCGCTCCCAGCGCCATTCGGATGCCGAACTCGCGTGTGCGTTGCCCGACCGCACAGGAGATGACACCATACAGCCCCACTGAAGCCAGGATCGAGGCGAGCACTGCGAATACGCTGATCATGGTGGCCATCACTCGCTGGTCGAACAGTTCCGCATCCAGGTGCTCGGCGAAGGTGCCGACGTCATAAACCGGCACGTCTGCATCCAGCGCCTTTACCTCGCGCCGCAGGGCCCCGATAAGGCTCTTCGGGTGGGTAGCACGGACGTGCAGCACCATCTCCGGCTCGTACCTCTGATAGAGGGGCGTGTACAGCATGGGCAGCGGCTTCTGATTCAGGCTGCGGAACGTGCTGTCTCCTGCCACGCCGACGATCTGAAGCCAGGGCCCGAGACCCATGCCCGACAGGCGCAACCGCCGGCCCAGCGGGATTTCGCCAGGCCAGAAGCGGCGGGCCATGGTCTCGTTGATGATCGCTACGCCCGCAGCGTTCACGTCGTCAAGTGCGCTGAAGTCGCGGCCCTGCCGCAGAGGAATCCCCATCGCAGTAAAGTAGTTCGGGGCGACGATGTTCGAATCTACATCAATTCCCGCGCTATCAGGAGAAGCTTCGTGCCCCTCGAGCTGAATGTGCGTCTGGTTGTGCGCCCCCACGGGGACCGTCTGTGCCAGGCTCATGGACTCCACGCCGGGAAGCGCCGGCGCCCGGCCGAGTAGCTGTTGGTAGAACAGCCTCCCCTGGGCCGGCGAGTAGCCGCGGGGACCCAGGTCAACCGATAATAGGAGCAGACGGTCACCCTGGAATCCAAGTTCTGTCGCGCGATAATTACGCAGCGTTCGGACAAGAAGTGCGGCACCCACCAGCAACACCATGGAGAGTGCCACCTGAAACACGACTAAAATCCTGGAGAGGGAAGATCGACGACCCGGGGCTGTAAATGCCTCACCCTTTAAAGCGAGGCTCATGTCGAGCCGGGAGGCATGCATGGCCGGGCCCAGTCCGAAAATGACTGCGGTCAGGATCGAAAGCGCGAGTGTGAACAGGAGTACACGGGAATCCTGGGTCACGTCAAGAATTACTCCGGCCGGCAA
>Ga0316620_10000002_pt1 | contig 150434 bp, 109 predicted proteins | sample OWC_Aug_M1_C1_D5_FD_207651 | JGI IMG/M metagenome (GOLD analysis project Ga0316620, IMG submission 207651) | Wetland soil microbial communities from Old Woman Creek delta, Ohio, United States - OWC_Aug_M1_C1_D5_B | ecosystem: Environmental > Terrestrial > Soil > Wetlands | place: USA: Ohio...
AATCTCCAGCAGTACTCCGCCGATGGCGGGTGGCTGGTGTACAGCCGGCGCGACGAGGACATGAACTCGGAGGTTTACCTGTACGACATCCGGGCGCGCAAGGAGTACAACGTCACGCAGGGCCCGCTGAGCGAAACGGGCGGCGCGCTTACGCCCGACGGCAAGACCGTTGTTTTCACCTCCAACCGCAGCGGCGCGCTGAATCAGCTGTTCGCCGTCTCCCTTGCGAAGCTCACGGAAGATCCGAACGATCCTCTGGTCCGCGAGCGCCTGCGCCGCGTGGCGCCGGCCGGCGGCCGGGGCGGACGCGGAGGCGGGGGTTCGGGCGAGGCTGCCGGAGGCAATGTGGCGGCAACTCCCCCGGCGTCCATCGACCTGGACGGCATCGAGAAGCGCGCCATTCAGCTGACCCGCGGCAGCGCCGCCGTGAGCGGCTTCTTCCTCTCCGTTGACGGCCGCACGGTGTACTACGCCGCCGGCGGCGGTTTCGCCGGACGGGGCGCCACACCGGCGCCCGCGCCGGGTCGCGGCGCCGCTGCCTCAGCATCGGACAGTCAAACCACCGGCCTGTTTGCCGTCGGCATCGACGGCCGCGATGGCCGCCGGATCGCCGGGGGATCTTACCCCGGAATGACGCCGACCGCAGACCGGCGCGCCGTCTTTTTCCGGGCCGCCGCAAGCCGGCCGGCCGGGGAGGAGCCGGTGCCTGCGGGCCGAGGCGGCGGTGCACAGGGGCAGGAAGTCCACCGCCTCAACCTGGCTTCGCCTCAGCGCGAGGATCGCATCGGCTTTTCGATTGAGGTGCGCGTCGATCGCCGCGCGGAATGGAAGCAGATGTTTGAAGAAGCCTGGCGGGTGATGAAATACCGCTATTACAATCCGGGGATGAATAACCGCGATTGGGCTGCATTCAAGGCGAAATACGAACCCCTGCTCGTATACGCCGGGACCAACGAGGATGTGTACGATCTGGCCAATGCCATGATCGGCGAATTGAGCAGCTCGCACACCGGCGTGAGCGGCCCGTCGAGTCGCACAATGCCGCGGCTATACACCACCCGCTTTCTCGGCTTCGAGTTGGAGCCTGCCGATGGAGGGTACCGCATCAGCCACATTTACCGCGGTGGCCCGGCCGACAAGGAATGGCACAACCTCAAGGTCGGCGAATATGTTCTGGCCATCGCCGGCCATGAACTCAAGGCAGGCGACAACTACTGGAAGATCCTCAGCACGACGCCGGACGAGTACATCCCCGTGAAGGTGGCCAAGACGGCTGCAGGGGAGGGCGCCCGCACCGTGCGTATCGCCAGCGTCACCAATCTCGGCAACATCAAGTACGAGGAGTGGGTGCTGAACAACCGAGATATCGTCGACAAGGCGACCAGCGGCCAGATCGCATACGTTCACATCCGCTCGATGGACCAGACTTCTCTCGAGCGCTTCCAGAACGAGATCAACCGTTTCTGGAACAAGAAAGGAATCATCATCGATGTCCGGTTCAACACCGGCGGGAACATCGACGAACCGCTGCTCGACATCATCGAGCGCAGGCCGTATATGTTCACCAACTCGCGCGGCGGCGCGCGCACCTGGGGCCGCCGCCCGCAACAGGCAATTGCCGGACCCAAGGTGATGATGATCAACCAGCGCTCCTTCTCCGACGGCGAGGCGACGCCGATGGGATTCCGCACGCTCGGGCTCGGCAGGCTCGTCGGCACACCCACGGCAGGCGGCGTGATCTGGACCGGAAGCTACTCGCTCATCAATGGCGGCAGCGTACGCACGCCGAGCCAGCTCGCTGTCACCTACGATCCGACCAAGCCCAATAATTACGGGATTAACCTCGAGAACTACGGCGTGCCGCCGGATGTCTGGGTGCAGAACACACCCATGGATGAGGTCAAAGGGGGGGACCGGGAACTTCAGGCTGCGATCGAGGAGGTCATGCGGATGCTCAAGGCCGCGCCGAACTTTTAAACCACGAAATACACGAAACACACGAAACCTTTAGAGCCGAGAGAAGGGAGATCGGCACTTCAATGCTCAACAAGAGCAGAGCTAATGGAGATGCATTGCCATCGTGATGAGGCAAGTTTTCGTGTATTGCGTGGTTTCCATCGGGAATTGACTGATTTCTCTTGCTCCCCGGAGTTTCCCGGGATAGAAATGCCGGTGAATCATCCCGGGAGCGGCCGGCTCCCCTACACACGAGGCATCATGAACGATCAGGCTCATGCGAAATTCCCTCCGGTTTTCTGGTATGCCAACGTCACCGAGCTGTTCGAGCGCGCCGCCTACTACTCGATGGCCAGCTTCGTCGTCATTTATCTCGGCCAGCTCGGGCTAGGCACCTATTGGCCGGCGATGCTCAACACGCTGCTATGGTTTCTCATCTACTTCCTTCCCATCCTTTCCGGGACCGTTGCGGACCAGGTAGGCTTCCGGCGCGCCCTGCTGGGTGCGTTCCTGGTGTTGTCTGCAGGCTACCTGCTGCTGGGATATCCGGTCTGGATGGGCGGGGCGGCTCTGGCCCCCACGATCGAGCGTGAAGTGACCGCCGGCCTGAATGTCGTGCTCCCCGTTGTCCTCGGCATTCTGCTGATCGGTTTCGGCGGTTCCTTCGTCAAGCCGTGCATCCTTGGCACTGCGCAAAAGACCGCCGGCGCACGCGCCACCCTGGCCTTTGCCATCTTCTATGTCGTGGTCAACATGGGCTCTCTATTCGGGCGCGGGGTGGGCTTTTATTTCCGCACCCGGCCCGGTGCCTCGCTGTCGGCCATTTTCGCGGTGGCGGCCGTGATGGCGCTGCTGGCCTTTATGGTGGTCGCAGGTTTCTACCGGGGACCGGAAACTGTCCCGGGGAGCGGAGTCCCCGGAAAGCCGAAGCGGTCGGTGAAAGAGATCCTCATCGGGATGTTCACCGTAATCTTCAACCCGCGGTTTTTCCTGTTCCTGCTTGTCTCGTGCGGCTTCTTCTTCCTCTACAACCAGGTGTACGTGGTGCTGCCGCTGTATCTGAAAACCGTTGTCGAACCCAAGCCGGCCATGGACATCTACACGATGGCCAATCCGCTCGTGATCGTCTGCTTCCAGCTTCTGGTCACCAGGATCTTCGGCAAAATGAAGCCGATCCGCTCGATGATTGTCGGCACCGTCATCATCGGCGCGGCGATGGCGCTCAACATCATCCCCATCTTTGCCGGGAGTGACCTGCGCGCCTCGTTCGCCGGCTGGCTGCCGGTCGGCTCGTTCATTGTCGTGGCCACGATTGCCCTGGTTGCTTTCGCCGAGCTGTTCTATTCCGCGCGGATGTACGAGTATGTGGGCGCGATGGCGCCCAAAGGACAGGAAGGACTCTTCCTCGGTTACGCCAATCTGCCCCTGGCATTCGGTTCGCTGGCCGGCGGTCCTGTCGGGGCTGTGATCTTCAACGAGGTTATGGTGCGCGGTGCTACGAGGCGGTCCGACGGGCTGCTGGAACTGATACCGGGTCAGAACACCCTGGGATGGATCTTGCTGATGGCCATCGGGCTGGTTTCTGCATTGGCCATGTGGCTGTTCAACCGCTGGCTGGAACGGCAGGAGCCGGCAAAAGCTCAGTGAAATTCGATGGCAGTGCGGGATGCAACCTGGAGCGCAGCGTTGCATCCCGACCGCAAGGCGATCCAGATTCAGGCATGTGGATAACAGGCAAAAGCGATGAGCCCGACGGTATTTCGAGACAAAGGATTCCGATTTTTCTTCCTTTCGCGGGAAGAGCCTCGACTGCATATACACGTGCAATCGGGGGACGGCGAAGCCAAGTTCTGGCTCCACCCCCAAATTGAGCTGGCAGCCAACTATGGCATGAGACAGGATAAGCTGCGTATAATTGAGCAGCTGATCAAGGAGCACAGAGATGAAATCCAGGATGCCTGGAAGCTGCACTTTGGAGGCTGAGGTCACCAACATCTCGAAGCACGGGTTTTGGCTTTTCCTCGACAATCGTGAACTGTTCCTGCCCTTCGAGCTATTTCCATGGTTCAAGGACGCTCCTGTCCAGGCAATTCTCAGTGTTGAGAGGCCGCAGGCTGAACATCTGCATTGGCCAGTGCTTGATGTGGACCTGGAAGTCGAGTCGATCGAACATCCCGAGAAATACCCGCTTGTCTCGCGCGAACGCACCTAGGCCGCGGTGCGGCGGAGGCATTCAAACCAGGCTGAGAAGAGGGGGGTAATCATGAACAGACATCGCCTGTGGACAGCCGTAGGCCTGCTTGTGCCGTTGTTTCTGATGCTCTCCGTTGCCCTCCCGGCACAGCGCGAGACCGCACAGGAACGCGATGCCCGGATGCAGTGGTGGCGGGAGGCTCGCTTCGGCCTGTTTATCCACTGGGGCCTGTATTCCATACCCGCGGGGGAATGGCAAGGCAGGACAAACCACGCCGAGTGGATCCGCACAACCGCCCAGATCCCGCTTGCCGAGTACGACAAGTTCGTCGGCCAGTTCAATCCGGTCAAATTCAATGCCGAGGAATGGGTCGGGGCGGCGAAGGCCGCCGGGATGCGCTACATCGTCATCACATCGAAACATCACGATGGTTTCTGCCTTTTCGATTCGCGATATACGGACTTTGATATCGCCTCCACACCTTTCAAGCGGGATATCCTGAAGGAACTGGCCGATGCCTGCCGGAGGCAGGGTGTCCGCATGTGCTGGTATCACTCGATCATGGACTGGCACCATCCCGACTACCTTCCCCGGAGAGACTGGGAGAAAGACCGCACGCCGGCAGGCGCCGACTTCAGCCGGTATGTCGCCTACATGAAAGACCAGATCAGGGAATTGCTGACGAACTATGGCGACATCGGCGTGCTCTGGTTTGACGGCGAGTGGGAGAGCACCTGGAATCAGGCCCTGGGGCGCGATCTGTACGCGTACGTCCGGTCGCTGCACCCGAAAATCATCGTCAACAACCGCGTCGGCGCGGGACGCAGCGGCATGGAAGGTCTCACGAAGGAAGGGGAATTCGGCGGCGACTTCGGCACTCCCGAACAACAGGTCCCGGCCACCGGTCTTCCCGGAGTCGACTGGGAATCCTGCATCACCATGAACAACAACTGGGGTTACAACAGGAACGACAAAAACTGGAAGTCGACGGCATCCCTGATTCAGATGCTTGCCGATATCGCTTCCAAGGGAGGCAATCTGCTGCTCAACGTCGGGCCCACCGCGGACGGCCTGTTCCCCCAGCCAAGCATCGACCGCCTGCGCGAGATCGGACAATGGATGTCGGTGAACGGCGAAGCGATCTACGCAACCAAAGCCAGCCCGTTCAAGAAGCTGGACTGGGGACGATGCACATCGAAGCCCGTGGAAGGTGGCACCAGGATGTACCTCCACGTGTTTCGCTGGCCGGTCGACGGCAGGCTGGTGGTTCCCGGAATTTTCAATCAGCCGAGACGGGCGTTTCTGCTTTCGGACAGCAGGCGGATGGCGCTGAACGTCGCCAGAATGGAAGATTCCCTTGTCGTGTCCGTCCCGACAGCTGCCCCTGACGCCGTCGACAGTGTGGTAGTGCTGGACGTGGAGGGTAGGCCCGACATCAATGATCCGCCGAGGATCGAGAGCGACTTCGACATTTTCGTGGACCGCATCGAGGTATCCGTAACTTCAGATCGTGAAAACACCCGGGTCCGGTATACCTTGGACGGCAGCGCTCCCGGCGCCGCTTCGCCGGTGGCAAGCGGTAAAATCGCCTTGACGGAGACCACCGTCGTTTCGGCGCGCTGTTTCCGGGAAAACCAGGCGGTGAGCGGCACCGTCCGGGCGAAATTTACGAAGGTCACGCCCCAAAGCTCCACAAAAGTCGACATGCCGGGAAACGGCCTCCGGTACACCTATTTCGAAGGTGACTGGAGTGTGTTGCCGGATTTCAAAGCGCTCAAGTCGTCAAAGACCGGAACGCTGGCGGGATTTGACCTGACGCCGCGGCTGAAACCTGAATACTTCGGATTCGAATATACGGGCTATATCCGGATTCCGGAAGGCGGTGTCTACTCTTTCTTCACGGACTCCGACGACGGGAGCCGCCTGTACATCGGGGATACGCTGGTCGTCGACAACGACGGGCTGCATGGCAATCAGGAAAAGCGGGGAACTATCGCCCTGGCGGCAGGGTTCCATCCCGTCCGTGTCGCCTATTTCAACAAGACCGGCGGCCTGGATCTGAGAGTCCATTACGCAAGCACGAAGATAAAAAAGCAGCCGATTCCAAACGGTGTGCTGTTTCATAAATAGGGGACGGAGGGACTGGATCCCGGACGAATTTTTTGAACCGGAGGGCACGGCAAGCCGTTATTGCAGGCACTGGTTATTTCAGGAGGGATGGTTTATGAAGCACGTTACCTGGATGGTCTTTCTGGGACTGTTGTATTTGCCCGCAGTTGCGCCACTTCCGGCGCAGGATCAGGACCTGAGCGGCACCTGGGTCGGCAGCACCGCCGTACCGGGCATGGAGGAAAGAGACAACCTGACCCTGGTACTGAAAAAGGACGGTTCCTCTTACTCGGGGACCCTCAGCGATTCGATGGGAATGCTGACGGAAGCCGTCCTGGAAAAGGTGAAGGTTGACATGGGCGCAATCAGCTTCGAATTCCTGGCCCAAACCGGCGGCGGGCCGGTCAGGATCAGGTCGACACTCAAGGCGAGCGAAGGCAAGCTGGTCGGTTCCTGGGAATCGGAGGGGGGTGACACAGGCGCGCTGGAATTTGTACGCAAGAAATAGCGTGATACGCTGAAATGCCGCTTTTCCGGTATGCCACAACGATATGCATGCCAGGCCCGGAAAGGCGCCGCGTCCCCTTTTCCGCCGGTGAGGCCCGACGCTTATGAGCCGCCTGCCCGCGTACTGGCGTTTTCTCTCCGGTCTGCCGGGCTATCTGAAGCAGCCAGTTTCCTATGTCGAGGCGCGGGCCACCATCATGGACCGGCTGGAGCGGCGCAGCGAGAATTTTCTGCGCATGGTGCGGCGGTGCGTCTACGAAAATCCGGGCAGTCCCTATCTGCCGCTGTTGCGCGCCGCCCGATGCGAGTACGGCGACATGGTTGCTGCGCTGGCGCAGCACGAACTGGAGTTCCTGCTGGCCCGGCTCGGCGAATCGGGTGTCAGGATTGCATTCGAGGAGTTCAAGGGGCGCAGGCCCATCATCCGAAATGACATATCGTATCCCGTAAAGGAGCGGGATTTCGACAATCCTATCCTGCGCCGCGGTTTCGAGCTCCGCACGGGCGGTTCCACCGGGCGCCCGAGCCGTATGCTCATCGATCTCGAGTTCCTGGCCGACCGTGCTCCCTACGAGCACCTCCTTTTCCGGCTGCTTGACTTGCACCGGGTTCCATTGGCCCTGTGGTATCCGAAGATTCCGGCCAGCATCGGGCTGAGCAATTCTCTGAGGTACGCGAAAGTCGGCCGTCCGCCTGAGCGCTGGTTCGACATGAAGCTGGAGGGCAACGCGCTGCCCGCGTGGCATTCCTGGGGTTTTTCGCTGATTGTCGGAATAAGCCGGCTCGGCTCCTTTTCCATCCCATGGCCGGAACCCGCGCCCCTTAAAGATCCCGGCGTCATCATTGACTGGATCGTCCAAGCCGTGCGCCGCCACGGGCGCTGCGCCGTGCAGAGCAATGTAAGCGGCATCGTGCGCCTTTGCCGCGCCGCCTCTCTTCGCGGAATCGATCTGGCGGGAGTCCAGTTCATCACGGGTTCCGAGCCGCTCACGCCGTGCAAGCACGCAGAGATTGCGGCGCTGCACGCCCGGGTGTTCCCCCGATACCAGGCTGTCGACCTCGGGTCCATCGCAAGCGGCTGCGGAGCTCCCGAGGAAATCGACGAGTGCCATCTGTTATCCGACAACATCGCCATGATCAGTCCCGAAGGGGAGACGGGCGCGGACGGCTGCCGTCTGTGGCTTACGGCCATCCTGGGAACAGGGCCGAAAGTGGCCATCAACGTGGAATTCGGCGACCAGGCAATTGTCACGAGACGGCGCTGCGGATGCCCTTACGAAGAGATCGGCTTCTATACCCATTTATCGCGCATACGCAGCGCGGTCCGGTCCACCGCCGAGGGCACGGCGCTGCCGTATGCGGAGTTGAGCAGAATTTCGGAGGACATCCTCCCGCGGCTCTTCGGCGGCTCCATGATCGACTACCAGTGGGTCGAGGACGAGGATCCGGAGTCCGGCTCGCTGACGCGCCTGTGGCTGCGCATCGCACCGCGGCTGGGCGCGATGGCAGAGGACAGGGTGCTGCAGGCCGTCCTGGACGCCATCGGCAGGCCGGACGGTGCCCACCGCTTCTATGCGCAGCTCTGGGGCACAGCGCAGACCATCTGCGTGCTGCGCGAGACGCCGCACACGACCGCTGCCGGCAAAACTCCCGCCGTGATCAAAGGCAGGGATACCGGCATTGCCGCCGGCACGGCTGGATCTTAGTACGGATTGTTCATGAGGGAAGGATCACAAAGCGTTTGCGGACACGGAAAAACACGGATGAACACGGAGCGGATCCGTGTGCAGGGCTTTTGCCGCCGGCAAAAGCCCTGCCCGTGTTCTTCCGTGTCCTGAAAGCTTTCTGTTGAGTGCCGTTACCAGCATTGCGCGCCATCACGCACTCGTTTGCCTGGCTCTCCCATGAATATTCCGGTTTAGGAAGCGCTGTTCCTGACGCGGATTCTCGAATGCACGAAGGTCAAGAGACCCCATCGCGAGCCGCCCCCGCGAAGCCGTCACGATGGCTGGCGTTCGGGCCGGGGATGGTGTTTGCGCTGACCGTCATCGGACCCATTGACGTCGTCTCGAATGCCGCCGCCGGAGCGGACTACGGCTATTCGCTCCTCTGTGCTCTCGTGATTGCGCTGCTTTTCCGTTACGTGTGGGTCGGGACCTCCGCAAAATACGTGCTGGTTACAGGCGAAAGCCTCCTCCAGGGGTATGCCCGCCTCGGCCAGTGGGCGGTATGGCTCCTGCTGGCGTCGCTGCTTGTGTACCGCCATGCCGGCAACCTGTACCTCGTGATGATTCTGGGCTCGGCCGCCGACCTGCTCTGGCACCTTCCGACGCCGCACAGCGCCGCCATCTGGTCGTTCATTTTCGTTTCCCTTGCGTTCGGCGTCATGTTCTGGGGCAGGTATTCGTCGATCGAAAACCTCTTCAAAGTGCTCGCCGCGATGTTGAGCATCACCTTTGCGGCCGCGGCCGTGCTGTCGAGGCCTGACTTGGGGGCCGCGGCGAGAGCGATCGTGCTGCCGGGCCTGCCGCCAAACAAAGGACTGCATGATGTCTTTTTTGTGCTGATGGCTCTGGTCGGCGCGGGATCGGGTTCGCTCACCAATCTGACCTATTCCTATTTCATCCATCGCAAGGGATGGCGCGGCACCGCTCATCTCAACGAGCAGCGGATCACCAACGACCGCAGGCGCCTCGGCTCTCACGCGAACGGATGGTTTACGAATGCGATTTTGACGCTCCTGATGGCGACCGCGCTCCTGCTGGCCGGCCGACACCTCCTCGGTCTCCGGTGACCGGCGCCTCAGGTTACGTAACTGCGCCGGCCGGAATGCCTCTCATACGCCCGCGAGTCGATGATCTGCCGGATCTCCCGGATGACGCGCTCGAGCTCTTCATCCGAAGTGTAGAAGTGAGGCGAAATCCGGATGCCGGCGCCGGGGCGGAAATCGACGACAAAGTCCCTCCGGATGAGTTCCCGGGAAATCTCATAGGCGTGGGGCGGATTCACTGCGACTGTCCCGCCGCGCCGCTCGGGCTGCGTTGGCACCGAAAGGGGGAACCCCTGCTCCCGGGCCAGCTCGATCAGGTGCGCGACCTGGCGCACCGAGTTGGCGCGCACGCGCTCGACGCCTATGGTTCCCAGAATCTCCAGACCAGGGCGCGCCGCATAGAGACAGGGAATGTGCGGAGTGCCGTTGAGAAAGCGGAAAGCGTCGTCGCGGAAGCGCATGCCTTCGGTTTCGAAGCCGAAGGAATTCCTGTGCGCCATCCAGCCGGTCAGCTTGGGCTCGAGCTTTGACCGGAGATCCGGGCGCACATAGAGGAAGGCGGCGCCCGGGCCGCCGCACAGCCATTTCAGGCAGCCGCCGATCACCACATCGGCTTCCAGCGCTTTCACATCGATTGGCACGATGCCCGCCGACTGGTACACATCCAGGATGACCGTGGCGCCCACTTCATGCGCCCTGGAGATGATGGCGCGGGCGTCCATGATATACGCACTCCTGAACAGGACGTGGCTGACGGGAACCAGCAAGGTCCGTTCGTCGATTGCCTCCAGGAACCGGTCGAGATCAATGGTTATCCCGTCCTGTGATTGGACGACGCGGATTTCGGCGCCGCGCGATTGCTGCGCCTGGTAGAGATACATCACGGATGGGAATTCCATGTCGGTGAGCAGGATCCTGCGCCTGGAGCCTTCGAAGCTGAAGCACGACAGGATAACGGCCTCTGCCAGGGTGACGTTCTGGTGGAATGAGACTTCCCCGGGGCCGCACCCCAGGATGGGACCGAACAGGTCCCCGAGGCGCACCGGCATCTCCCACCACGATTCACCCCAGGCACGTACACCGCGCGTCGCCCAGGTTTCGGCGTACTCCCGGAGCGCGTCGTTCACTCCGCGCGGCATGGCACCCAGCGAATTGCTGATGAGATAGACGGTATTTTCGAGGATGGGGAATTCCTTGCGCCACGTGAGCAGGTCCACGGGCCCGCCAAGATCCGTAGTCATCGGGTTACCTCGATTCTGATCTTAGGTAGTAAACCACGAAATACACGAAATACACGAAATTTCTCAGGATGGCGCCAGGGCTTGTCGTGGTTTATGATTATCGGAATTGGACCTGGGAGGGAGAGTCATGAATTCAATTCCCCGAACCGTGTTGCTCTTTGCGTTCGCGATATTCCTCTATGCAGGGATCGCATGCGCTCGCGAGGCATTGCAGGCCGCTGCCAAGACGCAGATCGAGGTCGATCCGCAGACGGGCAGAGCCGTAGGGGCCAAAGAGATTACGCCCGATGAGCTCCGGAAACTGATCGACCAGAAGACCAAGACGCTTGTCATCGACGTCCGTGACGAAGATCAGTTTCAGAAGGAAACCATCAAGGGCGCCATCCACATCCCCCTCGCCGATCTCGAAGCGCGGCTCAAGGATATACCGAAGGATACGACCCTCGTTTTTACCTGAAACACCGGTCGCAGGAGCTCGCAGGCTGCGAAGCTCGCGGAACAGGCTGGATTCAAAACCGCGGAATTCTGCCCGATTCAGAACTGGAAACAAAAGGGCTACGACACCGAGCCCGGGAAGAAGAAGCTTCCGGAATAATTGGCAGGGCCTCAACCCTGGCCGCGCCCGCCTGCCGTTGCCGGACATACTGCTTTCTCATCGATCGGAGGTTTCCGTGTCGAGCATTCGGAAGATTGCGCTGACAGCGGCCGCCCTGCTGGCCATTCCGGGATTCCGCGGGGGGCTTGCCCAGACACCGCGCGGCGAAACGCTGAAGAATCTGGCGCGAGAGTCACTCGCCAGGATGGATGGTGACCTCACGGTGCCGGGACTGAAGCAGCCGGTCGAGGTGATCCGCGATACGTGGGGCGTACCTCATATATACGCGCGCAACACCGAGGATCTCTTTTTCGCGCAAGGATACGTCATGGCCCAGGATCGCCTTTGGCAGATGGAGATGTGGAAACGAACCCGCCAGGGGCGCCTTGCGGAAATCCTTGGGCCGGCCGCGCTCGCATCGGATAAAAACGCGCGCCTGACGAAGTATCGCGGCCCCACGGACGACCGCGAATTCGGCAGTTACCACCCGGAGGGCCGGCGGATCTTCACCGCGTACGTGAACGGGATCAACGCGTTCATTGCGCAAAACGCCGACAATCTTCCGGTCGAATTCAAACTCACCGGCCTCCGGCCCGAACCATGGACCATCGGGGATGTGGTCCTGCGCGCCGGCGGTTTCGGCGATGGGACTGCTGAACTGCGTCTTGCCCAGAACGTCGCGAAACTGGGTGTGGCGGAGGCCAACCGGCGCGCCCAGCCCGAGCCGTGGGACGACCTGAAAGTCCCCGAGGGGCTGGATGTATCCATCATCACCGACGAGGTTCTCGGCGCGCTCCGCTCCGCCGGCCAGCTGCCCAAGCCGGCGATACTCGAGCCGTATCGCTCCATGGTGCAGGCTATGAACGAGCTCGTGCCGCCCGACCGGGAAGAAGCCAGGGGGAGCAACAATTGGGTAATGGGCGCCAGGCTCTCGAAGACGGGCCGCCCGCTGCTCGCCAATGATCCGCACCGCGAAGTGACGAATCCGTCCCTGCGCTACATCATCCATCTCAACGCGCCCGGCTGGAACGTGATCGGGGCCGGTGAAGCCCCGTTTGTCGGCGTCGCGCTCGGACACAACGAGCGGCTCGCCTGGGGATTCACCATTGTCGGCACCGATCAGCAGGACGTGTACGTCGAGCAGGTGAATCCTGCGGACGCCGATGAAGTGCTGTTCAACGGCAAATGGGAACGCCTGCAGTTCGTGCGTGAAGAGATCGCCGTCAAGGGCGCCGCGCCGCAGGGCATCCAGCTGAAGTTCAGCCGTCACGGCGTGGTGTTTTATGAAGACCGGAAAAACAACCGGGCTTATGCGCTCCGGACGGTCATGGCCGAACCCGGCACGGCGCCTTACCTCGGCAGCCTGGTCCTCAGCCAGGCGAAGAGCTGCAGGGAATTTCTGGAGAAGGCCACGGCGTCGTGGAAGGCCCCGACGGAAAATCTGATCTGCGCGGATGTTGACGGCAATATCGCATGGCAGGCATCGGCGTTAACGCCGGTACGGCAGGGATGGCTCGGGCGCCTGCCGGTTCCAGGGACCGGCAAGTATGAGTGGGACGGTTTCCGCCGCGACCTGCCGCGCAGCTACAATCCGCCGTCCGGCTGGATCGCGACGGCGAACAACAATATCCATCCGCCCGGGTATTACCCGCCGGTCATGTTCAAAACCCCGGCCGCGGAGATCCGCGTGAACCGGATTCGCGAGATGATTGCCGCGCAAGCCTCCTTCGGCATCGACGATTTCAAGCGCATGCAGCACGACGCGCTGTCCACGCAGGCGCGAGAGGAAATGGCGTTTTTCCGCGGCTGGAAGAGCAGCATTGGGGAAGTGGAATCGATCCGCGCCCGGCTTGCCGGGTGGGATGCCGTCCTGCGACGCGACAGCCTCGAAGGTGCTGTCTACCAGACGTGGCGCAGCGCCGTCGACCGGACCGCGCTGGCTCTCGCGACAACGGAGGCAAGTCGGACTCCGGTGGTCGAGGCAGGCCTGGCAGCCGCCATCGCGCGTTTGCGACAGAGCCAGGGCGCCGACTTTTCCCAATGGCGCTGGGGGCGCATGAACGTGCAGGCGTTCCCTAACGTTTTGCTGAGGGATTTTGACCTGACGCCCGTGGAACGTAGAGGCGGTGCCGGCGTGGTGGCGGCCAATGGGGCTACCTACCGCGAGATTTTCGATGTGGGCAACTGGGACGGAGCACTGGTGACCAACGTGCCGGGCCAGTCGGGCCAGCCGGAAAGCCCTTATTACAGCAACCTGCTGCCCCTGTGGTCCCAGGATGAGTATTTGCCTCTACTCTACAACCGCAAAGCCGTAGAGGCGCATGCCGCCCACAGACTCGTTCTGAAGAAATGATCAGTCCACGGGCCGCTGCTCAGCGTCGAGTCTCCTGGTGAATGCCGCCAGATCAATCTCATCTCCGTAGAGGCGCTCGCAAAGCCGGCGCCGGACTTCCGTTCTGGAGAGGCCGGCGGGCAGGGATGCCAGCACGATGGCGCGGGCCGCTTCGAACATCCGGCTGCCCATCGCCAGCCGTTCGGCCGGACTGCGTGCCAGCAGCATCTGCCGCATCAACGCGGCAATTTCGGGCGAGGTATCATCCATGGCGCTTTGCCACCTCTTCCAGCAGGCCGCGCACGGAAAGCACATCGGCCCGGCTGCGCAGATATTCAAAGTCGCAGTCGGCTGTGAGGAGATTGCCGGCATCCTTGAGCTGGATCTCGGATCTGGAGTCTTTGGCCCAGGCCAACTTGGATAGAATCAGATCCTCACGGCTGACAATCCAGGTGCGAAAGTCCTCAACTGCGATCTCCCTGCGACGCGCGAATTCCTCCAGCCTGAAGGCTTCGTCCTTGCGGACTATGCAGTCTACTTTAATAACACTGTCGAGATGGATCAGGTTGAACATCGACTTGTGCGCGATTGCACGCGCGACCGTTTCACGATCCACGTAATAATCGGTTTCAAACAGGCGCACAAATGCTTCGGCATCGGCAGGAGTCAATGCCACCACAAGATCGATATCACGTGTCATCCGCGGCTGCGCATAGTAGTTCATCGCGACGGAACCGGTCAGCATGAAAGCTATGCCCGCGCCGCTTAGGCGCTGCGAAGCATCGCGCAATATGTCCAGCTCTGTTTTGGCCATGCAAATACATTCTACGCAAACCACCTGTTCGAGCATAGCCGTCTTTTGCCATTTCTGTGGCTTCGGGCGGGATCATGAAGGAAAAGTGCACGCCAAAAGATCTAACGGTCCATTGCCGACCTGGTATCTAATAGAGGACCCGGAGGTGCAAAATGAGGATCATCCTGAGTTGCGCAACCCTGTTCTGGCTGTCTTTCGCCGCCGTGGCCGCCGGCAACCGGCCGGTGCCCGCCGATTTTCAAAATCCCCCCAGCATGTATCGCACCAGCCCGTTCTGGTCGTGGAACTCCGCGCTGGACGACGAAGAGCTGCGCTGGCAAATCCGCGAGTTCAAGGACAAGGGCTTCGGAGGTTATTTCATGCACCCGCGTGTCGGCCTGGTCACGCGCTACCTCAGTGAGGAATGGTTCCACAAAGTCGGCGTTTGCATTGAAGAGGGCCGCCGCCTCGGCCTCGAATCATGGCTCTATGATGAGGACAAGTGGCCCAGCGGCTTCGCGGGCGGCTTCACCACTCACGATCACCCCGAATACGGCGCCGTCGGCATGGGGTGGAAGGACATTGCCGCCGCTGAAGTGGCAAGCGCCCTGGCATCTCCTCAGACGCTGGGCATCTTTGAGTTGAGCAGCGGCGACTATCGCAGGCTGCAGGATCGGGCACCGGCGGCAGGACGCGCCATGCTCTTTTACTTCCAGCCCTATCAAAAGAACAATTGGTTCAACGGTGAGACCTACATTGATGTCCTCAATCCCGCAGCCGTCGCCTATTTCCTCAAGCTCACATTCGCTGATGGCTATGACCGGTATTTCAAGACAAATTACGGCAAGGAAGCGCCGGGCGTTTTTACCGATGAGCCTAATTACCAGCCCGGTCGCGGACGCCCCGGCACAGTTTTCCCCTGGACTCCCCGTTTTCCGGAGATCTTCCGCGCGCAGTGCGGCTACGATCTGCTCGAAAGACTGCCGCTGCTCGTCCGGGACCTGCCGGGATACGAGCAGGTCCGCTACGATTTCTGGCGCACGGCTGCCGAGCAGTTCGAAACCGCTTTCAGCAAGCCCTACGGGGAAATGGCGGAGAAGCTCGGGCTGCAGTTCACGGGACATTACCTTGCAGAGGACACGCTCAGCAGCCAAACCAATGTGGCGGGATCCGTCATGCTGCACTACCTTCACCAGCAGGCGCCCGGCATCGACCACCTGCAGCGCAACATCGCCAATCCTTTGACCAAAAAGCAGGTCTCGAGCGTCGCGCACCAGTTTGGCCGTGACCGTGTGCTCTCGGAGATCTGGGGCGTCAGCGGCCATACCGCGAGTTTTGAAGACCTGAAATGGATGGCCGACAACCATTTTGCCCTGGGCGTCAACTTCCTCGCGCCGCATCTGACGCTGTATGCGATGGCCGGCGACCGCAAGCGTGATTATCCGCCCACCTTCAGTTATCACCAGCCATATTGGCCCTACATGAAAATGATGAACGACTACGTGGCACGCGGCGCCTATTTCGTGCGCCAGGGCAAATCCGCAAAGGACGTTCTGCTGCTGGAACCGCTGGGTGCCGTCTGGGCGCACTGGGTGCCCGGCGGACGGGCGAAACCGGACGCCGTCGTGGAGCAGGAACGCCAGTTTCAGAATGCCTTTGACGGCCTGCTCGCATTGCACCGCGACTTCGACCTCGGTGATGAGATCGTCATCGAGAGATACGGCCGCCTGGAAAAAGATCGCCTGAGGGTTGGTCCCGATGGAAGCTACCAGGTCGTTGTCGTTCCCCCAAGCTCGTGGTGGAATTCCGCGACCGTGGCTCTGCTCGACAGATTTCTCCTTGAGGGCGGCAAAGTAATCCTGAGAGGCCAACAGCCGGCGGCGATGCAATCCTTGCGCAGGCACCGCAACGCAGTCGAAGTCGCCGATCAAGAGGCGGCGATGGCCGCAGCGCTCGAAAACGCGGCACAGCGCGACATCTCGATCACCGATGACCAGGGCCGCGAAATCCGGGACATCCTCTACCAGCACCGCATCCAGGGAGACACCCATTACTATTTCCTAGCCAACATGAGCCGGGATACCTCCTACGAGGCGAAAATACGTGTGCCGGCGGTTTCCGGTTCGGGTGCCGTCACGGAGTGGGACTTGTCCGGCGGCACGCTGCGCACTGCGCCGTTGACGCACGTTTTTGAGCCGGCCGGCAGCTTTGCCTTTACCGTGGAGAGCACGCAGGCAGCGGCTGCCAAGGCCGCTGCCGCCCCGCTTCCAGTAACGCGCTCGACGATGATCGCGGGTCCTTTCGAGTTCCGTCGCATGCAGCCCAACACCCTGGTGCTCGATTCCTGCCGCTATACCTTGAACGACGGGCCGGAGCAGGGCCCGGTGCCCGTGTGGAAAGTCCGCGAGGCGGCATTCAACGCGGCGGGACTGGGTGCCTACCAGGGTCTGCAACCCTGGGCGCTGGAGTGGAAAGGGATCAAGCCGGAAAAGACCGCGCGCATCACCATGAATTTCGAGTTTGCATCGGAACTCGACCAGCCGAACGCCTGGCTCGTCGTCGAGAAAATAGCGGACTTTCAGATCCAGTTGAACGGCCGGCCGATCGGCGCGCCAAAGGGATGGCACTGGGACAAGCAGTTTGATCAAGTGGATGTCGGCCGGCAAGTCCGTCGCGGCCAGAACACCATCCAGATGATCACCACCTATAAGCCCGGCGTGGAATTAGAGGACATCTTCCTCATCGGCGATTTTGCCACGAAAAAAGCCGGAGACACCAAATACGTGCTGACTCAGGAGCCTGCCCGGCTGAATGCCGGCAACTGGGTTGACCAGGGATACCACTTCTACTCAGGCAACATGGTCTACCGGACCACGATCCATTACGCTGCCGGCGAACACGTATCGCTCCGGCTGCATCAGCCGATGGGAACAGCTTTCCTTGTGAGGGTAGGCGAAAACGATGCGGCGCAACTCGGATGGCGGCCATGGCAAGCCGACATCACGCCGGTTCTGAAAGTGGGCGACAATACCCTGGAGATCGTGATCCTGGGCAGCCTGCAGAACAGCTTCGGCCCGCTGCACAACGACCAGTATCAAAAGTTGGGGAACAACTGGTGGTTCGGCCCGAACGCCTTCACCGACACGCAGCACTGGACCGATGCGTATTATCATGCGCCCTACGGGCTCTCTGCGATCGAGATCCTTTATCGCCATCCCTGAACCGATTGGCTCGAAGCCGGCGAGGCGCAGGCCGGCCGGAAACTCCTGTTGAAGTGATGAGTGCTGGATTGGCCCGGGCAACCGGCAGCCTGGGAAGCTGCCCCTGAAAAGCGGAATGTGAGGAATCTCTCGCCCGGGCTGGCAATTGGTAGTTCGCGGTGAACCTCGCTGGTCGTATACTAGGTCCCGTTCATCAGGAAAAAGTCAACGTGGAGTTGAGAATCATGACAGCAACGACATCAGTTTGCAGACATGCAAGGCTATGGATTTGGGAGCGTCTTTGTCTCGTCCTGGCAGTCACGTGGGCGCTTGGGGTCGGCGATCTCGGCTTTGCCCAAGCCCAGCCGCAGGCAAAACCCGCGCCGCCCGGCGCGGCCGCCCAGAGCCAGCTCCCCAGGCCGCCGGCCGCCAGAGTCCGCCCGCGAGTGATCGCAACCACAGACGGCGAAATCGACGACCGCTGTTCGATGATTCGCTTCCTCCTGTACGCGAACGAGTGGGAGATCGAGGGTTTGATTCACAGCAGTTCCCGGTTTCACTGGCTGGGGCAGACCTGGAGCGGCGTCGAGTGGATCAACGCTCAGATCGGCATGTACGCCAGGGTTTATGACTTCCTGCGGAAAAATGCCGACGGCTATCCCTCCCCCGAGGAGCTTCGCAGCAAGGTCTACGTGGGCAACATCTCCAATGTGGGTGAGATGGAAAAGGATACCCCGGGAGCGGATCGAATCGTGCGCGTCCTGCTGGATGACAGGCCCGGCCCGGTGTATCTGCAGGCCTGGGGCGGTACCAACACCATCGCCAAAGCGCTGCACACGATCCAGACGCAGCATGCCGACCAGATGGACAAAGTCAGTCAGAAGGCGATTGTTTACATCATTCTGGATCAGGACGAAACCTTCCGGAAGTATATCGAGCCCAACTGGCCCAAACTGCAGGTCCTCGGCAGCTTCCGGCAGTTTGGCGTGCTTGCCTACGGGTGGGCCAACCAGATCCCCTATCCTCACAAAGCGCTCTTCGAGCGGCCGTGGATGGAAGGCAATATCACCATCGACCGCGGACCGCTGGCCGGCGCCTATGAACCCAACAACGGCGCGTTCCGCTCGGAGGGTGATTCGCCCTCCTTCATGCATCAGATCGAAGTGGGACTGCGCAGCCTCGAAAATCCCGGCTTCGGCGGGTGGGGCGGTAGATTCGTCCAGGAAAAGCCCGGCGTCACCAACGTCTGGAAGGATGCGCAGGATGACGGAAATCTCGGCAAGCCGATCTGGCGCTGGGCCACCGCGTTCCAACACGATTTTGCGGCACGGGCGGCCTGGTGTGTGACGCCGTACCGCGACGCGAACCACCCCCCCATCGTCAGCCTGGAGGGACCGTCCGACCGCGAGGCTGCACCGGGGGCGACCGTAATCCTGGACGTGAGCGGATCGGGCGATCCGGACGGCAACCGGCTGTATCATTCCTGGTGGCAGTACCGTGAACCCGGCACGTACCCGAAGGCGGTTGCCATCAAGGACTCGGACAAGGGGCTTGCCTCGGTTGTGATCCCGGCGGATGCCAAACCGGGCGAAACGATTCATTTCATTGCGGAAGTCACCGATGACGGCATGCCGCCGCTTACCCGGTATGCGCGAGTGATCGTAACCGTGCGGGCAAAATAGCCAGGGAGGCCAAATCCATGAGGACCGTTTTATTGAGCATGATGCTGGGGTTGGCCGCCTTCGCGGCCGCGGCGGTTAATTTCTCCGGGAAGTGGGCCATCGAGACGGCTGCCGGACGCGGCGGACGCGGTCCTGGGACCATCCTGGTCCTGAATCACGTCGGCAAGGAGGTGACCGGGACCATCAGCGCGAGATCCGATGCCGGCACCGGCAGTCCGGTCAGCACCGAGATTCTGGGAGGCGTTGTCGAGGGTGAGACGATAACCTTCTACGTCTGGAGCGGCACGGATCAGCCTGTGAAGACGATATATAAAGGCGTCATGTCCGGCGAGGATACCATCGAGTTCAGCATTTCCGGAGGCCCTGCCGGAGGCGGCAACTTCGCGATGGGACGCGGGCAGTCCGGGCCCCAGAAAATTACCGCCAAGAGATCCAGGTAAGACCCCGGGACGGAAACAGGCAGCGCGTTCTTTCCGGGGTGCGGCATGCCGTTGCAGGAGCGGCTCCCGGCGGTTGCGGCCGGAGATCCGGCCAGGGGGTTGATTACGGGCGGTGGTTCGCCGGCCACGATCCGCCTTGACACCCGGGCGGCTTGGTGCTAGCATTTGCATTCAGATAGGCATAAAAATGCAAATATCAGGTCCGCCGGAGACCGAAACCGGGATTGACTGCGCTGCCGTGGCGCGTCTGGCGCTCACAATACGGCGGAACAGCCTGAAAATGGTGAATGCGGCCCGCCTCGGCCATCCGGGCGGGGATCTTTCCGCGGCGGATATCCTGGCGGTGCTCTTTTCCTCGGTCCTGAAGGTGGACCCGCTGCATCCGCGAATGCCGGACCGTGACCGCTTCATCCTCAGCAAAGGCCACTGTTCCGCCGCGCTCTACGCCACACTTGCCGCGACGGGATTTTTCCCGCGGGAGCGTCTGGCGGAATTCATGAAACCGCTTTCCTTTTTGAACGGGCATCCGGACCGCAACAAGGTCCCCGGAGTGGAAGCCAACACCGGTCCTCTCGGGCATGGCCTGCCGATCGGCGTAGGCGTTGCCAAAGCAGCCAAGATCCTCGGCGCCTCGTGGCGGACCTTCGTGCTGACGGGAGACGGCGAACTGCAGGAAGGCAGCAACTGGGAGGCCTCCATGGCAGCCTCGCAATTCCGCCTCGACAACCTCACCGTGATCGTGGACCGCAACCGGCTCCAGCTGGGGGATACCACCGAACGCACCGTGGGCTTGGAGCCCCTGGCGGACCGGTGGCGCGCTTTCGGCTGGGCCGTGAAGGAGGTGGATGGCCATGATCTGGATGCCATGTTCCGCACCTTCCGCGCAGTGCCTTTCGAAGCGGGCCGGCCGAGCTGCGTCATCGCCCATTCGCACAAGGGCCGCGGCGTCTCCTTCATGGAAGATCGAGTAGAGTGGCATCACCGCCTGCTCACGGATCAGGAGCTGGCGGCAGCGCTGGCGGAACTGGGCGAGGAACCCACATGACCGGACTGCACGATTGCCGCAAAGCCTTCTCCGACACACTGGTCGCATTGGCGGCGGCCGACCCGCGCATCGTGGCGGTTTTCAACGATTCCCTCAGTTCCTCAGGCCTGAAGGAGTTCAAGAAACTTTACCCGGACCGGCTGGTGAATGTCGGGATCGCGGAACAGAACATGGTGGGCATCGGCGCCGGCCTTGCCAGCGGCGGGTTGATCCCGTTTGTTTGCGGCGCGTCGTGCTTTCTGACGGGGCGCGCCCTCGAACAGGTGAAGGTCGACCTGGGATACAGCCGCCACAACGTGAAACTCTGCGGCATGTCGAGCGGCGTGGCCTACGGCGAACTCGGCCCGACGCATCATTCGATCGAAGATCTTGCGTGGACACGTGCCATCGCAAACCTGACGGTCATCGTCCCGGCGGATCCGGCCGAGACAGCGGCGGCCGTGCGCGCCGCGGCTGCCTACGACGGTCCGGTATTCCTGCGGCTGAGCCGGATGCCCGTCCCGGCGGTGCACCCCGCAGAGTATGAATTCCGGATCGGTCGTGCCGCGCGGCTGCGGCCGGGCTCGGACATCACCCTGATTGCCAATGGCACGATGGTCTGGCGTGCCATGCAAGCGGCTGCGCTTTTGGAGACAGATGGCATCCGGGCGGCGGTCATCAATATGTCAACGGTTCGGCCACTCGACAGGCAAGCGATCATAGCGGCGGCTGCGGCCGGGCCGATTGTGACGATCGAGGAACACACCGTGTTCGGCGGGCTGGGCGGCGCTGTGGCCGAAGTGGTGGTGGAGACTCATCCGGTCCGCATGCGGCTGCTCGGCTTCCCCGGCGAATTTGCGCCCACAGGCTCCGCCGAGTTCCTCTTCGAACACTTCGGGCTCACCCCGGAAGGCATCCGCAGGGCCGCAGTGCGATTGGCTGAGGAGAGTGGTTGTGGAGCGCGCAAAGCTGATACTGGCGGTTGATCAGGGGACGACAAACACCAAGGTGCTGCTGTTGGACCGCTCGGGGACGATTGTGGCCAAAGCCTCGCGCCCCCTTGCCATCGCATTTCCAAAACCGGGCTGGGTGGAGCAGGATGCCCGGGATCTCTGGATGTCCGTGTGTGACGCGGTGGACGACTGTATGGCGCAGGCCGGCAACGCCGACATCGCGGCCGTGGGCATCACCAACCAACGGGAATCGGTAGTGGTCTGGGATCGCCGCACCGGAGATCCGGCAGGGCCATGTGTCGTCTGGCAATGCCGGCGTACGGTTCCGTTTTGTGAGCAGTTGCGGCAGGCTGGTCTGGAATCCGCGATCCGTGATCGTTCCGGCCTGCCGGTGGATCCGCTTTTCTCGGCCTCAAAAATCAGCTGGCTGCTGGCCAACATCCGCGATGGAGCCGCCCGCGCTTCGGCGGGAGAGCTGTGCGCCGGCACTGTGGACAGCTGGCTGCTCTGGAAGCTGACCGGCGGAGCCGTGCACGCCTGCGATGCCAGCAACGCCTCCCGAACGCAACTCCTGAACCTGCAGCGGTGCGAGTGGGACGACGAGTTGCTGCGAATCTTCGGGATTTCCAAGGCGTGCCTGCCGGAGGTCCGGCCCTCGAGCGGCATCTTCGGCGTGACGGCGCGTTTCGGCAAAGTACCTGCGGGCATCCCCGTCGCAAGCATGATCGGGGATTCTCACGCGGCGCTGTTCGGGCATGCGGCCTTTACGCCCGGCGCGGTGAAGGCCACCTACGGGACGGGTTCCTCGCTGATGACACCTGTCGATGATCCGGTCGCCTCGCGCCACGGACTGGCGACGACGGTCGCCTGGGCGGAGCCGGGGCGTGTCCGTTATGCCCTGGAGGGCAATATTACCAATACCGGCGGCGCCGTGCAGTGGCTGGCGGATTTTCTCCGGTTCCCGGCAGGCGTCGAGGAGGCGGCCGGACTGGCCGCGAGCGTCCCCGATTCCGGCGGTGTCTACCTGGTGCCCGCGTTCGCGGGGTTGGGCGCACCCTACTGGGATGCCGCCGCCCGTGGGCTGATGTGCGGGCTGACGCGCGGCACCACCGCCGCTCATGTCGCCAGGGCGACGGTGGATTCGATAGCGTACCAGGTCTCCGATGTCTTCGAGGCTATCTGCCAGGACGCGGTCATCCGGAGTCCGCGGCTGTTTGCCGATGGCGGCGCGAGCCGCAACGATCTGCTGATGCAGTTTCAGGCCGACATATTGGGGTGTCCCGTCATCCGGAGCTCTTCGGCGGATCTGTCGGCGATCGGCGCGGCGTGGCTCGCAGGGCTGGCCATCGGCTACTGGAAATCGTTGGCGGAACTGGCAGAGTTGCCGCGACCCGCTGAACGCTTCGAACCGAAAATGTCCGAGGCTTGCCGCGGGGAATTGCTGCACGGCTGGCGCGACGCCGTGCGCAGGTCGCGGGCAGCGGCGCCTGCCGAGGTCGTGGAGAAAAGCCATGGCTCGAATTGACGAACTCCGGCTGATGGCTAAAGTCGCGCGCATGTACCATACGCAGGGGCTGCGCCAGACGGAGATCTGTGAACGGCTCCATATCCACCAATCCACAGTCTCGCGCGTGCTGAAGCGCGCCGAACGCGAGGGGATTGTGCGCACCACCATCAGCCTCCCTCCCGGCACCCACACCGAGACGGAAGACGCGCTGCAGTCCAGATTCGCCCTGGACGAGGCCGTGGTGGTGGATTGCCTCGGGGATGAGGAACAGATCGCTCACGACCTGGGTGCCGCGGCAGCTTTCTACCTGGAGAACACGCTGAAACCGGACGACGTGGTAGGGATTTCCGCCTGGAGTGCCGCGCTGCTGGCGATGGTGAACGCCATGCGCCCCGGCCAGCGGTTCAAGAATGCGCGTGTCATCCAGATCCTGGGCGGTGTCGGCAACCCAAACGCGGAGGTACACGCCACGCAGGTGACCCGCCGGCTCGCCGACCTGATCGGCGGAGAAGCCACGCTGCTCCCCGCGCCGGGCGTCGTGGGCTCCAGGAGAGCCCGCGACATACTCATGCACGATCCTTTCGTGCGCGAGGCCGTGGACCTGTTTTCCAGGATTACCCTGGCCCTGGTCGGCATCGGCGCCACGGAACCCTCGCGCGCACTGGCCTCGAGCGGCAACGTGTTTTCGCCGCGGGAAATCGGACTGTTGGCGCGTAAAGGCGCCGTGGGCGACATCTGCCTGCGTTTCTTCGATGCCGCCGGCCGCGCGGTGGTCACGGAACTGAACGACCGGGTCATCAGCATGGAGCTGGACCAGCTGCGCGCGGTGCGCCGCGTAGTTGGCGTTGCGGGCGGACGAAGAAAGATAAGCGCGATTCGCGGCGCGCTGGCCGGCAAGCTGGTCAATGTCCTGATTACCGATCTGGCCTGCGCCGGGCGATTGCTGGCGGAGAGCGCCGCTGTCGAGTCCGGGGCGGACGCCGGCGGCGGCCGTGAGAGAGGGGCGAAAGGTCGATGATCCCGAAGTTCCGCACGGCCGCGATCCTGGTGCTCTTGATGACACTGCCATCCTGCGTGCCCTGGACGACGAGACCGATCGATGCCGAGAAGGACTCGAATGCGCCATCGCCGGCCGCATCCGGCCCCGCGGCCTACGTGGATGCCATCTGGTCGACCAGGCTGCTGCCCGCGGTCTTGCGTGCCGCCATCGATGCCCGCATTTTGCTGGCGGCGCTGGCCGCATCGCCCGAGGATGCCATGGTGCGCTACGGGCACCGGGAGGCGAACGGCCCGGTGTATTTTGTCGTGAAGGGAGATGGCGTGATCACGGACCTGGATACGCGATCGCGCAGCGGGCTGGCCCTCGTGGATGTCGCACCGTTCGATCAGCGGCCCGACCTGTCGATCCAGATCGGGCCCGTGCTGCGCGGCAACTCACTGCGCGATGCCGCGGGAGTCGTCCGCTTCACGGACTTCGTCAATCAGCTGCAATTTGCCGATGTGGGCAACGAACTGAATGACCGGGTGCGGAAGACGGTTCTGGCCCACCTGGACCTTTCGACCCTGAAGGGCCGTGCGGTGTCCTTTGTGGGCACGCTGGCCGCGGAGCTCGACGCGGAGCCGCCGCTGCGCGAAATGGTCCCCGTCCAGCTGGAGCTGAAGGAGCGGCGGTGATGCAGACGGCGCCGGCCTCGCCTGACAACGCGGAGATCGTCCTCGAAGCCCGGAATGTCTCCATGCAATACCCCGGGACCCTGGCGCTGGACAACATCACTTTCCGCCTGCGCCGGGGCAGGATCAGTGCGCTGATCGGAGAGAATGGCGCGGGGAAAACCACACTGGCCAACATCCTTGCCGGCATCGCGCAGCCTACGCGCGGCTCGCTGCTGCTGGACGGTGCGGAGATCATCCTGCGATCCGTCCGGGACGCGGATGCTTGCGGGATCGGCATCATACATCAGGAACTGAACCTCTGCCCGAATCTCAGCGTCGCCGATAATATCTTTCTGGCGCGCGAGTTGACCGTTCGCGGTGTGCTCGACAAGCGCCGTCAGGAAGATGGTGCGCGGGAATTTCTGGCGAAACTGGAACACCCCATCGATCCCCGCATGCCGGTGGGAGACCTGCCGCTCGGCCAGCAGCAGATTGTCGAGATTGCCAAAGCGCTGGCACGGGAGGTCCGCATCCTGATGATGGACGAACCGACCTCGGCCCTCAGTGCCGCTGAGATTGCCGTGCTTTTCCGTATCATGCGGGACCTTACGGCGCGCGGCGTGGCGATCGTATACATATCGCACCGCATCGAAGAACTGCTCAGTGTCGCCGACTATGTGTCGGTACTGCGCGACGGCCGCATGGTGGCCGAGGCCGCGGCGCACGATATCGACACCCGCTGGATCGTCGAGCGGATGACCGGCAGACCGGCGGGTACTGCAGCGACGGGGGAGGAAACCCGGCCCGGCCCGGAGCTGTTGCGCGTTGAGGCGCTTTCGCTGACCGCGGACAGCGGCAGGCCGCTCCTGCGCGACATTTCGCTTCGTCTGCGCGCCGGGGAAATCGTGGGCATCTACGGTCTGATGGGGGCGGGGCGCACCGAATTGCTCGAATGCCTGATGGGATTGCATCCGGAAGCCACCGGCAGCATCTTCCTGGACTCCACCAGGCTGGATACCCTGGACACGGCGCAACGGATCGCCTCCGGCATCGTGATGGTGCCGGAGAACCGGCAGCTCTCAGGACTCGTGCCCAGCCTGTCGGTCCTTGCAAACATGACGATCTCGAGTCTGACCCGGTTCGCCAGAGGCCTGTGGCTGTCGCCGGCATTGGAGAAAACCGCGGCAGGAGGGATGGCGGCCGACCTTCACATCAAAATGCCCGGGCTGCAACATAGTATTGGTTCGCTCAGCGGCGGCAATCAACAGAAAGTGGTGATCGCCAAGTGCCTCCTGACCGAACCTCGCGTGCTGCTGCTGGACGAGCCTACCCGGGGTGTCGACGTGGCCGCAAAACGCGAAATCCACGAGATCGTCAAGCGCCTGGCGGCGGCCGGCATGGGCATCATGCTGGTATCCTCGGAACTGGCGGAAATCCGTGCCACCGCCAGCCGGATCGTGGTCATGTCGCGGGGTGCGATTGCCGCGGAGTTCCATGCCGCGGATGCGACGGACGATGCCCTGGCGCTGGCAGCCTCGGCCTCGGCGGACGGGAAGGGAAATTGGCCATGAAGAATGTACAGACCGGGGGGAACACCGCATCCGAAAGGCCGCGCAGCCGTATCATTTCCCCCGGTGCGTGGTTATTTCGGTTGCGCGCCCTCATCGTACTGGTCGCCCTCGCGGCTGCCTTTGCTGCGATGTCGCCGGCGTTCCTGACGGCGGGCAACCTCACGATTCTGGTGAAACATGTCGCGATCAACGCCATTCTGGCGGTGGGGATGACGTTCGTCATCCTGAGCGGGGGTATTGATCTGTCGGTAGGATCCGTGGCTGGTCTTGCGGGAATCATTGCCGGCGGCCTGATCCACCATGGGCTGGTGCTGCACTCGTTTGGCGTGGTGATCTATTTTCATGCCTGGCTCGTGATCGCGGTGGCGCTCCTGGCCGGCGCGCTGGCGGGAGCGATCAACGGCGCATTGATTGCGCATTTCAGGGTGGCGCCGTTCATCGCGACTCTGGGATCGTTGTATGCCGCGCGCGGTGCGGCCCTGCTGCTGTCCGACGGCGCCACCTTTCCGAACCTGGCCGGCAAAGCCGAGCTGGGCAATACCGGGTTTCTGTCGTTGGGGGCGGGCACGGCGCTCGGGCTGCCCGTGCCGATCTGGCTCATGCTGGCGGTCGCAGCGGCCGGCGTCGTGGTCGCGGAACGCACGCCGTTCGGACGATGGGTTTATGCCGTGGGGGGCAATGAGCGGGCTGCCGAGCTGTCCGGCGTCCGGGTGAAGCGAATCAAACTCGCGGTCTATGTGCTATCCGGTTTCTGTGCCGCCATAGTCGGGCTGATCATCGCGGCGCAGCTGGCGGCCGCTCATCCGGCGACGGGAGAAACCTTCGAATTGAATGCCATCGCCGCCGTGGTACTGGGTGGCACATCGCTCATGGGCGGACGCGGCAGCGTTGGCGGCACAATCATCGGCGCATTCGTGATCGGCGTGCTGGCAGACGGCCTGATCTTAATGGGCATTTCGGAGTTCTGGCAGATCGTGATCAAAGGCCTGGTGATCGTGCTCGCCGTCATCCTTGACCAGATGCAGCAGCAATACACGCGGCGCGCTGCCGCCGCCTTGAGGAGCTGACATGAACCTGCGAAGCATTGCGACCATAGCAGTCGCCATCAGCGGCGTCCTGTCGGGCGGATGCAGCTCGAACCAGCCGGCTTCCACATCGAAGCTGATGGCCATCATCACACCCTCCAACGACAATCCGTTCTTCAAGGCGGAGGCGGAAACCGCCGCGGCGCGGGCGCGGGAACTCGGTTATGAAGTTCTGGTCAACTCGCACGACGACGACGCCCACAAGCAAGACCAGCTGGTCGATGTCGCCGTTGCCAACCGGGCGGTGGCGATCATTCTCGACAACGCCGGCGCGGATGCCTCCGTGGCTGCAGTGCGCAAAGCCAAGGCGGCCGGCATTCCGGCGTTTCTGATCGATCGTGAAATCAACGCCAACGGCATAGCGGTGTCGCAGATCGTCTCCAACAACTACCAGGGAGCCACGCTGGGCGCCCAGGAATTCGTGCGGCTGATGGGAGAACAGGGCAACTACATCGAGTTGGTGGGGCGCGAATCCGATACCAACGCCGCCATCCGCAGCCGCGGCTATCATGACGTGCTGGACAAATACGATGGTCTCAAGCTGGCAGGCCGTCAGAGCGCCAACTGGAGCCAGGCCGAAGCCTACCAAAAGATCGAGACCATGATCCAGGCCAGCCGTGATATCAAGGGAGTCATCGCGGGCAACGACACGATGGCGCTCGGTGCGGCTGCGGCGCTCAAGAATGCGGGACTGGAAAAGGTGATCGTCGTCGGCTTCGACGGCAGCCCGGATGCGATCGCCGCCGTCAAGAACGGCGGCATGAAGGCAACGGTGCTGCAGCCGGCGGCTGCAATTGCGCGGCTGGCTGTCGATCAGGCTCACAGGTTTCTGACTTCGGGCTCGACCGGCGCACCGGAGAAACAGTCCGTTGATTGCGAACTGGTCACGCCGGCCAACGCGGACCGGTACGGGTTGTTCGGCAAGAAGTAAGCGCGCGGGAGAAAGGCAAACTCGAAATGACCAGAATGACTCTTGGGGTAATAATCGGAAATCGCGATTTCTTTCCCGATGCGCTCGTCGGTGAGGCGCGGCATGACCTGCTGCAGCTGTTTGACGAACAGGGGATCGATGCGGTGCTGCCGGATGAAGCGACGACCAAGCTTGGCGCCGTGGAAACCTGGGAGCACGCCAAGCGCTGCGCGGATCTCTTTCGTGATCATGGCGGCCGGATCGGCGGCGTGCTGGTTTCGCTGCCCAATTTCGGCGACGAAAAAGGTGTGGCGGACACGTTGAAGCTCGCCGGGCTCAATGTCCCGGTGCTGGTGCAGGCTTACCCGGACGATCTTGACCAGCTGTCGGTGGCGCGGCGCCGCGACGCCTTCTGCGGCAAGATTTCCGTCTGCAACAGTCTGCGCCAGTACGGCATCCCCTTCAGCCTGACGCAGGATCATACCCTGCACCCGCTCTCCGCCGGATTTCGCCGCGACCTGGCGGATTTTGTCGCACTGTGCCGCGTGGTGGGCGGCCTGCGGCGGGCGCGCATCGGCGCCGTGGGAGCGCGGCCCAACGCGTTCAACACCACGCGCTGCAGCGAGAAGCTGCTGCAGGCGGCGGGCATCAGCGTGAGCACGCTGGATCTATCCGATGCATTTGGCAGAGCGGAACGGATCGCGGCCGACGATCCGGCCATCAAAGACAAGGTTGCCGAAATCCGCGGCTACGCGGCGGCCGGCCGGGTGCCGGACGCGGCTTTGACGAAGATGGCGAGGTTGGCGGTCGTGCTGCTGGAATGGATGGGAGAGAACGATCTGAACGCCTCGGCGGTCCAGTGCTGGAGCTCGATGCAGCAGAATTTCGGCGTGAACGCCTGCACCATCATGAGCATGATGAGCGAACGACTGCTGCCCAGCGCCTGCGAGGTGGATATCGCGGGCGTCGTGGCTATGTATGCCCTGCAGCTCGCTTCCGGACGTCCCAGCGCCCTGGTGGACTGGAACAACAACTATGGCGTCGAGCGCAACAAGTGCGTTTTCTTCCACTGCGGCAATTGGGCCAAGAGCTTCCTGCCCGGCATTCAGATCGGCACCGCGCCGATCCTGGGTACCACGCTGGGCGAGGAGAACACCTACGGCGCAGTGGCCGGCCGGACGCCTTCGGGCCCCGTCACCTTCGCACGTGTCAGCACCGACGATGTGCATGGACGCATCCGCGCCTACGTCGGCGAGGGGCGGTTCACGGACGATCCGCTGGCTACCTTCGGCAGCCGCGCCGTGGTGGAAGTGCCGGAACTGCAGGCGCTGATGCGCTACATCTGCAGGAATGGTTTCGAGCACCACGCCGCCATGAACGGATCGCAATGCGCCGCCGTCCTGGCCGAAGCCTTCGAAACCTACTTCGGCTGGCCGGTGTACCACCATCGACCAGGTTGCTGTTCCGGAGATGGCATTGAAGCCCGGCAGAGCCCGGGATCGCTGTCGGAATCGTAGCGTCCTCCTCCTTCGGACCATCCCGCGCAGTTGCTTGTTTTCTATTTGGGCAATATTGTGACGATCACTCTTTTATAACGGGTCAGCGGCGGCGTGCCTTTGTCCGTTACCTTGAGGATGAAGTGGACAGTCTGTGGCTGATCCACGTCCGGAGCCCGGATGGTATGTACGTTATAGAGATTCGGCGCGAAAGGACCGAAGCTGACTCTCTCCTTGTAGGTTCCAACTTCTGCATACTGGAACCAGAAGTAGCTCAGGGAATCGCCGTCGGGGTCAGTGGAACCATCGGCGTCCAGCCTGAACCACTCGCCGGACTTGACGGAGAACTCCTCGGGATGGTTGACCTTGGCAACCGGCGGATGATTGGCCTCACTGAAGGATTTGATGGTCCAATCCATGCGGGCAGCGAAATCGTTTTGATACTCGGTGCGCCAACGCCAGATGGTGACTTGAGGGTTGGTATAGACAGTATTATCGGTTTGCGGACCGCGTCTCCTGATCATGCTGGCAGGCGAGAATGCATCGTTGACGGTGGCCCAGATGGCGCGGGTTTCGGGCTCACGTGCCGGGCGGCCTGCGGCTCCACCAGGCTGGCCGCCCGGCGGCTGTTGCGACCGGCCCGAAACCGCGCCGGCAGGTGGCCCGCCGGGCGCTTGGCCTTGGGCGCCAGGGGGTGGTGCGCCAGCACCGCCACGCGCCGACATCTGTTCTGGCGTGGGGAGATAGAACTCATAGCGGCCGCCCCAACCGCCCCAATTGGGATGCTCCATCTCATTGAGGCCATTTCGGATCAGGCCGAGATAGGAAGGGGTATCCCCTTCCATGCCATAGGAAATATCAGGATATTGGGCGCCGAGCGGGCCGTGTCCCTGCTGGATGTTCTCGGCAAGCCAGGCGGGGGTCACCACCTCTGCGTTGGATCCGGCGGCAGCAGACGCAATGGCACCGTAAATGTTGCAGGGGACATAGAAAATGCTGGGAAAGGTTTTTCTCATCCAGGGGCCTGAGTCGTCCTGGTCGCCAATGGTGTATACCCGCAGTTTGGCGTAGAGCTTTTCTGCCTGTTCAGGAGTCCTGGTCTTCTGAATCTTCCAGAGAGCCTGGGCAAGACAATTCGGGCCTCCCCATGCGGTGACCCAGACCGGCCGGGGATCGGGCTTCTCGAGTATCTTGATGATGAACTCTGATCCTTCCGAGTCATTTCCCTCACCGACACCTTCCATGCCGAACTTAGCTATTCCTTGTTTGGTGATCGAGAGCAGGGCCTGGGCGCTGGGAAATTCCTTTTCGTGCTTCAGCAGGTTTGGCTGTACCTTGCCGTAGGCGTTGACGATCTTCCGGATCGTTTCCGGGGCGACCCGGTATTTCTGGTGGACGGACGTCGTGGCGATGAGGGCTTCGATGTCGATATCGTTGGCATACAGGAGAAGCCGCACCAGGCTCTGCGAATCATCGGGATCGGCCTCGATATCGGTCAGCACCACCAGGCGCTTCTTGGGTTGCACCGGTGGATTTGCAGGAGGGGTCTGCACGATGCGGACACCGTCGGCGGGAAAACCCGACTGACCGTGCAGCGCAGCCGGCATAATCAACAGCAGGCCGCACAGGATCAGAAGCATGCGCCTGCAGGTCGGGATCCAAAACAAGGCCAGGCCGGTCGGCAACCTATCGATGCATAGGGCATGGTTGATGTGCAGTTTCATGGATTCCTCCAATCCGATCTTTGGCTTGTATCCATCAGGAACTCGACATCGGGTTATTCCGGCTGACTGCGGATGCCGGAATAACCCGAGAACAGGCAATTGTCAGAACACGATTTTGGCGGCGAACTGAATGGTTCGAGGATCGTTCCCCTGGGCAAAAATGACCTTGCCGAAGGATGGGGAATTCACGTTCGTAGTAACGCCAGCTCCTGTTGCACCCGCGCCAAACCAGGGCGTGTTAGTGACATTGAATGCCTGAGCGATAATCTCAAACTTCATGCCTTCCCTTGGAAGGTCAAATCCCTTGAACAGCGAAACGTCGGCAAGCGGGGGACGCGAGTTGCGCAGATTCGCGAACCGCGGGCTTATAGCATTCAGCGTGTAGGCCGGCTGAATCCTCCAAGCCGCCGGCTCGTCGGCGCCAAGGCAGTTCTGGCGGCCGCCGGTCAGGGTAATCGTGCAGGTGTTGAACCATCGGTTCAAGGTCGGACCCGACCAGTATGGGGTTGGGGCCGTGGGATCGACGCCAGTGCCAAACACACCGCTTGGCGTGCCGATCATGTTGCCGGTCTGCACGGCGAGAACACTGCTCAGTGTCCATCCGCTCAATAACTGCTTTGTAATGCGACTCAGCCATGGGCTCTGGGAAAGCCCATTTTTAAAGAAAGGCATCTGGTAAGACATGGTTAGGTTGAATCTCATTTTTTGGTCCAAGTTCTGGATGACGGTCCTCAGGTCGTTGATGTCATCATAGGCGGAGTTCATATAGTCCGTCCGGCCCATGTTCTTGCCCCAGGTAAAAGTCGTCAGGGATGTCAGCCCGTGCGAAAGGCGTTTTTCCCAACGGGCCTGGAGGGAGTCGTACCAGAGCGAGCCGAGTGGCAGGTTGCTTAAGGTGATGCCGGTAAACTGCGTGTATGGCAGAAGCGACTGCTGAAGAGAGATCGTGGCTCCATTCATGCCGGTGCCCGGCAACAATCCGGCATAAGGATTGGGGACGGTCCCCGATAACTTGCTGCCCAACGTCAGGTACTGGTCCCTGGTCACTGAATTGAGCGACCTGGAAACCGCGATCGCCCGGCTACGGCTGCCGTTGTATTCAATGCTCAGCACCGACCGGAACGGCAATTCAATCTGGAGATTGAGGTTGAACTGGTGGACGTACGGTGTGCGGAAATCCGGATTGATATAGGAAATGCCGCCACCCAACGTCGGCGGCGCATAGGTTCTCATCGGGGGAGTGTTCAGCACCTGCGGGTAGAGGCTTGTCCCGCCGTTTGCCAGCAGGCCGCTAAGCGGATTCGACGCGGTCGGCACCAGGACCGGGGTCCGGCCGTTGTCGATCGTCGTATCCACGGAGGAGGTGGTGGTGGTGAAACCAGTGCTGCTCCCGTTACTATACGCTTGAATATAGTTGATGCCCCAGCCGCCACGCAGTACCGCCTTGCGGTAGAAAAAATAGGTAAATCCAATACGCGGGCCGAAGTTATTCCTGTCGGCTTTGTAAGGATTCCTATGTTCTCCGTCAGCCCAGACCGGCCCGCCCTGCAGCGTCATAGTGCCCAGTTTATAGGTCACGGCAGGGTCGAATCCGGTGATCTGGCGGTCATAACGTTCCGTCATGGGGGTCTGATAGTCGTAGCGAAGACCAAGGTTCAAGGTCAATGTGCGCGTGACCCGCCAGTCGTCCTGAAAGAACAAGGCATAGTAGTGCGTGGCGTAGGCGAACTGATTCGCCGGGGTGAAACTGGAGCTGTTCGGATAGCCAAGCAATGCCGTGGCCAGTCCGTCCCCGGAATTTCCATCTGCCTGAAGATAGTTCGCCTGCGTATATCCGGCACTAAAGGATGCTAACGTCGGGAAAGTGTTGATCGCATAGGGATTCCTCAAGGTCGAGGTGGTCTCGAATCCGTACTTGATCGAATGCGACCTGAGAACCATGCTTAGGGTTTCCGCTCCCGACCAGTTGTTGTCATAGGTCGTGCTGTAATTGCCGCCCCCGCCAAAGCCGGAAAAGCCGGCAATGCTGACAGCAGGAAAGTTCATGGCGCCGAAAAGGTTTACCAGCCGGCTGGAATACCCGAGAGTGGTCGGGTCGAAACCTCTTCCTTCTCCCCAGTTTCCTGTCCCGTTAAAGCGGAGGAAACTGATCCTGGCAGAAGAAACGATCGTCGGCGATAGAACCGATGTCAGATTGACATTGCCGCCATTGTTGGCACGGAATAGGCCTGAATCCGGAAAGGCGACCTTCAATGAAGGATCCGCGGGACCCGTGTTAGCGACATACTCGTGCCTGTTTCCATGCTGGAAGGTCGCGAACAGCTTGTTGTTCGTGGTGATCTGCTGGTCGATCCGAACGAGAAAAGAATCGTAAACATCGGCTCTTCGGTTGGGAGTGGCCGTAAAGTTGGCTGTGCCCCTCCTTGCATCGGGCACCTGGGGTTCGGGAAAGTACTTCATCATATTCAGCATCATCGGATCCAGACGCGAAGCCGGGATCTTCGAGTTGGGGAATGCGGTGCGTGTGCAATTCAGGCCGTTGGCGTCACATTTTGTGGTGGTCGGGTCGTAGATCGTAATGGGCTTGCCGTTCGTGCCGATCGTCTGGGAAAAGTCGCCCGTTTTCTGCAGGGCAGTGGGATAGGTCCTATTTTGGGGATTTGGAAAGTAATCCCTCAATTCCTGCCAGCTGAACATGAAAAAAGTCCTGTCCTTGCCGTCATAGAGCTTGGGCAGCCAGACTGGTCCGGTAACCGTGATCGAGGGCTCGTGCCAATAGTAACGGGTTCTTGTGGCTTTCGTATACGGGTCCTTTTGAGGCACGGCATTGTTTTGTGTCAGGTTGGCGTTCAGCTTTTCGTTGCGGAAGTTGTAGTTCACCGTGCCGTGAAAATCATTTGTGCCGTTTTTAAGGCTGACGCTGCTGACGCCCCCGCCGGTTTTGCCGTACTCCGCATCGTACACGTTCGTCATGAGCTTGAATTCGCTCACAGCCGAGGGAGGCGGAACATATCCCAATCCGGCGGAGTTGTTGTTGGACGCGCCATCGATCAGATACCGATTGTTATTCCCGCCCGCGGGGCCTCCGTTAATGGTATAGCCATCGATGCCGCCGTTATCAAACGGCCTTTCCGATTGGATGTTGGGCCAGGCCGAGACGTGGGAACTGCCGCTCGCCAATTGCATAAATCCATATATATTGCTGCCCACCAACGGCAAGCTCGCCACCAATTGCTGGCTGATGGTAGTGCCGCTGACGGCTGAGGCCGTTTGGAGCAGGGGAATCTCCGCGGTCACCGTAACGGTTTCCGTGGATCCTCCCACTTCGAGCGTGAAATCCAGATTCAGCCGGTCGTTGACGCGCAACTCGACGTTGCTCTGAACCGCTGTCTTAAAGCCAGCCGCCGAGACGGTGACAATGTACATGCCCGGATTAAGTCCGGGAATGCTGTACAATCCACGTTCACTGCTCGCGGCGGTCGTAATCACGTTTGTGGCCATGTTCTTGACTTCAATCTTGGCGCCCGGCACCAGGGCCTTGTGCGGATCAGAGACCGTTCCGGTAATCGTCCCCCTGTACTCCTGGCCCAACGCAGCCACAGATGGCAGGCAAATAACAAGACACAAACAAAAGGCCATCCAGTGTTTCATGTTTCCTTTCCTCCAAATTTGGACATGCAGGCAGAGCTACGTATTGGTGGATTCTTTGAAGCTGGCCCAATATCCAGCTGTTGAAATATCAAACAGCTCCGGTTAGTTCCGGAGCCTTCTGCTGCGTTACCGCGAGAGCCGCAAGACCCGGCTGAGGCAGCAAACACGCACATAAAACCCACCTCGCGCTGTTCCTTCTACCCTCCTTGTGCTTCCTGAATCGCCAAGGCCAGGATCTGGGAGCCAGCAACCGCTATGGTTGAACGGCATAAATATGCAGTAATGCAATAATATAATGAGATGCTATTCTAAGCATCCATAGTTGTCAAGCACAATCAGCGCAATTGTGCGGAACGATAAATTCGACGATGGGCTATAAAGGATCGAAGAAGCCGTTACGGGAGATAGTCTGCGAGCTGACTGTGGACACGGTTCTTGAGACGTCGATGGCGCTTGAAGAGGGACATGTGCACGTGACCACCCAGTTGGAGGAGCGATACAGTATCATGCTGGACGCACCACGAAATGAGCATGCCGTTTGTTCGGATCCGGGAAGCCGGGATCATCTTCACAACCGGTTCCACAGCCCTGGCAGCTCGGGTGCGGGCCGGCGGATCGATAAATCCGCGTCGGCCTTTCCTGCAGACAGACGCAAACCTGTCTGCTCAGGCTTGTGCTTGAAGACACACTTTGTACATCTGGTTTTGGGTTTCTACACGCTCCTGACTTCAGGGTGGATCCAGGGCTTGCGATAGGGGCGGCGCAACAGGCGGTCGGCCTCCTCGTCGCCCGCAACCCTCCCCTTTTGCGCATCCCATGCCAGCGTTCTGCCCAGCTGCATCGAGATGTTGGCCAGGATGCAGCAGGAAGAGGAAATATATCCCTCCTCGATGTCGGCAACGGGCCGGCCGCGCGTTGCCATGGCGGCCAGCAGGTCTTTCATGTGGCCGCGGATGGCAGGGGCTATGTGCCGCTCGAGTCGTGCCTCGGTCCTGTCCTCCGGGTATTGTTCCAGCTCGTAGGTGACATCCTTGTGAATGGGCTGAGCTCCCTTGCCGGCCGGGATGAGATCGTAGCCCATGACGCCAGCCTTGAGTGTGGCCTGGTCGCCGTAGAGGGTTGCACCCCAAGAGTAGGCGGGATCCGGCGCGGAACCGAAACGGCGGTGCTGCCAGACGACGGTCAGATTGTCGTACTCGAACATCGCCGTCTGCGCATCCGCAATGTTCGATTTCCCGCCCTTGAGCACGCGCAGGCCGCCCGATGAGGAGATGCGCTTCGGCCAGCCCAGGTCCATGAACCAGCGCACCATGTCGAACATGTGAATCCCCATGTCCCCGATCGTCCCATTGCCATATTCCATGAAAGCACGCCAGTTGTGCTGTATCTCGGGACTGTAGGGCAACATGGGCGCCGGCCCGACCCAGAAATCCCAGTCCAGGGTATCGGGCACGGGCGCGGGCTGCGGGTTGCTGGCTCTGCCCTGGCCGTAGGAATAGATCTCCACGTGGCCGATGGTCCCGAATCTTCCTTCCTTGACCAGGTTGCGGGCTTCAATGAGGTGCGGCGTGCTCCGGCGCTGCGTGCCGACCTGCACGACCCGCTTGTATTTTCGGGCAGCGGCGAGCATGGCCTGCCCTTCAACGACGTCCACACTGATTGGTTTCTGCACGTATATGTCGGCGCCGGCTTTGACCGCTTCGATCATCGGCAAGGCATGCCAGTGATCCGGCGTGGCGATCTCAACCAGATCGAGATTCCCCTGCTTGAGCATTTCGCGGTAGTCGGTGAACCTCCGCGGCTGCTTTTTCGAAACCTGCCGCTGGGCTGTCATTTCCGCGCATTCATCGAGCAATCTCCGGTCGACGTCGCACAGCGAGACGACCTCGACGGGCGCCACCTGAATCAGGCGGAACAGGTCGCTCTTGCCGTACCAGCCGCAACCGATCAGGCCGACCCGCGTCGGCTGCTGGCCGGCAGCAACAGCTCCATAGCCGCGCGCCGCCGAAAGGACAAGCCCGGTAACGCCGGCCCGCAAAAACTGACGACGATTCATGGCTCCTCCTGCAAGGTCTGCCGCAACGCTAATCGACGAGCAAAAACGCGTAACGGTGCATGGCCTGAGAATAGTCGGCGAGCACTTCAATGGGAAAACCGTACTTCCTGACGGTCGAGAAGACATCCACGGCCATCGCTTCCGGGGAAGGCCGCGCATCCCGCGCGTTCATACATGCCGCCCGGTCTCCCGGGCACTCGGCGCAAAAGCAGCATGAATCCATGAAGAGCAGGAATGCCTTCGGATAACCTGAGAGGAATACCGCCCTTTCCACCTCGAGCAGCTTCCGGTTCGCCTTTCTGGACCAGGCATGACGGTCGCCGGGCTTTGCCACCTTTTTTTCAAAATGGAAAATCACGCCGGTGCGATATTCATCAAAAAATTGCCGGCACTCCGCAACGGAAGGCACGTTGGGCGGACAAGTAGCCGTCCTGCCGTATTCGCCGCATCCGAACATGCATTTCACGCGCACCCACTGGCCGACCACTATGTCTGCAGGGGACATCCATCGGAAGTCGGTGTACCCGTTTTCTTTGAACAGGGTTTCGAAATCCTTGCGCTCAACCACAGTCATGTCGTTCCGCTCCCGGCGCTCTACTTTGTATGGAAGAGCCGGGCCGCAAAATCGTACAACGCCCGGCGCCACGTCTGAAACTCGTGGGCGGTGCCTGGGGATTCGACGAAGACGTTGCGGATGCCTGCCTGATCCAAGGCCTCGTGCATGGCCAGGGCACCCTTGTGCATCGATTCCTCCATCGTGCCGGCGCCGATCCAAAGCAGACGCACTCTCTTGTTGAATGCCCCGGGATCGCTGAAAGTCCCATTGTATGCGGTTTTGGTATCAAAGCTGCGCAGAGGGGCGCTGAAAGAACCGATCCAGGCGAATGTCTCGAGGTGGTTCAGGGGAATCTGAAGGGTTTGGCTGCCGCCCATCGACATCCCGGCCATGGCCCGGTGCTCGCGATCGGCGATTGTGCGGTATGCGGCATCGATCATCGGGATCAGGTCGGAGATCATGACCTCCTCGAATCCTCCGGCACTTGCGCATACGACAGGGCACAAGATGCCAGGAAAAGAATCAGCAGATTTCTCATGGGGATCTCTCCTCAGGTTATCGCGTCGCGACCGCGCAGGTGAGCATAGCACGGCTCAAGGAAGCGGACATCCGGAATTATCCCCCGCCCGCCTGGAGGTTATATGGCCTGCGGTGCACGCGGATTGTGGACTGAAGAAATGCGGCGCTCTGACAGGCCCGGAATCCGGGCAAAGCCATCAAGCCGCGTGTGCGCCGGCCGGCGTGCTCTATTTGCCCGCCTTTGCCGGCGTGATCTTGAGATTGGCAAAATCGCCTCCGGAACCGTTGCCAACCATCAATCCGAACTTCCCTGTGCGCCGGCTGCCCAATTTCTCGACCACCAGACAGGGCTCGACGGCATCCTCGACGAAAACGCTTACCTTCGGCGAGGCAATGACAATGCGGACGTGAAACCAGCCGTTCGGGTCCGGTATGGGCCGAACCGGTTTTTCATACTGTTCCGGCTTTTCGGCCCGGAGTTTCTGCCACGTGTGGAGCGGATGGGAAACATACTGCACCGCGTGGACGGACCTCGCGGGATCGGGATTTTTGAAGTTGAACGGCCGGAAATACACGGCATCGAATGTCTGATCGTCGGCGGCATGGAAAGCGAATCCGACAAAGCTCTGCTGAAAGACGTCCTTTCCCCGGACATCAAATTCGATTGTGCCGTTGCCCAAGCTCGATCCCTCAAGCCAGACCAGACCGTCCCCCTGGCGTTCATCCAGGCGGACCGCCTTGCGGCTGCCGTCCTGGATCGCGGTAACGCCGCGGTTGACAATCTTCCACGCATTTCCCTGGGGGATTCTGGACAGGTCATAGGATTCCGTCTGTCCCAGGGAGGGATGGGCAACGCAGAGCAGAAGCGCGGTAACGGTTAAGGATCTTATCATCGTGGGACTCCCGAGTTCATTGTGTGCGAGTCAAGATGGATGAATCATCCCAGGAAGTAATACGATCTTTGCCCGCGTTCGGATGCACAAATGTTGCCTGCGATTTGTCCGGAGTCGCCGGCTCCGCCTGTGCTATTCTCGAATCGGTGTCAAAGTGCGATCTCCTATCAGGAGGGATAGGAGTGTTCACGTTCCAGCTGACCGATGAAATGCTCTCGGACAGCGAAATTGCGCTGTTCTCCGGATACCTGGACATTTGCGGCGTCGACAATGCCGTCTGGGATGTCTACCGTTTCCTGCCCCGGATTCGCTCGGAATCGACCCGGCCGCTCATCCTGCGCGCGTACCGTGACTCGCACCTCGCCGGTGCAGCCATGCTCCTCAAGTGCAGGCGCTACGGAGGTTCCCTGTTTGAAAACGCGGTGGCGCGCCGGATCCTGGACTGGGCTGCGCTGCCGTGCCACGTATGGATCAGGAGCGGGTTCTGCGCGGAAACGGTTGCCAATCCCGGGTTTGTCGCCAACGGAGAGAATGCTCAGGCTGTCATCGCCGCCATGCTTGACTTCATGAGGGATCACGCCCTGATGCTGCTCGTGATCGACAGGAGCGATCAACGGACCTTGCACTCCCGGGCCGCTCCGTACCCGTATGTGTGCGACGGCTCGGTCGTCGTGTCCGGCATGAATGATGTCGGCAATTACGTCGCCAGGCACCAGAACCTGATGCGCAAGGTCAAGGAGTTCCGCAACCGGGGCGGTTCCGTTCAAATCATCCACGGCGCACTGGATGAAGGGCTCACGGACCAGTTCTGCTCCTGCCTGGAGGCAACGGCGCGCCGGAGCGTCATTCGGTCGCCCTTCCAGGACCTGTTCAGCGAGTTTGCCCGTGCCACCTGTCAATGCGACTCGCCTGCCATCGTGCACTTCATTGCCGGAATGAAGGGCGATCTTTTGGGATACCATTCGTTCGTGCGGACCGGCAAAGGGCTGCACATGATGCACGGCGCCTTTGCGCGGGAACGCCCGACCACGCATCATGCGTACGAGAACATCATGATCGAAGCGGTCAGGTACGCGCTGGAGCAGGGACTGAGTGAAGTCCACCTCGGCCCGGTCATGAACGAAACCAAACGGAGGATGGTAAACCAGGTTGTCGGAACCACCCTCTTTTTTTATTCCGCAAACCTGCTCTTGCGGGCTCTCTTATCCCTGCTGTTTCCCTACACCCGGCTGCAAAGCAGGAAGCTCCTGATCCTGAACAAAAACCGGCCGGTCTGATGGGATGGCGCGTCAGGGTTTATCCGATGCATTGCCCTAATTCCTGTCGCACCGGGCATCTTTGGCTGTAAGATCGGGGTGGTTGTGCGCCGCGGGAAAGGGAAATCAGGGGCGATCGTGAGACGGATTCATACAAGGGAATTTGCGGATAAGGAATCGATCTGCGTTGGTTCTCCGTCGGGCGACATCAAAGCCGGCGCATTGACACGCGGCATCGACGCATTCAGTCGCCGGCGACTGTTGGAATTGGCTTTGAGCATCCTGGCTGTGGGGAAGGGTGCTCATGCCGTGACGGACGTCTCGATGCCGGATGCGGTGCCGCCCTTCCCCTATCCGATCCCGCCTGGAGACCTGCTGGCGACGTGCGGCTTTGAGCACGGCATGTCGTGGCTCGTCGATCGACCCATCCAAGGCATCGTACGACTCAGTCGTGCTCCGAACGGCTGGGTCGGCGGCCGGGTCAATGCCGGCTACAAGGACATCCGGGGGGCGAGGGCTCTTGTGCTCTGGGTGTATGCGGAACAGCAGGCCGAATGCAAGGTCGAGTTGGCTGGAGGCTTTCCGGGCAAAAAACTTATCATTGTGAAACCCGGCGCCTGGCAGAAGATCACCATCAGCCTGTCGCTGACATCCACTGCCGTGCAGCCGGTGTACCTGTATTTTTCTGACATCATGGACGACCTTTATCTGGCGGCCTGTTTTCTGGAACAGCTGCCCTTGATACCGTGGCGCGGGCGTTTCGATGCTGGATCCGTTCGTGCCGCAGTCGCCGGGTACACAGCGTGCGGCATCCATGAAGCCACAGGCTTTCCTTACGATGTGATCAACAATGCCGGTGTTGTCGGCGCCTACACTCAGCCGGCGGCGATCGGATTTTATCTCCAATATCTGCTGACGGAGAGCGCGCAGGAACGCAGGGGGAGGTACGCAAGAGCTGCAAGCAGCAATGATCCGCAGATACAAAAGATCCTGCTGAGCCTGACGAGCCTGCAGGACGATTCCTCCATCGCCTGGCGCGGACTCCTTCCGTGGCTGAAACTGCCTGCGGACAGCGCGATCCTTGATCGCGATGAGATCGCGTTCGGGGACAACATTATGCTTTCCATGTCTGTGGCCATGGTCCTGGGTGCGGGTGAGATCGTAAGTCCGGAGACCGCCGCCCTGGCACGGAATTTTCTGGTCAGGCAGCGAAGCGAGGGTGGATACCTGCAGCTTTTTGACGGCACGCGTGGATTGTTACGCGGGGCAGTGGATCGGCTGGGACAACCCAGGAATCAGTATTTCATGGACCGCCTCTTTAACGAATTCCGCGCCGGCGTTGCCTTTGCAGTTGCCTGTTTCGGCGTTGAAGACCGGGCCTGGTCGAATCTGGCATCGATGTCACCTATGATGAAAACGTATTATGCCTCGCGCCCGGCGGTGGGGCCCTCGCACGAAGTGCTCAACTACGTCGCCTGGAACGGCAGCGCCCATCAGCTGAGCTGGCCGCTGCTTTTCCTGCCCGAACATGCCCTGAGCCCGGATCTTGCCGTCGCGCATGCAAACGCGCTGTTCACGATGCTCGATTCCGCCCAACGCCAGCAGCTTCTCGGCGTGCCGGCGGCATCCGCGGTTCCGTCGACGGGCGGCTATCTCTACAGCGGGCAGCAGGGCGAGGCCGTGCTTGCCGAAAGCAGCGACAACTCGGCGGCCGTGCGGAGCATATATGGCCTGGCGCCCTACTATACCATGCTCGATGATGCCGGGCGTTCGACACTGGCATCCTGGTTTGGAGCGTATGCGAGCGAACCGGGGATGCGGGGCCGCTATGGCCTCTTCGATGCCGTCGACCAGGAAGGCCGCATTGCGGAGGTGAACCTGGCGATCGACAGCCTTACCACGGCCCTCATCGGATCGCCGGCTCCCGAGTACCTGGTCCGCTTCCTGGAAAGCGAACACGCCATAGATGCCGTGCGGCGGCTGTACTCCATGTTTCACGGGAGCATCCCTGCGGTCGATGCAGCCCTTCCTGAACCGCTGGTGCGGGCTCCTGAGCCCTGGCCGATCTCCGTCTCAGGCGTCCGGCGCACACATCCGGCCTAGCGTGGATTGTTCATGATCAAGGGATATGCCGGACGGATTCTCGAAGTTGATCTTGCCGCCCGGAGTTTCGTGTTCAAACCGCTTGATGAAGAGTGTGCACGGCTCTACCTGGGCGGCAAGGGATATGCGACGCGCCTCCTCTATGACATGACCGGGCCGGGTGTGGAACCGCTCGGCCCCGAAAATCCGCTGATCTTCGCCACCGGCCCTTTAAACGGATCCCTGGCGCCCCAGTCCAACCGCTTCGTCGTAGTCTGCAAGAGCCCGCTGACAGGAGGCATCGGCCACTCGTCCTGCGGCGGCTCATTCGCCTATGGCATGAAACGGGCGGGGATAGATGTTCTGGTGGTGAAGCGGCAGTCCGCGCAGCCCGTACGGCTTGCAATCGACGGTGACCGCGACAGCGTGCAGTTCCTGGCTGCGGCCGATCTTTGGGGGAAAGGCACAGGCGCCACCCAGGAGGCGCTGGGAAGGGGGAAGCAGCATGCCGTGATCGGACCGGCCGGCGAGAATCTGGTCCTGTTCGCCGGAATCGTGTCTGACGCGCGGATCGCGGGCCGCACCGGCGTCGGGGCCGTCATGGGGTCCAAGCGCTTGAAAGCCGTGACGGTCCACGGAACGCGCATGCTGGAAATGGATGATGAGGAGCGTTTCCAGGAGTACACCAGGCGGGTGCGCGAGATGTTCCGTGGCCACCCGGTGCTCGGCGAGCGGCTGCGGCGGCATGGCACGGCGCACATCGTCCGCATAACCAATGCGCACAACATCATCCCCGTACGCAATTTCAAGTACGGCCGCCACGGAGATGCGACGAACCTGTCCGGTGAGCACATCGAAAGCCATGAGCTCGTCGGCGTCAGGTCAAGCTGTATCCACTGTCCCGCAGCCTGCGGCCGTGAGGTTGTCGTCCAAGACGTCGGGCGCGTGAAGGGACCCGAATATGAGACGGCCGCCTTGCTCGGGACGAACCTGGCTGTTTTCGATATCAAGCGGGTCGCCGAGTGGAACCATCTGGCGGACGATCTCGGCATGGACACGATCAGCCTCGGTTCGGTATTGAGCTTTGCCATGGAACTGCAGGAGCGGGGCATGTTGCAGGCCGGCCTGTGTTTCGGGGACGCCGCCGGTGTCAGCGACATGATCCGCGACATCGGGCACCGGCGCGGGCTGGGAAACCACCTCGCCGACGGGGTGCGACGAATGGCCGCGCGCTACGGCGGCCGCGAGTTTGCCATGCATGTGAAAGGGCTCGAGCTCCCCGGCTATGATCCTCGCGGCTCTTATGCCCAGGGGATCGAATATGCCACCAGCAACCGCGGGGGATGCCACATCCAGGGCGCAAGCATGTACCTCGAATCAGTAGGACCGCTTACCATCCAGCCGCGGAGCCTGTGGCTGAAAGCCGATATCGCCATGCTGATGCAGAACCTCGCCTGCGCCATAAACTCGATGGTGCTCTGCTACTTCACCACCTACGGCCTGATGCCGAGGGCCGTCCACAACCTCGCGCCGGATTCGATTTTGCACCGCGCGCTCACCGCCGTTCTCGAGCACAGCGGCCCGGCCCTCCGCACCGTCGTTATGCTCAAAAGCCGGCCGATGCTCTGGTTTGAGAAATGGCTCACGTACGTGACGGGCACACCGTTTTCCAGCGGTCACATCCAGGAGATCGGCGCGAGAATCTTCAATCTCGAGCGAATGTACAACCTGCGCGAAGGTCTCTGCGGGAAGGACGATATGCTTCCCCAACGCCTGCTGAGCGAGCCGACATTTCCCGGCATGACTTCGGGCCACCCGCTGCACGCAATGTTGCCGAGATACTACAGGCTCCGCGGTTGGAATGCAGACGGCGTGCCCACGGCGCGGACGCTCGAACGCTACCGGGTGAAGACCTGACAGCGGCTGATTCTCCTTGCAAAAACACTCGCAGATCGCGGATAAGGAATCCACCGAAGTCCGTATCGATGGGTACTCCTGAGGAGGATGGACATGGCCGGCACATTTTGCATTCATTGCGGCAATCCCCTGATCGGCGCAAAGAAATTCTGCGCGCACTGCGGAAAGTCCGTGGGCGAAGAGACCGGCGCGAAAAAGCCGTCGGCGATGCTGGATGGGCAGATCTTCGAGCGTCTGGCGGCCAAAATCGACATACCGGTCCACCTCCCGTCGTTACCTGAGCTGGCGCTGCCGCAAAAACCCACGTTGCAGCCGCCTTCGCTGCGGGCTTCGTCGCCGTCGCGGCAGCGCCTGAAGGCGGAGGAAGCCCCTGCTGCCGATCAAGTCCGCTTTGACCGCGTTCCGGAACCCAATCAGAATGCCTTCACCGTCCTGGTGCCCCAAGGCTGGAAAATCCGCGGCGGCATTTTTGACGTCAATCCGCTCGAACTGAACGGAACCGGCAACACGAGGTCTCCCAAGTGCGATTTCGCCGTTATGAGTGACGATCAGGGAACCATGATGATGCGCTGGATACCGAGCTGGAACTTCGCCGATTTTACCTGTTCACCCGCGGGCGCTCAGTTCCAGCCGGGCCAGTGGTACGACGGCATGCCGGTCAGGCCCATGGTCAGTGCGCGCCAGTTCCTCTGGGAATTGCTGCAGACGGAACGGACGCGGGCTAAGGGCATGAGCATCGACGCGGAAGACGCCGCGGCTGAGATCACCGCCGCATTCTGCAAACAGTACGAACCGCTCAACCGAGGCCTGCGACAGGCGGGCCTGCCGACCTGGGAATTCGAAACCTGGGATATGCGGGTCGAGTATACGGAAGACGGGCAGCTATTCTGGGAAGAGGTCATCTGCACCATCGGCGACTACCGCCGCGGCGGCAACATGTGGATGAACGACTACACCTTCATGTTGCGGGCGCCGGCCCCACTGTATGCGACCTGGGGGCGCGTGCTGGAGGAGGTCCGGCAATCCGCTCAGTACAATCCGCAATGGCTGGCTGCCGTGGAAAGGGCCAAAGGGGAGCGCGCCAGGATGGCCTGGGAGACGCAGCAGTACGCGAACCAGGTCATGGCTGAAATCATCGCCAAACGCCAACAGGCCTGGGAAGAAGCCGAGCGCAAGCGCCGGCAGGAGGAATGATAAAGCGGAGAATGCGTGCCACTGCGTAAGCAGCTTTGGATCATGTCGCTGACAGACAGCTGCGATCGCGGCCGGCGGCCGGGATGGTTGTCGGGAGGCTTCTTCCAAGCACGGCCTGCGAATGGAGCAGCTCGCATCCCTGGCGCTGGGCCTTGAAATGAGATCAAAGGGGAAACGAATTAAAAGCAACCGGTCCTTCCTCTCCATCGCGCCGGTTTAGCCTGGGGCGATATGGCAGCCTGCCGCAAATCCCATGATCGGGCGCAGCCTGAATGAGCGTGGGAAATTACGGCTTCCCGCCGTCGGAGAGGAATCGCTCGACATTCTTGAGCAGGCGCCTGACGTCGGCGCGCGTCATCCAGGGATTTGAAATGTGGCGGATGATATCCCTCTTGGTCATACCCAACCGACGACCCTCCTCGATGGCGACCGCGTATCCTTCGATTTCGGTCGGCCGGTCGGCATAGCGAAAACTTTCATCCCAGATATCCCGCCCCTCCAGGAGCTGCCTGAGGTGGGTGAGTTCGTGGAGCAGATCCAGGTAGAGGTCGGCAGGATTTCCCTTCCTATAGTACTGCTCGACCAGGAAGATCGCCGGGGCTTCGTCGTCGACCCAGACAAATCCATCGCCAGGCTCGATTCGCACCCGGGCCTGATCCAACAGGCGGCGGATGGGCAAGGAGGGCGACTCGATGCGGCGCACCGCCAGGCTTTCCGTCACCCGCGGCAGCAGTGCAAGGTAGGAGTGTACTCCGCGCGCAAGCGTTCTGACCGTGAGGGCGTAATCCGGCAGCTCAATCATGACGTCACTTTGTATTTGTCCCGCTTCCCGACGTTTTCTACGCTCCATCATCCGTCGTGGCAAAATTCATACTGCATTGTAGCATCTTCTATTTCCCAGAGAGGCTACCCCTGCTTCTTATGACGACTGTTCCGAAAATACCGACCTCCGACCCCAGACCTCCGACCTCCGACCTGGAACGTCGGGGTCGGGATCGGGATCGAAAGTGAATCACCACGACCTGATTCCGACCCCGAACGTTTTCATGCGTCACCGGGTGCGCCCGGAGCGCGTGAGGGACTGTTCCGGTCTTTGGCATCTCATGACGGGGGTGCAATCCAGTGGGTGTCCGCATTTTCCTGCCCTCCAGCAATAAGTGAACGTCCCTATTTTCCCCGACTGTAATTTTTGCCCCTCACCGGCGACTAATAGAAATGGGGAGGCGGCAAATGCTCGAAGCACGCGGACTCTTCAAATGGTTTGCCGGTGTCCCTGTCCTTCGTGGCATAAGCTTCAGTCTCAAGGCAGGCGAGGTGACGGGATATCTGGGAGCGAACGGGGCAGGCAAGAGCACCACAGTCAAAATCCTTACCGGTCTGCTGCAGCCGTCCGAGGGAGCGGTTTTGTGGAACGATCGGAATATCACTCACTGCATGATGGAGTTTAAGGCTCGTCTGGGGTATGTCCCGGAGGAGCCGCTGGTTTACCCTTATCTGTCCGGCCGCGAATACCTGCAATTGATCGGGCGACTGCGCGGCATTCCGGAGAGGTTCCTGAATAACAAGATCGACGCCCTGCTGAATCTCCTTTCACTGTACCGTCATCGCAACGGCGCGCTCAGCACTTATTCCAAGGGGATGCAGCAAAAGATATTGCTGGCAGCGGCCCTGCTCCACAATCCGGATGTGCTCATCCTGGATGAGCCTCTGTCCGGTCTGGACGTGACCTCTTCGTTGATCGTGCGTAACCTGATCCGGTCCCTGGCGGCCGATGGTAAGCTCATTCTCTTCAGTTCCCACATCCTGGAGCTCGTCGAAAAGGTCTGCTCGCGAGTCATCATCCTGCACAAAGGTTCGCTGGCAGCTGACGACTCAGTGGAAAATCTGAGGGATCTCATGAACCTGAATTCCCTGGAAGAGGTCTTCTCACAGATAGTGGTAGAGGAAGACACGGACAAGATCGCGCGTGATATCGTCGATGTGATGAAGTGCGACTGAACCAAAGCAGGCCATATCATGATTCCTATACCTTCGGCGAAACAGCAACGTGCGGTGCTCATCAGGCACTTTCTGAGACGGTTTCTCGACAGTGAACTGATCCCCCGTTACGCTGATGCGCGCGTCACGCTGATCCAGATTCTTGCACTCGTGTCGGTTCCCGGCCTCATAATCATCGTTTTCCTCCTGCGAAAATATGCCAGACTGGCGCCGCTGGCGCCCGCAGCGGCTCAGATCGCCGCCCTCAACGAAAAGTGCCTGTTTATATACTTCTCTATGGTGGTGATCGGCTTCGTTGCCGTGCTTGAATGGGATTCGCTTTTTCCCGACCGGAGGGATCATCTGATCCTGAGCCCGCTGCCGATTCAGGGTATGAACCTGTTCCTGTCCAAGGCAGCCTCACTGTGCCTTTTCCTGACTCTCTTTTCCATTTTCGTGAATCTGTTCCCTGTTCTGCTGTATCCCCTCTTCGCCAGCCGGGGCTTTCTGGAGTCGATCCGGTTCACCCTCAGCCATGCCCTGAGCGTTTTTGCCGGCAACGCCTTCATCTTTTTTGCCTGCGTAACGCTGCGGGGCCTTCTGCTGAATTGCCTCGGACACAGGCTTTTTTTGCCCGTTTCCCGCCTCGTTCAGCTGCTATTGCTGGTTTTTCTCCTTTCGATCTTTTGCCTCATGCCGGTGGTTTCAGTTGAGAGCCTCAGGCAGAGGCCTGGTTTCCTGAGCTGCTTTGCGCCGGCATGGTTCCTTGGGCTCTATGAAACGATGCGGGCGGGGCCAAGTCCCGAATTTCTTCCGCTGGCACGGCGTGCCCTGTGTGCGCTCGGGCTGGCGAGCCTCGGTTTCGTGTTATCGTATGTGCTTGCCTACAAACGGCAGCCTCAAGGAACCCTCGAAGCAGGGCGTGCCGGTTCCGCGGCCGGCTCCCATATGAGGGAGTTTATCCCTGCGGTGTTCCATCGCTGCCTCCTGCGTGAGTCCCACGAGCGGGCTTCTTTTTGCTTCATTGCCAAAACCATCGCGCGCAGCCAATTTCACAGGAACTATCTCGGTGCCTATCTTGGTGTGGGGCTCGCGTTTGTGGTCATGGGCCTGATCACTCTGATCACACGCCATGGATTCAGGGCCGTGTACCTTGTGAAATCGGAAGTGCTGTCAGTCCCCATGGTACTGAGCTTCTTCATTCTCGTTGGCTTGCGCGTAATCTTCTCGCTGCCGAGCCACCCGGGAGCGAATTGGATTTTCAGGCTGGCGGATGGAAGCCATGATGCGGGGCATATGTCCGGTGTACGCAAAGCTATGTTTATTTGCGGAGTCTTTCCCCTGCTTGTTTTATTGTTCCCCATCTACGCGGGGTTCTGGGGTTGGCGTACCGCAGGGCTGCACGTGGCATTTTGCGCGGCCATGTCCTTGCTGTTGATCGAGGCCCTGGTCTGGAGGCTCGACAGGATTCCTTTTACCTGCAGTTATATGCCGGGCAAGGCCAACCTCAAGCTGTGGTGGTGGGCTTACCTCCTCTCCTTCACCAACTATGCCTATACCACGATCGAGTTCGAGCAATGGCTTCTGCGGAGGCCCACGCGCTTTGTTACTTTCTTCGCCGCCACAGTCACCTTGATGGCCGCAACCGCCCTGCACCGGACCCGGTTGGCCGGAAAAACGTCTTCACTCCGATATGAGGCGAAGGCGGCGCCCGGAGCGGAACCCCTCACCCTGAGCTACAAGCCGTTTTGATCTTCATCCGGGAGAATGTGGACACCCGGTCAAGACGCGATGGACGGCGGGTGTCCACGATTTCCTGCTTCCGGCAGAATTTAGAGGAATATGGACACCCATCAATTGCAGCAAGGATCATGGGTGTCCAGGTCTTTCGGCTGGAATTTATCGGGTGGCTGCGGCACGCGCGATCACGACTCCGGAGAGCGGGGCGGCCGCCTCGAAATAGCCGACGAACCGCGTCGGCTCGAAGGCATTGAATCGTCTGAGGTTCTGTGCCCAACGATAGCCGATTGGCTGGAACCATAACTCGGCCTCGAGCCGGAAAGGGCCTGCGGCTTGGCCCATAGTCACGGCATATCGTATCGTATCGCCCTTTTCGCTGAAATCGGGATCCAGTGCCGCGTCCCCTTGGACAGCGATGTCCTTGCCGGCAGTCTGCTTGTCAAAGCCGCGCGGCAGCAGCCGGTTGTCCTTCACATATTTCACGGCATCAAGCAGCCCGGTAGTCACGGCGCCCGAAGTGTTCTGCATGATAGCTTCGTAGATCTGCACCTGTTCGGGGCTGGCAATTTCACGATGATGCGGCTCGAAACGCGCGGCATCCGCGTCATTGTCGTTGCCGCGGATCGAACCATTGGGCTCGTACGCCCCGGAATCGAAGATCACGCGCCCGCCTTGATCTCGAACGGTGACGTGCAGCCAGAGCCGGCGGGAAGGATATGCCGTAGGGAACTTGTGGCCCCCCAGATTCCGGACTGTGAGTGTCGCCTCCAGGCGCCCATCGTGCAATGCGATGCTGTCGATCGATATGGCCGCGGCGTTCTTTTTGAGAAAATCAATGGTCCTGCCGGCAGCGGCATCCAGCTCCTGGGGAAGCGCATCCGCCCCCATGTCGGCGCGATGGCGGTTCAGCAGCCGCTGCATGAAAAAGTTCGCGCCCACGAAGGTGTGCCGCGAAAAACCGTCGCGCGGCTCGCCGAACACCTGCGTAATCGGAACGGCTTCCTCCACCACCGGCATGTGGCAGGACTGGCAGCTGCGGCTGTTCCTGAACTCGCTGTGCAGCCACTCCTGATACGGCATTTGTTCCGGCAGTTCGCCGACAACCTTCCCTTGTGCGCCCAACGCCTGTGTGTACAGCGTATGACAGGTGGCACAGATTTCGGACTGCCGCATATGCTCCGATTCCGCAGGCTGGAAACCGCCGGATGAGGTCCTCATGACCCGGACATGACCCGCATCCACCTTGTACGGGCCGTATTCCAGCCTCTCCCCTTTGGGCTTTGCGGTATCCACTACGAAGCCTCCCACAAAGCTTTCGCGTGTCCCGAGTTTTTCCCCGGTGATCTGATGACAAAGGGAGCAGGACACACCGTCCGCCGCAAACCGGTCATCTTCGCGCGCGGGATCGTAGGGAAGATGCGCAAAAATCCGCCCTTCGTGTCCCGACGACCTGGCATGGTATCGTGCCATCGGCATGTGACAGATGCTGCATTCGTCTTCAATTGCCGCGATCGATTCCGGGTGCTCGATCGTCTCCCGCCGGACTCCTGCGAGCCAATACGGATCGCGGCTGGAATTTGCCATCATGGTGGGGCGCCAGGCGAAACCGATCGAGATGTCTTCGCCCGATGCCGTGCTGAGTCCATTGTGGCATGCCAGGCAACGGTCTGAAGTCTGGAAAAGCGAGCTGATTGCTTTGGCGGCAGGAGCCGGCTTCTGGCCCGGAAGGGAGGTCGGCGCAAAAAACGCCGCTGCCAATGCCGCTACAAGAGCGCTGATCCGGGTTACTCCGGAGCCATACGTTCGCCGGTTTGTCACAGTCGCGCCTCCTATTTCCAGCCGTCGCGGAGACCGCCGTCGAACCAGTCCCACAACAGATAAAAAACGATCTGCATGGACCGCGAGCCATAATCATTGACGGGGATCCTCACCCCGGCGTTCGCGCGGATATGCTGGCGCCGGTTGAGCGTAACCTGAAATTGAGGAACGACGTCCCAGTTGGTGATTGCGCCGGTTGCCAGTTCCCGGTCGGCCAGCAATTCGACCATCGGGCTCCACTGGCGCCCCATATTCCTCTGGTACAGACTCCTGCCGAACACGGCGCGCCAATACACCGCCCGGTTGGCGATGTCGGTGTCCTTCGGGAGTTCCATGCCGCTCTGAAATTGGAAAAAACTCTTTCCCGGCAGAAGTTGTCCATAGGAGGCAAACGCCTCAAAAACTGCAACTCCCTTGCCGAAGCCTTTGGCGCTGTTTCCTGTCGGAAGGATCGCCTCACCCTGGACACTGAGAACCGAGCCGGTCCTCAGGCTTCCCAGGATCATGCGTTTGAATCCCAGGGCTACGTCGCCTATTCCCCCGTGCCAGCCTTCGCCCTCGATCGGCTGGAAACTGAAAGGAAGCGATATGTCGATCTGATTTCTGGCGCCGAACCGCTTCTCATAGGTGATCTTGTGGTCGATTCCCGAAGCCCCCTTGGCATTGATGGCGGTCGTGATGACCGCTTCGTCCTCGAGGAATGCTTTTTCAGCCACCAGCGCGCGCGGCAGGTTCAACTCTCCTCTCGGCCACGCGGGCTCCCGGCAGAATGTCCGCAGATGTTGAATGACCGCGTTTATCTGTTCCGAGGTCAGGAGTTCGACGAAGGAAGGCATGATTTCGGAAAAACCCCGGGCCGGGCCGCCTTGGGAAACAATGGCTTTCCAGAAGTCATCCGGCTCGCGCGCGGTTGCGACGCAGGCAGTGAAGTCCGGAAACGTCGGGGGAGGTTCAAATCCCAAAGTCGTTTTGGGCATTCCATTGCCGGCCGGACCATGGCAGGTGATGCATCCTTTGGAATAGATCTCCTTGCCCGATGCGGAGCCGACCTTGCCGGCCTGCTGCGACCGGCCATATAGCAGTGCGGCGCATCCCAGAGTGACAACCGCCAAACCGGTTACTCTGCGCAGTAACCTTCCGGAAGGAGGAAAAGAGGAGAGCGTGTTCATTGGGCTCTATCCGACATCACAATTCTGAAAAAGACTTTGACTTTCAAGCATCCCTGCATTTTTCAGGGAGGTGGCAACGGCACGGTGCTAAGAACCCATAGCCACCGCCTTTTTGTAACACGAAAACGCCTGACCTCAAATTACCAAGTTCGAAGAATGTGAAGAAATGTGGACACCCATCATTGAAAAGAATGTGAACACTCACCGAGGTTTGAGAGAACGGAAGATTGTGAAAAGGCTGTGGGAAGATTGTGGAAATATTGTGGATGAAATATCGTGGACACCCCTGGTTTGCACCCCTGTCATGGGACAGGTCAGATTGTGGACACCCGTCATTCAACGTTTTCTCCGAAGCTGGGAATATTGCCGAATGCCGGGAAGTATATGGGAGGATTATGGACACCCACAAAAGCTCTGGGGAAGTATGCGTGTCCACGTTTAGCTTTACATCAAGTATTTGGACGACAGGAAAACCAGGGACGCAGCCCTATTCCCCCAATGAGCCGCCGGATTAGGCCAACATAACAAGGGAAATAGGAGCGCGTCCCCAGTTTTCCCGGGTCTTTTGGTTTTAGGGGATACCGATCTGCTCCGCAAGATCGGGAGCCAGAGCAGCGAAGTGGCGCTCGTTGAGTGTGTAGATTTTATCGGCTTTGGCCTTGCGGGCACATGCCAACAGCAGCAGGTCGTAAATTGCCCCGCCCCGTGCGCCGGCCGGTCCGGCCTGATCCAGCAGCCTGAAGTATTCCGCTGCAGTGAGGCTGACGAGCGACAGCCGTTCCTGCAGGTTGAACCGCACCAAACGTGCAGCATCGGCCGCAGACAATTGCAGGCCGAGCATGCTGCCGGTGAGTATGGCATAGCACTCGGCAATGGAGTGCGCTGCCGCGCACCCGTTGCTGGCTGACTGCAGGGCCGTGGCGCAGGCCTCGTGTCGGCCTTCGTCCTCGACCATCGCCGCCACGAGGACGGTGGTGTCGAAGAATTCGATCATAACCGGTCATGCCTCGTTTCGGCGACGGCCTTGACGGCGTCCGCGGCTATCCCTTGTTTGGGCACGACCAACAGCCTGCCTTTGCGATGCAGCTTGGCGGGCGCCGGCTCAGCCAAGGTCAGTTCCAGGCGGTTGCCCAGGACCTCGGCTTCGAAGACGGCTGATCGAGGAGCATGCAGCGATTGGCGGATCCGCTTGGGTAGCACGAGGCGGCCGGAGGCGTCCATGGGAATCGTGGTCTTCATGGCCATATTATGGTTTATACCGTACCGAATGGCTAGGAATATGGGATGACTTATGGTTAAAGATGCGAGATGTTGACCGGGCTGAGCCGGGCGATGAGCCCTCATGTCTCGAGCTTCAACAGGACACACGCGTTTTCCGCCATGGTCAGCTCGAATTGCGTCACCTGGCGCGCAATCGTCCGCCCGTCGAGCAGATCGACGACCGTCGCCCGATGCGGCAGCCGCACCGTCCGTGTCCCGCCCTTGGGAGCATAGATGCAGAGGAAATTCCGATTCGCGGTCACGACGTCGTCGGCGTCGCTGTAGATGTGCACGCCCGCCTCGCGCGCAATCCCGCGCAGCAGCGAGGACGGCAGGATCGGCGCGCCCGAAAAGATCGACCGCCACCCCCGTAACTGCTTGACCACCAATCCCGGCTGGTTGATGCCCGCACCCAACATGCCCAGCACCGTAGCTTCCCCATCCGCCGCATAGAAGCGCGGGCTGACCCTGAACCCGGGAAGATCGCGATTCAAGCCCGGATCGCGCGGGTCCTTGAGGTAGATCTGATGGTCGTAGGTGCGAGTGATATCCGCAACGCGCTCGTCCGTCCCGTAGGCCAGCCCCGCACGCAACCCACGTGTGATCGGGTGATCGCGGTTTGTCACGTCGACGTGCAGCTCGCCCGGGCGCATGTCCTCGGCCAATTGAATGCCCGTGAGCGCTGACATGTTGGCGACGTCGCAGCGGCTGTCGATGTATCCCGTTGCATAAACCCAGACCGCGGTCGCCTTGTTTCTCTTCAGCCGCGCGTGAATCGCCGCACGTTGCTGCGGTGTGACTTTGATGGTGTTCAAAAAGATGTAGAGCTTGAAGTCCTGCAACTTCGGATTGTCCATGTCGCTCAACAGGTACGGCTCCCACGGCATTCCCATGAATCCCAGTTCCCACTGCTTTTGTGCCGTCAGCCATGCATTGAAGACAGGTTCCCCGTCCCCGCAGTAGGTGAACGAAGCTTCGTCCAGGACTACCGCAACCTCCGCGGCCGAGCGCTTATCCGCCTTGAGGTTCGCCGCGTCGATGGCCTTAAGCTGCGCCAGCAGGCCGGTGACCTGTTTGTCCGCGAAAGTGCCGCCGAACAGGTCGGTCCACCACAGGCCGATCCCCTTGGTGAATGCGTAGCCGAAATCGCGGATGAGCAATCCCCTGGTCTCCCCCCACGTTTCCGGATTGTGCAGCGAATTTCCCCAGCGCCACTGCCGCCTGGTCAGATGCGTCTCCGTGTCGGTCTCGCTGAAATACAGCTTGCCGTGCAGATTTGCCGCCTCCGGCAGGCTCTGTGCATTGTGCGGCCCGCCCACATATTTGTTGTCATAGGTGTAGGGGCTGCAGATGAAATCAATATCATTGGAAGCCAGAATCCGCGTCAGCGCAAGCTGCCCGGCCTTGTTTGAACTCAGGTTGGGGAAATTGAGCCAGATCGCCCCGTAGAAGCTGCCGACGATCTTCCTGCGTTTGGTGATCTCTTTGACCCACCTCGCATTCTCCAGCAGCACGTCGCCGACGGAATCGTTGAAATACATCAGGAAGTCGGGCACCTGGCTGCTCCGGGCCGGATCGAAGAAGATCCCTTTCGTGGTGGTGTACCGGGCTTCTTCCCCGGGGGCGCCGGCGGTGTCGAAGGTGATGTCGGCCTCGCCCCATGCCCTGCGCAGCGAGGCCACGTCGTTGTTGTATTTCCTGCGCAGCCAGTTCCGGAACGCCTTGATGGAAGCCGGGCCGTAATCCTCCACGCCGAACCTGGCAGGGTGCGGGGCGTCGCCCCGCGTTTCCCAGAATGAGTTGAACGGCAGCCACTCGCCGCCGAAACCGTTGCCCACCTGATACCCAATGATCCTGTCGCCATATTTATCTTCCAGGTGGGTGATGAATGCGATCATCAGCTTGTGGGAAAGTTCTCGATAGGTCTCCGATGCGAACGAGGGGTGCGTACCGCGCCCGAACATTCCTGCCGGACTCCCGTCGTCGCGCCTGGTGATCTCATCCGGATACATCTCGCCAAACCAGTCGCCAGGCGTCAACAGGATGCGCGGCAGGAAGAGCGCCTTAGGATCGAGTGATTTGTATTCATCCAGCTTCTGGTCTATGCCGCTGAAATCCCATTTGTCCGGCGCCGTCCACGGGAAACGCACATAAAAATTGAAAATCTCGATCCCGCCTGCGCGGAAGGTGTTGAAGTCCTGCGGCCCCTGCCGATAGGGAGCGGCCAGGATCATGCTTTTCTGTTCGCCGTTGACGAACAGCGCCGGCTTGTCCCTGACCAGCCGGACTTCGCTCGTCAAGGGCGTCCGGACCGTCGATGCCCCCAGCATGAACAACGCGCTCCACATGACAATCGTCTTTTTCATGTCCCCCCCGGTGCTGCAGGCCATTATACATGGCGCCACTGGACCCCATGACCGTAAACGCAAAGGGGGCATCCCGCTTTTGCCGCATGCCGTTGCTGGTTGAATCGAAACCCGGCAAGAGCGGAATGTCCCCTCTGCGTTTCTCCAGGGACCAAACTTCGGCGCAGAGGATCGCGGGATCCCGGAGGTCTCGCGATCCTTCCGCGGCTACCTCCCATTGTGATAGAGCGGCGAAATACCCATGTCATCTCCGGGGTAGAACCAGGACTGCAGCCTTTCCGGCGCTCCAGGCTTGTCGCCCTTGATCAGAATGAACTCTGCCTTGCTGGCGGGTTTCAGCCCGTGAGATACGGGAAACCCCGAGACCATTTCCAGGGCTTTGTTGGTCGCCGCATTGATGACCACGAATTCGGTGCGGTCCTCTGTCGGGCTGACCAGCGTGAAAATGTACTTGCCCGGAGCCAATACCATTCCGGGAATCTGGACGGGTTCCTTAAAGGTAACCACAGTCCGCCAATCCAATTCATCCGCCCTCGCGAGCGACGCCATGGTGCCCATCAACAGGCCCAGGCTCATCACCGCCGCAGATAACTTTAAGATCCTCATTTTCGTGACCTCCTTGGTGGTCGTGCATTCGAATCCCGGCACCCCGGCCCGGTCCCCCACATCCCGAAGTTCAGACCCCCTGGGGCGCCGATCATCCGCGCAGCAGGGCAAGCATTGCTTGTCCCGCTTCTCAAACACGCTCGATGTATGCGGTTTCCGTGCCAGGGAAGGATTCTCGCGCGACGCCTTGTATCTGTTGATTTTGCAGCCCCATAGCGTGAGGTTCCGGCAGAGGAACTCGAAGTCTTACATGCGCAAACTCTGATATCCTGCCGCGAGGAATTGGCCCATCCTGTTGCGTTTTCTTATGTTAGGAAAGCTGAGGCGGATTTGCACTATTCGCCTTTTTGCCACATGAAAGCCCCGGCTGCCGAGACTGTTTCGAAACTCCTACTCCGAAAACAAACGTTTTGCTTTAAAAAGCAGCCACGGATTCCACGGATTTCACTGATTGCTGTCTCTCGCGAGTTGGGCTGCCAGTCAAATCTGTGTAATCCGTGGCTGTTTTTCGGTTTTCGTGCGTCACCGGGTGCGTTACGGCGCATCAGAGGCTAATCCGAAGACATAACGATGGCCGGGAACGTTGGGGTCAGGATCGTTATCGAAAGCGCATCAGCGCGCTCAATAGATATTGCGGATCTCGAAGATTACCGTCCCGGTCATTTCCAGTTGCCCGGGGGAGGAGCCCTGTGTCGTCAGGAAACCGACCAGCGTATAAAAGCCGGCAGGCAGCCGTTTGCCGTCGCGACTCTTGAGCACAATGTCCGCCGAGTAGCTACGCGACTCCTTGAGCAGCCTTTCCTGCCCGATCACTTCGAGGAATGCGCGCCCGTCGGACCAGCGCAGGACTTCCTTGCCGAGGGCATCGCGCACGACAAAGTCGAACCGCTGGGAGGTGGGGAAGGTGAACTCCACCGGCCATTCAGTTTCGTTGCGCACTACCAGCCCTGCCTTGGCCGTCGGCCACGTGTCAACGATCGGGGGCATGAGGTTGTTGTAGTAGAGAGGACGATCCAACGAAACATCGATACCGTACGATGCCGCCGGCCATTCCGAGCCGCCCACCCGCGCGCTGATCAGGCGGACGGTCCGGGGCCCGGCGATGGTTACCAAAACCCGCTCGATAAGTCCTACGCCGGCGGCAAAATACTCGCTCGCGATCCCGCCGTCGGCGCAGCGGGACAGGAAATCAAGCCGCAAGGTGCGCTCGAAGGTCCCCGCCGGCACGTCCACCTTCGCGCCGATTTCGCCTATGCTGACCCGGCTGCCGGCAATGCAGATGACGTCTTCCCCGGCTTCGAAGAGCCACGATCCCCGATAGTTTCCGAAACGGTACCACAGGAAGTCCTCTCCCCCTGGATTGTATTCGAGGATCTCGCCGAGAGGACCTTGCCGCAGCTTGCGCACCTTTGCGGCATCGTTCGGCAGGTAACCCGAAACCTCGAAGTACTTCATGAGGTTGGCTTCCAGGGTTTCACGCAGTACCCGGACCGTATAGCTCCCTGCGCCGTCGCTGTAAACCCATTCGTTGCCGATCTCCAACGGAAAAAAGGCAGGCCGGTCATAGATCCGCCGGGATGGAATGGTCGACGCTTGTTCAAGCGCCAGAACGCCCTGCCGGGCGAAGGCGCAGACAAGCAGGCCGATCAACACGATCGCGACAGACGAGAGCAACAAACGCATGCGGCGTATCATCGGGATGGTCCTCCACTCTGTATAGACGGATTTCCGGCAGACAATTCTCACATAAATTTTCGGCGATAAGCACGAATGGCGCCCGGATACGGAACATAGTACAATGCCCCGCACGGCTGATCCTGCCCGGGAGGAAGAGTGCCTCTCATACTCAATCTGTCTCAAATCAAAGAAATCCTCGGCGGCATCGATGTCCGCGAGATCATCCGCGGAATCGAAGACGGCTTTGTAGCCTATTCCCGAGGCCAGGTGGAAGTGCCCCCGGTCGGCGAATTGATATTTGACGAGCCTCGGGGCGATGTCCACATCAAATACGGATACATCCGCAAGGACGACTACTACGTCATCAAAATCGCCTCCGGTTTTTACGACAATCCCGGGATCGGCCTGCCGACAAGCTCCGGCATGATGCTGCTTTTCAGTCGCGCAACCGGAGTGCCCCTGTGCATCCTGCTGGACGAAGGCCATCTCACCCAGATCCGGACCGCGGCGGCCGGCGCGGTGGCGGCACGGTATTTTGCCCCGCGGCAGGTCGGCCGGGTGGGAATCTTCGGTGCCGGCGTGCAGGGCCGCCTGCAGCTGGAATATCTGCGGTATGTACGCGACGTGCGCGAGGCGGTAGTGTGGGGGATCGACCAGCCGGAGCTGGAGAGGTACCGGCGGGATATGGAAGAGCAGGGTTTTGCCGTCCGGACGACCATGGATGCGGAGGAAATCGCTGCCACTTGTACCCTGATTGTCACGGCGACACCGTCCTGCAAGCCGCTGATCCGGGCGGAAATGATCCGCAAGGGTACGCACATCACGGCCATGGGATCCGATACCCCGGAAAAACAGGAACTGGACCCCGGAATACTGCAAATGGCTGACCGGATTGTGGTCGACAGCATCCCCCAGTGTCTTTTGCGGGGAGAGGCATTCCACGCGCTCGAAGCCGGGCTGATTCAGAAGGAACGGATGGTTGAATTGGGAGCCGCCATCCGGACGCCGGGCCTCCAACGTCAATCGGACGAGGAGACCACGGTCGTCGACCTTACCGGGGTCGCTGTCCAGGATATTCAGATCAGCAAAGCCGTCTGGCAAGCTATGTCAGCGCGGTTGGATGCGGGAGGCAATCTCCCTGGCGCCTGATTGTCAGAGGGCCTCGCCCATTTCCTCAACCACGAAACACACGGAAGCTGCTTTCGTGTGTTTCGTGGTTTGCTAATATAGGATTCAGACGTTTTCCTTCTTGTGGCACTCCGCGCACTTGAGGGGAGGTTTTTTCCCTGCTGCCGCTTCCTTGATGTGGCAATCGACGCAGGTCCCCTTCTTCGCCGTCGCGTCATGGAACGCGAACTTGGTGGCCGTCTTCATCGGTGGGGTTGCGGTCTTGGTGTGACAATCCTGGCACTTTTCCTGAGCGGCCTTGGCGGGCTTCTCAGGCTTGGATGCATGATGGCAGGTTATGCACTTGTCTCCGGCGAGCTTTGCGTGCGCGGCGTGGTCATATTTCACACCGCCCATCGGATTGCCCTTCAGAACGACGACACCCGGGGCCTTGCCTTGAGCCTGAACCACGGTGATGAGTCCGAATGTGCAAATGACTGCTATCGCAAACACAGCAACAACCTGTTTCATTCTCTCTCCTCCACGATAAAAATCCTCTTGCAGGCCGCAACGGTCGCCGCCGACCCGCACAAATTTCAACCTGGCAACCTGTTCTTTGTATCCGTAAACATAGATGCGCAACGGGTTCCCAAGTTGCAGACCTTCCGTACGTGGCGCAGCGATAGCCATCTGTAGCTTGAAGATACTTCAGGACTCTTCTGTTATCCAGAGAGTTGATATGACCGGAACCGCCTGCGGTCACTCGATGCGCAGGGCAACCACCGGGTCCATCCGGCTCGCGCGTCTTGCGGGGAAATAGCCGGCCGCCAGAGCCACCGCCCCAAGAATCAGACACACTGCAGCCATGGTGAGCGGATCGGTAGGCGTAATGCCATACAGGATGCTCCTGAGGAATCGGGTGAGCATCAGCGCCAATGCGAGACCTACGGTCAGCCCGGCGAGGCCGATCCTCAAAGCCTGGACCATCACCATGCGGGCCATATCCCACGGTTCCGCCCCCAAGGCGATCCGAATGCCGATTTCCTGAGTGCGCCGGGCTACGGCATAGCTCATCACTCCGTAAAGGCCGATGGCGGACAGGAGTACCGCGACGACCGCAAGAGCACCTAGCAGATATGTGAGAAACCTGGTCTCGCGGGCGGATGCCGCCAGATAGGCGTCCATCTTCTGCAACGCGAACATCGGCACGTCCTTGTCGACACGGTCGACGGCCTGCCGCAACAGGGGTGCGAGGCTGTCGACATCGCCTTTGGTTCGGATCGCGAAGCTCATGTGCAGCCGGCTGCGGACACGGTTGGAGTGATTTTCGGGAGGAAGCTGTGTGAAAGGGAAGTAGACATGCCCGGTCGGCCGCGCGCTGAGGGCGCTGTGCCGGATGTCGGCAACGACGCCGACAATCTGGCGGGGACGCGGATCACCCCAATCGGCATAGCTGATGGTTTGACCGATCGGATCCTGGTTCGGCCACCAGGCGGAGGCCAGGGTTCTATTGATAATCGCCACCCAGGGCGCCTCGACTGTGTCCTTTGTGTTGAACAGGCGGCCCCTGAGCAGCGGAACACTCATGGTCCGGAAGATGTCGATGTCCACCGGATTATAACCCCCTCCCGGTCTGGGGGCGTCACCTTGGGGTTCCGGGCGGCCCACGATGGTGAATAACCGGGCTTCATTGAAGTAACCGTTCATCGGCAGCCATGTGATGGCCGAAGCCGATTCCACTCCCGGAATGGCCCGCAGCCTTTCGAGAATCTCCTGAAACCTGGCAGGGGCAGCCGGGCTGATCCGGCTCCAGCCGGCTTCACGTGTTCCATCACGGATTTCTGAAGCATATTGGGCTTCGGCGAGCCGGACCTGGAAGGTGAGCAGCCGGTCCGGATCGAAGCCGACATCAACCGCCAGCAACTGCTGCAAACTTCGTATCATCAGACCGGCGCCGGCGCAAAGCGTCAAAGCAATGGCGATCTGCGCTGCGACCAGCAGTTTGCGCGCCCTCTGACGCGCAAGGCCTCCGGTGATTCGGCGTCCGGCGTTCTGCATCCAGCGGGTCAGTTCCGGTTTCGAACCCGCCAACGCGGGAAATATCCCGGATATTCCCCCCGCCAGCAGGGAAAGGCACAGCGCAAAGCAAACGATTGTGAAATCGAGCCGGATTTCGTTCCGTCTCGGCAGTCCGGCGGGGCTGAGCAACACAAGCGGATCCACAAGAAACCAAGCCAGGAAGAGGCCTGCGGCACAGCCTGCCAGACTGAGCAGCATGCTCTCCGTGAGATACTGGCGCACCAGGCGTCCCCGGCCGGCCCCGAGCGCCGCGCGCAAAGCGCCCTCAGGAAAACGTTCCGCGCCTGCCGCCATCAAGAGGCCGGCCACATTGGCGCAGGCAATCAGAAGCAGGAACGCCACCGCTCCGGCCAGGGGCAGCAGGCGTTCGCGGACCGGGCCCGTCAGCGAATCGCGCAGCGTCTCCGCTCCGCCGCGGGGTTGGTCACGCTCGGTCCCGCTCTCGGGTGTCGACTGCCGGGCCATCACGGTCATCATTTGCCGTGCCGCTTCCAGGCTCAAGCCTGGTTTGAGTCTGGCATAAACATAGACATGATAGGGACTGTCCCTCACGGCAGCCTGCCGCAAATCAAATGGCGTCCAGAGCGCCACCCTGCTGTCGGGGATGCCGAAATCCCGGGGCATCACGCCGATGATTTCGCGGGCAATGCCGTCGATAGGCACGGTACTTCCCAAGACGCGCGGATCGCCCTGGAAACGGCTCTGCCACAGGCTGTAGCCCAGGATAACGACCGGCGCCGCTCCCTTGGCTTCATCGCCCTCGAGAATCGTCCTGCCGATCAGGGGCTGGACTCCCAGGAGGGAAAAGAAGCTTGCCGTCGCCTTCTGTCCTATCAGCCATTCCGGCGGGCCCCCGCCGGTCAGGTTCAGTTCCTCCCGCTCCAACAGAGCGGCCATGTCCTCAAAAAACGTATTCCTGTCGCGCCAGGCGGCATAGTCGGAGAGCGGCGGAATCTCCATGAAGTGCGGACTGTCGGGCGGCGCTGCCCAGACCCTGACCAGGCGCTCGGGATCCTGATAGGGAAGAGGGCGCAGCAGCACGGAATGGACTACGGTGAAAACCGTCACCGCGCCGCCGATGCCCAGAGTCAGGGACCCGATGGCCGTCCATGTCAATGTCCGCCGCCGGGCCAGGATCCGCATGCCGATCCGCACATCGGCAACCAGATCATCCAGCCATCTCCAACCCCAGAAATCGCGGCTGGCTTCGCGCACACGGTATGTGTTGCCCAGTTGCCGGCATGCAGCCGAACGCGCGACTTCCGGAGGCACGCCCGTTTCTTCGTACTCGTGCGCCTTCATTTCCAGGTGAAACTCCAGCTCGTCCGCCAATTCCGCTTCCAGCCGGCGGCGGCGAAACAGGAAACACAGGCGTCGCCACAGTTCGCTCATGTCGCATCACCCCGTCCAAAGGCGACCAGGTCAGGCGGGACGCATAATCCGCGCAATCGCGCGCACGGTTTGCTCAAAGACCGATTCCTCGAGCTGCAGTTGCTTCCTGCCCGCCGGAGTCAGCCGGTAGTAGCGGGCCCTGCGATTCTGCGGCGACACCCGCCACTCCGATCGAACCCAGCCCTTGACTTGCAGCCGCTGCAACGCCGGGTATAAGGATCCTTCCTCCACGCGCAGCACCTCGTCGGACATCTGCTGGATGTGACGTGCAATTCCGTAGCCATGCAGCGCGCCGCGGGTCAGAGTCTTGAGGATCAACATATCCAGAGTGCCCGGCAGCAGCTCGTTGCGTCCGGCAAGCCGTTTCTTTTCCATAGATAACCTATGCAAAGGCATTCTACGATACGCGCGCTACCCTGTAAAGGGGGAGGCTGCGCTATATCGGGACAGAGGCAATCCTGTTCACAACCGAACACTTGCGTGCCAATACCGAACACGGGAATTTCCGTGACGGACGCCGATCAGCGCGTCAACATCGCGATCAGATGACTCGCCTGGCCGCGGCTGATTTGAGGGGGAGGAATTACGTGGGCGCGGCTCAACCGTTCGAGCTGCTTTTCGGTCGCCGGCCGGCGGCGCCATGGGGCACGCAGGTCCACGAGCTCAAGCGCGCGCGGGCAGGTGGTCCTGATGTAGGTCTCAGCTTTGGCGATCGCGCCTGTCAGCTGAATTTCTGTGGCGACCAGGCTGCCATCCGCCTCGGGAGCGTCCGAGCGCAGTGCGACCTCCCACCGGTTCAGCAGGGTTTTGGAGCAGGTCAGGTATTCGCCCCGGCCCAGTCCCAATCGATAGCAGTTGCGTCCGATCGCGGCCCAGGCAAACCGGGCCGCGCCCCGGAGCTCTTGGGGAAGGCGCAACTCCATCAGGTCTATGCGAGTGCAGCGCAGCCGCAGGCTGTCGAGATCCGTTGCCAGATCGGTATTGACCCAGGGGCGGTTGATCTCCACCCAACGAATGGCACGCTCGACTTCACCGGTAGTCTTGCCCTTGAGATTGAAATTCTCGTCGAGGCCGAACAGCGACGGCAGGGTGACGAGGCGGTGTTTGCTCGAGTTGTCGACGACATCCACCACAGTCACATCGGTCTTGCCCGGGTGGGGGCGGGTGCCCCGGCCGATCATCTGCGTATAGAGCAGAGTCGATTTTGTCGGACGCGCCAGCATGATCCCGTCGACGGCAGGTTCGTCATACCCTTCAGTGAGCACCATGCAGTTTGTCAGTACCTGGAGGCAACCGGATGAAAACGCAGCCAGGGTATCACGGCGCTCGTCCGGCGGCGTGTCGCCGGTGACCGGCGCTGCCGTGATGCCGTAGTGGCTGAAGGCCGCGGCCAAATCGAGGGCGTGGGCGACGTCGACGCAGAACACCAGCGTCCGCCGGTTCGGCACGAGCTCGCGAAAGGCTTTGACCACAAGGGCGTTGCGGCTTTCGATGTTGACCGCATCGGACAATTGCGAGACCACAAAATCGCCCATGCTGGTTTTGACGCGCGACAGATCGACGTCGGTCTCCACTCTGTAACCGGCCACGGGAGCCAGGTAGCCGCCCTGCATCATCTCGGGTATGGTCCGCGAGAAGGAAATCTCGTCGAAGACGGCGTCGAGGCCTATGCCATCGCTGCGTTTCGGCGTTGCCGTAAAGCCCACAAGGAGTTTTTGGGTATCCGATTGCTGCAATCCCAGGTGCCCGACGATGCGCCGGTAGGTCTCGGCAGTCGCATGATGCGCCTCATCGATAACGACTATCGAAAACTGATCGGGATCAAGCCCGGCGAGGCGCCTGGAGCCGCGTCGGCCGATCGTAGGCACCGAGGCGACGATGACATCGCTGCTCTCCGACGCTCTCTGCCCGGCCTGTTCGATCTCGACTTTGAGAGCAGGATTGGCAGACAGCAGTTTGTCGCGAGCCTGATGCAGCAGCTCCGCGCGATGCGCCAGCACGAGCATGCGACGTTTCATGCGGAAGAAAGATGGGAACTGGGCAAAGATGACGGTCTTACCGGTGCCGGTAGGTAGACAGACGAGCTGGCGCCGCGCACCCGCCTTGTAGCGATTGACGATCGCGGCTAGGCATTCGCGTTGATACTGGCGCAGCTTGACTTGCGGATCCATAGTCCCGAGTATACCTCACCCACGTCCCACGAGAGGCTGTCCCGAAAATAGAGACTGGCAGATGGCATCGTGATCGTGATCGTGGTCGGCTTTTGTTCGATTCGCCCTACCGATCACGATCACGACCACGATCACGATCAACTCGCTGAGATCGGTACAATACTGCTGCTGTTTTCATGCACGCGGGTGCGCCATAGGCGCATGGATTACTGCTTCGAAAATGGAATGAAAGCCACGAATGTCGGGGTCGGGGTCGGTATCGGAATCGAAGCGCGTATCAGCACAATCACGATTCCGATACCGATCACTTTCATACACCCGGGAGCACCGACCGGCCATAATATTCACCGATGACGCTGCCTCGTCTATCTCCCTGCAATTCATGTTTCGCGGATTTGCGCCCGTCCTTGAAGGCCGGGGCGGGCTTATGATAAGCGGCTGCAGGAAAACGTCGGCTGCTCTGGAAACGACGTGCGCGTTCTCCGGCGGAATCGGGCTACTTAGCGGGAATCTGTGAGGTTACCGCCTCATATAGCCCTGTGACCTCGCGCGCCTCTGCCAATCCTACGGGTACGTCGCCCCTGCCGCGCACGGCTTCCGTGAAACGACATATGGGGGTCGAGTGGGTGCTGGGATAGCTGCCCAACAGCACTTTGAGAGCTACCGACGAGGTTCCGGTCAGCCACCGGCGTGCTGTCCTGAGGTTCTCGAAGCCCATCGGTCTTCGGCTCCCGCCTGGTGCAACTTTGTGCACGCTGACGATCCCGTTGGGCAGGGCAGCCGCAAGCCTGCCCTCGGTCCCGATAAACTCGATCAACATGATGTTCCCCCGCCCCCTTACGGTTGCGGTGATCGTTACCATACCTCTTCCGCCTTCGAGGAGGATGCACGCTTCATCGTTGGCAAGCCAGGCGGGTGCTGTACGTTTGCAGCTGTGGACGCTCATGACCTTCAAGTCGCCGAAAAACGACCTCGCCAGGTACAACGGGTGCGGCAGCATCTCTCCGAAGATGCCCCCCGGCAGCCGATGACACCAGTGGTCCGGATCTGTGGTCAACGCGGAACGATTGTCTTCCGATTGAGTGATTTGCATCAGCACCAATTCCCCGATCAAACCTTTTTCCATCAGCCGGCGGGCTTTCAGCACAACGGGTACGTGAAGCACGTTGTGGATGGTCGACAGGAGAACCCCGGATTCTGCGGCGGCTGCGGCCATGCGATCAAATTCGCCGACGGTCAATGCGATCGGCTTTTCCAGCAGCACATGGCATCCGGCACTCATTGCCTGCAATGAAAGCGACAGATGTGTCCGGGGAGGCGTCGTGATGTGAACCACATCGGGGCGCACCTCCGACAGCAGATCGGCGATGCCGGTGTAGGACCGGGGGACACCGTACTTTGCCGCAGTGTTACGCGCCAGGCTCTCGTCGAGGTCGCAGACGGCGACGACCTTGACTCCCCTCGATTTTTTCAGTGCGGAAATATGGGCGCCGGCAATCAGGCCGCATCCCACAACCGCGGCACGCAAATCCCCGGAGTTTGGCATTGTACGGGCTGAACCTCAGGTAAGCGGTGAACAGTGCGCTGAAGCGACAGTGAAGTCTATGTGGCTGCGGGCAGGCCGTCAACCAGGATCCGACGAATTTCGCTTGCGCATCCATGGCCCGAGGGATAGAAATGCCCGGGGAGAAGGGAATATTCCGGTTTTCCGGGCGCTTGCCGCCAGCGCCCTGGTATCATGAATCCGCCAGGGCTGATAAGCCGAAAGGTCCACTTTTTCGAGCCGAGGGAGTTTATGGGTCTTGAAGTCCCACTTCCTGTTCATGGGCAAGGAGCCGTCGACCGGTACCTCGATGCCGACGATGTCCGCTGCATCGTGCGCCGGGGCCTGGATTCCATTGCGCCCGACGGCGAACGCGTGCTGGTGATCATCCCCGACAGCACGCGCACGGCGCCTATGCCACTGATGTTCAGTGTACTTGCTGAGGAAGCCGGCCCGCGCGCGGCGGCGCTCGATTATCTGGTCGCGTTGGGAACCCATCAGCCGATGTCGGACCAGCAGCTGAGCCGCCTTCTGGGACGGCCTGTCGCGAACGGCGGGGCGGGCGACAGCAGGGTTTACAATCACCATTGGGAAGATCCGGAGACGTTTGTCAAAATCGGCGACATTCCAGCTGCGGAGATCCGGGAACTTTCGGGTGGATTGCTCGACAGGGAGGTGAGCGTTTCGCTCAACAAGTTGATTTTTGCCTACGACCGGATCCTGATTTGCGGCCCGGTGTTTCCTCACGAGGTCGTCGGCTTCTCCGGCGGCAACAAATACTTTTTCCCAGGCATCGCGGGCCCTGAGATCATCAACTTCACGCACTGGCTCGGGGCCCTGATCACCAGCTACCAGGTCATCGGGGCGGGTTACACGCCTGTGCGGGCCGTCATTGACAGAGCGGCGTCCATGGTGGATCGTCCGGTTGCCTGCATTGCGCTGGTCGTCACCCATGCCGGGATTGCCGGACTTTTCTTCGGCCCGGCCAGGGATGCGTGGCAGGCGGCTGCGGACCTTTCTGCGCGCATCCACATCACGTACGTGGACCGGCCGTTCCGTCGTGTGCTGTCCATCATGCCCGAGATGTACGATGATCTCTGGACTGCGGCAAAAGGGATGTACAAGCTCGAACCGGCGGTGGCCGATGGCGGGGAGGTCGTGATTTTCGCGCCCCACATCACCGAGGTCAGCTACACGCACGGCAAGTTGATCGACGAAATCGGCTATCATTGCCGCGACTATTTCCTGGCGCAATGGCAGCGGTTCGAACATTGTCCCGGAGGAGTGCTGGCCCACTCGACCCATGTGAAAGGGCTGGGAACCTATGACCCTGCCTCCGGCCGGGAGACGCCGCGCATCCGTGTCACCCTGGCGACGGGCATCCCCGCGGAACGTTGCCGGCGCATCAACCTCAGCCATATGAATCCTGCGGATGTGCGGCTCGAAGACTGGCAGGGCAGAGAGAGCGAGGGCATACTCGTCGTGCCCCGCGCCGGTGAGATGCTGTACCGCCTCAGATAATTCCGGTCAAAGGAGCATGAACGTGCGATGTGACATCGGAGTAGTCGGACTCGGCGTCATGGGGAGCAACCTGGCTCTCAATATGGAGCGGAACGGATTTCGCATTGCGGGCTACGACCTGGACGCGGCCAAGGCAAAAACCTTCGCCTCCGGGCCGGCTGCAGGAAAAAATGTGGAACTGGCCGAGACGCCGGCCGGGCTGATGGCCGTCCTGAAAAAGCCGCGTCGCGTGCTGATGATGGTTCCGGCCGGGCCCGCAGTGGACAGCGCCATTTCCCATCTCAAGGACCATCTCGAAACGCGCGACATGCTTATAGACGGCGGGAATTCATTTTTCCTGGATACAGAACGCCGCAGCAAAGAACTCGCCGCCGAGGGATTTCAATATGTCGGTACCGGCGTGTCCGGAGGCGAGCAGGGCGCGCTCTGGGGGCCCAGCATCATGCCGGGCGGGCAGCGGGAAGCGTGGGAAGCTCTTGCCCCCATCTTGAGAGCCATCGCCGCCAAGGCAGAGGACGGTGAGCCCTGCGTCGAGTATATGGGGCCGGGAGGCGCAGGCCACTATGTGAAAATGGTGCACAACGGCATCGAGTACGGCGACATGCAGCTGATCGCCGAAACCTATGACATCCTCGGGCGCGGCCTCGGGTTGTCGGCGCCGCAGCTCCACGATGTCTTCGCGGCATGGAACCAGGGGGAGCTAAAGTCGTACCTGATTGAGATCACCGCCGACGTACTGGCCAAGATGGATCCGGAGACCGGGCGGCCGCTGGTGGAGGTAATTCTCGACGAGGCGCAGCAGAAGGGAACCGGCAAGTGGGCCAGCCAGAACGCGCTGGACGTGGGGGCGCCGATTCCCACCATCAACGCAGCCGTGGAAAGCCGCATTATCTCGGCGCTCAAACCGCAGCGCGTGAGCGCCAGCCGCATGCTGCGCGGGCCGGCGGCGAAGTACTCAGGAGACCGGCAGCGACTGATCGACGCGGCGCGCGACGCGCTCTATGCGAGCAAGGTCACTTCCTACGCGCAGGGCCTCGGCCTGCTGCGCCTGGCTTCGGAGGAATACGGTTACGGGCTGATGCCGGGCGACATCGCCAAAGTCTGGCGCGCCGGCTGCATCATCCGCGCGAGCCTGCTCAGCGATATCATGGCGGCCTACCGTCGCGATCCGGCGCTCGTCAATCTGCTGCTCGACCCGGCTTTCCGCGACGCGGTCGAGAGGCGCCAGGACGCCTGGCGTTTCGTCCTGCAGACCGCGATCGGGCTGGGCATCCCGGTGTTGGCCATGAGCGCCTCGCTCGCCTACTTCGACGCCTATCGCAGCGAGCGCTTGCCTGCCAACCTGACCCAGGCCCAGCGCGACTACTTCGGTGCCCACACATACCGCAGGATCGACAAGCCGGGCGTCTTCCACACCGAGTGGCAATAGGGAGGGGATCATGAAATACGGCCTCAACATCCGTCCGAACGGCGCTCTCGACCTGGTTTCCGTGGGCGCCATCATTCACCGGCTCGATCCCGGCATCATGCCCTTTCGCAAGGCAACCGAGTGCCTGATCCATGTCAGCGGCGGCGAATTCAACGTTGCCGCCAACCTTGCGGACTGCTTTGGCCTGCAGACCGGCATCGCAACCGCCATGGTGGACTATCCGATCGGCGATCTCATCGCCGAACGCGTGAAGGCCATGGGCGTCAGACCGTTTTACAAACGCTTCAAGCATAACGGCGTCAACGGCCCCAACATGGCTACGGTGTACAGCGACCGCGGCGCAGGCGTGCGGGCCCCGGTCGTTTTTTACAACCGTTCGAACGAAGCGGCGGCGCTGCTCAAGCCGGGTGACTTCGACTGGCAGGCGATCTTCAGCGGCGGCCTGCGGTGGTTCCACAGCGGCGGCATCTTCGCCGCGCTCTCCGCGACCACAGGCGAGGTGATCATCGAGGGGATGAAGGCGGCCAAGGCAGCCGGCGCCGTCGTCTCCTTCGACCTCAACTTCAGGGAAAAGCTCTGGAACATCTGGGGCGGCCAGCAGCGGGCCGCCGAAGTCATAGGCCGCATCGTGGAAAACGTCGACGTCCTGGTGGGAAACGAAGAGGACCTGCAAAAGGGCCTCGGCATCCCCGGGATTGAGGTCGCCGGCAGGTCCAAGCTCGACCCCACGGCGTTCTTCGGCATGATCGACAGGGTCGTGCAAAAGCATCCGCAAATCAAAATCGTCGCCACCACGCTGCGCGAGGTCAACTCCACGAACCGGCACAGCTGGAGCGCCGTGGCCTGGATCGACGGCCGGACCTACCAGGCCCCGGCCTGCGAGCTCGATGTGTATGATCGTGTGGGAGGCGGAGACGGATTCGCCGCGGGATTCTTCTACGGTCTCCTGACAGGCGAACCGGCTGAGGAGGCGGTCAAACTCGGCTGGGCGCACGGCGCGTTACTGACCACCTACCCCGGCGACACCACCATGTCGACGGTCGAACAGGTGCGCGCTTTCGCCAAAGGCGGCTCCGCCCGCATCCAACGCTGAGTATCGGCACAAGCCGGAGACCCTCACCTTTCTTGCTGTCTCTATTGTGCAGCGCCTATGCAACCGCGGCCAGATCCCATTTCCCATATTTGGTGAACATCAAAGGCGTGCCTCCGATTCGGGTTTTGTGGGTACCCCTCGTTGGCTGCATCTCATGCGACCACTGCGCACGACACTTTTGGTATCCCGCAAGGCGGGAACCGCCATCACCGACGGGAACAAAGAGTACATCTGCGCCCTAAACCCCATGCGCCTGCAGGTCGATATGGCTCTCGTGCGATCGACCGACCCTCTTCGCCTCGCATGATCGCCTGACAATTTCCAATCTCTGAGGGGCCCCCGAACTCTCAGATCCCTGGAGGTTATTACGAATAAAGTCGCTCTGTACTCATTTGCATGCCTCATGACGGCTCCTGTCTTTGCCCAGTCGCCCGCGGTCATCCGATGCGGATCACAGCCCCGCATCACGACTGTTCCTGTATATGGGACCGCCGAAGCCAAGTGGACGGTCGACACGGTGTCATGCGACCAGTCTGTGAGCCTGCTGGCCACGGAACAGGGATATGCCAAGATTCAATACGGCGGTCGCACTGGTTACGTCGAGGCGAAGTTGGTGCAGCTCCTGCCAAGCCAGCCGGAAGCAGAGAAGCGAACCGCTGCGCCCGAGGCTCAGCCCAAGGCCGTGCAACCGGCGGCAACTCCTCCACAGCCGGCACCTGCTCCACCAGCCCGCCAGCCCGTCACGGCGAACGCTCCCCAGCCCGTCCGGAAGGTATCGAGCAAGACGGAAAAGCCGTCGTCGCCGCCGGAACAAAGACCCCCGGCAATGCCCAGGGCTGTGTCCCTCGAATCGTCAAGCGCCAAAACAAGCGTGGCAGGCTGGGCTGGGTATGTACATCCACTGGAAAGCAATCAGAATGGAGGCTTGGCCTTCGGGGGGAGTTTTGACTACAAGATCGTAAAGCCGCTTTCTGCGGAGGTGCGCGCCTGGAGCATGAAACGCGATTTTCAAGGGAATAGCCGGGGGATGAGCGAGGGAACGCTGTCGACAGCCGTCGTGCAATTCAGTACTTTCTATCACTTCGATCTCAGAGAACGCTGGTCGCTTAATCTGGGCGGCGGCGCTGGATATTACTTTGTGCGGAAATTTGAGCTGGACAGCAAGCTGGTGCAATCCTGGAATGCTCTCGGCTTCAATATCAGCGAAAAGCTCGAGTCTGCTCCCGGCCTTCACGCCGGAGGAAGTGTCGATGTCCGTTTGACAGAGAGATTCGCTGTCAATTTCGATATGCGTTATTGCCGGATTGCGTCGAAAGGGAGTTGGTCGCAAGTTGACCGGATCAGCGGCGAAACTGTTTCCGGAAGCAATGATCGTGTGAAACTCGACATGATCATGGCCGGGATCGGGCTGAAGTTTTCGTTTTAGATGTTGTCTTACAAGGGAGATCCAGCATGAGAAAGACCTTGTGGGTGGTTTTTATGGCAGGGATTGGTCTTATCAATGCCATCGGGCTGACAGATCCGGCATCGAGCCAATCCGGCAGCCCACGGCAGGCCGGCGTCGGAAATCCGGGCACGGCAGCCAGGCCGATGCGCACTCTCCAGGCGCCACCCAAGCCCATTCATCCGAAAATGGATTCATCCCTTAGCCGGTTCAGGGACACCTACACGGCTGCGGGACTGGCCGCAGCCATGGATGCCCCGGTTCGGCAGGACATGGATCTGGACGGCGACAAGGTCCTCGTCGTTTCCGAATTGCAGACCCAGGGCACGACGCGGGACAGTCTGGAGCAAGCGGCAGGGATTATCGAGGCGCGTATCACGGAACTCAACGGCAAAGTCGAGCTGCGCTTCGAGCATTTGATTCAACATTGGATCCCGGTCTCGGAACTGAATCGTCTGGCCGACATGCCCGAGATCCGCTATATCCGCCTCCCGCAAAGGCCTCAGCCTGATTCCATAACAGAAGGGGTCAACCTCACGGGCGCCAATCTCTGGCAGCAGTTGCCGAACTTTCACGCGCCGCAGGACGTCACGATTTGTGTTCTCGACATAGGATTTGCAGGCTACCAGACTCTTAAGGGCAGGGAACTGCCTGATTCAATTGAAACGCGCTCATTTCGGGCGGATGGAAATATCGAGGCCGTCACAGAACACGGGACGGCCTGCGCAGAAATCGTTCACGCCATGGCACCGGACGCGAACCTCGTACTCTGCAATTGCGGCACGGATGTCGAATGTATGAGTGCGGTTGATTGGATTATCGCGCGAAAGTTCAGCGTCGTTTCCCATTCCGTGGGATATTTCAACACTGAGCCCGGAAACGGCACCGGTCCAGTCAATGAGGTGGTGAAAAAGGCGTCCGAGAATGGTGTCGTCTGGATCAATTCCGCCGGCAACTATGCCCAACAACACTGGGCGGGGACATACACCGATCCTGACGGCGACGGCTGGCATAATTTCTCTGGCACCGATGAGATGTTGAACTTTCAGTTGCCCGCAAACGTTGCGGGCCGTGTCTTTCTGAAATGGGATGATTGGGGTTCGTGGAACGGGACCAGCTTCTCAGGCTCGAATCAGGACTACGACCTCTACGTCTATTATTGGTCCGGCACCTCCTGGGTATTATGGGACGAGTCTATGAACGTCCAGTCGGGAACGCAATTGCCTGTAGAGTACGTGGGAGGTTTTTGGAGCAGCAACTCCTCCAGAACCTGGGGGGTCAGCATTCGGAGGTACACATCCACGCGCAATGTCAATCTCGATCTCACCATTACCCCCGGATACAATCTGGATTATGTCGTTTCCGGCCGATCATTGAGCTCCCCGGCGGATTCAGCTTATGCGTTCGCGGTTGGCGCCACCGATTGGCAAACTGACGCGTATGAATCGTACAGTTCCCAAGGACCGACCATGGATGGGAGGATCAAGCCCGACCTATCCGCGCCCTCCGGTGTTTCGACGATCACATACGGGTCGCTGGGTTTTTCGGGGACCTCGGCATCGGCACCCCATGTGGCAGGGGCAGTGGCCTTGCTCCTGGGAAAGACCTCGTACACCCCGGAACAAGTCATGAAGATCATCCAATCCCGAGTTCTGGATCTTGGTCCTCCGGGAAAAGACAATCAATTCGGCCTCGGGCGCTTACTCCTTACTCGGTAGAGAGAGGCATTTCTGAAGAATCCGAGCCTCGCGTGAGGATGCCGCCGAGCTCGGCAGGACCCACGGCACACTGGTAACCGCTGCTCCGACGGCAAGGTTATGGCAACGGTCGAGCAGGTGCGCGCTTTCGCCAAAGGCGGCTCCGCCCGCATCCAACGCTGACCTACGGCCGGGACTCTGCGGGTTGAATCAACGCAGAGCCTGCGACATCCATTGGACGATCCGGTCCTGCGCCGGGCCGGATAGGCGGAAATAGTCCCATGGGTCGTCGAGCACAAGCTTGTCGGGCGCACGGTACAGGTCGTAAATCCTCCTGGCCTGTTCGACCGCATCACGCACATCCTTGATGGTTGCGTCCCGGTTGTAGACGGGATTGAAGACATAAACAGGCCGCGGAGCAATCGCACCGATCAGGTCCTGGTAATCATAAGGGATTCTCGATTCCTGCCCGATGAACGCCCCCAATCGCGGCAGCAGCCCGCGATCGTGCGAGAAGCGCCCGATACCGCCGGTGTGTTTGTCCGCCGTGTCCGTGCGCATCGGCGTGAAACCGCAGATCGAGACCACCCCCTTTACCTTGGGCTCAAGCGCCGCCGTGTGCAGCGCCACCATCCCGCCGAGCCCGTACCCGAGGAGATAGATCCTGTCCGGATCGACGAGCGCATCCTTCCGGACGGCATCGACCGCCGCCCGCGCGTCTTCCACCATTCGTCCCAGCTGCGACCAGCGGGGATAGCGATCGTAGAACGGTGCGGCCTCGTTCATCCGGCTGCCGAAACCGGTCTGATCGAACGCCAGCACCGCGTAACCGGCGTTGACCATCGCCAGGATCGGGTGGGGATCCGTCCGGTAGACCCACATGTAGCCTAGCGGGTAGCTGTCGCCGTGCAGGAAGACCACCGCCGGGAGCTTCGCAGACTGCGGCGCGTCGGCTTTGAAGTACAGATCGCCGCGGATGCCGCCGTTGCCGAAGCGGATGTCGCGCGTTGCGATGCCTTCCGCCTGCTGGCGCGTCCAGCCGTGCTGGACGCTGCTCCGTCCGATCACCCAGCGGGGCGTATCGTCAATGCCGGGATCGCCGGGATTGGTCACGCGCTCGCCGGCGCGGGCCGTCACGGCCGGCGCTTCGCCGAGCATCCATTCCACGGACTTGCGGGCCTGGTCCGCCTTTTTCTCCCAGGCCGCAAGCGATTTGACGTTCTTCGTGAATTCACCAGCCGCATGCCGCTGGAAACGGCGCACATCCACGTTTTCGCCGCTCTTCTGCCTCCACTGTTCGTAATCCCAAGGGAAGAGAAGATCGTTCGTCCACTTTTCCGTCGATCGGCCGAACTGGATGTCCAGCCACTTCATGGTTGCCTGCGGATCGTTGGCCCCGTGATGGCCGGGAGGGCGCAGGATGCTGACGGCCTCAGGTTTGCCCAGGAACTTGTAGACCTTCAGCGCGTCGTAGTAGGTTTGCTCATTTCCCCAGGTGTTGGAGACTTCATCATTCAGCCCATAGATCATCAGGATCGGCCGGGGTGCGACCATCTCCACCAGCAGATTGCCGTCGACCGGCAGACGGTCTTCACGGCCGGAGAAAAACCGGAAATCGGTCTTGAACCAGATCGGGAACATTCGCGTGGTGCTCTCAATGCTCTCGCCGATGTTTTTCTCGCTGCCGTGCCGCCACGCAAGCACGCCGCCCACGCCCGTGCTCCCGGCAACGCAGGCCGCGATCCGCTCGTCGATCGCCGCCGCGATCGTTGCCATCTTCCCCAGGCGCGAATATCCGGTGATGGCGATATGCTGCTTGTCCGCCTCCGGCACAGTCTGCAAATAGTCCACTACCATCTGGGCTGTCCAGGCGACCTTGGCCATCGAAGCCCAGTCGTAGCCCGGGTAGGATGGCCCAATGTCGGGCGGCGCATCCACGCTGCTGGGGAATTGGCACGCGATGTAACCGTTGCGCGTGACGTCCGGGCTGCCGCCGATCAGTACCGGAAACGGTCCGGCGCCGGGCGGGATCGTCACTGTGACCCGGGTGCGGATCCGGCTCTCCGGTCCATAGTGCAGGTCAACGATGCGCGTGACGGATCCTTCCGCCGGCGCGAAGCCGCGACGACCGGCAGCGGCCGCAGGCGGAGGCCCGGCCGTCGGTGCGGCCCGACTGCCGCGGGCCGCCTCCGCCACGTCCACCGGAACGACCTTGTCCAGCCTGGGCTTGGGCGGCATCGAGCCGATGACGTATTTTTCGAACAACCGTCTGATTTCGGCACGACGGGCCTGCCAGTCTTCCTTTGTCCGCACCTTGCGCCTGCCGTCAAAGAAGGTCAACGGGTCGGGCAGGCCGTTGCTTTTCGGCAGGGAGTCAAAATCAGGCGGCAACGCATCGGTCGCCTTGATCCAGTCGGCGAACGGCTGCTGACCGCCCCGGCCTCCCGGCACTTCGGGCAGGATCTGCATCAGCCTGTCGCGATATTCGCGGCGCTGCTCGAGCGTCATTTCAGGCGCCGCAATTGCCAAGCCAAGAATCCCCAGAATCATGCCTGCACTGTATCGCCACATTTTTACGGTCCTTTTCCATCCGTTTGGCTGTCCACATTTGAAATAAAAGTAGGATTGCAGTACCCGCATCGAGCTTTCTTGCCAACGGGTGGCAGGGAAACGGGCAGAATCAGGATGGGGATCACTGATACTTGATCCCCGGATCATTTCTATCCATCAAAATGACTCTGCAAGCCGAGCCGCCTAGTGGGCGGCGGTAATGGAGACCGTGATCGCGGGCAAGATGCAGGCCACCATGACGGCCGCCTGCATGGCCCGGATGGCCTCGTTGGTGGCCTTGCCGGTCAGCTCTCCGTTAACGACTTGCTCGATCCGCGCTTTGCGGCTTTTCAGCTGTTTCTTGTCGAAGACGAGTTTCAGGAGGTCGGCGCTGTTCGCAAGGGAAAGAAGGACAACGGTCCGGGGATCGATCTCTCCGCCGTCACCGAAAATGGCTTGACGCAGCCTCTCGATCAATTCCCACTCCGGCCGCGGGTCGACCTCGGGATAGATCTTGCGGGTGAAGATCCCCAGGACCTTGTCCTCATCGATCCGGAGGATCCGGCGTTTGGCCAACTGCTCCGCCACCCGGTGTTTGAGGTTTTTCGTGTTTGCGAACTTTAAAACCCAAGTCTGGAGCTGATCGCGTCTTTTCAGCCCCCCGAGCTTGGAGAGGCACTCGTCGACCAGGGGATCGCCGAGCGGAGCGGGGCTCAGAACCCTCGCGCATTGTCGCTTCCTGATCGCTTCGACGTCTATCCGCTTTGCCATCAGGAGCTCGGCCAGGACGGCCCCCCCGATCGCGAAGTTGTACATCGTCCCGGAAAAGACGGTCCCTTCCCTGTCGCGAAGGGCCAGGAGCATGATTTCCTCATGCAGATAAAGCGAACTGCCTTTTCTCATCGATACGGCCTCCTGTCATAATCTTTATGCTCTTTTTTGCCTGTTAATTCTACCTTTCGTGTCTATCAATAACCGTTATTTCCGAGACGTTTCGCGCAGAGCAGGAAGAATTGGACACCCACTCTCTTGGATGAGTGGACGAGCGGCAGCTCGTACCTGGCTCTATTAGCATCGAGAACATGGGTGTCCAGGATTTCAGCTGGCGCTATTCTAATGATGGACATACGGGGCTCCGGCTGCTAACCGAAGGCGTACAGCAGGTTGCAGTCGTTATCGGCAGTCTCACGGGGAATGGATATCGAAACAAGGCAGGCGATCGGCAACTCCCTCCGAAGCATAGCTGGCAGGCGACGGACTGCTCTCTGCGCGCGATGTTCCTCGGGCAGCCCGTCACTCCGGGCTTTGTGGGAGCGAAAAAATGGGTGTCCTGGAGTTCCCCAAGGAGGGTCAGCGGATTGGTATGGTCACGAGGACCGCGACCGGGACAGGAACTCCTGCGCGGTTCCCTGGAGCCAGGACCCGCGCCTGCTGCAGGGCAGCCGCGACCGCCGGCACATCCGGCCCTGTCGCCTTTTCAACATCCAGAACTTCGCCGGCCTCACTTACAAACACCCAATAACTCAGGGCGGAAACAGGGCCAAAGGGAGTGTTTGCTGGTTGAGGCTCGACAATTCCGGACGACCTGGCTATGTTGCTCAAGACAGTGACATCGATATCCAGCTCGGGGAGCCGGATGCCATAGGCGCTGCCTGCGAAGATTCCCTCTATGCCCCCGCCCACACCTGATCCTATTCCGCTTCCAGTTCCTCTGCCTATACCCCCTCCGACACCGCCGATCGCGCCTCCTATACCCCCGCCCACACCTGATCCTATTCCGCTTCCAGTACCTCTGCCTACACCCCCTCCGACACCGCCGATCGCGCCTCCCGTCGTGCCTGCCCCGACTCCACCGGGCACTCCTCGGACAACTCCGCCCGGGACGCCGCCGATGACTCCGCCCGCGACGCCACCCCGAACTCCTCCGATGACCCCGGCGGTGCCTGTGGTTGATTGCGCCCTGTAGAACAGTCGTCCTGCTCTGGCGATGAATTCCGAGGACATGAGCTGCACATTTTGCGCTCCCTTGTTTTGCAGGGCTTGCAGTGCCCGTTCGACAGCCTCGAAGGTAACCTCGCGCTCAGGCGTGACCACTATCGTGCCCTGGATTTGCCTGGCATCCTCGAGTGACACGGGCAAGCCGTCGCTGCCGCGCAGGTTTCCTTCCCGGTCGATGACCATTTTGTCCGGTAAGCCGAATCCGAGCACAACGTTTGTGATTACCGCGACTGGTTCTCCATTCAACAATGTCGGCGCATAGCGCCACTGCCTCACCGCATGTACGGCGGCTCCCTCGAACAGCGGGGCTCCCAGGGCGATTCGGAAGGCGGCAGGGATGCCGGCCTCGTCGATCGTCACCTCGAGCGTGACCATGCCGACGATATGGTTATCGGCCGCTGCCATGGGCATGACCGGGCTCACCCGGTTCGTGAGCTTGGATTCCTGGACAGCATTTCCTACCCGCAACGGCTGGCGCTGCGGAGCTTTCGGCGCCGGAGATGGTGCGGAAGCAACCTCCGTGCGCGGTGTCCGGATTTCCAGCTCCTGTTTCGCCGGATTTCCGGCACGCGGATCTGGATCTATAGGGGCCGGAACCTTGGGATCTGCAGCGGGCTGATGAGGCTGAGGATCGGAAGCGGCAATATTCAGCCGCTCCGGAGCCGATGATTTCCGCGCCAACCCTCGCGCTGAAACTGCCACGCACAAGAGCGCAGCGACCAGGACCAAGGAAACGTATTTGCGGGAATGTTTTTCGCTTACTTCATAGTCTGAGCGCATCATACGGCGGATCCTCCTTCCCAGATTCGAAGTGTTCTCAGCCATAGCCATGCCGGGAAGCCAGCGGTGCGGGCGCCGGACGACCGTCTCGATGACCTGGAGCATGGAGCGGACGTAGGCAGTCGAACCTCCCCGGCAGCGGCGGACGACTTCATCGTCGCAGGCCAATTCCCGTTCACGACGCATGGTCCGGTTGGCGATCCAAACCATGGGATGAAAGAAGTAAATCACCTGGAAGACGATTTGTGCCATGTTGATCAGGCAATCCCCGCGTTTGATATGAATCAGCTCGTGAAGCAGGACGGGCTCGATCGCTTCCCTCGACCAGCCGGCCGCCATTTCATTGGGGAGGATAATAGCAGGGCGCAACACTCCGGCTACCGCCGGAATTGGCATCCTGCCGGGCAGCTCGGCCTGCATGAGCCTGACCGTCTTCTTCAGGCCGAGTTCGCCGGCCAGGCTCTGCGCAAGCTCTGCCAGGTCAGCACGTTCCACCCTTCGGCAGGCCCCCGACAACCGGCGTTCCAGCAGCAGCCGGGCGCCCACCAGCAAAGCCAGGAAGATGACGCCGGACAGCCATGCCAGAGAAAGCATAAGGGAGGCCGAGTATATACGGGCATAAGTCGCAGGGATGGCCTGCGGGCGCTCAGCCGTTCCAACTTCAGGGGCGTCATACGGTGCCGCGGCTGTCTCCGACACCGGACCGCCAGGCGACGGCAAAGGGGACGGGTTGGTCAGCCGTTGCAGACCCGCGGCGAGCAACTGCTCGGGAAGCTGGCCGATTCCTAGCGGCGATATGAGTGCCACCGGCACGGCAAGCCGTGCCATTACTATCAGCCAGAGCAGATACCGATAGCGGGCAGGGGCGCGGCGCAAACAGAATCCGAGCAGAGCGGCGAGCGGGATCAGGATCGCGACCTGCAGACTGACGGACCACAACTGGCGCATCCAGTAATCCGCAGCATGCTCCAGGAGATTCATTTTTGCTTCTCCTCAGCCTTTTGGAGCAGGTCTTTCAGCATCCGGATCTCCTGCTCGCCGATGTCCTCATCCCTGGCAAGGTGCTGGACCAGGGGAGCTACGGAATGGTCGAGAACGTTGGCCACGAAATCCTCAACTGCGCCGGCGACCACCGATGCCCGGGACACCGCCGGCGAATAGATGCAGAGAGGGCCGAGCTTCTCGATCTTGAGATAGCCTTTGGCGGCGATCCGGTCCAGAAGCGTCTTGACGGTTTGATATTCCCGTTGCTGTTCCGGCAACGATGCTTCGTGGACCTGGCGTGCGGTGGCCTTGCGCAGCTTCCAGCACAGGTTCATGAGCTTCCACTCGACCGGCGACAATTTGCGGAATCTTCTTGCCATGGGTGGCATCCCTCTAGATTTGTAATAACGTTATTACAACTGTGGTAGAAGTGTCAAGCGGATTTTTCCCGAACCCGCTGCGACGCGCCTCGGAGGCTTTTGCGAGGCGGGAGACAGGTTTTGGACCCACAAAGGGCGGGACACAAATTCCCTCGAAAAGGGACCAGTACGTGTGCGGGACCTGATGAACTCAGATTGTGGGTGTCCTGGATCTCTGTCCCGGTGCCGTCGATTAGCGCTGCTTGAGCAGGCAGCAGTCAAGATACAGCCGGGCCTCTTCCCCGGAATCAAACAGATAAAGTCCGAGGTCCTCGAAACGGGCTGCGGAACCAGCGAGCGACGCTCCGCGTGTTTGCGCCTGACCCAGGAACAGCCGGACCCGTCCGCTGTTGGGCACAACCTGAAAGATCCCATATGCAGGTGCCCGGGTGTTCGGCGTCCTCGGGAGATACCGTAACTCCGCTCCCTGCAGATATATGTTGATCTCCCCGCCGGTGGGTGCCATCAGGTAGCCGCTCAGCGTCGGCTGACCGGTCGTCGCTCCGGCCGCATCGATCCCCTCGCTCGAGAGCCAACCGAATATCAGAAGATACTTTCCCGTCGAGTTCTGCGGCAGGACGATGTCCTGCATGGCCCTGCCGCCGTTCCTGATCAGGAAGCGGGTTCGTTCCGCGCTGGCATCACCCTGGAACGTCCATCCGGACAGACTCCCCGGGAGGGGATCCTGCAGCAGATTTCTCGCCGGAATTGGAGTGGAAAGGACCAAACGGACATCCGAGACACTGCCGTTCCTGGACAATTCGACAGCAGCAGAGCGCATCGGCACGGGATTGCCGTCGAATACGCCCGCGGCGCGGATCCGATACTTCAGGCCTTCGAAGAGTTTGATCGAGAAGGCACCGGTGCCGGCTGCGGTGGTGCCGCCCGGCGATGTATACGGATATTCGATCAGGTCCAGCGCCACGATCGCGCTGGCAGGAGGCTTGCCGTCCTTGCTTACGACGTTTCCCTCGGCAACTCTGGTTGCAAGGGGCATCGGTGCCGGCATATCCCCCACGTCGATCCACTGCCCCTCGCCCAGCGCGACAACCGCCGCTTTTTCCATCCCCGATACGCCGGGGTAGTAGGTTCTAGGATAGGGAAAGCCGGCATCGCAGTTGCCGTCAAGCCGGATGCCAAGCAGGTAGCGCCCCGGTGGAATCCGGTCAAACTCAAACCGGCCGTCGCTGCCGGTGTAGGCATACAGGGCCTTTGGGAAGGCCGGATATTCCGGCGATGCCAGAACCAGATCCATGCGGAAACGGTACGCGCCCGTCTGCGAAGATTGGACGATACGCCCGCGGATGCCGCCGTCGTTGTACACTGCGAAGCTGAAAAATGCGGTGCCGTTGCGTCGCAGGTCGACTTCCCTCGTCAGCGGCTGGACCGGGATAAGGTTCGGCTGCGGGAGTTTGCAGGTGACGGTGTAGGTTTCCAGTGGAAGATTCCGGAATGAGAAGACTCCCGATGTACCGGTCGTCACCACGCGCCGTATGTCTTTGCCCGTGATAGTGACCTCGGCGCCGGCGACCCGTTCGCGGGCGTGGAAATTCGTGCGCAGATCGCGCTCATATTTAAGGACGCCGCCCTGGATGATACCGGCTGTAGCTTGTGGGTCCTGTGTCGCCGAGCTGTCCGCAATCCGAACCGCAAACAGCATCAGCAGGACCGCCGCCAGGGATGCGCAAAAGAGTTTTTTCATGCCGCCCTCGCTTGCCGGGACCCGTGAGTGATACGGCCCGGCAAATTTCCGCTGGATGGATGCAAAAGCCGGAGGCACTTTGTATGAGGGACTATTATATCACGGCCGGCATCCGAATCCCTGCCGATGCCCCCTTTATGGCCATTCCGATAGCGATTCCGCCCCGACGTTTCCGGCTGCAGCCTGGGTTTCGGAGCAGCTTCTCATGCGCCTATGGCGCACCCGGTCACGCATAAAAACGGCCGGCCAAATCAGGCGCTGGCTGCCGGACGGCGTCGGAATTTTGCTTATCGGCATCTCGGCAGCCCGGTCCGGCTACGGGGCCCACGGACCATGGCGCATCCTGCGCCGAATGCGGGCCTGAGGTCGGGTGTCGGAGGTCTATGGTCGGTGTTTTCGGAACAGTCCCTCACGCGCCTCGTGGCGCACCCGGTGACGCATGAAAACGTTCGGGGTCGGTATCGGGATCGGAATCGGGATGATGTGAGCTTCGACCCCGATCCCGATCCCGACCCCGAAGTTCAAGGTCGGAGGTCGGAGGTCTGGGGTCGGAGGTCGGTATTTTCGGAACAGCCATTGGTCTGTCAGGATTCGGGAACTTCGCTTTCTTTTACATCGTATTTCACTCATGGGTTTCCTTGGGTGTTCCCTTGCTATACCGGTCTGCTTTGGTGGAACTGCCCGGGGATCTCGTAGAAACGGCTGTCAAGGGGGGCCGCAGATCTATAAAGACCGAACTCCTGTGCGTGAAGTCGTGGAGGAGATGATGAGCAACTGGTTTCATGAGATCCGTTGCGCGGCGTGCATGTTGGCGAAACAGCCCGGATTCACGCTGGCTGCGGTGGTTACCCTGGCGCTCGGCATTGCCGCCAACGTGGCGATCTTCGCCGTCGTGAACGGCATGTTGCTGCAGCCGCTGCCGTACGGCAACCAGGCCCGGATCATCAGCATCAACGAGCGGAGTCCGATGTTCCCGGACGGCATGTCGGTTTCGCTCGCCGATTATCTCGATTGGCGTGACCGCCAGGAAGTGTTCGAGTCGATGACCATCTTCCAGGAGAGCGCGTTTACGCTGACCGGCGTGGATGAGCCCGAACGGATCAACGCAACCGTTGCCTCCACGGAGTTGCTTTCAGTGCTCGGCGTAGCGCCGATCAGCGGCCGGGGATTCAGGGCCGAGGATGGCCTGCCCGGCGCCGAGAAGGTGGTTCTCGTCGGATACGGCCTCTGGCAGCAGCGGTTCGGTGGAGAGCCCGTTGTCGGCCGGTCCATTGAGCTGGACCGTGAGCGCTACACGGTGATCGGCGTGATGCCGAAAAATTTCGGTTTCCCCGAGTTTGCCCGTCTTTGGGTGCCGATGATAATCGACGCTGCCTCGGCCGCGGGCACACGCGGCTCCCACAGCTACGATGTGATCGCCGTGCTCAAGCCCGGTGTCAGCGAAGAGCAGGCCCGCACCAGCCTGTCGGCCATTGCCCGGCAGCTCGAGAAGAGCTATCCGAATTCGAACACTGACATCGGCGTGCACACTGAGCCGCTGCGCGAACGATCGCTGCCGGGAGAACTGCGGCTCAGCTTTGTCGTGTTCATGGCCGTTGTGGGCTTTGTATTGCTCATCGCGTGCGCCAACATCGCCAACCTGATGCTCGGCCGCGCGGTGACACGCGACCGCGAGATGGCGGTCCGCATGGCCCTCGGCGCGGCGCGGTGGCGGATTCTTCGGCTGCTGATGGCCGAGAGCCTTGTCATCGCCGTGATCGGCAGCCTCCTGGGGCTGCTTCTGGGACGGGCGGCGCGCGACGGGCTGGTTGCGTCTGTGCCGATCGAGATTCCCATCTGGATGCGGTTCGACATCGATGCGACCGTCGTAGCGTTTGTCGTTTTCCTGACGGCTGTGACCGGCGTCGTTTTCGGCCTGCTGCCCGCACTGCGCGCCTCGAACCGCGACCTGGTCACGTCGCTGAAGGAGTCCGGCACCCGCCCGGCGACCGGGAGGACCGGGCGGCTCCGGTCCCTGCTGGTGGTGGCCGAGATCGCGATTGCGGTCGTGCTCCTGGTCGGCGGCGGCCTCGTCATTCGAAGCTTCATCAAACTCATGCAGATCGATCCGGGATTCCGTCCTGGCAACCTTCTCACTCTGCGCGTCGTTATGCCTGTGGCGGCTTACGGCACCGAGGATCAGCGCCGCGCCCTCGTCGACCGGCTCCTGCCGAAGATCGGTGCGCTGCCCGGCGTGGAAAAGTCGGCCGTCATTTCTTCGCTCCCGCTCGGCGGAGGTATCTCTTCGTACACGATTGCCATTGAGGGCGCTCCGCCTCCGCCGCCGGGCAGGAATCCGATCGCCACCTTCGCCGTGATCAGTTCCGGGTATTTCGAAACGCTGGGCATTCCGCTCAAGAGGGGACGGACCTTTGACGAGCGCGACGGGCGGCCGGGAACCGATCCGGTAGTCATCGTCAACGAGACACTGGCGGCGCGCCACTGGCCGGGACAGGATCCCGTCGGCAGGCGACTCAAGCTGGGTGACGCATCCTCGAAACAGCCCTGGATGACGGTCGTCGGCGTGGCGGGCGACGTGCGCCAGCGGACCCTCCTCGATGATGCGATCCGGCAGGGGATGTACGTGCCGCACGCGCAGCAGCCGGTCAGGGGGATTACCCTTGCACTGCGGACCGCCACGGCGCCGCTGCAGTTGGTGGATCCCGTACGCCGCATCATCCATGACCTGGATCGCGATCTGCCGGTCTCGAGCGTGTTCACCATGGACCGGGTCATGGTGCGGGCGTTGTGGCAGCCGCGCCTGTTTTCGTGGATTTTCGGGGTTTTCAGCCTGGTAGCGCTTGTTTTGGCGGTGGTCGGCGTGTACGGTGTCATGTCGTACTCGGTGGCGCAACGCACGCGGGAGATCGGCATCCGGGTGGCGCTCGGCGCAGGTCGCGGGCAGATCAGAGGGTGGGTGTTGCGGCAGGGCATGCGTGCGACCGCCATCGGCATCGGCATCGGCTTGGCCGGCGCCGTGGCCGTCACACGGGTGATGGAGGCGCTCCTGTACGGAGTGAGTGCCACCGATCCGGCGACGTTCGGATTCGTGATACTGCTGCTTGCCGGGACGGCGCTGCTCGCGTGCCTTGTGCCCGCCCGCCGCGCAACCAGGGTGGACCCGCTCGTCGCACTCCGGTGGGAATAGCCAGGGGGTTCCATGGGAAGTCTGTTGCAGGATCTGCGCTTTGGGATTCGCCTGGCGTACAAGAATCCCTTGTTCACACTCGTGGCCGTTGTTTCCCTTACTTTGGGGATCAGCGCGAACACCACCATCTTTTCGGTGTTCAATGCGGTCTTTCTCCAGACCCTGCCGGTGCATGAGCCCGATCGGCTGGTTGCCGTGTTCACCACCGACGCAAGAAATACCGGGCGGTTCCTGAACTACCTGCAGATGTCCTATCCGAACTATGAGGATTTCCGCGACAAAAACGGGGCGTTTTCGGGGCTCGTGGCGCAAATATTCACGCCGTTGAACCTCAGCTCCCGCGGCGAGCCGGAACAGGTTATCGGTGCGGTCGTGTCCGGGAATTATTTCGAGGTCCTGGGCATCAAGGCAGCTGTGGGCCGCGTGTTCCTCGCGGAGGAGGATTCGGTCGAGGGCAAATATCCCGCCGTCGTTTTGAGCCACCGATTGTGGATGACACGATTTGGCGGAGACCTGAATCTGGTCGGCAGGGAAATCTCCCTCAACCGGCGGAGTTTTACCGTGGTGGGTGTGGCGCCACGGGCGTTTCGAGGTACCTTTGCGATTGGGGGGCCGGACCTGTTTCTGCCGATGGCAATGCATGAGCAGGTGCTGGCTGATTTTGCGCTTCAACAATTCCATCAGCGGCGGACGCTGATGTTCAACATCTTCGGACGGCTGAAACCCGGGATCGGACTGCCACAGGCGCGGGCGGACATGGAGACCATTGCACGGCAGCTCGAGTTGTCGTACCCGAAGGACAATCAAGCCCGCAGCGTCTCGCTGCGGCCCCTGCTGGAATCGTTGATCGATCCGAACATCAGGGGGGACGCGCTCCTTGCCGGCGGCATGATGATGGGCGTTGTCGGCCTGGTATTGCTGGTAGCCTGTGCCAATGTGGCAAACCTGTTGCTTGCCAGAGCCGCCGTCCGGCAGCGTGAAGTCGCCCTGCGCCTCTCCCTCGGCGCCGGCAAAATCCGTCTCATCCGGCAATTGCTGACGGAGAGCTCCGTCATTGCGGTCGTGGCAGGCCTTCTCGGCCTGCTGCTGGCTGCGTGGGGGCGGGACCTGCTCTGGCTGATGCGCCCGCCTTTCCTTGATGCCGATGCCATTGAGATCGCGCTGGACGGCCGTGTTCTTCTCTTTACGGCGGCGATAACCGTGGTTACCGCCCTGCTGTTCGGCCTGGTTCCCGCGTTCCAGGCCTCCCGGCTTGACTTGATATCGGCCCTGAAGGACAGAGCGGGCCCGCTTCAGCGGAACAGGAGCCGGACCAGCGTGCGCAACCTTCTCGTCGTTGTTCAGATAGCCTTGTCCCTGACTGCGCTGGTGGCCGCGGGCCTCTTCCTGAGAAGCCTGCAGAACGCCCAGAAGATAAATCTCGGCTTTGAGAGCAGGAACCTCTTCATGATCTCGTTCGACCTGGCCGGACAGAAATACGACGAGGCCCGGGGACGCGCGTTTTACCGGCAGGTGACCGAACGCGTGGGCGCCGTACCCGGTGTGACGGCGGTCGGTATTGCATCCGCCCCGCTCTTCGGAGGCGATGTTATGCGCACGGTCTTTGTCGAAGGGCAGGATGTCACCGACGCGCGGAATGGGCGCCTGACCGCGCTGTATCGGGTCAGCCCGGGCTATTTCGATGCGATCGGCATGCCGATCCTGCGCGGCCGCTCTTTCGATGAGCACGACGACCAGGGGGCATCCATGGTGGCTGTCGTGAATGAAACCATGGCCAGGCGCCTGTGGCCTGGAGAGGAAGCTCTGGGCAAGCGATTCCGCTGCTTCGGTGAGACATGGGTGATCGAAGTCGTCGGGGTTGCCCGCGATGCCAAATACCGCACGCTCGGGGAAGATCCGATGTCATTCATGTATTTCCCTCTGCTGCAGCATTACACCCCGGGAGGCACCCTTCATGTGCGCACAAAAGGGAAGCCGGACGATATCATGGGCATCGTGCGCGGGCAGGTCCAGGCGATGGAAAAAACCATGCCGCTGGTTCAGGTGCACACGATCGGGCAGGTAGTGGGTGCAGTCCTCTGGGCGCCGCGCATGGGGGCAAGCCTGCTTACGATCTTCGGTCTGCTGGCGCTGCTGTTGGCCGCCATCGGGGTTCATGGCGTGATGTCTTACTCGGTGGCTCAAAGGACTCAGGAGATCGGCATCCGCATCGCGCTGGGAGCGCGCGCCAGGGATGTGCTGAGGCTCATTATGCGCCAGGCGTTCACGATTCTCCTGGCCGGCGCCCTGCTGGGGCTGGCAGGCGGACTCGTGGTTTCACGGCTGCTGGCGAGCCTCCTTTATGGTTTGGGAAAGGCTGATCCGCTCTCCTTCGCCGGCACCACTATCGTCCTGGCAGCCGCAGCCCTGCTGGCCAGTTACCTTCCGGCAAGGCGTGCGCTGCGAGTGGATCCCGTTGAAACCCTCCGGTGCGAATAAAACCTCCGAACTCCATAATCCTCCTCTACTCTCCGACCATAAGAGTTTTTGTTGTAAAGCCCACCTATGGCCATTCCTGGTCATGGACCTGGACTTGGACGTGGATCTCGACCTGGACGTCGACGATGCAGGGCGGAACGACTGGCCAATAAATCTCGCAATCGGAATGACTTACTCCTGACCGAATCATCCGTATGCCCGCTCATGATCCCGTCCATGAAGCACGCTCTGGGCGATTCTCGGTACAAGCCAAATGGGTGGGTGTCCAAGATTTTGCAAGATTTTGCGCGGTAGAAGCCAAACAGGTGGGTGTCCGGGATTTTTCCAGGATTTTAGAATGGGTGGGTGTCCAGGATTTGATGATTCAACTTCTGCGATTTTTTCGCTCATTTCGACGATGGGCGGTTTTGTATGGATGCAGGGCGTAAGCGCCCTGAGGCAATCCGCCCGAAACGAAAGGAGCATCATGGGACGCAAATCGAGAGAGCACAGGGAAAGAAGGGAGAGCAGGATTCGCCAAATGGCAAAGTCCCTGGCCGTAGCGCCTGCCTCGGATCAGCAAAACGCTCCAAGCGTCGAAGAAATGGAAGAGCAATTGAAGCTCATGGCCGACGGAGACTTTGAGTGCTGGACATCCAAAGATAGCCCGGAGGACATCCGGAAATCCAACATGCAGGACATCCTGGACTTTGAATCAGTAGGTACAGGGACCAGCCTTTTCCAGGGCCTGCAGGAACACGGCATAGACCTGCCGCGGCCGGAGACATTGAACGAGAAGCAAAGTGCCGCAAAAGTCATAGAGATCGTGCAGGCGCTGGCCTGCCTGAGGATATTTCTCATCGGATTCGAACATATGACCCCACGCGAGGCCTATGCCACGATCTGGAACGAGACGCTCTGGGAAGGGTGCTACTTCGAGAAGCGGAATCCCGAAGCGTGCACGCTTATTGATGTTTCCCACTGCCTGCCGCGGGAGGATGTGCTGCGATTCCTGAAGGAACTGGCCGGATCCGATTCGGTCCACTGACATCGGGAACCGCTATGCGGATACAACCATCGTCGCGGCAGTCACTGCTCGAGTGAAGCGGCTGCCGACCCTGGTGGAGATTGAACCCAGCGAACAAAATGGCCTGCGCACCGCGTGTGCGATCAATCTCAGCCATCTGCGTACCGTAAGTCAGCGAAGGCTTCTAGTGCGACTGGGCAGGATGGAGGATCACTATCTGCCGAAGATCGAGAAAGCCGCCCTGATCAGCCTGGGACTCAGCCCGGAGACATGACTCCCCGGTTTCGGCCTCGGACACAAATGTGTTTGATTATCTATAACGATGCCGTAGCATGACGGCCGGGAGGCGTGTGAACTATGATCCATACCGGCGCTGCGGATTCCATTCCATCTTCTGCTGCATCCCTTCTCCTGGCCAAATTCTCCTTCGGCGTGGGCGATCGTTTTGCCCGTCAGGGCAAAGCGCAGTTGCGCGCCTGCATGAAGGCGGCTGAAGACGGCGTGCATGTGGTCCCCGTCTGGAACAAGTCCAACCGGGAACATTTGATTGTGGGATCGCAGCCCGGGGATGTCCGGCGCGCGGCCGAAGCGGCCGTGCGCGAGCTCGGCTGGGCCGGTAGGTTCCATGTGGATGCGGACCACATCACGCTGGAAACGGTCGGTGGCTTCCTGGAGTCGAGCGATTACTTTACGCTGGATGTCGCCGCCGCCATCGGCAAGCCGGCCCGGACTGTCGAAATCACCGCTTTCGTGGCGCGCCACCCTGAGATTCTGGAGCGAATCACCCTCGCCGGCCTTGCCGATACCATACACCTCTCCAGGACGGCGGCAGAGCAGATCGCGGCGAAATACCTCTTTGCGGCACAGGAGGCCGGGAGAATCTATCGCCGCATCGAGGAGGCAAAGGGCAAAGGGTGCTTCATCACCGAGGTCTCCATGGATGAAACCGACGCCCCGCAGACGCCGGCGGAGCTGCTGGTGATCCTGACCGCCCTTGCGGATGAGGGGGTGCCGGTGCAGACGATTGCGCCCAAGTTTACGGGACGCTTCAACAAGGGGGTCGATTACGTCGGGGATGCGGGCCAGTTTGCCGTCGAGTTTCACAGCGACATCGCGGTGCTCGCCCACGCGGTGCGCACCTATGGTCTGCCCGCCAACCTGAAGTTGAGCGTCCACTCCGGCAGCGACAAGTTTTCCCTGTATCCGTTGATCTGCCGTGTTCTCCGCGAATCGGGGGCCGGCGTGCACGTGAAGACCGCGGGCACCACCTGGCTGGAAGAACTGATCGGCCTGGCGGAAGCCGGGGGTGAGGGTCTCGTGCTGGCGAAGGAGATCTATGCCGAGTCCTGCGCCCACCTGGCGGAACTGTGCGCGCCGTACGCGGCCGTCATCGACATCGATGCTTCACGCCTGCCCTCGCCCCAGCGGGTCGCCACGTGGTCTTCCGAGCAATACGCCGCCGCGCTGCGGCATGACCCGCAATGCCCGGAGTTCAACCCGAGCCTGCGCCAGCTGCTGCATGTCGCCTACAAAATCGCAGCCCGGATGGGCGCCCGCTATCTGGACACGCTGGCTGCCTGCGAGGAAACCATTGCTCGCAACGTGACCGCCAACCTCTACGAACGGCACCTGAAGCGGATCTTCCCGACCGCCGGCTGACCCCGGCCCCCCAACCGGCTGGGTCACGTTGTCCGGCCGCGAGTTTGGGAATAGAATGCTTTCACGGAGGCATGCCTTGGCCAAGCTGGCTCTGAGGTTGGTGCTGTCACTGGCAATCCTGGCGGCAATCACATTTGCCTCCGCCGCGCTTGGCATCAATCCCACGACGGTCGGATTCGCCTACCTGCTGGTTGTGCTCATCCTGGCCAGCAGTTGGGGATTCTTCGAGGCCGCCGTGGCGTCGGTCGCTGCCGCGCTCGCGCTCAACTTTTTCTTTCTACCGCCGGTCGGAACCTTGACGATCGCAGATCCGCAGAACTGGGTGGCGCTGTTCAGTTTTCTTACCACCTCGCTGATTGCCAGCAGGCTTTCGACCAAGGCAAAACGGCGGGCGCTCGATGCCGTCGAGCGGCAGCAGGACGTAGAGCGGCTGTACACGTTCAGCCGCGCCATCCTCCTGATTGGGAGCGGCGAGCCGTTCGGCGGGCAGCTTACGCGCAAGCTGCAGGAGATTTTTCAACTGGGCGCGGCCGTCCTGTACGACCGGCGGACGGGGGAGTTCTATCGGGCGGGTCCCGCCGACGTTCAGGGGATCGAGGACCGGCTGAAGGACGCGGTGCAGCACGGCACCTCGTTTTCGGATGCCCGGTTGCTGCAAAGCATTACTGCAGTCCGGCTCGGCGCCGAGCCGATTGCCAGCCTGGCGATCCAGGGTGCCCGCATGCCCGATTCAGTGCTGCAAGGGATTGCCAACCTGGTGGCCATCGGCCTGGAAAGGGAGCGGGCGCAGGAATTTGCGCATCAGATTGAGGCTTCGCGCCAGAGCGAGCAGCTGCGGAGGATCCTGATTGATGCGATGGCCCATGAGTTCAAGACGCCGCTGACATCGATCAGGGCGGCCACCACCTCGCTGATGGACAACCCCGATCAGCCGGTGGAAAGCCGGCGCGAATTGATCAGGATCGCGGACGAGGAAGCGGAACGGCTGAGCCGCCTGATCGACAACACCATGGAGCTGGCCCAGCTCGATGCAGAACACATCCGCATCCAGCCCGAGATGGCAAGGTTGAGCGACGTCGTGCGCGACGTGGTAGGATCGATGAACCGGGAAATCGACGACCGGTCCGTGGAAATTTCCGCCGGCGAGCCGTTTCGCGCCAGCCCAATGGATCGACGCCTGATCCGGCTTGCCCTGAAGCAGCTGCTGGACAACGCCCTGAAATACTCCTATCCGCGCACTCCGCTGCGGATAAAAGTCGCTGACGGGGAATCGGCCGTTTCCATGGAGATCAGCAACCGCGGGCCGGCGATCCCGGATGAGGAACAGGGCCGTATTTTTGACCGGTTTTACCGGAGCCCGGCTGTCGAGCGCCGCATACCGGGTTCCGGCCTCGGGCTGGCAATTGCGCAGAGCATCGTGCGTGCGCACAACGGCGATCTGACGGTCACCAGCAGCTCCGGTGAGACCATCTTCCGGCTGTCATTGCCGGTGCAACTCAAGGAGGCCGGGCATGAGCGCGGGCCGCATCCTCGTGATTGACGACGAACCGCAAATCCGGCGCATCATGCGCACCACGCTCAGCGGCGCCGGCTTCGAGGTGGACGATTCCAGGACTGCCGAAGAGGGATTTGAAAAACTGCGCGAATTCCGCCCCGACCTCGTGCTTCTGGACATCAACATGCCCGGGACGGACGGCATGGCCGCGTGCCGGGCGATTCGTGCCGATTCCGATGCCGCGATCATCATGCTCACGGTCCGCAATTCCGAGGCAGACAAGGTTGCGGCCCTTGATGCAGGCGCCGACGACTTTGTCTCCAAGCCGTTCAGCACCCCCGAGCTGTTGGCCCGCATCCGGGCGGCGCTCCGGCGTGTACCGGCCGCACAGGCGGCGTCGGCCAGGATCCGCGTCGGTCAGCTCCTGATCGATTTCAGCGCGCGAACCGTCACCGCCGGCGCCGGGCCGGTTCACCTGACCCCCAAGGAACTCGACCTGCTCCGTTACCTGACCCAGCACCCGAATCAGGTTTTATCCCACCGCCAGCTGCTGCAGGCGGTGTGGGGCCCGGATTACGGTCCGGAGGTCGATTATCTGCGCGTCTTTATCAAGAACCTGCGCAAGAAGATCGAGATGAACCCCGAGAATCCCGAGTACATAACCACGGAGCCCTGGGTCGGCTACCGCTTCAACGGCCTGCCGGAACCTTCATAACTTTTTCCCGCCATTTCCATAACTTCTTCAGTCCTTGCTCACGAGTTCTTAAGGGATGAGGACTTATACTTCATCGCGTGCCGGGACTGCCCGGGCCGTTGGACCGGAGGCGGTTTCCGGAGGAATGGAGTCTTGGCCGTGCTGGACCTTTTTTATATCGCTGCGGGGTGCGCTTTCCTAGTTCTGTGCTGGGCGTTCGCCAAAGCCTGCGAAAGGCTGTAGGAGGCAAATCCATGGACTATGTTATTGCAGGCATTGCATGCCTGAGCCTGTTTATATACCTGATGTACGCCCTGCTCCGGCCGGAGCGGTTCTGAGGCTGCCGTCATGACCGGCTCCGGGATCGTGCAGATTGCTCTCTTTTTCGGCCTCGTGCTTGCAGCCACCAGGCCCATGGGCGCCTACATGGCGCGCGTCTTTCAGGGGGAGCGCACATTCCTGCACCCGCTCTTCCGCTGGCTCGAGGTGCTGACCTACAGGATCGCAGGGGTGCGTGAGGATGTCGAGCAGCGTTGGACGCAGTATACGGCCTCACTCCTGAGCTTCAGTGTGTTCGGGTTCCTGTTCCTATACGTGCTGCAGCGGCTGCAGCGGTTCCTGCCCTTCAACCCGCAGCATTTCAATGCCGGCAATGTGAGTCCGGACCTGGCTTTCAATACCGCCGCCAGCTTTGTGACCAATACGAACTGGCAGGCATACAGCGGAGAAGCTACGCTCGGCTATTTCGTGCAGATGGCCGGGCTGACGGTGCAGAACTTCGCCTCTGCGGCTGCCGGCATCGCTGTGGCGATCGCGGTCGTCCGCGGCTTCGCGCGCCAGGGATACAAGAGCATCGGCAACTTCTGGGTCGATGTTACCAGAGCCACAGTCTACGTGCTGCTGCCGATTGCCATCGTAGGCGCGTTGTTTTTCGGCTCACAGGGCGTAATCCAGAATCTGAATCCCTACACGACCGTGACGACGCTCGAAGGCGCCGCACAGACGATCGCCCAGGGCCCCGTGGCTTCCCAGGAAGCTATCAAAGAGCTGGGCACGAACGGCGGGGGCTTCTTCAATGCGAACTCCGCGCATCCCTTTGAGAATCCTACGCCGTTGACCAACCTGGTCGAGATGTTCCTGATTTTCTTGATTCCCGCCGGATTGACCTGCACCTTCGGGAGGATGGTCGGCGATAGCCGGCAGGGATGGGCCATCTTCTGGGCGTTTACCATTATGTTCCTGATCGGCGTGCTGGCCCTGTATGCATTCGAGCAGGCGGGAAATCCGGCACTCGCGGGGATGGGGCTCGAGACGGCGGCCACTCCAGGGCAGGCCGGCGGGAATATGGAAGGGAAGGAGGTCCGGTTCGGGATTGCCGGCTCCGCGCTGTTTGCCACCGTCACGACCAACGCCAGCTGCGGAGCGGTGAATGCCATGCACGACAGCCTGACGCCGATCGCGGGCCTGGTGCCGCTCTTCAACATTATGACCGGAGAAGTCATTTTCGGCGGTGTCGGGGCGGGCCTTTACGGCATCCTGCTGTACTGCATTCTGGCGGTGTTCATCGCCGGGCTGATGGTCGGGCGCACGCCGGAATACCTGGGGAAGAAGATAGAGCAGAAAGAAGTCAAGATGGCGATGCTGGCTGTCATCGCCACTGCATTCAGCATCCTGGTGTTCAGCTCGATCAGCTCGGTGATCCCGTTTGCCGCCGGCGGCTACTGGAATCCGCCGGGGCCGGCCGCGGCCAATGTCAACAACGGCGGTCCGCACGGCCTGAGCGAGATCCTCTATGCTTATACGAGCGGTACGGGCAACAACGGCAGCGCCTTCGCCGGCATCAATACGAACACGCCTTGGTACAACCTGACCATCGGGCTTGCGATGCTTGTCGGCCGCTTCCTGTTCCTGATCCCGCTCCTGGCGGCGGCGGGCAGCCTGGCGGCCAAGAAAAGGGTCGCAACCACCAGCGGCACGTTTCCGACGCATGGCCCGCTTTTTATCGGACTGCTGGTCGGCACCGTGTTGATCGTCGGCGCACTCACTTTTTTCCCGGCGCTTTCCCTCGGCCCCATCGTGGAGCATTACCTGATGCATAGCGGCAGGTTGTTCTCCCTGGTCGTGCTGCCGCCGCTCGGGAGCTGACCATGCCTGTATTGACCGAACGCAGACCGCCGCAGACGACACCCCCCGGCATCGCAGACCTCAGGTCGCTGCTGCCCAGGAAACTCGTCCGTTCCCGGCCCTTGTTCGATCCGGAAATCCTTCGCCGCGCGGCTGCGGCGGCTTTCGCGAAGCTGAGCCCGCTGACTCTGGCGAAGAACCCCGTCATGTTCGTTGTCGAAGTCGGCGCGACGCTCACCACGGTGTTCCTGATCAGGGACATCCTGACCGGCGCCGGCGGCATTGGCTTCGGCATTCAGATATCGCTGTGGCTGTGGTTCACGGTGCTGTTCGCGAATTTCGCGGAAGCCATGGCCGAGGCGCGCGGCAAGGCCCAGGCGGACAGCCTGCGCAAAACGAAAACGGACGTCACGGCCAGGCGCCTGCTATCGCAGGGCAGGATCGAGCTGGTGGCGGCTTCCGCGCTCCGGTCCGATGATGTGGTGGTCTGCGAGGCCGGCGATCTGATCCCCGGTGACGGCGAGGTGATCGAAGGGATTGCCACCGTCGATGAATCCGTGATTACGGGGGAGAGTGCGCCCGTGATTCGCGAATCCGGCGGCGACCGCAGCGCGGTTACCGGCGGCACGCGGGTGCTATCGGACCGGATCAAGATCCGGATCACTTCGAAGCCGGGCGAAACGTTTCTCGACCGGATGATTGCCCTGGTGGAAGGAGCGGAACGGCAGAAAACACCGAATGAGATCGCCCTCAACATCCTGATCGCCGGACTGACGCTGATCTTTTTGCTGGCCGTGGCCACCCTCCAGCCCTACTCAGTCTTCAGCGTTGCGCAGGCGGGCTCTGGGACGGTGCCCAGCGTCGCGGTGCTCGTATCACTGCTCGTCTGCCTGATTCCGACTACCATCGGCGGGCTGCTGTCGGCGATCGGAGTAGCCGGCATGGACCGGGTCATGCAGCACAACGTGCTGGCCATGAGCGGCAAGGCGGTGGAAGTGGCCGGCGACGTCAATTCACTGCTGCTGGACAAGACCGGCACCATTACCATGGGCAGCCGGCAGGCCGTTGAGTTCATCCCCGTGGGCGGCGCCACGGAAGTCGAACTCGCCGACGCGGCCCAGCTGTCCAGCCTCGCTGATGAGACGCCCGAGGGCCGTTCCATTGTCGTCCTGGCCAAGGAGAAGCACCAGCTCCGCGGCCGCCCCGTTGCCGAGCTCAACGCCAGTTTCATCCCCTTCTCAGCCTATACAAGAATGAGCGGCGTGGATGTGGATGGACGGCAGCTGCGGAAAGGAGCCACGGATGTAATCCGCAGGTTTGTAACCGACCGCGGAGGACCGGTGCCGGACAATTTCGCGGCCGCCGGCGAACGCATCGCGCGCCAGGGCGGGACGCCCCTTGCGGTCGCGGACGGGAGTCGCCTGCTCGGTCTCATTCACCTGAAGGATGTAGTCAAAGGGGGAATGAAGCAGCGCATCGCGCAGTTGCGGCGGATGGGCATCCGTACCGTCATGATCACCGGCGACAACCCACTGACGGCCGCCGCGATCGCCGCTGAAGCCGGGGTCGACGACTTCCTGGCACAGGCCACCCCCAAGGACAAGCTCGAGTACATCCGGAAGGAACAGGCTGCCGGAAGACTCGTGGCCATGAGCGGGGACGGCACCAACGATGCGCCCGCCCTTGCCCAGGCCGACGTCGGAGTTGCGATGAATACGGGCACCATGGCCGCCAAGGAAGCGGGGAACATGGTGGATCTCGACAGCAATCCCACCAAGCTGATCGAAATCGTCGCCATCGGGAAACAACTGCTGATCACCCGGGGCGCCCTGACGACCTTTTCGATCGCCAATGACCTGGCCAAATTTTTCGCGATCATCCCGGCCATGTTTTTAGCGACCTGGCCGCAATTGGGCAGACTGAACGTCATGGGCCTGCACTCGCCGCAGAGTGCCGTCCTGTCGGCGGTCATATTCAACGCCCTGATCATCATCGCCCTGGTGCCGCTCGCCCTGCGCGGCGTGAAATACCGCCCGGCGGATGCCGCCGACCTGCTGCGGCGGAATCTCCTGCTTTATGGGCTCGGCGGGATTGTGGCGCCGTTTCCCGGCATCTGGGCGATCGACCGGCTGCTCGCGCTACTGAATCTTGCCTGAAGAAGGAGACGTTATGTGGGGACAGATACTGCCGGGATTGCGCATCAAACTCTTCATGACCGTTCTGCTCGGCGTGGCGTATCCGCTGCTGATCACGGCGATCAGCCAGCTCGTTTTTCCGGATGCAGCCAACGGCAGCCTGATCGCCGCGGGAGGCCAGATCATCGGGTCCGGATTGATCGGGCAGAATTTCCGGCGGCCGGAATACTTTCACCCGCGCCCCTCGGCAGCCGGCAACGACGGCTACGACGCGGCATCCTCCGGCGGATCCAACCTCGGACCGACGAGCGCGAAGCTTATCGGCAGGGTGCGGGCCTCGATCGAGGCGTTTCGCAAGGACAATCCTGACTTCCAGGGACCTGTGCCGGCGGACCTGCTTACGGCTTCCGCAAGCGGACTGGACCCGCATATCAGCCCCGACGCCGCCCGCGCCCAGGCCCGGCGCATCGCCCAGGCCCGCGGCGTGGCGCTCGAACAGGTGAACGCAATGATCGCGGAGCACACGGAAGGGCGCACCTTCGGCCTGCTCGGAGAGCCACGGATCAACGTCCTGAAGCTGAACCTGGCGATGGATGCGAGGTTGCCCGGCAGATCCAACCGCAAATGATGGTTCCAGACAAAAATCGAGAAAACCAGGAGAGCGGGTGCAATCAGGGTTGTGCCCGACCAAACCGAACATGTCAAAACTACCTCACAAAAAGATACTGGCAGTAGTAACGGCTATTCTGTGTTGTGCGGCATGGATGCCGGCGCAGACCGCCGCCTCCGGGAACCAGGCGGCCGGGGGCGAAGGATTGATCCCGGAGCGCAAGGGAGTCCCCCACCAGGGTTCGCCGGCGCAAGCGGCTGAGCAGGGGAAGGCCGTCGAGGGCGCAAAACCCCGTCAAGGTGACGGCGCTGCCGATGCGGCGACGCCCAATACGCCGCCGCAAGCAGCCGAGCCGTTCGCGTTTGCCGATTTTTCATGGGTGCCCGGCAACTACGGAGCGAGCGAACGCCCCTTTTCCTTCAAGGCCTTTACGGGTGAATTGCGCGTCGATACCGCTTACCATTACAGTTTCAACCGCCCGCTGGACGACACGATCTCCGGTTCCAGCGAAGTGTTCCGCCACAACGAATTCCAGCTCACGCAACTCGGGATCGGCGGCGACTTCAACTACAAAAATGTGCAGGCGCGGCTCATGACCCAGTTCGGGATGTACTCTTTCACCACGCCGCGGAACGACGCCAGCCCGGGCCGGGGGCAGTGGAATCTGGACGGCGCCTATCGCTACATCTCCGAGGCTTACGGCGGATATCACATCGACAGGTTAAACGGCATCAACATTCAGGCCGGCATCTTCATGTCGTACGTCGGCCTCTGGAGCTACTACAATTTCGACAACTGGACCTATCAGCCTTCGTACGTCTCGTCGAACACCCCATGGTTCTTCAACGGGATGCGCGTCCAGATCTTCCCGAGCAACAAGCTGAAGATCGAGCCGTGGTTCGTTAACGGCTGGCAGTCCTACGGCAAGTTAAACCGGGCTCCGGGCGCGGGCGCACAGATCCTCTGGCGTCCGAACGGCAGGCTGTCCATTGCCGGCAACCAGTATATCGGCACCGACACCCTCGGCAATCCGGGCCGCAAGCGCTTCCACACAGACGACAGCATCATGGTCAAGTACCATGACGATCCGGGACGCGCACTCAGCAAAGCGGCGGCCTCGCTGACGGTTGATGCAGGTTGTGAATTCGGCGGCGGCGTGAGCTGCACCGGCGGCTCGCCGGCGAGCCCCGCGCAGTACTTCCTCGGGTTCATGGCCTATAACCGGCTGTGGTTCAGCCGTGATCGACTGGGCCTGACCTTCGGCGGCGGCGCCATCACCAATCCGGGCCGCTACCTGGTGCTGATGCCGCCGATCAACGGCGCCACGGCATTTTCGGGAACCCCGTATTTCACCGCCTCCCCCGGCGATCCGTTCAAGGCATGGGACATGCAGGTGACCGGCGATTATCTGCCGAAGCCGTTCATCATCTTTCGGCTCGAGTTCAACTACCGGCAGGCGAATGTGCCATATTTTTCGGGGCGTGGTGGCGTAACGCCGCCGGGCGGCAACACGGGAGCGCCCGGGTCGCCGGTGCCCGGCTGGTCCCCCGACCTCAGCAAAACCGAGAGCCGCATGACTTGCGCAATACTCGTGAAAATCTGAGGGGATAAATTCTGTGGCGGATTGGTTCTCGTTAAAGCAAAGTTGCCGATGCAGGGAGCTGAGCGATGGCGCGTCTACCGGGTCACGAGGGATTTTCGAGGCTGGTGGGCGCAAACGTCGCCTTGCCTGCAATGATCGCTATGCTATAAGGAGTCCTCTGTCCGCCAAGCCGGCATGGAGTATGTCCTGTTTCCGTCGGAGGGTAGCGTTATGAACCAGTATGATTCGGAGAATATTTTGGTTTTTTGCACAGGGCCGATTGCCGCGGTCCTGCTGGGCATGCTGCTCGTGCCATTTCGCAGCTACACCTCGGCCGCCAACTTCACATTTGTTTTTATGGCGCTGACGATTCTTGTCGCAGAATTCGGCGGGCAGCGGGCTGCGATCGCCACCGCTTTATGTTCCGCGCTGAGCCTGGATTTCTTTCTCACCGAGCCCTATCTGCGTCTCACGATCGCGGACAAGCACGATATCATTGCCTTCGCGGGCCTTGCCGCATGCGGTCTGCTGGCCGCGGCATTCGGATCCCAGCGCGCAGCCAGAATCGCCGAACTGAGAGCGAGCCGGCAGGCACTCGATCTGCTGCACAACGCCATCACCGTTTTGGCAGGCGCAGAGCCCCTCGAAATGCGATGGAGCAGACTTGTTATGGAACTGCGCTCGACCTGTCCGATCGCTGCCGCTGTCATCCGGGATGAACGCGATGCCACGGTTGCCGGTATCGGACAGGAAAAGGCAGGCTTGCCCGTGCCAGTCCAAATCCTCTCTCCTCAGACCTTGCTGCCGCATGGTGCTGCGGCGAAGCCGTTGAACTACACATTGCCTGCCGAAGGTGCTCGACTGCCGCTGATTTCCGACAACCGCCAGGTCGGTTCGCTGGATCTCTGGGGAAACGGAAAGCCGATGACCGAGCAGACGCGGTGGCTCCTCGTGGATGTTGCCAGTCTTCTCGCGCTGCAGATGGCATGCGCCGCGAGAGGCCCGGCAGACAACCGGTGATCGTATTCAGGAGTCTGCGGTGTGCTGCCGGATTTCTCTCGGGCAGGCAAAGCATTTATACTGACGGCGCACATTCCGGCGCGGAGGACGGTATGCGACGAGAGGTCCGGCGCAAAACCCCTGAGGAATTTCTGCGCGACATTCAGACTGAGGAGGAAGCCGGCCGGAAAGGGCACCTCAAGGTCTTCCTCGGCTATGCATCAGGTGTCGGAAAATCGTACCGCATGCTGGACGAAGCCCGTCGCCGGCGGGAGCGCGGGCAGGACGTAGTCGTCGGCGCGGTGCAGCCGAAAGTTCCTCCGGAGGTCGAAGCGTTATTGAGCAAACTGGAGGTCATTCCCCTCCGGGCCTTCGACAATGGCGCTGCTGTCGATGTGGAAACACTCATCCGGCGGCACCCCGCCGTATGCTTCATCGACGGCCTGGCCTACGACAACCCGCCCGGACTGCGCAACGCAACGCGTTGGCAGGACGTTCAGGATCTGATGAGGGCCGGGATCAAGGTGATCGGATCGATCAACATCCAGTATATCGAAGAGCTGCGCGAGCAGGTCGAGGCGATCACCGGCAAGCGCGTGTCCCAGACAGTCCCGGTCGCCTTCCTCAAGGATGCCGACGAGATCGAAATCGTCGACGCCCCGCTCGAGGAGCCGCTCGAGCGTTTGCCCGAAGAACGGGTGGATTACGAATTGCGGGCGCAGCGGCTCTCCAGGCTTCGGGAACTGGCGTTGGTGCTCGCGGCGGACGTCGTCGAGCATCAGCTCACGGAGTACCTCAACCGGCATGGCGTTCGCCAGCGTCTCGCCACGCAGGAACGCATTCTCGTCTGCATGACTCCGCGGGCCAATATCCAGGCGATGCTGGAATCCGCTCAGGTCATCGCGACGAAGTTTCATGCAGAGGTTGTCGTCGCGTACGTGAAGCAGCCCGATCTTTCTGCCGAGGACATTGAAGCCCTGGAGGCGAAGCTCGCGATCTCGCGGGCGGCGGGCGCCGAGATCCGGATTCTCGAAGGAGAGGATCCGGTCGAAAGGCTGCTTGCGTTTGCCCGGGAGCGGGGCATTACCCAGCTGTTCATCGGGCACACCCAACAGTTCGGTGCCGGCCCCCGGCTGTGGGGTGATCCCGTCGAAAAACTGATTCGCCGCTCGAGGGGTATGGACGTGCGGATTTTCCCACAATAGCCGAGGTCGAAATGGGTCGTGGAAAACTGAAAGTGTTTCTCGGCTATGCTGCCGGCGTCGGCAAAACCTACAAGATGCTCGAGGAAGCCCAGGCGCTGAGGGCGCAGGGACGAGACGTCGTCATCGGCTATTTCGAGCCCCATGGGCGCCAGGACACTGTCCGGAAAACAGAAGGGCTCGAGATCATTCCCCGCAAGGCCATCGCCTACCGCGGCGCTCTTTTCGGGGAAATGGACACCGATGCGGTCCTGGCCAGACACCCCCAGATCTGCCTGGTCGATGAGCTTGCCCACACCAATATCCCCGGATCAGCGCGGAACAAGCGCTGGGAGGACATCGAGGCGCTGTGCGACGGCGGGATTCACGTGCTGACCACCATGAACGTCCAGCACCTGGAAAGTCTCAACGATCAGATCCGTCAGATCACAGGGATTCGCGTCGTAGAAACGATACCGGACTGGGTGCTGCAAAGAGCGGACGAGGTGGTGATCGTGGATCTCACGCCGCGCGCACTGCTGCACCGGCTGGAACGGGGCGTGATCTACAGCCGCGAACAGGCCGAACGGGCCCGAAAGCACTTCTTCCGGGAATCGAATCTCGTGGCACTTCGCGAACTGGCTCTCCGCGAGGCCGTCCATGAACTGGAACACCGTGTGGTGGCGGAAAGCGGCATGGCGCCTGGAGAAGCTCCCGAGTCCCTTCGGATATCTCACAGGATCCTTATCCTCGCGACGGCCGATCCGCAGACCGCCATGGTAATCCGCCGCGCCAGACGCATGAGCGATTTTCTCGAGGCCGAGTGCTTCGCCGTGGTGGTGCAGCCCTCGGGCGACTTGAGCCGCATGGACGACGCCGAGCGGGAACGAGTCGAGCGCCACTTGAATTTCGCGCGCAACCTGCGCATCGAAACGCGCATCCTCGAGGGAGAGGACGTGGCGCGCACGCTCGTCGATTTCGCGCGCCGGAATCAGGTGACGCAGATCTACCTGGCGCGCCCTTCAGAACAGTTACGCATCCCGTGGCTGTCGCGCAATCTCGTGCAGAGAGTCGTCGGGTTTGCCAAGGACATGCAGGTCGTGATCGTCTCCGAGCGCGATCCGGAGCCGGATCGACGGGATTGATCCAACGGCGGTCTGCTGGAGGATTTCCAGCCCCGGGCTGACTATTCCGCGACCGGCTCCAGCCGCCCAGAGCCTCTCCGGATACCAATCCTACAGAACCGTTGTCTCGAGATCGACCTGGTACAGGAAATTCAAAACAGGGCGCTTATGGCCAGGTTGATGGCCCCGTGCACGTATGCGAACAGCATTTCATATTCGACCGAAGAAGGATGATGACGCCAGGTTAAGCGGTGCCCCGTGACGCTGCGAAGACCCCAGGCGGTCAACGCCGCGACCTCCGGAAACATTCTGGCCTGTGACTTCATCTCCGCCACCCGCGGGAGGACATCTTCAAAAGCAAGACTTCCCTGGCCTTGCGGGGTCTTTTTGAACCCGAGTGGAGCAAACAGGCGGGAGTCTGAAAGCAGGTCGCCAAGGGTCAGTCTCTTCGCTCCCCTGGCGGTCGCGATCTCTATGCCCTGCGGGGATTGTGCCAGGAGCGTCTCGAAGATGACTGCTCCTTTGAGAAGATGCAGCAAGAAAGCTTCTCCTGTGGCGGCGCCTGCCGTTGCGAGATCCAACATGCTTTTTCGGTTCGGATATTCAAGCACAAACGACAGGATGGCGGTCACGACGGAGCGCAATTCCGGCTGTTGATCGATAGCCTGCCGAACCAAGGCCTGCCTGTATTTTTCGAGACTGACCGCACTCCCACCCGCCCTTTCCACGATGCGGGCGGCATTTTGGAAGGCCTGAAGCATCCATCGAGCCTGCAAGATCCCTGCCTGGGCCGGGTCCGCATCGTCCATGAGAATAAAAAGCCCGGCCGGTAAGCGATGCCAGCCGGGCCCGTGAGTGCGGCAGTCCTCGTCGATTGCGGAATCCAGATAGAAAAGCGCCCGCTCAAAATCGCCCACGACAAAGGAGGCCATTGCCAGAAAGTAAAACGGGGTGCCTTTGTGCATGGAGCCATATCGGGCCGGATCCGCCAGATGCACGGTGTTGAGGATCATTTCCCAGAATTCAATCACCTCGAAGGGCAATTCCATCGGCGGCTGAGGATGCCGCGAGAAGAACGCATCTTCAAAGCGCGGATCGCGAGGCATGCTCGAGAGCAAAAGCTTGATCGCCTTCCTATATTCCTCCGAGGCAAAGTGCGAAATGCAGGATTCCGCGCAGAGCTCGTCCGACAAGCCCAGTATGCCCGGCAACTCCTGTTCGAATCGCTCCAGATCGGAACTGGACCAAGGGGTTGTCATGTTCTATCCAGTATCGCAGCGAGGCAGACATGCGGGACGGCAATCCCCGATCTGCATGTCGCCGCATCGGCATGAATCCGCCGTATTATGGTCAGCGCTAGGATAAGGCCTTGCCCGAGATCTCATCAAGAGGAATTCGCTGGCAGCTTCGGACACGGAAAAACACGGATCAACACGGACCAGATCTTTGTGCAGGTCTTTGGCCGGCCCGCAGGGCGGCAAAAGCCCTGCCCGGGTTCTTCCGTGTCCTGAAAGCTTTCTGTTGAGTGCCATTACCGGCATTGCGCGCCGTCTCGCATTCATTTACCGAGCACGTCCGTGAATACGCCGGGTTAGGCCAATGCGGGAGGCCGATGTGCTTGACTTTGCCTGCTGAGGCGAATAGCGTGTAACTCTAATGTGACTTTTGCTGTTTCGTATTGTGAACCATGCCGGCACCGGAGGAGGCATCCGGTGCTCCACAACATCCGCCGGAGAAACCCATGACTACTACGACCCAGGCGATGCGGCATCCGCCCGACCCCGCAACCTTCGCGCGCATGACCACCGAGGAGATGAGGCGGATATTCCTGCTGGGGGATCTTTTTAAAACCGGCAGGCTTAACTTCCATTATTCCTATGTCGACCGGGCGGTAATCGGCGGTGCGGTTCCGGGACGAAAGGCCCTCGTCCTGCCGACCTGCAAGGAATTGGCCGCGGAGTATTTCACGCAACGGCGGGAATTGGGCATTATCAATGTCGGCGGATCCGGCAGCATCCGAGTCGGCGGGCAGGAATTCCCTGTTAATAAAAAAGAAGCGCTCTACATCGGCAGGGGGAATCCTGATGTCCGCTTCAGCAGCTCGGATCCCAGGGATCCGGCCCAGTTCTATTTTGTGAGTTATCCGGCGCACACGACATACCCCTGTGCCAAAGCCGGGAAAAAACAGGCCGAATCAAGCGACCTGGGCAATGCAGAGCACGCCAACCGGCGCACCATTCACAGGCTCATGCCCACAGGTGCAATCAAAAGCTGCCAGCTCTCGCTGGGCTTCACGGAGATCGCTACCGGGAGTGTCTGGAATACCATGCCCCCGCACACGCACCCCCGGCGCTCCGAGATCTACCTGTACTTCGACCTGCCGGCGGGCGAGGTGGTCATTCATTCCATGGGGGAACCCGCGGAAACACGGCACCTCGTCATCAGAGACCGGCAGGCTGTCGTGTCGCCGAGCTGGTCGATCCATGCCGGGGTGGGCACGATCAACTACACATTCGTCTGGGCCATGGGGGGCGAAAACCAGGAGTTTTCCGACATGGACCCGGCGCCTATGGAAACGCTCGGGTGATTGGAGTACCGGTATGCAGCGCATATTCCCGATGTCCGGATTTTTACCGGTGATTTGTCTTGTCTCCATTCTGAACACCTGCTTTGCGGCCGTGGATGCAAGAACCTGGGCCGAAAAGCTGGCCACGTCCGAGATGAGGAGGCGCGGGGATTCCCTGACCTTCGGAAAGGACGCCAGGGCCAGGTGGACTTATGAGACGGGGGTGTTTCTGAAGGGGCTCGAAGCGCTCTGGCGACGCACCGGCGATGTGAAATACTACGAGTACCTCAAGGCCGTGGTCGATTCCTTTCTGGCCGCCGACGGCTCCATCAGCACGTACAAGCTCGAAGACTACAACCTCGACAACATCAACTCAGGGAAACTGCTGCTTACTCTCTTTCAGGACACCGGCGACGAGAAGTACCGGAAGGCGGCGCTATTGTTGATGAAGCAGATCGAGAACCAGCCGCGGACCCACGAGGGGGGATTCTGGCACAAACAGATCTATCCCTACCAGATGTGGCTGGACGGGATTTACATGGCATCCCCCTTCATTGCCCAGTTCTCGCTCATCTTCGACCGTCCGGCCGGTTTCGACGAGGTCGCCGATCAGATCCTCTGGATCGAAAGCCACACCCGCGACGCACGGACCGGCCTGCTGTACCACGGCTGGGATGAGAGCAGAAAGCAGGAATGGGCGGACCCCAAGACCGGCTTGTCGAAGAGTTTCTGGGGCCGTGCCATGGGGTGGTATGCCATGGCCCTCGTCGACGTGCTCGACTTCATGCCCGCGACCCATCCCCGGAGGAAGGCGTTGATCGGCGTGCTGCAGCGCCTGGCTGCAGGGCTGGCGCGCTACCAGGACGGCGCCACAGGACTCTGGTACCAGGTAGTAGATCAGGGGAAGAGAGACAAAAACTATCTCGAGGCTTCCGCCTCCTCCATGTTCGTCTACGCCATGGCGAAGGGGGCCCGCAAGGGATACCTCGATAAAAAATATGGGGCGGCGGCGCAGAAAGGGTACGAGGGGCTGGTGAAGCACCTGATCAAGACCGATGCGGACGGGAGCGTCCACCTGACGCAGATCTGCAGCGTCGGGGGGCTCGGCGGGGCGCAGAAGAGGGACGGCACGTTCGAGTACTACATGAGTGAACCGGTGGTTGCCGATGATCTGAAAGGCGTGGGCGCGTTTCTCATGGCCGGCATGGAAATCGACCAGCTCACAACATCGCAGACAAAATAACTTCTGTGCTGCGACTTATTGTGTAGGCCGCGCTGCCGGGCCGGCCCGATCCGAAAATTGGAGGAATAAACATGAGCAGGATTCTGGATGATTTCCGGCTGGATGGGAAAGCGGCGTTGGTGACCGGGGCATCCCGCGGCCTGGGACAGGCCATGGCGCAAGGCCTTGCCGAAGCAGGCGCCGATGTCGCCGCAGTCGACATCGGCGACTGCGGCGACACACGGCGGCACATCGAGACGCTGGGCCGGAAATGCGCTGTGATGCAGGCCGACATTGCCGCGCCGGGCGCCGCGCAGCCGCTCGTCGATAAGACGCTGGCGGCATTGGGCAGACTCGACATTCTGGTCAACAACGCCGGCATCATCCGTCGCGCGCCGTTCCTCGAATTCACAGAAAAGGACTGGGATGATGTGATGAACGTAAACATCCGCGCCTTGTTTCTCCTCAGCCAGGCGGCGGGCCGGATCATGGTCCGCCAGGGGCGCGGCAAGATCATCAACGTCGCCTCCATGCTTTCGTTCCAGGGCGGGATCCGCATTCCTTCCTACACCGCCTCCAAGAGCGCCGTCATGGGACTCACGCGGCTGCTGGCCTGCGAACTGGGCCCGCTCGGGATCAACGCGAACGCGATCGCGCCGGGCTATATGGCGACCGACAACACCAAGCCGCTGCGCGAAGATCCGGAACGGAACAAAGCGATCCTGGAGCGCATCCCCATGGGTCGCTGGGGACGGCCCGAGGATTTACAGGGCATTGTCGTATTTCTGGCCTCAGCGGCCTCCGACTATGTCAACGGCTACACGATCGCCGTCGACGGCGGCTGGCTGGCACGGTAGGGCCTGATAGGAGCGAATCATCATGAACGTCGTCGAACGAATCGCGCGCAAACGGATTGTGCCGGTGGTTGCGTTGGAACATGAGGACCTGGCCGAGCGGCTGGCGGAGACCCTGCTCAAGGCCGGCCTGGACATCATGGAAGTCACCTTCAGGACAGCAGCGGCAGAGCCCGGCATCCGGAGGATCGCCGCAAAATTTCCGGAAATGTTGCTGGGTGCCGGCACCCTGCTGGAACCCGAGCAGGTGCAGAAAGCCGCGGCGGCCGGCGCGCGTTTTGCCGTGGCTCCGGGGCTGAACGAACGTGTGCTCGAAGCCGCCCGCCGTGCAGGGATCGAGATGATGCCGGGAATCATGACGCCCTCGGAAGTGGAGAAGGCACTGGCACTCGGGTGCCGCACCCTCAAGTTCTTTCCCGCGGAACAGGCGGGCGGCGCGGGCATGATCAAGGCACTGGAAGGGCCGTACGGCCACACAGGAGTGCGCTTTGTCCCCACGGGCGGCATCAACCGCGGCAACCTGCTCCAATACCTCGAACGCCCGTCCGTAATCGCAGTCGGCGGTTCCTGGATGGTGGAAAAAAAGCTGATCTCCGCACAGGATTGGTCGAAGATCGAGGAACTGACCCGCGACGCCGTCACCGCAGCCGCCGCAGCGGCAAAGTAGGCGCCGCCCGGCCGGGCTGCCTCGGATCATTTCTTGACGGAAGATTCCGTAATCGGGGTGCCTGCCTCCAGGTGCTCCAGGATCTGCCTGACACCTGCGGCAGCGGGCAGATTCGGGTGATAGGCCAGGTAGCTGCTGAAATAAGACTTGGCTTCGTCGAAGGAGCTCTCCGCCAAGGCCAGGTGGGCCAGGAACAGCTGCGGGGAATTCGACAAGGCGGGATCCAGATCGAAAGCCAGCTTGAAGTATTTCCTGGCCTCCTGGACATTGCGCAGATAGTAGTGGCTCAAGGCGAGCTGCGAGGCGGCGATGGCATCGTCCGGAGCCAGACTCAGCGCTTTCCGGTTGATTTCGACAGCTTGCGCAAAATCTCGGTTCGACAGGAGGCTCCCTCCCAGGTTGCACCAGCCCGCTGCAAGCTCCGGATTCATGCGGGTGACCTTCGAGAAAATGCGCGTTGCCTGCTCGAAGTCCCGCTTGCGGTGGTAATACGCGCCCAGATCATTCCAGGCCTCCGCATATTGTCCATGAAGCTCAATAGCCCTCTTGAGGTGGCCGACCATCTTCTCTTCATTTCCGTCGAGCTGTTCCTGCCTGGCGCGCCTGAGTTGTTCAGCTGCAGCGGCGGGCACCGTGAGCTGTTTCACGCCCACGGCGTGCGTGCCGGAATTGCGGGAAGCTGAGGGGACCCTGACTTCTTTGGAAAAAGTGTGTTCGCCTGCGCCGTCGGGCGGGGTAAGATCGATCGATTCCGTACGCTTGCGGCCTTGTTTTCCCGACAGCAGGATTCTGTAGATTCCCGGTTTCAGGTTCGTGAAGTGTATAGTGTCTCCGGCCAGACGCCAGACCTGCCGCAGCGGCTCGCCGGCTGCACTGAGCAGCTCAATCACCCATGCCGTGCGCGGCGGATCGCCGGCATCTCCGACAATAGTGCACTTCAGATTCACCCCTGCTTCGGCGGCGACGCCTTGCCCTTTCTGTGCGGCGTGAGAGAAGGCTCCGCTGAGTGCCAGGAACACAGTTACCGTTGCCGCGCTTGGATACAAGGGTAGCCGGCTCACGTCATTTCACCCAAGTTCTGTATCGCAGTAGAAGCAAGACAGCTGCGAACCCTCCGGGGAATTGCCCTGGACGCCTGCTTTCGAGCGCTGGTTGAGGCACCAGCTCAGGATTGCGAAACCCGGATGGGATCATCTTAACCATGGCGCCGCTGATTGCAACCATTTTGACAACAAATTTCAGATCCAAATAGAGCGGCCGGCAGGGAAGTGCCATGAAACCACGAAATGCGGCAAACCCGCGAAACGGTTTTTGTGTGTTTCGCGTATTTCGCGGCTACAATGTGATTTCGTGACTGGTTGTTGGATCCCCTCGGTGTCTGAGCCATTATCAACAAGATAATCCGGATGCGGAAAAGCGATCGTATGACCAGGAGCCGATTTCTCACAGGAGGTGCTTATGGATTGCAGTCGGAAAGGTATCTGGCGGGTAACCGGGCTTGTTTTCCTTTTGGCCTCAGTCGCCGTGGGAACGCCTGCGAATTCCGGCGACAAGCCGGGCCTGCTGGCCTCGCGCTACCCGGCGGCGAAGTTGAAAGGAATCCTGATCGCGCCCGGGGCCTGGCGTCCCTTTCCCACGATCTCATCCCGGGACAAATGGGCCGGGCTGCCGGAAGTGGTGCGCGCGGCCCATGTGAAGCTGGCGGAAAAGCATCTTGGCACCCCGTGGGAAACGCCGCGCGCTTCGGTATTTCTCGACTTCGTCCGCAACGGCGACCGCAGCCGCTATGAAGCGATATCCTTCGGCCGCCGCGTCAAGCTCGCAGAGCTGGTCATTGGCGAATGTGTCGAGAACCGGAGCCGTTTCCTGGATGAAATCGCCGACGGCATCTGGACGATCTGCGAGGAAACCTATTGGGGTGTCCCCGCTCATGTGGGTGCGCAGAAACGCGGCAACGGCCTGCCGGACGTGACCGAGCCGACGGTGGATCTATTCGCGGCAGAGACGGGAATGCTGCTGGCCTGGACGGACTACCTGCTGGGGGAAAGGCTGGATGGCATTTCGCCGCTGATCCGGGAGCGCATCCGCCATGAGGTTTCACGCCGCATCCTGCAGCCCAACCTCACCCGGGACGATTTCTGGTGGATGGGAGTCAGCGGGCGCACGCTGAACAACTGGACGCCGTGGATCTGCTCCAACTGGCTCACGGCTGCGCTGCTGCTCGAGAATGATGCCGATCGCCGTGCCGCCGCGGTGTTCAAGATCATGCAGTGCCTCGACCGGTTTCTTTCCTTCTATCACGAGGACGGCGGCTGCGACGAAGGGCCCGGCTACTGGGACCGTGCCGGCGGCTCGCTGTACGACTGTCTTGAACTTTTGTCCGCCGCTTCCTGGGGCACAATCGATGTCTTCGACCAGCCGCTGGTCAGGGAAATCGGCCGCTACATTGCGCGCGCCTACATCCACGACCGTTGGTATATCAATTTTGCCGACGCCGCCGCCAGGCTCGATCCGAGTGCGAGCCTGATCTATCGGTACGGGCGGGCCATCGGCGATCCCGACCTCGCCGGCTACGGCGCCTTCCTGGCCCGGCGGCAGCGACTGGGCGAGGGAGCGGTGCGCGGCAGCTTCGGCGTTCTCGGCCGGGTGCTGCCGGCGCTCTTCCGGCTGAACGAACTCAGCTCCGCCGTGCCGCTTGAGCCTCTTTACCGCGACGTCTGGCTCCCGGGCCTGCAGGTAATGGCGGCGCGGTCACAGGCGGGCTCCGCCGCCGGCCTGTACCTGGCGGCCAAGGGCGGGCACAATGCCGAGAGCCACAACCACAATGATGTCGGCAATTTCATACTTTACGCGGACGGCTCCCCAGCCCTGATCGACATCGGGGTCGAAACCTACACCGCCAAGACGTTCAGCAGCCGCCGCTACGAAATCTGGACGATGCAGTCTTCCTATCACAACCTCCCAACGGTAAACGGGATCATGCAGAAGGACGGCAGGCAGTACGCGGCACGGGATGTGAAATACTCCGCCGCTGCGGATCGGGCGGAGTTCAGCCTGGACCTGGCGGGTGCCTATCCGCCCGAAGCGGGGATCAAGTCGTGGGTGCGCACGCTTTCGCTCGAACGCGGCCGTGAGGTGGTTTTGCGGGAACGCTTCCTGCTCGAAAAGGCCAGGCTGCCCATCACGCTGTCCCTGATAAGCTGCCGGCGGCCCGAACTGCGAACAGGCGGCCGCATCCTCCTGGCCGATCCTTCCTCCACGAAGGCGGCCGCCCCGCTTGCCGTTTCGTATGACGCGGGTTTCTTTTCAGCCAAGGTGGAGACCATCCCGATCGAGGACGGCCGCCTGCGATCATCCTGGGGAAACATGCTGTACCGGATTTTGCTGACGGCTGCTGCAGCGCCGGCGGACGGGGAATACAGCATCCGGATGGGGCGCTGAGCCGTGTTTCTCACATGCCGCTCGAGCTCCCCGAAGAGCCGTTCCATTTGCCACATCAGCGCTCGGTCGCGGGTTTTTTCTGGTTCCCCGGACGGGATGACAACCACACAACGCACGCGCCGCCGGCCGGACGAAATATCTCTTGCCCGGACGACCGTATTTTGGATATTACGTGACGGTACCGGAGCGTTTCGGCAATCACGGCATCGAAAGAGGTCTGACGTGTATCGACGCAATCGAATTATTTTTTCCTGCGGCATCCTGGCCCTGATGTCAGGCAATCTGCTGTTTCCCTCGCAGGGGACCCCGGCAGGTTCATTCAAAATACAGTTCGGCCAGGCCGGTATCACCAGCCTGAAGCGCGCGAACGACAGGTACGACACCGAATATATCGCGCGGAACCGGGTGCTGGGGCACGTGAACGTCCGCTACCAGATGGGCGAAAACGAGTGGCGGCAATTCTCAACCGCCGACACCAGAAACAAGTTCCGCCAGCTGCGCGGCGACCCGGCGGATCCGGCGCCGCAGTACAACGTGGTGTACAACGAATCGGGCTGGGACGATTACTATGCGGACCTTGAACTTACCGAAAGGTTTCGCGTCGAAGCGGACGCGCTCTACTGGACGATCCACTTCAAAAACCCGACCCACAAGCCGGTCGAGCTCGGGGACGTGTATCTGCCGCTCCCCTTCAACACGGAGAAGCGCTGGGACAAGGAGATCTCCTACACCCAGCGGCTGGTGCAGCATCGCTTCATCTCGGGTCACGGATCATTCCTCTACTGGATGCGCCCCAACAGCGAAGGCCCGTACCTGGTCATGACCCCGGTCTTCGTTTGCCCGCTGTTCGAGCCCAACACCATGGAGCGGAATTTCGCACCTGCAAAGCTCGAATTCTCCGACGGCGGCGGCGTCTACATTCATTCTGCGTTTAAGGCGGGCGAGGACAGGAGGCGCGGCGGCAACTGGCGCCTGCCCCAGAGCAGCCACGTCCTTTCGTCCAAGTTCACGCCCAACGACGAGCTGACCTACACCTTCAAGTTCCGCTGGGCCGACGATTACGCGGGCGTGCGCCAGGTGCTGTATGAGGAAGGGCTTTTCGATGTGAATGTAGTTCCGGGAATGACCGTCCCGTCGGGTCTCGAGGCGCTGATCTCGCTGCGTTCGCGAAGCCGGATTCATTCCCTGACGGCGGAGTTCCCCGAACAGACGCGGATCGAGGCTTCGGGTGAAAAAGCCGGGGATACGCGCCTATACAAGGTCACGTTTCTGAGGCTGGGGGAAAACAAGCTGACTGTGAACTTCGGGCGCGGGCAGTATATGATCCTGGAGTTTTTTGCCACTGAGGCCCTCGAGACCCTGATCAAGAAGCGCGCCGCGTTCATTGTCGCCAGGCAGCAGCATCGCGATCCGGCGAAGTGGTACAACGGGCTGTTCTCCGACTGGGACGCGCGCAGCAGGATACTGCGCGGCCCGGACGACACCGGCGGCATGCACGACTACATGGTCGCGAGCGATGACCCGGGATTGTGCAAAGCGCCGTTCGTCGCTGGCAAGAACGTCGAGTTCCCGGACCCGGAGGAGATCGCAGCCGTCGAGTACTACCTCAAAAACTACGTCTGGGGCAAGCTCCAGATGACCGAGCGGGAAAAGTACCCTTACGCCGTTTACGGTATCGACAACTGGAAAATCAATCGCGACAGCAAACCGGCCGACCGCAACGGCTGGACGGAGCACGTCTGGCGCGTGTTCGACTACCCCCACGTGATCCATCTGTACTGGAACATGTACCGGGTTGCCAGGAATTACCCCGAACTGGTGCATTACCTCGACAAGGACGGCTACCTGCAGCGCGCATACGGCACCGCCATGGCCTATTATGCGGTGCCGCTCAAGGTCGGCCAGTGGTCGGCCTACCAGGTCGGCAATTACGACGAACTGGTAATTGCGTGCGTGATCGGCGAACTCGAGGCCGTCGGCTGGCAAGACAAGGCCGATCAGCTGCGCCGCCAGTGGGAGGGAAAGGTGGAGCATTTCGTCAACGATCGGCCCAACCTGTTCTGGTCGGAGTACCCTTTCGATCCGACCGGATTCGAGTCACATCACGCCCTGGCGCGATATGCGGTCGAAACGGCAAAAATCAACGCGGCGACACTGAAAGTCACCGCCGCGGATGCCGCCTCGTTCATGGAGGAGGAAATCGCCGGCAACATCGCGACACGAGGATGGCTGGAAACCGCCTTTCACCAACTGGGAGTCGAGGGGGGCATGCGCTATACATCCCAGATGGGCGGCTGGGCGATTCTCGATTACGCGCTGCACTATGCCCGTGATCCGCACCCATACCTCAGGCTGGGATATGCATCCTATCTGAGTTCCTGGGCTCTCATGAATTCCGGGACTGCGGATGCCGACTATGGCTACTGGTATCCCGGGAAGGAAAACGACGGCGCCGCGGGCAGTGCTTTCATCAATACTCCTTTCGGCTCGAACTGGGCCGGCATCGAACAGCGGCGCGGCCCCTGGCCCTACAGCGGCGAAATCGAGCTCGGGTATGGTGCCGCGCTGCGCACTGCCGCGACCATCGTCGCCCAGGATCCGCTGTTCGGGCTGATCGCTTACGGCGGCCGGATCAGCAGCGCCGGTGCCCGCATCGAGGTCCTGCCGATGGACGGCGTGCGGCGCCGGTTCCACTGGATGCGCGGTGCATCCCGGTTTCACCTGGTGCTGGAACGCGACGGCTTTGCCGCCGGCCGGCCGCTGGCGATCGCGGAAAATCTAAGCGAAGTCTCCTTTGTTCTGGAAAACCGGGCCCTCGATCAGGCACAGCCGCACGAGACAGGAATGAAGATCGCCGGCCTGCCTGCCGGATCCTACGACATCGCCCTGGACGGCAGACCGTTCAAGCGGATATCCGGCGGACCCGCCACACAGCTACTTTCGTTGCCCGTGCAGGCCGCCACTCTGAGCGTAGCCATCACCGCCGCAAAATCCGGGGAGTAGCAGAATTCGACAGGCAATACTCACGGACCGGCTATTCATCCAAGGAACATTGGGAGCAACAGTCTGTGGCATTCCGCACCTTGTTGTCCGAAGCAGATCGGATGGATCCGCGAACCTGCGCCGCGATGCGTGCGTATTCCCTCCTGCAAAGGAGCTCATGAGGATGTGTATCATGCGAAGTATCTTTGCCCTGACGTTATTGGGATTTCTCGGGCTGCTGCCGACAGGCTCTGCCGCGCGGCCGCCAGCAGGCCAGGCGCCGAAGGTTCCAGCCAAAAAGGAAGCTCCGGCGGGCCAGCTGATTCCGGTCGTGTTTCTCGAGCCTGTCGAGAATGCCGACAAGTCGGCGGGCAAGGATCGCGTGTACCGGATCATCCCCCGCGATGACCTGCGCGTGCTCGAAGCCGAGCATTTGATCGACAACGAGCCGGCACGTTTTACCCGGACTCTCGTGGCCTGGGCCTGGCAAACGTTCGGTGCCCCGGCGGATTGGTCCGATCCGCACCTGCCCATCGTCCTGCAGAAGGGCGGCAATAACGCTGCGGTCGGGCTTCGCCTGCTGGTGAACGGCAAGATTGAAGAACATCCGGGCGTACCGTTCATCGTTCTGGAGCTCGATGCGCTGAGTCTCAGCGAAACGCTGCTGCACGAGGGGGGCCACCTGCTGCACTCGATTGCGGCGCGCGGCCGCCACCCTTCGAGTTCCTGGTCGGCAATCACGCATACGACTTTTGCTGTTACCGATCCGCTGACCGCGCTGGCGGAAGGATACGCAATTCACTTCGAGACGCTGCTCGGACACTACGGGCGCGATACGGAGAAGCGGGCATTCTACCATCGGCTGGCGCCCGCTTTCGATCTGAAGAGTGGCAGGCGGGCGGAATTTTATGCTCCGATCACCGACCTGATGACCTTTTCCCAGAGTTGGGCCCGGTACCAGGCGGTGCGCGAGACCTGGCCTGCGTTTGCGGGACATGTGTATCCGGGCGACTATGTGCGGTCGCAGTTCGATCCCGCGCGCGACCGCGCGGTACTGAAACCGGCGAACGCAATGATCGCATCCGAGGGTGTGGCGGCATCGGTGTTGTTCTGGATGTCGGCAGGCATCGCAGACCGGGCGGGTACGGCATTCGGCCTTGGCCTCGACCAACCCGGGCTCCTGGAGGCGGAGCAGGAGTTGCTGCGCGCTCTCGCGACGCTGCCGGCGAAGAACGAGTTCCGGCCGGATCTCATCGACTTCGTTTCGGCATTCGGCAAACCCGGCTCCGCGCGGCGGGCCCTGGCCATCTCGCGTTTCGTGAACGTCACGCGGGGTGTAACGGCCCGCCCGGAAATCCGCGAGATGTGGCGCCGGCTGTATGGTGATGCAGTCAACCTGGACGTTGACGGGACCAAGCCCCTTTTCACGGAGCTCGATGCCCTGCGCCAGGGGATCGTCGATGCAGCCACGGCGGATGCCGGGGTGCTGCGGAAAGGGATCGGAGCGGTGCTTCCGGTGCGCGCCCCGAAAGCGCTGCTGGAACTGAAGGCGTTCGGACAGAAGTTCCCGCTGGAATTCGATCTGAACTCTGCCACAGAGGCGGAATGGCTGGCTGCCGGCGTGGATGCGGCAACTGCCGAGAAGCTGCAGAAAGACCGCGATCGTGCACCGTTCGCCTCAATCCAGGATTTTGAGACGCGCGCCGGCGCTGCCTTGCAGGCGCTTGGCCTCACCGCCGTCAGCAGGCGCTGAAATCGAGTGCGCCGCGGCGGCGAAAATCAGGGTCAGCCGCTCCCGCGCCTGTGCCGTACCTTGTGACGCATGACAAAGCACGGAGAGCAGCCCCGAAGAGGCGACAGGTAATAGCCGCGGCCGTAAGGCCTTGGTATTCGGGCCCTTGGGGATGGGTCCCGGAGGTGCGGCTCGAAGCATCGGTGCCAGTCCTTCCGACCTCAATCCTCTGTCGCATTCGACCATGCCCTCACGGGTGTGGCCACTGACCTTAAAACGCAGCCGTTGAACCCCGATCACGGCTCGGCGTAACGGCGGACCTTGCTGTGGTGCAGGCCGAGATCTGCCAGCGCTTCCGTGATCTTGAATGCGACCGCGGTCGGATCGAGCACGACAGTTCCGCAGCGGCGCGCGATCTCTTCCGCGTAGCCGGCAAGTCCGGCGCAGCCGAGGATGATGACCTCGGCCCCATCCTCCTCGATCGCCCTTCTGGCCAGCTCGATCGACCGGGCTATCGCCTTTTCCGGATCTGCGTCCATTTCAGGCACAGACATGGAGAGGACGGGAGCGGACGCAAACGCATGCTCCACATTGCGCAGGCGCACGTGCAGCTCGCGCGTGGCAACACGGCGCGCCGAAGAGGTCAGGATGGAAAACTTGTGGCCCAGCATGGCGGCGACGTGCAGGGTTGCCTCCTCGATGCCGATTACGGGGATACGGGATATCTCCCTTGCCGCGTCGAGTGCGGGATCGGCAAAACAGGCTAGCAGGATCGCATCGTATCCTTCAGCGTTGGCTTTGCGCACGAGTTCCAGGATTTCAGGACCTGCCAGGACCTCGTCATATGCAGATTCGATGGACCCGGGCCCATGCGTCGGATTCTCGACCGTCAGGACCGTGTCCGGACGCTTGATGCGCTCGAGCTCACGACGGATATGTTCGGTCAAGCGATGGGATGTGTTGGGATTAATGACGTATATGCGCCTCACAAGGCTGCTCCGTCAGGCTGGCAAGGCATCGGCGCCGCACGTTTGAGGAAACGGCCTCTGCCGGGATTTCCCCTTATCTCACCGTTGGACCATACGATCTCCCCGCCCGCAATCGTGATCTTGGGCCATCCCTTCACTTTCATCCCTTCGAAGGCGGTGTAATCCATCCGGTCGTGCAACATCTCTCTGGTGATAATCACCTCGGCTTCCGGATCCCAGATTGCCAGGTCCGCGTCGCTGCCCATCTCGATGGTGCCTTTGCGAGGATAGAGCCCGTAGATTCTGGCGGCATTCGTGGCTGTCAAGGCGACAAAGGTATGAATGTCGATGCGCCCCTTGCCGACCCCTTCGGAAAACAGCAAAGGCAGCCGGGTCTCGAGGCCGGGGATGCCGTTGGGGACTCGTGTGAAGGGGGCATCGAGTCCATGCGCCTGTTTCCCCTGCGGGTCATTGTAACGGTAGGGCGCATGATCGGAAGAGAACACCTGGATGAGGCCGGCCCTCAGGCTCTGCCACAACGCTTCCTGATCGGCACGCTCCCGCGCCGGCGGGCTGAAGATCAGCTTGGCCCCTTCGAAGCCCGGCTTGTCAAGGTCGGCGGCGGTGAGCAGCAGGTATTGAGGACAGGTTTCGGCATAGATTTTCAACCCCCGTTTTCGGGCCCAGGCGATCTGCTCGAGTGCTTCCCGGCCGGAGACGTGAACGAACAGGATGGGAACATCGACCAGTTCTGCCAGGGCGATGACGCGGTGCGTGGCCTCGCGTTCCGCGATCTGCGGCCGGGAGACCGGGTGGAACCGCGGCGCCGTCTGTCCCGTCCGCAGCAGCCTTTCGGTCGTCCATGCGATCGCGTCGCTGTTTTCGGCGTGGACCATTACCATTGCGCCCTGGTTCCTGGCGACCTCGAGCAGATCCAGAATCTGCCGGTCGGCGAGCTTGAGCGTGTCGTACGTCGTGTAGATTTTGAGAGAGGTGTATCCCTGCCGGATCAGTTCGGGCAGTTCCTTCCCCAGGACGTCCGGTGTCGGGTCGGAGATGCTCAGGTGGAATCCGTAATCGACGAAGGCTGTGCCCTCGGCCTTCTGATGGTAGTCCCGGACCACCTGGGACAGAGACTGCCCGCGGTACTGGGTGGCAAAAGGGATGAGGGTCGTGGTCCCGCCCGCGGCGGCTGACACACCGCCGGAATGGAAATCATCTGCGGTGATCAGGCCGGTCGAGGATTTTTGGGCGATGTGGCAGTGGCTGTCAATGCCTCCAGGCAATATCAGCATTCCGGCAGCATCGATCGTCTTTTGTTCCTGGCCCTGCAGGCTGTCGGCAAGGGCGACAACTTGCCCGGCACGTATGCCGATGTCGCAGCGCTGCCGGTCCGCTGCTGTGACCACCGTTCCATTGCGAACGATCAGATCATAACTCGCAGTCATTTGATTTCCCGGCCGGTCAGGAGTGCCCCAACCGGCTCAAAGCGCGCTCGAGACGCTCCTGCAGCGTGTCGAGCTCGCGAATATCGGTTGAGTCCATGACGAAGCCCGGGCTGCGGACCTTGGCCGAGGCGATGGCGCCGCGCCGCCGCAGGATTTCCTTGCGAACCGCGAGCCCGAATCCGGGCTGCTGCTCGTACGATGCCAGCGGAAGATAGGCGTCGTAGATATCTTCGGCGTCATCGGAATCGCCCGCAACAAACCGTTCGTACACCTGCACCAGCATTTCCGGAAAGGCAAAACCCGTCATGACCCCGTCGGCGCCCCGCCTCAGTTCCTGCGGAAAATAGAGCCCCCCATTACCGGCCAGAATGGCGACCCGCCTCTGGCCGCGCTGCTCGTCGGCGCGGATCCGGGAGAGCTTGCGCAGGCCCGGGCAGTCCTCGGCTTTCAGCATAACGAGCTGTGGAAAGGAACGCACCAGGCGGCCGAAAAGGGGAGCAGACAGGAATACGCCTGTGGCTTGAGGGTAATCCTGAAAGGCGACCGGCACGCCAGGTCCAAGCGCCTCGAAAATGCCGGCATAATACTCATGCAACGGATCATCGCCGCGCAGGCCCATGGCGGGCGCGATCAGAACTCCGGCGGCGCCGGCATCCATGGCTGTCCGGGCGACGGCGCTGACACCTGCAAAAGCCGTGTTGCTGACCCCGACAATGACCGGGACGCGGCCGCGGATCACGCGGAGGACATATCGGGTGAAGGCTTCCGTTTCTGCGAAGGAGAGCTTCTGTGCCTCTCCCATCATCCCGAGGATCGTAATGCCGTGCACCCCTTTTTCCAGGTAGAATTCCATCAGCGAATCGACACTGCCGTAATCGATCTCGCCGCTGTCGGTGAATGGGGTGGCCGAGATAATGAAAACGCCCTTGGTCTCCTCGCTTAGCATGCCGGCGAGTATAACAGGTTTGGCGCCACGCGGATACGGGACCCGTTTTCCTCTACTGCCGGGCGTTTGCCGGTATGGCCGAGAGCACGCCGAGGTCGCGTGTGCCGAAGACAACAAAACCGGCAACCGGCCGGTCGGCTGTCACCTTTATATATCCCGAGCTGATGTTTTGCCCCAGCAGGGTAGGGAAAAACTGTGTCAACAATCCGGATATCCTGCCTCTGGCGGGAATACCGAAGTCCCCCAAGGCCATCAGAAAACCCTCTCGGGTAAAAACTTCGATGCGCGCGGTAGAGGCATCGGCTCCGGGATTCATGACCGCAATTCCCGTGAAGTAGGAGGTATTGGAGGCCACCTGGCTGTAAACCTCGCGCGTGTGCAGCGAGGCAACCAGTGGGAGAGCCGCCGAAAAGGGATGTCCGTCCGCGCCCATGAAAGCCACGCTGCCGGCCAGCAACGGCCCGCTGCTGCGGATTTCCAGATACGCCTGTGTTGGGGCGGATCCCGGATCTCCGAAGAAAGACGGGTCGGCGATCCTGATTTTCTCCTTGCCTGCCACCGTTATCGTGCGCGGGGAAGACGCCGGACTGCCGTCATCTCCCCAAAGCTGGAAAGTGACGCTTGCATCCTGCGGCTCCAGGTTGATTACCGACAGGACAGACCGGTACGCGCCTCCCGACACGAACTGGGGAGCATAGAGCACCGTGGCTCCGGAGGTTATGTCCTGGCCGTTCAGACCGCGCGCATCCCTGTCGTTTCCGCCGAGCAACTCGAATGCCGCCACCCCCTGGCTGGCGCTCACCTGCAGGTAATCAGAGGCAAGGAGGCTCATGCCGGGGAAAATAGACGAGGCGTCGTCCGCTACAGCCTGATTCGGCTGGAGGGTACGCACCGTGCGTGCCCGCACAGAGCCGTCGGCAGACAGGAGTTCAAGGCTCACTTCTATTGCCGCAGCGTTCGGATTGGCCACGAAAACCTGCGTGAATCCATCCGTTTCGATTTCCGGGAATACCAGCTTCGATGACAGGATCGGAGAAATGCCGGCCCCATCAAGGGATGACAGCTTCCCGTCGAAAGCGAGGAAAAACGCCGCCGGCAGCCCGCCGGCGCTCTCGATCCGTACCCACCCTGCCCGGTCCTGCGAACGGAATCCCTGGCCGAAGATCTGCGTATCCAGCAGGGCTGCCTGCTTGCCCCCCTCGAGCTGCAGCATCCCGGGATTGTCTATGCCTGCGCCCTGGATGAGCTGGCCATTCGTGTCATAGGCATGAAACGTCAAGGCAAGCGGCTCGGATCCGACATTTGCCGCGGCGAAACCCAACCACTCATCCCCGCCGCCCGGGCGCCCGGCAGTCGTCACCAGACGCGGTATGTACAGCGCAGGCTGCGACGAAGCGTCCGGGTTGGTGATCCTGTGGATGCTGCCGCTATAGTCGACGACGTAGATTTCGCCCTCATCATCCTCGCCAAACGAGCTGATATTCCGTCCGGTCCTCAGCAGCACGCTTGAAACTCCGGAATAGAGCATGAGGATCTCGCCGCTGCAGAAATCAGCGAAAACGTAGGCGCCGTAGGGGAGACTGTTGCGGCTGCCGCGATACACGTACCCGCCGGTTATGGAGCAGCGGCCCTGGCTGTGGTCGTATTCCGTGATGGGAGGTATGAAACCGGGGTTGGAGCAGGGGACCGGGCCCAGCCCTGTGCACAGGGTTCCTTCCCAAACCCGCCAGCCGAAGTTGCCCGCGGACGTGATCAGGTCGACCTCTTCCCTCTGGCTCTGGCCTACGTCCCCGACATAGAGCCTGCCGGTGGCACGGTCGAACGAGAAGCGCCAGGGATTCCTCAGTCCCAGGGCGAAAATCTCCGGGCGGGCGTCCGGCGAACCTTGGAACGGATTTGAAGGCGGAATGGCGTAAGCGAGGCCCGGCTCGTGGCGATCGACGTCGATGCGGAGAATCTTTCCAAGCAAATCCTGCAGGTTCTGCGCACGATTCTGCGGGTCATTGCCCGACCCGCCATCTCCCATGCCGGTGTACAAATAGCCGTCAGGACCAAACGCCAGCATTCCGCCGTTGTGATTGGCGAACGGTTGGGCGATAACCAGCAGAACGGACTCCACAGGAATCGCCACGTCAGGATTTGTCGCATCGGCCTGATACTCTGCGATGACCGTGGCGCCATCCTGCTTGCGCGTGTAATTCACGAACAGTCGGCGGTTCTGTGAGAATTCCGGATGAAAGGCGAGGCCCAGCAAACCTTGCTCGCCGCCTGTAGTCAATACCTTAGACGTGATGTCCAGGAACACCGTGGCGGCCTGCGCCCCCGGCTTCAGCACCTTAATGAGTCCCGGCTGTACCACGATGAACAGACGCTGTGTGCCGTCGCCGGCACCGGTAACGAAAACCGCCTCCCCGACCCCTGTCAGTACTTGCTGGAGGGTAATCCTCGCGCCGCTCGCCGCAGCGCCCGGGATGGCCTGAGCCGGAACCTGATAGCTAAAGATGATCCAGCAAATGGCGACGGCACCAACCCCGAGAGCCGCCGTGCTGCGCAATGGCTTCATTCCCCCCTCCTTTCCCACTGAATGCATGGTAGCATCCCGGAAATCGTAGGGCCAGCGGGAGGGGCTGTGGAAGAAGCCGATCCTTTTGCACAGGGGCGGCTCGCCGAGGATGAACTGCGGCAGATTGCCGGGGCTTTCGAGCAGCCGGTGATCAGCTAGCGGATCAGCAGCAGTGAAGTCTGTCGCCGGTCGAGGAAATACGCGCGCTCTTTGACAACCACAGCATCCTGTTCGAGGGCGATCCGCACTTCCTGGTTGCCCCATTCGGGAACGGTGGCACGGTTGTTCAGCTCAATGGCATGAACGGTATCGGCGAAGATCGGGTAATCGCCGTCGCCCGGCACGCCATCCTGCTTGTCGGTCAGCCCTACCGGCGCGCCCGCCGCATGGCCGTGAACGCCGAGCGGATGCGAATAGATGCTGGGCTTCAGTCCTTCGTCACGCGCCCGTTTCAACGCGGAGGCCAGAACCTGATTTCCCGTGCGACCCGCCTTCATCTCCTCCATGTGGATATCCTGCAGCCGGTTGCACAGTGCGAGAGCGTTGCGGAGGCCTGCGGGAGCGTCGGTCTCCCCTTCCTTTAGGACATAGGCCTGCTGCTGCGTGTCGGTGCAGAGTTTCAGGTACACGATGCCGAAGTCGACGTGCAGCAGGTCGCCCCGATGGATTACCGGGCTGGCCTTGTGCGGACTGTCCTTGGGACGCTGGATGGTAACGGACGGCTGGAACCAGTTGACGAAACCGAGCTGCCGCGACCGCTCGCGCAACCACCATACGACATCCTCCGTCGTGCTTGCTCCTGGCGTAATGACCCGGTTCGAGAAAGCTTCGGCGATGATGGCATGAGCGATCGCTACAATCTGCGGATAGAGTTCGAGCTCCTCGGAGGTGCGCCGTTCCAGGACGCGCACGGCGACGCGCTCCGCCGATTTCAGCCGCTTCGTGTATTCGGGGCCGATGGCCGAGACCAGGCTGGCCTTCAATGACGCCGTCAGGCCGTCGCCATAGTTATCCATCTCGGATTCATCGATGCCGATGATCTTCGGGTTGCGCTCCCGGATAACCTCGGCAAGCCGTGTCCACTGATCGGTCTTCGAAGGATCCCAGACACTCTTGTACCACTCGCCCATCTGCCGGAAATTGACGGAGAAGCGTTCGAATCCCGCGCTGCCGCGATCGTGGAAGACCAGAATCTGCAGGCGGCTCGCATACAGCGTCGTGAAGGGGACAAGCGCGGAGTAGACTGGATCCTCATTGTTTTCGCGGCAAATAACCAGCCACAGGTCGATCCCCTCCTCGCGCATGATCTCCGGAACGATCCGCTCCAGCCTGATTTTCAGCGAGTTGTTATAGACGTCGGCCTGCTCGCGCAGCGTCAGGATATGCGGAATCGGCGCCCCGGTTCCGGAAACCATTCCGGCCTGTGGTGTACCCTGCAGAGAATCGTGCAAAGCGGAGACATCGCCGGCGAGTGTATTCGAGAGACAAAAGATGGCTGCCGCTGCAACCGCAGCCCGGACGATCGACATGGCTTGGCCTCCTGTGCTCGGATTATAAGAACGCAGTGCTCCAGAAGCAAGAGCCTGAACTCTGCGGCTGATCGGGCACGGGTACTTCACCCGTCCTTAAGATGATGCCGCTGATTGCCTTCTGGACAAGCCTCTGCTTTCTGGCATCTCTAGAACAGCTTCAACTGAGGGTCGTTACCGATGATGCGGTCGAAATCCAGTTTGCGCACCGCGAGAACCGGTTCGGCCACGGCACGGACCTGTTTCTGGACGTAGTGCTCATAATCGATGTTCGATTTGCGCTCATCCACGGGTTCGGGTCCGTTGACGGTGATGACATAGGCAATCAGGGAACTCTGACTCCCGGATGCCTTGCGCGCAGCCGCAACATGGGGCGGCGTGGAAGCAACATACGATTCGAGATCCTTCCTCAAAGCTTTGCGATAAACGAGCAGATCGTCCAGGCGGCCGGCCCGCAGATCCCTGACGACCTCCCTCAGGTAATCTTCCACGGGCAGGTCCAGGAACAGCCGCAGGTACATCTCCCGCTGAACCTGCTTGGCGAGATCGGTCCAATCCCGCCGGACCGCCTCCATGCCGGTAAACACCACTTCTGTCTTGCCGTCCGTCTCGACGAGCCCCGCATATCGCTTGCGGGCGCCGCCGCTGCCGTGGCGCACGGCTGCCAGAAAGAACCGAAGGAACAGCCTCTCGAACCGCAACTCGAGCCTGCTTTCGACCTGCCAGGTGCGGCGGATATGATCCGCAAGGTCCTGATTCAGCCTGTCGGCAAGCTGTTCGCCGAGACCGCAGGCCTCGGCCGGATTTTCCCTGCCGGAAAGTATGAAAAGGCTGTCCGTATCGCCGTAGAGCACCTGATAGCCCTGAGCCTCGATGGCGGACTTCGTCCACAGCAGCAGCTCACGGCCGAATCCCGTAATGGCATTGGCCAGGTCGGGGGATGCGAACCTGCATGCCGGGGTTCCCAGAACGCCGTAGAACGAGTTCATGAGAATCTTAATCGCGTGGCCGGCGATTTTGTCTCCTCTGGCGACCGCCGATTTGCGGCGGGCCATCAGGTCATCCAGGATTTCCGGCAGAATGCCGTGTTCGCGGCGGAACGCGGCGCCGTTCGGCGCCACGATCGGGTTCTCGCCGGGCTTTGGGAAAAGCAGGTGGCCGAGAGGGTCGATCTCGAACGTGCGGATGACGCTCGGGTACAGACTGCGGAAATCGAACACGAGTACGTTTCTGAAAAGCCCCGGCAAGGGTTCCAGGACATATCCTCCGCTGGTCGGCGGCCCCGTGTACCTTGCGGTGTCCGCGGTCGGCGCCACTATGAGCCGCCGGGCCAGAGCGGAGAGATACAGGAAATCGAATGAGGCGATGCTGGCTGAGACTCGGTCCGGAGGCATGCCGGTGAGGCGGCTGCGTTCCACGGCGAGCGCCACGAGATCAAGCTTGTCGAGGATCTGGAGCACCAGGCGGGCGTCATTCAGGTTGTATTCGACCAGACGTTCCCGGTCCTCCTTGAACATGCGGAGTATTTCACGGGGCCGGTCGGGACCTGAATAGGTCTTGCCGTGCCCCAGGATCTCGCTGGCCGCCGAGTGCAGCGAATAGCTGTCCAGGCGCACGAAGGCGCTGCGCAACAGTTCAATGCCGTCCAGGACAATCCGTCCCGGAATCAGCGCCTGGTTCGGGGCCCGGGCGAAATTCGATTTGCGGAGGCGCAACGGCTCCGGGCCGCGCCCGAGAACCAGGCGGACGCCGAGCCGCTCCGCTATCCGCGAAAGCGCCGTGAGATCGAAATCAACGACGTTCCAACCGGTGATGATGTCAGGATCCAGCTCGTTCACCCGCTGGAGGAACGCTTCCAGCAGTTCCTTTTCTCCGGCAAAGGAGACAGCGCCGGCCGGACGGGCATATCCCGCCGGGCTGAATAGCAAAACCTCGGATACGCCACAGCCCGTGAGGGCAATCGACAGCAGGCGTGCTGCGCGAGGATCGGTCTCGATGTCGAAGGAGAGAATCGTGAGGCCCGGAGTCCAATCCGCAGGCAGGACTTCCGGATTCTGGAAGACAGCGGCAATGTGCTCGGTCCGGTGAGACTCTCCGCGGATCTCGACCGATCCGCGGATACCGCGATCCATGAGGTAGCGCGAGGCGAAGGGGACATCCGCTTCGAAGCACTCGATGCCCTCTGCCGTGAGCTTTTCCCGCAACGGCGGGATATCCTGAGGAACCCGGGCCACAACGCGCATGGCCGGCTCGCCGGAAAGAGTGGTCCGCGGGGGATCATTCCCGCAAACCTCCGCGCCGAGCAGGCGGGCTCGGTCTGCATCCTTGGCGCAGATATAAAAGGAAGGGATCTGGCGCGCATCCCGAATCAGGAAGGTGCCGCCCTGTTCCAGCTTGCCGTAGATCGTCACAACCGGCTTTGCGGCTTCGATCCTGTAGGTGCTCTGGAGTATGAAACCCCGGTGCATCGGCTCTTCACGTAGAGGATTCAGGCAGACGCGGTTCCTTTCACCAGTTCGTCGATCTTCGCTGCCAGGATGAAATCGTTTTCGGTGAGACCGTCGATTTTGTGCGTCCAGATATCCACACGCACCCGCCCCCAGGAAAGGTGGATGTCGGGATGGTGGTCCTGCTCTTCCGCGATTGCGCCAACCCGGTTCACGAATGCGAGGGCCCGCGCGAAATCGGGAAACCTGAAGGTCTTGGTAAGGTGATGTCCTTTTTCAGCCGACCAATGATCGAGGTCCGCGAGCAGCTGATCGACCTTGTCGCCGGTCAGCGGGGGGACGTTCCCGACGCATGGAACGCAGGTCTTCCGGGCAAGTTTCGTCATCGCGCACTCCTGGTAATATTCTAGATCCCGGGAATCGGCAAATCAATCCGTCCCGGAATGGAGGCGGGAATCAGAGCGCCGGAGAAGATCAGTCCGGCACGTCCAGGGCGATACTCAACGCTCGGTTCAGCAGCGCGAGTTTGTCCGGGGATAAAGAGCCGACGAAGTTGGTCAAGACTGATTTCGGCAGGCTAATGAGTTCGTCGCAATGGATGCTGCTGTCGTGCTTCAATTCTTCCTCAATACCGACGGGCACCTGCGTCGACAAGCCGTCAAATCTGGAATACACCGGCGCGCAGGTGACTGTGGAAAAGCGGGAGTCGATCGCGACCTGCCGGCTCACGATCACGAAAACCCTGTGTCCTCTCGGATCCCGCGCCGACGGATGCGCCACCCGGAACATTTCGCCGCGTTTCACAGGATTGCCTGGTATTGGAGGACGGCGGCGGCTTCCCGGTTCAAGCGGGCGGCGCGGGCATTGAGGATCTCGAGGTCGCGGACATTGCGTTGCTCGCGTATCTTCATGGCGATGTAGGCGCGGATGGCCTCCTCAATGAACTCAGAACGGCTGGAATGAGCTCCCGCCATTCGGCCGATTGCCTTGACAACTTCGCGTGAAAGTGTGATAGATGTCTTTACCTTCATACTACCAAAGTACTCCCGGGGCCGCCCACTGTCAACCTCGGGGCAGGCAACCGTGTCGGGAGAGGCGCCGTGTTCCTCCTGCGCTTGTGGAGCCACAACACCCAAAGAGCCGAGTTACCGGCCAAAGCCGAAAATATCCGACACCGGAATCATCCTGGCCCGGCTCGTTTTATAGCGAAAGCATCCTGAGGCGTCACTCTGCCATCCAGCGGTTCAGCACTTCCCGGACCTTGTGCCGCACCATTTCGCGGGCTTCGAGGCACTCAACGCGGCGCAGAGAAGGTGGTCGTATTCAGTTGCAGGCCCGGGCTCAAGCATCCATGGACGCGCGCCGAATTACAGGAGGGACTTCTCGGTTGATTCGCGGCACAAATGCCGACGTCCTGATCTACTCCGCGATCGGGTGAGTGCCCGAACATTGCCGGATGCCGGCATTTTCCGAAAGGCGGGATTTGACTGGAGAACTGACCTGTGCGATCACGTTCCCGGTTCTTCTAGAGCGCTTTCCTTTTTGCAGGTCAGTCGATATCGTCAGTTCCCGCGCCGCCTGAATGCTTCCGTTCGAGCCGCTTGATGGATGTCTTGCCATCATCGAGCGCCTGGCTCAGGTCCCTCTTCATCTTTTGCAGGATGTCCCCGCTCTGCCCCTGAATCGAATCTCCCGATTCCCCGGACCGTTCATGTGTGGCCTTGGCTCCCAGTGCTCCGGGGTAGTTTTGGAAACCACAGCGCCAACAACTGTTCGCATCCAGCGCATTTTCCGCGGCACATTTCGGGCAGTCCCAGTAGGCCATACCGTTACTCCTGATCGTCCATGACGTCCATGCAGGATGGAGGCTATTGAATCAGATTCGGCCGCTGGGACGGAACATGAACCCGAGGCCGATACCGATTCTATGTTACATCAAAAGGAAGAATTCGGGCACTCATTAAAGATGCCTGGAACCGTGTGTTTCCACGTTCTGTGAATCTGCTGTCGAGTTATTTCTCCTTTTTGTCAACCGGCAGAAAGTTTTCTGCCACCCAAAATTCGTAGCCGGCACCGATCCACCTGGAATAGGCAATTCTCTTCCCATCCGGGGAAAATTGGGCGAATCTTCCTTTGATATTTGTTTTTTCCGGGATTCCTCCTTCCGCCGGGACTTTATACAAATCAAAATCCATCTCGGCGACCCGTTGCTCATAAATAACGCTCCTTCCATCCGGAGACCAGCAGAGCCGATATCCATCTGCAACTGTAGGTATCAGCTTGGAATCTCCTGTTGTTATGTCTTTTATCAATATGCCTGTCCCCTCTCCTTTTCTTCCTCCTCTGACCCATTCTTGGTAATCAAAGACACGGCACGCGATCTTTCTCCCATCTGGGCTCCAGCTGCAGCCGCTAACTCCACGACCCTGAGTATCGGCCGGTATAATGTTTTTCAGCTCCCCGCTCTCAACTGAGACCAGGGATAGACCGGAGAAACTTCCCTTCACATATTCATCCGCGTTTGAGTATTTGGATGGGTGGGCGCCATGAATAAAACTAATCCTCTTTCCATCAGGAGACCATGCGAGATATGAAATGGCCTGGTCAAACGACAAAAGTTCCCTTGTATCCCCCCCTTCAGCCGCCACCACTTTCACGAGGTATTTATTGGGACGAAGCTGGTCCACTGTCGCAAAGGCTCTCATTTTCCCATCGGGGGACCACTCGTAAAATTCCTTTTCTCCCTGATAAACAAGCCTGGCTCCTCCCCCGGTGGACGGCATGATCCACGTTCTGTATTCACCCAGGTTTCGACCGTGGTCGGAAGTGAAGATGATCCCCGTTCCATCAGTGGACCAGCGGGGATAGGAATTAAACGCGGGAAATTGAGTCAGCTGAACTTCTCCGCTGCCATCGGCATTCGCGGCAAAAACCTGCTGTATACGGAATGCGGTGCTGTATCCGATTCTGCCATCCCGCGTCCAATTGCCGACCAAATATCCTCCCCGGCTGACTTGAAGCTCTTGGCCTTCCGGCTTTCCTTCCGGAGATATTCTGATGATCCAGATCTCCGGACTTTCCGTCCTGACGGAATCAAACGCGAGGTATCTGCCATCATAGGACCACCTCGGCCTGGTATCTTCTGCAGGATTTCCTGTTACTTGCACAGGGCTGCCGCCCTTTGCGGGCATCACATAGATGTCTCGATTGCCCCCGCGAGAAGAGACGTAGGCGATGAGCTTGCCATCGGGAGACAGGACCATTTCTTCACGCTCTTTAGCATCATTTGCGTCCTGAAAGACAAGAATTTCCTCGGCCTTCTCTCCTGAAACCGGGATCGCCAACAATCCTTTCAGAGGAGCGCGGCAGATCACTTTCATGGAGTCTGAAGTCCAGCTGACGGGCACGACGTTCCCCGTTTTTTGTGAATTGGGATCAGCAGCGAATAGAGTTTTCACGGCGCCTCCATTGGCTTGAACAACGCGGACACTTCGATCCGCATCGCTGAAGGCGATCCACCGGCCGTCCGGGGACCAGAAGGCACCCGATTTCGAAACGCTATCATCCGTCAGTCGGAGCTCCTTGCCGTCCGCGATGTTTCTAACCCAGAGGTCGGGCTGACGGCGTATAACCAGTTTTTTCCCGTCCGGCGATAGTGCATCCGCATAGTCTCTGCCTGTGTGGATCTTGGTGAGTTTCAACCCTCTCGTTGCTTCTGTGCTGCCGGATCCCGCTCCTTTCATGTCGGACATTCTCTTCTTCGCGGCGTCGACTGCTTCCGCCTGCCCGGCATATTTGTTCAACACTTCGGCATATGCCCGGTATGCCTCCTCCCGGCCCATTTTCTCATAGCACATTGCAATACGCAGCTGGGCTCGGGCGGCGAGGGCCTGGTCCTTGGACTCGTCAACAATCTTCTGGTAGATTGCGATGGCTTCCTGCGGCTTCCCCTGAACTTCTTCCAGAACCAGCGCTTTTTCGAAAAGCACCTGCCGGTCCTGCGTTGCAGCTGGAATCCAGGCGGTGGCCGCCATCAGGACGGCCGTCAATAGCAATGCACATGTTTTCATGGTTCACCTCCCTTTGCCCGGCAGCATAGCGGGATCGCCGGACAAGAGCTTGAACCGGACGTCAAGATCCGGTGGGATCTTCGTTAAGCTTGTATCCGGTGCCGCGGACGCTCAGGATGTAGCGCGGATGATCGGCATCGTCCTCGATCTTCTTGCGCAGGCTCGCCATGTGGGTGTCGACGTTGCGCGGAGTCACGTAGATCTCCTCGCCCCAAAGCCGGCTGAGGAATTCGTCGCGGCTGATGACCTCGCCGGGGTGGCGGAGCAGGAACTCGAGGAGCTGGAATTCTTTGTGCGTCAGCTCGATTTGCCTTCGGGCCACGAATGCCTCCTGCTTTCTGACGTCCAGCCGCAGTTCGCCCACCTGGAGAATCTCCGGCGCCCCAGTCGAGCGGCTCGCCCCCTGGGTGCGGCGCAACACCGCGCGCACGCGCGCCACCAGTTCAGCCAGGCTGAACGGCTTGATCACGTAGTCGTCGGCACCCAGTTCGAGACCCCGAACCCGGTCTACCTCCTGAGCGCGCGCGGTCAGCATGATAATCGGCGTGTTCAACCCGCGGCCGCGCACCTCGCGACAGATCTCGAAGCCGCTTTTGCCGGGAAGCATGAGGTCGAGGATTGCGAGATCGGGCGCCTCGGCAATGATCCGGTCGAGACCTGCGCTGCCATCCTCGACTACGGACGCCTCGAAGCCTTCAAACTCCAGCTCGTCGCGGATCGCCATGCTGAGCGAAGGTTCGTCCTCAATCACCAGAATGCGTTTTTTCATGGCCGCGCCGCGATCTGTACAATCTGAACCAAGAAACATAAAACACACGAAATCGGTTTTTTTACGGCTTTGGCCTGGGGAAGGTGAGCTGGAAGGTGCTGCCCTCGCCCATGCGACTTTCCAGCGTCACCTTGCCGCCATGCGCCTGCATGACCTTTTTGACCAGCGCCAGTCCGATGCCGGCTCCCTGGACGCCGTGCACACCGGCGCTTTTGGCTCTGTAAAACTGCTCGAAAATCAGTTCCAGCTCTTGCGGCTCGATGCCGGGGCCGCGATCCGAAACCTGCAGAAAGACCTCGTTGTCCTTCGGACCGGACGCGACCGTGACCTGTGAACCGTCCGGCGAGTATTTGAGAGCGTTGTCGATCAGGTTGTGGATGCACTGATATGCAGCTTCCTTGTCTGCCGTGACATTGAGGGGCGCCTCCCGGAACAGCGCCTCTGTCAGGCGCTCGCTGAAACCGAGGTTGCGGAAGGACTGAATCGCTTCCTCGGCAAGCCGGTTGAGATCGATCGTCTCGAACGAGAACTCCTCGCGGCCTTCTTTCAGCCGGGAAAAATCCAGCAACTGGTTCACCATGGCGGTCAGGCGCTGGACTTCCCTGCGGCTGGCCTGGTAGTAGCGGTGGAGCATCTCATTATCGCGGACCTTGCCCGACTCGAGACGCTCGAGCAAAGCCTCGATCGCGCTGAGCGGCGTCCGGAATTCATGCGAAACCGAGGAAACGAATTCCGCTTTCATCCGGTTCACTTCCATTTCGTGTGCCACCGCCCGGTACGTAAAAAACAATCCGGTGCCCGCGCTGAGCAGGAGCAGTGCCGACGCGTAGAAGATGAGATATCTTCGCAGGTGGGAATGCCAGGAAGACCGGTCGCGCTCAGGAAAGGTCACCTCGAGAAAGGGCAGGGACGCAAGGAATAGAGCCGGTTTTTTGTTGTCAGCCGAGATGCCGACGCGACCCTCGAAGTCCTCAGCAGCGACCAGCGCGGCCAACCTGGTCTCGGCTTCACCCGCCATCTCGGCGCTTTTGAGAATACATCCCGTATTCCGGTTCTCTCCCGGAAACAGGATAACCACGCTCTGGATTCCGGGGAGCAGACATGATGCAACGGGCTGGTCCCGGCGCCATTGCAGGCTCTCACCCAGTACAAGCACCTCATGAGCCGCTCCGGCCACTGATTCCAGGGAGCCGGCGGTTGCGAGAGCTGCGGAACAGAGACTCGATGAAGGATCCAGCGCTGAGCAGATTTCGCGGGCGTAATAGGCCCATTGCGGAGCGTTCAGCGGCCAGCTGCCGCTCGCCAGTTGTGACAGAGTGCGGCCCAGAAATCCGTCCGCTTCGGGAAGCGCAGCGGCGCCGTCATACCCGATCAGGAGCAGGGCGGCGGCGACCCGGAGCGGTATGCCTGATTCCGTCACAACCGTCTGATCCGTATCTTGTATCTCCCGGAGCCAGACTGCGGCGTCTGAAAGGCCGTTGCGCCGCAAGGCAAGCCGGAGCAGGGCCAGCTTTGACCAGCTGGAAACAACCGAGTCGCTTGAAAGGAGGCGCCGATAGTTTTGGGCTGCAATGGCATTCTGGCCTTCCCTGAACTCCACGGCCTGTGCCGTATGCCACAGGCTCGCATCCCGTGCGGGTAGAGCCGGTGCCGCCGCGCGCTGGTGGTTCGCTGACAGATACACGTTGAGAAGGGGCAATAGAATGCGGTTCTGCCGGACTTCAAGGGGGAGCGCGCCCTTCTCGCTCTCCCCGCAGCGCGACAGGATCCAGCTGCTCAGGTCGCTCTCAAGCAGGCGCAGGATCTGTTGCTGCCGCTCTCTGCGCTGATACTCCTCACGAACCCGTTCCCCCTTAAAGGTACGGAAGGCGAGCAGCCCCAGGGCGACGGCAGGGAGCAAGACAATCCCTCCGAGGAGAGTGATCCTGCGCGGACCTCGATCGATGATTCGCCCAAGGTAATGCATCGGAATGATCCTACATCAGGCGTCCGGCTAAATCGTCAATCCTCGGTTAAGCCTGTGTCAAGCGAATGTGAATATGATGGAGAATTTTGCCCGCACGCCTATCCCTGTCCGGCTAATGATCGGCAATCCGGAAGCAGGCCATTTCGGAGAATGATAGTAGTTTGTTTTTTCCGGCTTGGAGCAGGATAGCATCGATTGCGGCGGAAGTCCCCCCGGAATTCTCGCAGCGGTCGGCCCGCACGGGTGTTTCCAGCAGGGCAGTGGGAGCCGATCGGCATGAAGGATGAGGAGAAGAGTCCTTCAAGCACCGGTGACGGTTCTGGCGAGCGTCCTGAGGTCTTTGGGCGGGCACACCCTGGTCGTGACTGCCTGGATCTGTTGCGGCCTGAAAATATAGGACCAGAATTTGACCGGATTTGTTGCTCCCATGGCCGTGGGATTCTTGACGTTTCCCCGCGGGGGGCCAACGATGTATACCTTGTCTATGTTCGCGACATCTCCAACCTTGTTGTACCAAAGGATGTCGTCGATCGCATTGCCGGTGAAAGTCAGGTAACTGCCTGTGGTGGAAAATCAAAAGGCATCCGGAATCATGAGCTATAATGACACAGGTTGGAATTTGATGTTAAGGCACGGCGACGGCATGAAGGGTTGACCGACGCAAGGAAGGATAGACCAGATGAAAAAGGCCAAACGCATTCTGATAGGGTTGAAGACACTGGATCACGCCGCTGAACTGACCGATCTTGCCTGTCGTTTGGGTGCTCGCGGGGCATCCCTCCTCCTGGTGCATATCATCGAGTTGCCTGACCCGACGCCTCTCGATGCCGAGGTCCCTGATCTGGACGCCATGGCAAAAAAAATATTTCGCACAGCTGAGCGGATTGCGAGTCGCAGCGGGATGAAAGTCAGCAGGCTGGTAATCAGGGCCCACGATGCAGGCCCGGCCCTGCTGGACGAGATGAAGGTGAAAAAGGTGGAACTGGCGGTGATCGGCTATCACCGGCGGCGGACGCTCGGCGAATTTTTGCTGGGAACCGCAGCACAGCACATTGCGGGCCACGCGCCATGCCATCTGGTGATCGACATCCCGCCGGGCGCCTAGGCGGGAATGGATCCAGGCAGCTTGGGAATTGCTACCTCGAAACCAAGGATCCTGTGTCGTGTCTTACGGTTTCAGAGAGCAGCGACGCGCCATGACCCAATGCCATCCGGAATCACGGACACAGGCCCGTCCACGGATTGACTTGTTGCCAATGCAACATCTGACGGCAACCCGGGACCTGCGCAGGCGGGTGCGATCCCAGCCTGCGCAAAGCCATGTAAACTCAGCTGAGGGAGGAACAAAAAGGCCAGACATAATCCTGAATATCAGAGTTACAATGCATCCACGGACGGGATTTCGGGAAGGGTTTGCCCAGACGTTGACATAAGGCAGAGAGATCTTTCCGAGGTCTCGCGACAGGAAGAAGACGTTCACTTGAGAGAAATCCTCCTCAGATACCCTGGCAACAGGTCGTGGGCCTGCACCATCGACTGGCCCATGGCTACGATGCGGTGGACTAGGACATCCTCGGGAACTTTGCACGGCATGATCTGCCCCTGGTCATTGTGGCCTTAGAACAAATCGTCGAGGAAAGGTAGCTCATGCTCTGGTGGACTCTCCGCGGACTGAAATCCGGCAACTCGGCCACGCGACGGCGCTCGGCGGCAGCCTTCGGGGCGAAACGTGATCCGCGAGCGATCGAGCCGCTTGTGGCGGCTCTAGTCGACGAAGAGGACGCAGTCCGGAAGGCAGCCGGCGAATCACTGGAACGGATTGACCGGCAATGGGCGAAGTCCCCGGCCGCCAAAGCTGCGGTCATGACGCTTCTGCCCGCTCTGGAGGCGGAGGATTTCGAGCGGCGCCGCGCCGCGGCGAGAGCCCTGGGCGCGATTGGTGACCGGCGGGCTGCCGGCGCCCTGGTGAAGGCTCTGCGTGACAATCCGAGCACGATGGGCATCGGCCGGCCCGGCCCTCACGTTTACTATCAATTAGTGCAGGTCGAAGCAGCCGCGGCTCTGGTTGAGATCGAGGAAGCCGCGGCGGTGACGCCACTGATCGAGGTCATCCGGCATACCCCGCGCGAATGGGGAGCGATCCGCGCCGCGACCGCGGAGCTCGGCAGACTCGGCGACCGCGTCGCGGTCAAGCCGCTCGTGGACTTGCTCGATGAGGGTCCTCCTCCGAGCGCCTGCGATGATATCGCACTGGCCTTGGCCCGCCTTGCCGATCCAAGCGCCGCGGTTCCACTCGCGAAGACTCTGCTGCATAGAACAGGCCCTCCGCTGGCAAATGTGATGGATGTGCTCGAAAAGTGGGCGGATCCCGCCACAATCGCGCCGCTGACCGAAGCCGCCATGGCCGGATCCCATGCTGCCGTCGCCTTGCTGACAAGGCTTGACCCGGCCGCCGCATGCCGGGCGTTGCCCTGTCTTGGTGATTCGAATCGCCTGTCCGCCGCCGCCGAACTGCTGCGCGCCGGCCGCGTCGAGGCGCTGACCGTCGTGCTCGGAGCCCTTCGAAACCTCGACAGACACAACGAAGCCCTCCCTTCCTGCAAGGCGGCGCTGCCGGCGATGGAAGGCTTTCTGGAGCGGCATGCGGCTGACGTTGCCGATGGCGATCTGCGCGATGCTGCGAACCTGGCAAACATCGCGATTCACGTGCAAGATGACGGCTGCGGCTATTACGGCGGCGGCGGTTCGCATCAAGTCACATTCGATCTGGGGCGGGTCCGGCAACTGGCACGCCAGGAGCTGATCCGCCGCGATCCAGTCGCAACGGCGTGCGCGGCAGGGCAATGGGGAACCGTCGCCGGCATGGGTGAAGCGGCATTGCCCGCGCTCGCCCGGCTCCTGACGATTTCGGAGGCAGCCCAGCGGGCCGGGATCATAAGGACGATCGGCAGAATCGGTGGGTCGCAGGCGATGCCGCCATTGCTCGGGTCGCTGCAAGACGAGAATGCCGCGGTGCGCGCGACGGCGGCACATGCCCTCGCGCGGCGCGGCGATCCATCGACGGCGCCTGCGCTGGTGGTTGCGTTGCAGGATACGCACAAGGATGTGCGGTTGGCAGCCGCGAAGGCGCTCGCCGCCATCGGGCCGGCCGCTGTCGGGCCGCTGCAGCCGGCACTTCGGAACAAGGATCACGCCGTCCGGAGCACGGCGATGGAGGTGCTGGCCCAAATTGCCGATCCCGGCGGCATCGAACTGCTGGCACAGGGGCTGCACGATGCCGGCAGTCGCAAACCGGCCGCCGAGGCGCTGGGCGCAACAGGGGCGCTGGCCATCCCCGCTCTGCAAAAGGTCCTGCACTCACGAAACTGGGAGGCCGTCAAGGTTGCGTCGGAACTGCTGGCCCGCGCCGGCTGGCAACCCTCCGACCTCCGGGACCGGGACCGCATGGCGATCGGCCGGCAGCAGTTATCGGACGCATCGAGCGACGCCCTCCTGGAATTGCTGAACCAGCCGGGCTACGGCAGTGGCGATGCGGTCGTCCTGGAGCTGGGCAGAAGGCATGAACCTCGCGCCCTGGAGCCTTTGCTGGCCCGTCTCGAGTCGGGCCATACCGGGGCCGAAATCGAGGCTCTCGGCTCGATACAAGACCCGCGCGCCGTGGAGGCGCTCGTCGCGCTTTTGCAGCGCAGCGGAAAACGCGCTGTCGGAGAGCGGGCCGCCGCGGCCCTGGGAAAATCCGGCGATATCCGTGCGGCGGACGCGCTCATTGAGGCGCTGGAAAGCGCCCCGGCCGGGCGAGCCAGCGGATTGCTGGTCAGCCTGCTGGAAATGAAACCCGCGGATTTCTCCGAGCCGCAGCTGCGGGCCTTGGCCCGGCGCCGCACGATCGAGATCGGCACCGGACAGATGATCTGCGCCACCGGGATCGAGGAAACGCGCACCGCGGAATGCTCCCCCCGCCTCAGCCAACTCGCGCGCCAGGAGTTGTTGCGCCGCGGGCTCGAGGCTTAGCATGATCGGCCCTGCCCTTGCCACAGCCCCGCTGCGCAACATCTTCCTGCATGTCACCCGCGCCTGCAATCTGCGTTGCTCCTACTGCTATCTCGCAGCCGGCCAGGCCTCCCGCGGCGAGCTATCAGCCGCCACTCTCGCACGGCTGTGGCCGCAAGTCGTGGCAGTCCGCCCGCAAAAGGTCGTATTTACCGGCGGAGAACCGCTCCTTCGGCCTGACCTCTGCGCACTGCTCGAAGGAATCAAGCTCGCCGACCCTGAGCATCTTGTCCTGCGCTGCCTGAACACCAATGGTTTGCTGATGACCCACGAATGGGCCCAAGCCCTGGTCCCCCTGGCGGACGAGGTCCGGGTCAGCGTGGATGCGCTGCGCGACCGCAATGACCGGCTGCGAGACATAGGGAGCTTCGACGCGGCAGTCCGCGCCCTCGATACTCTGTATGCCGCGGGCTTCGAACCGATCGCGATGGTGACGGTGACGCGATCCGGCCTGGCCGATCTCGAAGAGCTGCTGGCCTTTCTCCTCGAGCGGCGCATCACCCGCGTGCACCTGAATCCGTTCCGGGCAATCGGGCGCGGCGCGGCGTGCGGGGACTGGGCCGTCGCGCCGCAGGAAGTGCGGGCTGCCCTGGACCGTATCCGGGAGCGCCTCTTCCCCGGCCAGCCGCCCGCCGGCGCACAGCAAACGGAATGCATGAATTGCGCGATCGGCAGCTTTCTTAACATCCTGCCCGAAGGAGACGTGTTCCCCTGTCACGTGCTCGCCACCCCGGCGTTCCGCCTCGGGAACGTATCGGAGCACAGTCTGTCGGAGATGTGCGCCGCCGGCGGCCCTCTGGGCCAGCTGCAGTCCCTGGACTTCCGGCAGCCGCTCGTGAAACCAGGCACCTGCCTGGGAACCTTGTACCGTCAGGCACGCGCCCCCGCATAAACGGTCTGGAACTCCCACTGCTTTCGGGCTGAGCTCCTCAATCGGGATCGCTGCTGGTGTCGGTCTCGATGCCGATTTACGAGGATCTTCGATTCCGATAGCGATCCCGATAGTTCGTAGCTGTAGAGGCTGTTTTCGAAGCAGCTTCTCATGCGTCGTGGCGCACCCTGTGACGCATGAAACTCGCCGCCTGAGAGTGGGCGCCGGCCGCCGGACGGCGCTCGGGTCCTGCCGAGGGGTCAAGCGCCGGGCCCCGTGCGGCGGATGGGGCCTGCCGGCCGCGGCTCACCCTGCCCACATGAAATGGATCTGCGGTCGGTACTTTCGGAACAGCCCTTCATGCGCCTGAAAAAACAAAAGCAGCCACGGATTTCACGAATTTCTGTTCTTCAGGAATGAAGTCCTCCATGAAATCTGTGTAATCCGTGAAATCCGCGGCTGCTTTTGTTTTTCACGTGCCGGCAGAGCCAGGCTTTCAAGTCAATCAAAGAGTGACTGTGCGGGATCGGGTTTGAGGGTGCCCGTACGGGCCTCCTCGATCATCTGGGCGACCAGGAGATTCCAGCTCACAAAGTCGGGCGCAGCAAGCGGCGCGCCAGTTTCGGCATGGTAGTTCTCATGCATCATGCCGTTGGCCGCCAGGTCGGCCAGACAGAGACGGGTGACTCGCTCAGCCACCGCCAGGGCCTGTTCGCCATAGCCATAATGGATAAGGGCATGCATGGCCATCCAATTGGCGTGAGGCCAGATCGGCCCTTGCCAGTTGGAGTAGGGCTTGATCACGTTTTCATTGTTGTACTGCGGTTCGTCGGCCGCGAGCGACCTGATCCCGTGCGGTGACCAGAGCTTTGCCGGATTGAGAACATAGCGCTCGATCATGGCCCGTGCCTGCAGGGAGGGGGCGAGCCGGGCCCAGAGGGGAATCAGGCCGCTGTAGGCGACGCAGCGGATGCGCTTTCGCTCAACGGCATCGTAATTGTAGTAGATGGTGTCGTCCGGATCCCAGTGGTGGCGGTTCACGGCCTCGACCAACTTGCGAGCCCGTTCCCCGAACGCCGCCGATTCGGCGGGCCGGCCCAGGTTGCCGGCGATTCGGGCCATGGCCTTGTAGTCGAGGACCATGAAAGCGTTGATGTCCGAGCCGGCAATGCTGTTGTGGTAGCGGCGGACCAACGCCGGATTGTTGTCCGCCCCGGATTCCAGGCTGTCCCACCATTTGACGAGACCGGTCTCCTGGTCGCTCATCATCCGTTCGCGGTAGGTCACGCAGGACGCCATCTTGTTCCAGACGGGTTCAATCCAGCCGAAATCACCCAGGGCAAGGGAAGCATAGAAGGCGGCCTGGCCCATGAGCGGCTTGATATGGTAGAGACGGGCATCGCGGCCGGCCCAGGGTCGGATTCCTCCCGGAGTCTGTCCGTCGGGCTCGGTGTGGGCGAGGAAATTCAGACACCAGTTCTTGAGATAGATCCCGTCGGCCCTGTCGACGGAGATCAGATGGAGGCCCACGAAAAATGCGTCCCAATCCCACTGCTCTTCGTAGACGCCGCTGGGAACGATGTAATCGTAAGCAAGGGCGCCGTTAGCCCGGCGAATCACGCGGCTCCTCAGGGCGCCGATCCCTTCTCGGGCTTCGGCAGACAGCTTGTCCAGATCCGACGGTGTGGTCATTGTTTGAGCGAAATCAATCGCCGGTCAACGATATCGCTTCGCACGGTGTTGGGAATCTCTTACCAATACCAGCCTTTGTACCGCCGTGTTCTCGGCACTGCCTCAGTGTGCTTTTTGGCCAGGCGCCTCAGCCACCGTATCATCTGTTTCTTGAGCGACTTCCTCGCCTTGTGCGGTATGGGAAATGTGTCCCTGAGCGGATGAAGAGTCGCACCCATCTTAATTGTCCTTGCAGCTTGAAAAAGCAGGGGTAATTGTAGCCGTTTTTGCAGCCGAAACGCAACAATCCCCCTGTGCTTTCCAAAGAGGATCTCCCAACGCAATCTTCCGGATCAAAGCCCTGATCTCATTCCCTTATTTTGCGGCCTCGCCGCGCTCGTTCCTCCCCCGAGGTTCAATATCACAAGGTTCTTTGGGGTGCTTGCGCCTGCGGCGACCTTCAGGCGCCTGATCGTTCCCCAAGTAGAATCGAATCCGCCGACTCATCAGGGCTGTCAAGTTGGAGATGAACCTGAGAAAACCGAATATGGAACGTGTAAGAAAAAACACGGGCCCAAGTCGAGAAATTACCCATGGGCTGCTCTTTTGGCGCGGGTTTTTTCGATTGACGTTTTGAGCTGTCCCCATTGTGGCGCGCGCATGAGGATACTTTGCGCGATCAATCCACCGGAGGCAATCCATAAAATTCTTTCCTGCCTTGGGCTCTCCGCGAGGAATCCGCCCATTTCCCCTTCCATACAGGACAGGGATTGAGTCGGCTTACGCTGACCGGAGCAGCCAATCTGCTCTGCAATAAGGTGGAGGTGTGCCCCAAAGCCGTTCCCAGAAAAGCGCCTTCCGTGTACGATCCCAATGAGGCGCGGGATTCGCCCCCAAGTTTACATACTGCAATTTATCAGCAACTGGAGAGAGGGGGCTGGAGCGAGCCAAGCCACGAGGGAAGCGGCACGAAAGGCAGCCAATCCTTCCTATGCTTTTCCAGCAGTTGCGCCAACTGGCCGACGAAAACGAATTCCTGTTCATCTGCGACGAAATCCAGTCCGGGATGGGGATCACGGGCAAGCTGTGGGCCTATGAGCATTTCGATATCCGGCCGGACATTCTCGCCTTCGGCAAAAAGGCCCAGATATGCGGCATCATGGTTTCAGACCGCCTTGATGATGTGGAAGATCATGTATTCCGGAAATCAGGCCGCATTAACTCCACCTGGGGTGGCAACCTGGTCGATATGATCCGCGGTGCGAAATATGCCGAAGTCATCGTCGAGGACGGGCTTGTCGACAACGCCCGGATTATGGGGCAGATGTTCCTGGAGAGGTTGAATGACCTGTCCGCGAGAACTTCTGGGAAAGTCGCCAATGTCCGCGGCAGAGGCCTGTTCATAGCCTTTGACATGTCGGACGGAAAAACCAGGGATCAGTTCCGGACGCGCTGCTGGGAAAACGGGCTGGCGACGCTGGCGAGCGGGACTCGTTCCGTGCGCTTCCGCGGCTGCCTGAACGTTACCGCCCGGGAAGTCGACCTGGCTATGTCCCTTATAGAAAAATCTCTCTAGCCGGCGAGCGGAATATCAATCGGCCGGACCTTGCGGATCACCACTGCGATCAGCAGAAATGCGAGCACGTGCAGGGTTCCGGCGATCATGAAGATCGGGCTGTAGCCGGTGCCGTGCTTCAGCATCTGCCCGGCAATTTCTCCGAAGACCACCCCGCCCATGGCGCCGCCGAAGCCGACGAGTCCGGCCACGGCGCCCACGACGCGCTGCGGGAAAATATCGGCCGGCAGCGTCATTACCAGGGTGGACCAGGCTTGTTGCCCGAAATACGCGATCGCAAAGGGCAGGATGATCCAGCGGTTCGAGGCGAAGGGCACGAACAGGAGGCACGGCATGACGGAAACGCTGATCCCCATGGCTATCTTGCGGGCGCGGTCGAGTGAGTATCCGCGTTTTACGAGCCAGCTCGAAAACGAGCCGATAACCAGGCAGCCGATTCCGGCGGCGGCCCAGGGAATCCATGCATAGTAGCCCACCTTTTTAATGTCATACCCGCGCATATCCAACAGGTACTTCGGCAGCCAGAATGCGATGAAATACCAGACCGCATCCGTGAGGAACTTGGCAATGACGAGGCTCCAGACCTGCGCGTAACCGAACAGGCGGAGCCATGGAATGCCGCGCTCCTGCGGCCCAGGCGAGATCATGACTTCCCGAAGTTCCAGTCTCTCAGCCGCGCACAACCGCGGATGGCGCGCCGGCGGGTGGTAAACCCAAAGCCACCAGACGGTCCAGCCTAATCCCGCCGCTCCGGAGAGGTAGAAGACCCAGGGCCAGCGTGTAAACGACAAGATGGCGGCAATTGCCGGAGGAGCAATAATACCCCCCACCGCGGTTCCTGCATTGATGATGCCCATTGCGGTCGAGCGTTCCCGGACGGGGAACCATTCAGCCATCGCCTTCGTGGCTGCCGGGAATCCTCCCCCTTCACCGATGCCCAGCATAAGACGGCTTACGGCCAACATGGTAAAGCCCGTGGCCAGGCCGTGGCTGGCGCAGGCGAGCGACCACCATAGCATGATCAGAAAGAATCCCATTCTCGTGCCGAGTGCGTCGATCAGTTTGCCGCCGATGACATACATCAAACCGTAAGTCAGCAGAAATGCCGTATTCAGGTGAGCGAACTTTTCGTCCGGGATGGGGATTTGTTTTCTGATCTCCCCGATCGCAACGGACAGCGTCTGCCGGTCAAAATAGCTGATGGTGATGGCGGCACAGAGCAGGATCGCTATCCACCAACGGGTGCTGATGCGTGGGATGGTTAGGTTCATGACCTCCGCCGATTCGAATATGGCGCACTTCCAGTGGATCCTTACCGCTATTTAGCTGCTTCCAGGATTTGCCGGATCTTGTTGAATGCCGTCCGCCCACTGTTGTAGACGGGCACCTTCGTGTTCTGCAGATGCGGTTCGAGCGCAGTCATGGAGACCTGGGCCATAACGATGGCATCGACCTCGCCGGACAGCATGCCGATTTCTTTCAACAACATCACGTTGTGCCTGTCGGGATCTCCGGCCTTCAGGACCTGAAAGGCTTCGCTGCAGAGGCGCAGCCTGACTTCAATTTTCTTCCCGGCCTCTTCGGCAGCAAGCCGCAGCAGCCTTTCTGAAGCGGGAACCGTCGTCGGCACCGTGGCCAACAAGCCGATCCGGTCGCCGTCCTGGACAGCCAGATCCATCATGGGCCTGTCGATCTGGAGCAAGGGTGTGTCGAGCATCGGGCGGGCATATTCGGCGGCGCGGTTGAACGTGGAGCATGCGAGCAGGATCAGATCCACGCCGTACTCCTGCTGTGACAGCGCGGCCTGCACGAACTTGGCGTAGTTCCTTTTGGGGATTGTGCCCGGCTCGCAGGCGAAGTTGGTGTTCTGGATCGTGTCGTCCACCCAGTGAACCACCTCCACCTCGGGGATGATTTCGTCGATGTACTTTTGCACGGCGCGGGTAGTGATGAGAGCGGCGTGAATGATGCCCAGTTTTTTTCCTTTCAGATCTTTTCGCATTCCAAATCTCCGTTTTGCCGATTCTCGGCTTCCTGCCTGAGGTTGCGAAGTGCACGGCGTCCGTCGGCAGGGAAGTCGCTGGTATAGGCTTCGATGCTGCAGCGCCCCTGATACCTGATCTGCCGCAGTGCGGCAAAGAAACGGCTGTAGATCATACCTGCCTCTGCGGGGAAGACTCTCCCCTCAGGGTGGGCGATATGCAGATGGCGGATGGCAGACCCCGCCCGCAAGATGACAGCCGGATCTTCCTGCTCCATTTCAAGGTGATAGAAATCGATGAGCAGTTGAATGTTGGGGTGTGCCACCTGGCGCGCCAACCGCAATCCCTCTTCTGCAAGGTTGACGATGTTGGATTCCTTGCGGTTGAGAGGTTCGATCGCGATGGTGATATCGTGGCGGGCGGCCACGGGACCCAGATTCCGCAGCAGCGCGACGATCTGGTTCCAGGCGGTGCCGAAGGGGAATCCTTCCGGGACATTTTTCGCGCCCGAACTGCCGAACACGACGATGCGAACGCCCAATTCCGCCGCCCGGCCCAGCGCGCGGACCGCATGGTCGAGCGCCACGTCCAGACGAGCCTCGTTTCCGGTCAGGCGGATAGCGGGCGGGAAAAAGTTGTTGCAGGCTTCGCACCCTATGCCGGACTGCGCCACACGCCGGACGAGAGCGGCGAAGGCGTCTTCGGGCAATGCGGTGAGATCCGACAGCGACAGTTCGATATAGTCAAAACCGATCTCCGCCATTTTCTCGACAATCTCAACGCCGACCGGATCGGTCGATCGCGAGATCGTGCTGCCACAGCAACCTAACCGCATGGATTCCTCCCGGAACCTCTTCGATTGGGGGGCATCCTGAGGCATCAGCCGACCCTATGTCAACGCTTTTGCGCCTGCCAGGGGTCTCGCACCGGCAATCTCCACTATCCAGGGTGAAAGCTCGAAGATGGCAGAGAGGAAGCGGATTATGCCAGCTTGACTTCGTTTCCTGACAGACGCTAGCATGCGCTCCATGAAAAATGAAATCTCTCGTCGCAACGCACTGAGGCAATTAGGCGCAGCCGGCGCCGGCATTCTGCTGGGGCGCGGCATCATCCGCGGTCAATCCGCGGGCATTACGGTCGCTGGCAAACCGGTGGAGATTGTCGTCTCCACGCTGAGCCCTGCAACGGTGCGCATTACCGTGATGCCGATCGCGGGCGGGCGCCCCAACGCAGTTCCCGTGGATGGCGCGCTTGCAGGCACGGGTGAAGGTCGTGCCCTGGCCGCCATCCGTGTGCGCGAGCGTTTTCAGCCGGTGCACGCGGGCAGGCATGTGGTGCGTTTCACCGCTGAGCCCCCAACCCTTCATGTCGAAAACCGCAACGGCCAGCTCGTGCAGCGGCTGACATTGGACGCTCAGGGTACCGGCATGTCCTTCCTGCTGCCTAAGGGGCCGCTCCTCGGGCTCGGGGCCGGCGGCCCGCAGTTCGACCGAAAAGGTTCCACGGACCGCATGCGCAGCGGGCAGGGTGGATATCAGCTCGGCACCAACGGCGGCCGCGTGCCCATTCAATGGCTCGTCGGTACGGACGGCTGGGGCATGTACATTCATCAGCCTTTGGGCAGCTTCGATTTCACTGGCGCAGAAGGCAGGTTCCTGCCCGCGCCCGAAGCCCTGCCGCTGGACGTATTCGTCGTCTCTTCCTCGGATCCCAGAGTTCTCCTGCGGGAGTATGCACGCATCACGGGTCTTGCCGAGCTGCCGGCGCTCTGGACGCTGGGCTATATGCAGTCGCATCGGACCCTCGCGGGACCGGATGAAATCCTGGGCGTCGCGCGCACGATGCGTGAGAAAAAGCTGCCCTGCGATGCGCTGATTTACCTGGGCACTGAGTTCTGCCCGTCCGGATGGAACACCCGTAACGGAGAATTCACCTGGCACAAGGGCAACTTCCCGGATCCGAAAGGGATGGTCGACAAGCTGCATGGGGACCATTATAAGGTCGTGCTGCACATCGTCATCGAGGGCCGTCTTTTGCCCGGTACCGTGCACGGGGCCTGTGATCCGAAGAACGCCGTTCCCAGTGGGCGAACCCCGGACAACCGATGGCCCGACCGCCGCGATGTGGCATGCTATTGGCCTTATCACAAGCCGGTGTATGACGTCGGCATCGACGGATGGTGGCCGGACCAGGGGGACGGGTACGACGCACCTTCTCGCCTCAACCGCATCCGGATGTATTGGGAGGGCTCCCAGTTATGGCGGCCGGATGAGAGGCCTTTTGCGCTGCACCGCAACGGCTATGCGGGCATGCAGCGCTACGCCGGGTTCCTATGGTCGGGCGACGTGCAATCCCGCTGGGAAACGCTGCGTACGCACGTTCCCGTTGCGGTCAACGCCGGTCTTTCCGGCATTCCTTACTGGGGCACCGACATCGGAGGCTTTATCCCGACCGCCGAATACACGGGCGAACTGCACGTGCGCTGGTTTCAGTTCGGCACGTTCTGTACCTCCTTCCGTGCCCATGGCCGGCGGTGGCACCTGCGCCTCCCGTGGGGCTGGAATGGCGGCGACGGCGGGCCGGCGGATGAATCCCCGGCATTCAAACCGGATCCCAAGGAGCTGCAAAATCCCCAGGTCGAGCCGATTCTCAGGAAATATCTTGAGCTGCGTTACCGCCTGCTTCCGTACACCTACACAGCGGTGCGGGAGTGTTGTGACACGGGCCTGCCGATTATGCGTGCACTGTGGCTGCAATATTCCGACGATGCGGCAGCGGCCGTGCGCGGCGACCAGTACTTGTGGGGGCGCGATCTGCTCGTTTCACCGGTGACCGAAAAAGGCGCAACGAGCCGTCGTCTCTACCTCCCGCGCGGCACCTGGTTCGATTTCTGGACTGAGGAGCTCCTGGACGGTGGCCGCGAAATGGAGCGTAGGGTCGACCTCGAGACCATGCCGCTGCACGTGCGGACGGGCGCGATCCTGCCGCTCGGGCCCGTAAAGCAGTTTTGCGACGAAACGGTCGATGCTCCACTGACTCTCGTAATATACCCCGGCGCCGATGGGACTGCCAGCCTCTATGAAGATGACGGCAGGACGTTCGCATACCGGAAGGGCGCATGGATGCGGATCGAGATGAGTTGGCGGAACGCCGAACGCCGGTTGACGCTGCGCCTCGCGCGCGGCGCGCGCATGCTGCCGCCGGCCCGGCGCAGGATCGAGATCCGGATCGCGGGCGAGAAGATTGCGCGTGACGTGGTTTTCGAGGGACGTCCCCTGGATGTGCGCTTGTGAAGCGCCCCGGAGTCAATGACGTCCCGAACGTCGGTAAGTCCCGTTGCCTCGGTCTCCATTCTTACCAGTGTGGCAGCCTCGCAGCCGCCGGATGCATTTCGCCCCTCTTACGCGCAAGGCTCCACCAGGATTTATCTATCGAGGAACCTCAGACGGCAGTCTCTTCCCGGACTTCCATTGGTGCGCAACGTCCCCCCTTTGTCCGAGCTTGAAGGCTACTTGAGACGGCCTTGGATTGATTCCGTTTTCTTCAACTTTGATGTGCCTGCAGAATACATGGCAAGCTACGGACGAGAAAACGCGTATCTCATGTCGTTCGCGGGTCTTCTTCTGACCCTGGATTTTTGCAATAAAGCGGAGGTGTGCCGAAAAGCCGTTCCCAGAAAGGCGCCTTCTGTGTACGATACCGGTGTGGCGCGGGATTCGCCCCCAAGTCTACATTTTGCAGTTTATCAGAACTGGAGAGAGGGAGCTGGAGCGAGTCCGGCCAGGAGGGAAGCGGCACGAAAGGCAGCCAATCCTTCCTATGCTTGGAAATGTCACTGGGCCTCGGCTGCAAGCAGGCGCCTAGCCGTCTGCATGGCTGACGCGGCATCGTCCACCATCTCGAAACAACCCGTGGCCATGGGCATGAAGACCCGAGCGACATCATCGCGCCGACCGATAAGGATGGCGGGCCTTCCGGCCTTCAGCGCCAGCGCCAGCTCGGAAGCTGTCCCGGCATTCATGCCGATGAAAAACAGGATCCTGCTGGAAAGCACATTGATGTTGTTGCGCGCCTCCCGCATTCCCGTAATGATTGGAATATCGACGGCGGCGGACATGCCCGTCACATCGGCGCCCGGAAGAATACCCACGACGGTCCCCTGCGCTGCTTGTGCGCCGCGGCTGGCTGCGTCCATGACGCCGGCCCGCCGCCCCCCGGTGAGCAGCACCCAGCCCTCTTGCGCTATCAGCCCGCCAAGCTCGTATGCGAGGCTCGATTCCTGATCCGTGGCACCTTCACCCGGCCCCATGACACCGACAACGATCCTGCTCACGATATCCTCTGCAATGCGAAGACCTTGAAATGCCCCTCGCGAATCGGCCCAATCATAATGCAGAATCTGATTCCGGGAAATACATCCTTTTCCTCAAGCCCTGCCAGTCTTGATGTTATCCTTTCCTCGATAAAAGCGTCGGGTGATTGTACTTCTACAATTGGCAAAACCGTAGTTGGCGATCGTGTGGCGCTGCTTGGGCCATTTGGAAGATTCTCATATTCACTGCATCCACCAGAGAATAACATTGTATGCATCGCCGGCGGAATCGGTATCACACCATTCATGAGTATGCTTCGGTATATGCGTGACTCCAGGGATCAGCGCAATGTAATCCTGCTGTATGGTAATCGCAAAGAAAAGGATATAGCGTTCAGGAAGGAATTGGATGAGATTTCGGCAAAGGGAATACCACGCCTGCGTATAATCCATGCGCTTGATCAGGCTGATGATACTCGGGAAGGCATCCGGGGACGAATTTCAATCGATATGATTAAGAAGGAATGCGCAAGCCTTGCTGACAGGGTATTCTATTTGTGCGGGCCGCCTGTAATGATGATGGAACTTGTTAAAGATCTTAAAGAAGCCGGAGTAAAAAAGGGAAGCATTCGATACGAACGATTTTCGATATAATAATAGATTGATGTCAACCGCGCTGCACAGTCATGTTCGACGAAATCCATTTCGCGCGGCATTGCGTGGCCTCAATCCCGGGATTCTGGCGCTGCGTGTCTAATCGCAGAGGCAAATTCCAGGCCTGCAGCACCATTCTGATGTAAAATTTGGAGTGGTCGTCATGGTATCGGTGAGGCAGAAGGGCGCAGCTGACCCGGTGCCTGCAATTCGTGGATTTGCGGTCATCATGGAAAGGCTGGAATGCAAAACCGAAGCCTTGACGTCCAATAGCGGGAAATTGTGGTCAGGCGGCAGACTACAAATCAGTTAATAGGGGGTGGCGATGCAAACCTTCTGGCAAGATGTACAATATGGCCTGCGGATGCTGTTGAAGAATCCTGGTTTCAGCGCCATTGCCATCGTGACCCTGGCAATTGGAATCGGCGCAAATACCGCACTGTTTTCAGTCATCAATGGCGTTTTGCTCAGTCCTCTGCCCTACGAGGAGCCGGAGAAACTGGTGGCTCTGTACGCGAAGTCGAAAGAGTTTCCCCGATCCTCCATTTCTTATCCAAACTTCCTGGACTGGCAGCGCGAGAATCGTTCGTTCACTGCCTTGGCGGCGTTCCGGGCCGACAATCTGAATCTCACCGGAGTAGGTGAACCGGAACGTCTGAGAACCGAGATGATTTCGGCCACCTTTTTCCCGATCCTGGGGGTGAAGCCGGTTTTGGGCCGGGTCTTCAGCGAACAGGAGGACCAATTGGGCGGAACCCCGGTGATCATGATCAGCGAGGGGCTGTGGAAACGGAAGTTCGGCGGCGCCCAAGATGTGATCGGGAAATCCATCAGCCTGAATGCGAAGTTGTACACTGTCGTCGGCGTAATCCCTGGCAGTTTTCACTACCAGAACAACAATTTTTACAGCAATGCCGAAGCGTTTGTGCCCATCGCGCAATGGGACGAAAAACTGTTCCGGGACCGGCGCGCCGCGATGGGCATGGACGGGGTAGGAAGGCTCAAGCCGGGGGTCAGCTTCGAGCAGGCGAATACGGAGATGAGCGCCATTGCCGCGCATCTTTCAGAACTCTACCCGGATATCAACAGGGAATCCGGGATCACGCTGGTGCCGCTCAAGCAGAACGTGGTGGGCGATATCCAGCCGTTTCTTATGGTGTTGCTGGCGGCGGTAAGCTTTGTGCTGCTGATCGCGTGCGCGAACGTAGCCAACCTCCTGCTGGCGCGGTCGACGGGAAGAACGCGCGAATTTGCGATCCGAACAGCGCTGGGCGCAAGCCGCGGCCGCATCATCCGTCAGGTTCTGACCGAGAGCATTCTGCTGGCGCTCGCGGGCGGTTTATTTGGCGTACTTGTCGCAGCGTGGGGAACCCAGGCGGTGCTTCCGTTGCTCCCCGATGCGCTGCCTCGCGCGGAAGAAGTTCATCTGAGCGGCCGCGTGCTGCTCTTCACGTTTGCGGCATCGTTGCTCGCGGGACTCCTGTTCGGAATGATTCCGGCGCTAAAAACGTCCGGAACCAGCATTCACGAGACGTTGAAGGAGGGTGGACGGGGCGGAAGTGGAATGCGGCACCGCACGCAGGGAGCAATCGTGGCTGTAGAGATGGCGCTGGCCCTCGTGCTGCTGGCGGGGGCCGGGTTGATGATCCGCAGCCTGGCGAACCTGTGGAACGTCGATCCCGGTTTTGATCCGAACCACGTGATGAACTTCAACATCGCTGCCGCGCAGCCTCTGGGTGAAACGCCTGCAGCGGCCCGGGTCATGTTTCGCCGGTTGCACGATGCCATTGCGAGTATCCCCGGTGTTCAGGCGGTTTCTTTGACGGTGGGGGCTTCGCCAATGGCGGGAGATTCCGAGTTGCCGCTCTGGTTGGAAGGAGAGCCGAAGCCGGTCTCCCAGGCCGACATGAAGATGTCGCTGTTCTACGTCACGCAGCCTGATTACCTCAAGGTCATGAAGATCCCCCTGAAGCGCGGGCGCTTTCTGACCGAATCGGACAGCGAGACCGCCCCGCCTGTCACTGTGATCGACGAAGAGTTCGCCAGGCGGTTTTTCGGAGAGAAGGACCCGATCGGGAAACGCGTCAACTTCGACATTCTGAACTCAACCCCAGAGATCGTCGGGGTGGTGGGACATGTCAAGCAATGGGGACTCGATGAGACCAATGATTCACCGGTTCAGGCGCAATGCTATTTCCCGCTGGTGCAAACACCCGATTCCCTGATGCCCCTCTTGGCGCATGGACTTCAAGGGGTAGCGCGAACGGAGCAGAGAATGTTGAACGACGTGAGCGCCATCCATCGTTCGGTAGCGGGCGTGAACAGCCAAATCGTGGTCTACGGAACACAGGCGATGACAGAGGTCATTGCGGATTCTCTCGCAACAAAGCGCTTCGCGATGATGTTGCTGGGGATTTTTGCCGTCCTGGCGACGATGCTCTCCTCCGTGGGAATCTACGGAGTCGTCGCCTACATCGCGGGACAGC